>ERZ773103.1203-NODE-1203-length-28180-cov-8.773938_pt1 | contig 28180 bp, 26 predicted proteins | sample MGYA00511118_ERZ773103 | MGnify/ENA primary metagenome ERZ773103 (study PRJEB29015, sample SAMEA2737821) | human gut metagenome | biome: human gut; feature: human-associated habitat; material: faeces | place: China | collected 2012 ... | reverse complement strand
ACACGGCTGTTAACCGTGGGGTTGTTGGTTCGAGCCCAACTCGGGGAGTTTAAGAACCCTGTAATCTTAACGGATTACAGGGTTTTGTGATATCAGGAAATAACATATGTGATATCTAACATATATAATTTACATGTAATGAATTGGTATTTTGAGAAATTTTAGGACGAAGAGTGTAAAGGAATTAGATTATGAAAATTGCTATTTGCGACGATGAACAGATATTTCTAGATAAGATCCAGGGATTATTGAAAAAGTATAGTCAGGAACACCAGGTAGCTATGGAAATCAGTACTTATAATGAAGCTGATAATTTGTTAAAAGAGATTAATAATGAATATGAATTGATTCTTTTGGATGTAAGGCTAGATCAAGTGAACGGCATAGATGTGGCGAAGGAACTTCGGGCAAGAGAAATCGATTCCTTAATTATTTACATATCTGCATATCTCGAGATGGCACCAAGAGGGTATGAAGTACAGGCCTTTCGTTATATCTTAAAGAATGATCTGGATCAGATATTAGAATATACTCTGAATGATGCGATGACGGAATTGCGGAGGAGAAGAAGGGAATATGAAATAAAAACGCAGGGAAAGACGGAATGTATTCCACTGTCTGAAATTTTATATTTTGCGAGTTATAAGAGATATGTAGAGATTTATACGCTTGGAAAAACGTATAAACAATACCGGAAGATGTATGAACTGGAACAAGAGTTATCAGATCAGGGATTTCTTAGAATACATAAAAGTTATCTGGTAAATATGAGGCATATTTCTTATATTAAAAATCGAGAGCTTTATTTAAAGGATGGAACGGTGCTTCCGTGTAGTAAAGCGGAATACCAGAATATTAAACAGAGGTATATCTTATGGGAAGGGACACATTACTAATGCGAACAGGAAAAAAGCTTTCGAAGATTCAGATATTAGATTTAGCCATGGGGATTTTTATGCAGATTTATTTCCTGTTCCCGTGGATTGGAAATAACGGGACAAGATGCAATACGCTACAATATTTGTGGCGGGAAATAAAAACGGATAATCTTGGTGAACTGTATCATCAGACTTTTTTTGGTGAAATTGCAAGTTCAACTGATAATATTGCACAGATCGCACAGATATTTATGATAATAACGATTGGTCTGGTGTTTCTGCAACTGATTTTTCTGGTGTATATGGTGCGTTCGGTCTTAGACCATAGAGGGAAGTATACCTTACATATATTGCTGATGTTCTATTCGTATATATTAATGTCTTCAGACTGGAATGTATCTCTTATAGAAGATTTTGCACAATTTATGCTCCCAAGATGGACCTATATGTATTGGATGGCTTTTCTGGCAATATGTGGAACCTGGATATTTCTTCAGACGGTTTTACAAAACCAGGAAAATAAAGAAGAACGTTTCTTACATATGGAACAGATGAACATAGAACTGGAACGACAGGTGAAAAGAGAAAAAGAACAGGTAGAGTCGTTAATGGACTCTTATGGCGAACAGAGAAGGTTGACGCATGATTTTCGGAATCAGTTGCTGGCATTGGACGGATTATTGAAACGACGGGAATATCAGGAAATGCAAGTATATCTTACGCAGCTATTGGACAGTGATATTCAATTGGAGCGTATGATTAATACGGGAAATCCCATGATTGATGTTTTACTTGGAAGAGCTTATAAAGAAGCAAAGCAGAAAGGAATCCTGATAGAATTTGAAGTTGGAGATCTGCAAGAGTTACGATTGCAGGATGATGAAGTGGTAATTGTATTATCGAATCTTCTGGATAATGCCATTGAAGCAGCAGAGGGTGCTGAGAAGGAAAAGAGAATTATTTTCCGCCTCAAGCGTCAGGAAGAGTTCTTTGTTCTGGCGGTGTTAAATACGACGTCCGAGGATACAAAGAGTCAGTCGGCGAAGAATCATTTAATACATGGTTATGGACTTCAGAATGTGAAGAGAGTGTTAGACAAAAATGGCGGTGAATATGCTGTACAATGTGAAAATGGCTGGTATCAATTTACGGCATTGATACGCTAGATGACGAATAATATCAAAATTGCCCATATGGAACATACTTTGGACCAATGGGAACACACGCACAGATTTATATAAAAAAAGATGCTAAGATGGGAGAAAGAAATATCCGATCGGGAAGCATCTTTTTTTGTACGAAAATATCGAGTTTGGAATAAGGAGGGGCGTGTGTATATGAAAAAAATAAAAATGAAAGAACATCTTCTGGATATTGTAATGTGGGGAATCATGCAGATTTATTTTGTTTTTCCGTGGATTCGTCTGGATGGGAAATGGTGTGGAATTTATCAATATTTTTTCAGGGGATTGCAGACGAAAGAATATTTTCAATTGTATATCGAGGCATTTGTTCCGGAGGAGACACTAAAGTTTCTTACGCAAAATACAAAGATACTGGCAAATCTATTTTGGGCAGATATAGGAATTTTGATAGGATTGCAAGTCATTAGTTTCTTATATCTTATCTGGCGGTTTCGGTCCGAAAGATTTCAGATATCTTTTCTGGTAGTGCAGTGGATGATAGGGTTAGCAGGATGTATTGCTATATGGATGATGGAATCCGGGGATGAAGGGATCTGGGAAGCAAATGCATTGGGGGTGAAGACTCCTGTGTCCGCATCTATGAATATTTACCTGGGAGCTTATCTGGTATTGATGATGATCTGGGTTTTTGCGGCAGCGTTAAAGAATCAGAAAAGAGAAATTGAGGCATATCAGGAAAAAGAGAAGGAATTTAAGAAAGAACGCAAGCGGCGGCTTTATTTTCCGGGAAAATATTCGAGATTATATTACAAGGTGCTCTGGAAGAATTTGAAATATCGGAAAAGAGACTGGATACTTCTGGATGTGACAGGGATCATTGTAACGATAACGATATTTGTTGGATTTGGAATATACCAGATATTTTCAGAAAGTTACGGAGAAAATCATGGATTGTTGGGTCCGGGACTGGCAGAGACGACGAAGGATTTTCTGATTATAACAACTCTGATCATGTTGTTTATGCTGACATCAGTTTTGGTTTTTTACCGTAGGAAACGGATGGCGGACAGGGGGCTTTACAGGCTTTTGGGAATACGAAGCAAGTCTCTTAGAAAAGCCTGGATTGGCGAATTAATTGTTTGTTTTGTGACTGCTGTAGTTATTGGATTGATAATGGGAAGTGGTATCCTGTATTGTATTCGACTGGGATTGGAACAGGGAATCCCGGAAATTGAAAAATTGGGCGGTTGTGGTGTAAGTGCCTATCTGGGAACATTTTTACTGATGTTAATCATCAGCTTATTTGCAATTGGTTTTTCACATGAAGTACAAGGATCGAAAGAATCTGCAGATGTCCGTGGTCTGGCGATTGGGAAAGAACGGATGCCAGGGCGAGGCAGACTGCTTATTTCGGTGGCACTCTGCATTCCGGCGATTTATGCGGTGATTCGCTATGGACAGAGAAGAAGTGCTGAAAATATTGTGGTGCTCAGTCTCTTTTTGATTTGCATTTATGGAATCTTGTATCAGGTGGGTGCGATTTATCTGGACGATGAAAAACGACATAGGAATCATTATCTAAAAAGATTGCCATTTTCACATATGATTGCTTATCGTTATCAGACAACGATTCGCTATTTCATATTATTTATAGTGATTCAGGTATGTACTTTATTTTTCTTTACGATGAAGTTTGTATCGAATCAGATTGCGACTCCTGCGGAAGAACTGTATCCGTATGATTATGTTTATCTGGCCAATAGTGGTGATACGGAGTTTTTCCGCGGACTGGAACAGGAATGTAGTGTAAAGATCAGTGAACTTCCGATGGTGCGGGCGACGACGGTCGACAATACGGAGCGTCTGGAAAGGCCGGGGATGATTCCGGCACAGCAGGGACAGAATATCGGGATATCAGAGACTACATACAGAAAATTGAAAAAGATGGCAGGAGAATCATATCAAGAAGATTTGGGATTGGATGAAGATGGAAAGAAGATATATATCGTATATCAACAGGACCAGGGGGTGAAAGCAAAGCCAATCGACTGGTATATGATGGAGAAGTTACCATATGTTCATATTGGTCAGCCGCTGCTTAGATATAATGCATTCCAATATCAAAAGTTTTATCAGCGAAGAGAAATTGTAGGAGAAGAACGGGAGAGTTTGATCGGGTCATTCAGACAGGGAAAATATGAGAATCTGATCGTATTTTCAGATGCATATTTTAACAAGGTAAAAGATAACTGGAAAACGGAGGATGCCTATACCGGAGTAAAGATAAAAGAAGAAAAGGCAGAGGAAACGAAAAATATAAAAGAAGGGCCGAATCGCCTTGTTTTGATAACTATGCTGGATTTATCGAAAGAAAATCGGGAAAAAGCAGATGCATTTATGGAAGAATTTCGGGAAAAACATGCATATGATGAATCTTTTGACCCAATGGTAAAAAGCGTTTACGATAAAGAAACTTCCATACATCAGCGAGAAATGGAACGTTTAATGGAAGAAATTGTAAGTGCTTTTGTCTTGATAGTTCTTATGCTGATAGATATGTTGATGCTGTATATGAAAGTGGAGATGGAACTTCCGGAGATGGAATTACGTTATCAGTTTATGATACGGATTGGAATGCGAAGAAAGGAACGCCTGAAGGCAGAAAGTTTAGAAGTGTCCAGATTTTTTTGGATTCCGTTGTTGATCGCAATGCCCGTAATTATTTTATATACGGCTGTGGTATTTGTAGTGCGTATATTTAAGGTGACGGATATTGTACATTATATGGTTGGAGCATTGGTTGTATGGGGATGTTGCTTATTCCTCCAATTTTTGAATATGAAGTGGTTGCAACGTAAGGTGAGAAAGAAAGTGGAGGTGTTTATAGATGAAAGATAAAAGAGAAGAGGTAATTCTGAAAACAGAGAATCTGAAACGGGAGTATAAAAAACAAAGCGATGGAAATAAAAAAGTTTTCACGGTTTTAAAAGGATTAGATTTGGAAGTGAAACGGGGAGAGTTTATAGGAATTATGGGAAGATCCGGCTGCGGAAAAACGACGCTTTTAAAGATATTGGGACTGATAGACCGTCCGACTTCCGGAACCGTTTATTTTCAGGGAAGAAATACCAAAGAGTTGTGGCAGGATGAACTGGCAGATATCAGACGAAGGGAACTTGGATTTGTATTTCAGGACTTTTATCTGATGGACAGTTTGTCAGTAGAAGAAAATATTATGATGCCAATGATATTGGATAAGAGGCAGGGAAAAGAATGTGCGAAAGCTGCCAGGAAGTATGCAAAGATGTTAGATATTGAAAAGTTGCTTGAGAAACATCCATATGAACTGTCAGGAGGAGAAAAACAGCGTGTGGCAATATGCAGAGCATTGATTAATAATCCAGAGTTACTGCTGGCAGATGAGCCAACCGGGAATCTGGATTCCAAGGCGGGAGATGTGGTACTTCGAATATTGGAGGATATTAATCAAAAGATGGGGAAAACTGTTTTGATGGTAACTCATGATCCAAAGATGGCGAGTCATTGTAGACGGTTGATATTGCTAAAAGATGGAAAGATACAGGAAGATATCCGAAGGATAGAAAATGTAGAGAGTTTTTATCAGGTGATATTAGGAAAGATGAAAGAATTATAAGTGATAAAATGCAGGTAATCGAAGGAAAGGGTTATCTGCATTTTCTTTATAAATGATTTTACACATGCAGAGCGGAAAGATATAATAGGGGTAAGGGATAAAGGAGAAACACTATGAAATACGATTTTACGAAAATTATTGAGAGACATGGAAAGGATGCAATCGCGGTTGAACAGATTGGTTCAGGGACAGGTATGGCGCCAGATGCACCCAAAGGCGGCTTTGATGCGATCCCTATGTGGGTTGCAGATATGAATTTTGAGACGGTTCCGACGATTCCGGAAGCGATCATCGAGAGGGCGAAGCATCCTTTGTATGGCTATTTCAGTCCATCGAAAGAATATTATGACTCTATCATTTCCTGGCAGGAGAAACGAAATGGAGTTACCGGACTTAAGAAAGAGCATATAGGATATGAAAATGGAGTAGTTGGCGGCGTAGTGACTGCAGTAGCTGCGTTTGCTTCATCGGGCGATAGTGTATTGGTACATAGCCCAACTTATATAGGATTTACTAATGGATTGGAACATAGTGGTTTCCACCTTGTGCACAGCTTGCTTAAGAAAGATGCCAAAGATATTTGGCGAATGGATTATGAAGATATGGATCGCAAATTAAAGCAACATCATATTCATGTTGCGGTTTTCTGTAGTCCGCATAATCCTTGTGGACGAGTATGGGAACGCTGGGAAATTGAGAAAGCAATGGAGGTTTATAAAGAGAATGACTGTATTGTTGTTTCGGATGAGATATGGTCTGATATCTTGTTAAATGGACATAAGCATATTCCGACACAGTCTGTCAGTGAGGATGCAAAGAATCGAACGATTGCATTGTATGCACCAAGTAAGACCTTTAATCTGGCTGGCCTGATCGGAAGTTATCATATTATATATAATCCTTACCTCAGGGATCTTGTGGAGGCAAAAGGCGCAAAATCTCATTATAATAAGATGAATGTACTGTCAATGCATGCGCTGATCGGTGCCTATAAAAAAGCTGGTTATGAATGGGTGGATGAGTTGTGTGAAGTTTTGAGTCAGAACATCAACTACGCCTGCGAGTATATCAGGGATCGTTTTGAAGGTGTGGAGGTCAGTAAGCCGGAAGGAACCTATATGTTGTTTATTGATTGTGAGAAATGGTGCAAAGCACACGGCAAAACGATTCTGGAAGTAGAAAAAGCCGGTTGGGATGTAGGCGTAGCATGGCAGGACGGAAGGATGTTTCATGGCGAGTATGCCATCCGAATTAATCTGGCATTACCACTTTTCCTGGTAAAAGAGGCATTTGAGCGTATGGATAAGTATGTATTTAATGTGGAATAAAAGTGTTGTATAAAGTGATGAATAGAACTAATTGCCTGGGAAATAGTTGAAAGTAATAAAAAGCTGAGATTTAGTAGGTTGATGAAACCTGATAAAATCTCAGCTTTTGCATTACATAGTAAAAATGTGATATCGTTTAAATAAACTGTGCGAATATGGATGCACCGACTACAGTGATGATACCGGAGACTACGATCGATAAGCTGCTCATAGCACCTTCGATTTCTCCGATTTCCATAGCTTTGGCAGTGCCGATTGCATGGGAAGCTGTTCCGAAGGCAACACCTTTGGCGATAGGATCGGTGACACGGAATAATTTAAGAAGCTGCTCACCGATCATATTTCCAAGTACTCCGGTGATGATGATAACGGCAACGGTAATTGAAACATATCCGCCCAGTTCTTCGGATACTCCCATACCAATCGCCGTGGTGATGGATTTTGGCAGGAATGAAACGTATTCTTCATGGCTGAGAGAGAAGATCACAGACATTGTAAGAATACTTCCCATGCTGGCGATACATCCGGACAAAATACCGATCAGGAGAGCTTTCCAGTTCTTCTTCAGAAGCTCGAACTGCTCATAGAGCGGAACCGCCAGACAGACAGTTGCCGGTGTCAGAAGATAGCTGATATATACAGCCCCTTCGTTATAAACATCGTAATCAATATGTAAAGAAACTAATACAATCATGACCAAAATAATGGCGATTAACAGTGGGTTAAAGATTGCAAATTTAAATCTTTTCTTTAATTCAAAGCCTATGCCATAGGCAACCAGGCTTAACATCACTCCGAAAAATGCAGATTGTCTGAAAAATTCCATTATTCTGTGACGCCTCCCTTCTGTGCATGAATGTCGATCATAGAAGTTGCGGTCTTATCAGTGACAGTTTGAGAACTCTTTTGAATGACTGCCTGTGTAATTCTGCCGGCAACTGCCATTACAAGGATAGTACTGACAACAGTAATACTGATGTACTGGATCCACACGCCTTTAATGATGTCCCAGGATTCCAACAGACCTACGGCGGCTGGGATGAACATCAGGGGCATTGCTTCGATTAGGAATCGGGCAGTCTCTTCTACGGCACTCAAAGGAATGATTTTCGTCTTTAAGCACAAAAACATCAACACGATTCCGTAGATACTTGCCGGGATTGGAAAGGGAAGTATGTTATTGAGAAATTCTCCGATGAAGGAGAGGGCCAGAATGATACCAAATTGTTTTAAGTATTTCATGATAACTCCTTACTAAATATTTCACAAATATTATTCACAACTATTTATAGAAACTTTATAAATACGGAAATGTGGTTAACCACATTAAAAAACGTATAGTTATGAGTATAGCACAATTTGGAAATATGTAAAGGCGATTTGAAATAAAAAAAGACAATAAAAAACTCCTGAAGTAGGGATCTCCAGGGGCTTTTTATAAAAATAATCTTAAAATTGGATGGGGAACTATAATTTGGGGTGTCAAATTAATAGCTGTTTTGTACTCCGCTAATAATATACCATTATTTTAGGGTATTTCAAATGTGTTTTTTTTACATGAATAAAAAAAATAATTGTGCTTAGAGCACAAAAATGCTATAATATTTTAAATTTTTGTATATTTCTTGCACGGAAGGAGTAAAAAATGGCTGTAGAATTAAAAAATCTTTATCATGAGATCAGACCAAAATATGATGTTAAGTTGCATACAGACAGTTGTTTCCAGAAAATGATCGTCTGGATTCATATGGTGGAATACATCGATTATATACCAAGACTTCATGCTGATGAACTGGTGTTTAATTCCGGATTAAATAACATATCAGATCTGTGGTTGGAGAATTATATTAAAAGGTTAAACGAGGCACATGCCGGTGGGCTGATCATCGCACTTCGAAAGGGAAGAAAATTTTCACAGAAGATCATTGATTATTGCAATGAACTACGATTCCCTCTTTTCTCGGCAAGCTGGGATGCACCTTACAATGATATTATGAGGGATTTCGCGTTCATGCTTCTTCAGAATGAGCAGAGTGAGACTAATCTGATTGCTGCAGCTAAAAATGCCATTTTTTATCCGGAAAATGAAGAATTGTATCTGGCGAATTTTGAACATCATGGAATGTTCCGGGATATGGCATATACGGTACTTTTGTTAAGTTACAAAGAGGTGCAAGGGAATAATCAGAAAGAACGGATGAAAAAAATTGCAAAATCAGCAAAATACGCATTAGAAAAAGGTATTATATATGAAGATGATGGAAGATTGACGGCATTGATCGCCGGATATTCCCAGGAGAAAGTACGGAGAGATCTGCGGGAGTTTTGTGAGAAACAGCCGGACGTATACGTCGGAATCGGTACGACAGTTAATCGTACTGATAATATCCATCGCTCTTATGAGAGTGCATATGTGGCTTATCAGCTTGCCAGATCAAAGGTGACAGAAGCAATGCTTTGTTATGATGATCTTGGAGTATACAAGATACTTGCGGATGTGAAAGAACCATCAATATATCCGGCGTTTGTCCGGGAAACGCTCGGAAAACTGATTCGCCATGACAAAGAACATGGTACCGAATTTGTACATATATTAAAGACATTTTTTGAAAATGAATGTAATATGCTAGCGACATCAGGAGCTCTTTTCTGTCATAAGAATACACTGACCTATAAGATGAACAAATTGAAAGAAATTTTGGGCTATGATATAATGACGAACGAAAATAGAACTCGGATCATGCTTGCATTTTATATCATGCAGATGGGATCATGGTATTTTTAAAATGGATAGTAAATATAATAACGGGAGGAGCTTAACATGATGGAAGAAAACAGAATACGTAGAAACCGTGTATTAGGACAGAAGATTATAAAAGAGCTGGAATCTCGCAATATGGAAGGCTACTATGCAGAATCAGGGGAAGAGGCATTGAAACTGGCACTGGATATGATCCCGGAAGGCAGCAGTATTTCCTGGGGTGGATCTGTCTCCATCAAAGAGATCGGGTTGCAGCAAGCTGTCTGTCAGGGCAACTATAAAGTATATGACAGAGATGCGACCAATACGCCGGAAGAGAGAAGACAGGTAATGATTGATGCATATGGTTGTGATTATTTTATTACCAGTACTAATGCAATCACATCAACGGGAGAACTGGTTAATGTAGATGGGATGGCAAACCGTGTATCTGCGATTGCATTCGGTCCGAAGAATGTACTGATGATCGTAGGGATGAATAAAGTTGTAAAGAGTGTCGAAGACGCAATCTCAAGGACAAGGAATGAGGCTGCACCGGTAAATGCGCAGCGTTTTGGGATTGATACTCCTTGCGTGAAGACGGGGGTTTGTTTTGACTGCAAAAGCCCGGATACTATCTGCTGTCAGACTCTGATCACAAGATATTCCAAGATTAAAGGGAGAATTAAAATTATTTTGGTCAACGAAGATCTTGGTTTCTAAGTCTGAAAAAAGGAACTGAAGTCTTGTCAGCGAGAAGACGAAAAACAGAAAATAGAAAAAAATAGAAAAATATGAGAAAAAATAAAAATTAAGGGTTGACGCCTTAGATACAGTTTGCTATAATAAACAAGTGTCTGAGGCACATAACCTTAAGACAACAACATAATATGGCGCCATAGCCAAGTGGTAAGGCAAAGGTCTGCAACACCTCTATCACCAGTTCAAATCTGGTTGGCGCCTCTTAGAAGAAAGCCTGAAGACATTGATTTTCAAGGCTTTTTTTGTTTTATCAAAGTAAGTAGGAAATAAATTGGGGATGAGTTATGAAAAAAGATGCAAAATGGAGAAAAATTGAGATGATCTGCGCTGTGACGGTGATAGTATTTCTGGCTTTTTTGGTGAATATATTTTACCAGTTCGAAACAGAGTCGGAGAGGGATGCTGTGTATTCACTTGGCAGCGGATGGTATCAGATCAGAGATGGAGAGAGACTGGAGATTGAACTTCCGTGTGCGGTTATGCCGGATGCAGATGGAAAAGTAACTATTTATAATGACACGTTGTCAGATGCTGATGAGGGAAAGGTGGTATCTGAAAGAGGTGTACAGAACCATCTGGAAATGCGTATGGGTTCGCAGAACCTTTATTGCTACAAGGATAACAGATTCCAGAAAAATAAACAGATGCAAGGTAAATTATGGGCTGATATTAACCTGCCGGATGAGACCGGACAGGAACCATTGTGTCTTGCTTTTGAAAGCGAAGTGGGTCGACCGGTTTATGTGCAGGCTCCGATTATAGGAGAGTTTCCGGAGATTCTTGGAAAACATATTCAGGAATCTTTTTTTTCAATTTTGATGGTTCTTGGGATGCTGGGACTTGGAATTGTCTCAGTGGTTATATTTTTATATACCAGATACCGACAGATCGAGGAAAAACGTTTCCTTGATGTGGCAAGTTTTTTAATCCTTTGTGCGCTGTGGTGCATATTGGATTCGGGAATCTATCAGATGTATGGCAGACAGAGTGCGGCGGGAACGCTGGTTTCTTTCTATGCGTTTATGCTTATGTCTGTTCCGATGCTACATTTTGTGCAGAATACGGTAAAGGCAGATGTCCGTTGGATTCCGGAATCGTGGATATTCCTTTTCTATGGAAATGCCATTTTACAGGGAATCATCAGTGTTTTGTTTGACATACCTTTTATACAGATGTTAGTTGTGACACATCTTATATTGTTTACAGGGGTGGTGTCGATGATCATTCTACTGTGGATAGAATATCAGAAGAACCGGACACAGGAACTTGCCCTTTGTCTGAAAGCCTTTGGTGTGTTAGGTGTCAGTGGTCTGATGGCATTGGTTTTGTATTGGATGTTTACTATTTACTGGTATAATGCAATTTTTCAGTTTGGTATCCTTCTCTATATTATTTTTCTGATCTGGGGCTTGCTCTGTAAGGTATCAAATGATATACAGTTTCGACTGGAACAGACTGTATATGCAAGAATGTCTGTCGAAGACAGGATGACAGGACTTAAAAATCAAAAAGCTTTTGGACAATATATGGAAAAGATAAAGGAAGCTTCTGTTCTGTTTGACAATGTATTACTTCTGTTCATAGATATCGAGGAACTGAAGAATATTAATGACAACTATGGAATGCAGATGGGGGATGAGGCAGTCATTCGGACCGCCCGGAGTATCCAGAGAGCAGAACACGATATGGGAGAGCAGAATACGGAATACTTCCGTGTTTCTGGTGATGAGTTTGCGGTGGTTGTAACAAATCCACAGAAGACACCGGAAGAATGGGAGTGTAAGATACAAGGGAATCTGAAGAAAGAAATTGGTAGCAGATATTATGTCCGGTTGAGATTCGGTTACAGCTATCTGAGAAGAGAGGATGGAACCTTAAATTCAGTCAGTAACTGGAAGATGCAGGCAGATACGATGTTACACTCAAATATTGGAGAATCAGGGGAGGAATTGTATGGCTTATAATATAGATTTTCTGATTGCAGCGATGATAATATTACTACTTGTGCTGTGGCATTTTCTGAAACAAAACAGGGCAGCGGATATGAATAACCAGGTCTTTCTTTTCTTTGCAGTGATTGGAATCCTGGATGTGGTTGCGGAACTTTGCAGTAATTATTATATTACTTCCGGAATCAGAAATTTTGGTATAGCTGCTATGTTTGCAACGACGATATTTTATCTCTTCCAGGCACTGTTTCCTTTTACTTTTATCTGTTATATACAGACATTACATGATAATAAAATAGTTTCAGCCAGAAAAATGTTGTTATCCGGATTGCCGACGCTTGTGCTGGCAGCAGTAGTACTTACGAATCCATTTACCGGTAAACTTTTTTATTTTGATGCATCCGCAGGTTATATAAAAGGTCCGTGGTACATGTTGATGTATTACAATGCAATCGGTCATCTGATGATAGCTTTGTTACTGATCGTAATATGGAGAAAATCCCTTGGACGCTGGAGTATAACAGTACTTCTGGAAATCTTTGTGATATCCGGTGCCGGTATTCTGGTTCAGATTTGTTGCTATCCGCTTCTCACAACGGGATTTGGAATAAGTCTTGGCATACTGGCGTTATTTATTACAATCAATAATCCTTATGCGAATATGGATGGACTTACTGGATTATATAACCAACGATACCTGACCAGAAAAAGTAATGAACTGATTGCGGCAGGGAAATCTTTTCATGTGATCACGGTATATCTGTATCAGTTAAAACATATAAATAAAATCGCAGGAGTACAGGGTGGAGATCATGTCCTGCAGATGACTGCGAAGAAACTTGGCGATTTATGTGGGAAGAAGGCTTTTCGCGTCACCGGAAAACGTTTTGTGGTAGTGGCAGGTTCCCTGGAAGAATATGAATACTATCTTGCACAGTTAAAACAGATATTTGATACAAATGTAAAATTGGATGTGGACGATCAGAATGTTTTGATGCCTGTGATCTTAAGCGGAATTATTAATGCAGAGAAAATGAAAGACAGTGGACTTGTCCTGGAATATTCAGAATATCTGGAATCTTTATCCCCGCAAAGTGGGTTGACAGAAGTGGTACAGGATGACCGGCAGACACTGAAAGGTTTTCTGTATAATAAGAGGGTGGAGCAGTATCTGCATAAGGCAATTGAGGAAGACCTTTTTGAAATTTATTACCAACCGGTATATTCCGCAAAGGAAAAGAGATTTGTTACGCTGGAGGCCCTTAGTCGTCTGTATCATCCGGAACTTGGGTGGATCGCACCGGATGTATTTATCCAGATCGCAGAAAAAAATCATATAATCGAACAAATTACAGATCTGCAGTTTTGCCGGATTTGCAGATTCTTAAATGAAAACAGAAAGCTAATGGATCAGCTTCTGAATGTAAAGGTAAATCTGTCTTCCCTGGATTTGATGAGAAATGATTGCAGCAGCCATTTTATCCATATGATGGATGTATATGATATTCCATATAACTGGATACAGTTTGAGATTACAGAAACGGTGGCAACAGAATATAATGAGAGCCTGAGAAAAGTTATAGATGAATTTACAGCGGCGGGTCTCTACCTCTGTCTGGATGATTTCGGATCGGGGTATGCGAATCTGAACACGGTCATGGAGCTTCCGTTTACTACGATTAAGCTGGATCGCTCTCTTCTGTTTGATATCTGTAGTGACGAGAAACGGGCGTTATTCTATCAGAGCATTGTGGAGACATTCCAGAAAATGAATTATTATCTTGTGTCGGAAGGCGTAGAGACAGAGGAAGAGGTAGAATTGCTCAGCGCCTGGGGAGTTGATATGATCCAGGGCTATTACTTTTCCAGACCTCTTCCGGAAGAAGACATCGTAAGGTTGCTGTATAAAGAAACATAATTATTTTTTTTGATGGTTTAGTGCTTTCTCGGCATACATCCTCTGGTCTGCGAGAATACGGATTTCTCCGGTGTCTCCTGATTCCAGAGGATAGACAGCATATCCGCAACTGGCACCGATCTGCAAACTCTTTCCATCGATTTCATATGGGCGGAGCAGGGGGCGGATGATACGGCTTTTGGTTTGTTCGCAGAGGGATTCTGTCATATCGGCACTGATGATCAGGGCAAATTCATCCCCGCCGATGCGGAAGGCGTAATCATTATTGCGGATGCATTCCTGAAGACGGTGGGCAACTTCTTTCAGGAGCTTGTCTCCCATATCGTGTCCGTAGGTATCATTGACTGGCTTGAAATGATCCAGGTCAAGATAATACAGAACGAACGGAAGTTTTTTCTGTTCTTTCTGGTGTAGAATGTTGCTGAAATATCGTTCATTAAATAAACCGGTCAAACCATCTGTATTCGCTAGATTCTCCAGTTCGTAACGTTTTCCGAGATCTTGTATGATTAGCATGACCTTTTGCGGAATGCCGTTCTCATCCCATTTTACAGCAGAAATATTCATGATTTTGTAGATATTGCCGGTACGTTTGCAGTATTCTATTTTCAGAACATTATTTTCTTTGCCATCTTTTTTGCGAAGTACTTTCTGCAGGTATTCTATGCTTAAGAGCTGGCTCATCTTCAGATTTCCCGTATCAGACAATACAATATATTTCCTGGTTATCTCATCAATCAGTTTTTGATAGGATCCGGTTCTGGGATACAGAGGAGTGAGGTTAGTATATTCATAGTACTCATAGCGATCATTGACAAAATCCCCGATAGCATAGCGGTCTATAATCTGAGTCATTCCGAAAAACAACTGGTCAATCTGCTCTTTTTGTTCCTTTAAGGCTTGTTGTATTAATTCCTGATGCTGTAGCCGAAGTCTGGTATTTGCGGATATCAGTCTTAGAATCAGGAAAAGAAGACAGAGTGCAAGAATCGAAATCATCATTATAGTGATGATTTTTATTTTCTGGGCAGTCGCATCAACCATATCTGACTGTACAATTCCAACAATGCTCCAGTCATTGATACCAACTGGCTGATAAACCAGATAATAGGAATCTTTTCCCTTTTTAAACTCAGCACTGCCTTTGGTAATACTCTGGACATCTTGTTGGACAGCCGTCAGAGTACTCTCTGAAAAAGTGGCATTATTTTTCAGAGGGGTAAACAGATTCTCCTGATTTTTCAAGAAATTTGACTGGGGTTCCAGTGAGAGAATCTGATTTCCATTGGAAGCTATCAGATAGCAGCTACTCTTATCTCCGTATACGTTTCTGGAGATTATAGATTCTACGGTAGTGACATCATAGCTTACAGCGACCCCGGTATAAGAAATGTTGTCCAATGTGAATGGTTTGCTTAGTGGAATCGCAAATACAATTTTGTGCTTCCCGCTACTGGCGGTATAATCCGAGATTACCGGTTGCCCGGAAGAATACATTTCCTGAAAAACATTCTGAATACTGTTGGCAGTTCCTTTGCGGTTGGCAGCAGTAATATAATCACAGTTTGAGTTAAACATATAGAAGTCGCTGTATTTCCAACCGTTTTTTCGGTCTGCAAATTCCTGCCAGATATTTTCAACATCATCAGAATCGGAGATATACTGAAGATTTCCATCCCAGTCGGATAACACATTCCAATTGCGCTGGGTAAATAAGGTGAATGTCCGGTTAACTTGCTCGTAAGTTGCAAGCAGGTGATTGGAATTATTCAGGTAGATTTCCCGCTGGATATAATTATGATATAAGGTGCTCCCGGTCAGAAAAACAAGAATAATTGTTATAACTGTGGGTATTAGAAGTCTTCGTTTCCTATCCATAGTATCTCCTCCTTCTGCCGGAAATTAAAAAAGAAAAAATAGTTTATATATTTAATTATAACAGGTTTTTATACGAAAAAATGAAAAATATACTATTTTTAATGCCTGATTATGTCGAATATGGATAATTGAAAAACCGGTATTGAGAAATTTAAAAATACAAGCTTCTTTTTTAAAAAAACTCTTGACCTTCCACAAGGTGGAACGTGTATAGTAACACTAGAAAAAGAAATGGTCGCGACATTAAAAAATGAGGAGGTGTCACGTATGAAAATAAAAGAAATAGAAAAGTTGACAGGAATTAAAAGTACAAATATCCGTTTTTATGAGAAGGAAGGATTATTTGTTCCACAGCGGACGAAGAATAATTATCGATCTTATACCGAAGAGGATGTAAAAACACTGGAGCGGATCAAGACGCTCAGATTGTTGGGGGTTTCTGTTGAAGAAATTAAGAAGTTGACCAATGGAGAGACATCATTGGAGACTGTACTGGTAAATCGCTTACATCAGATTGAAGTGGATGAGAAGAGTATCCTGGAGCAGAAGAAAATCTGTGAGAAGATGCTTGACGATAAGTTACGGATGGAAGATGTGAATGAAGATATTCTTACCGGAAACCGCGAAATCTGGAGTGACAGGTTGAAGAAAATCTTGAGGGAAGATATCGATCCAATCTTTCTGATGAAAGGTGTTTTAATGTTGGTGGGTCTCGCATCCGTTGTCTATCTGGGATTATGGGTGATGACAAATCCAAATTATTATCAATTAATTGATCTGCCGACGGTGATTGAAAGTGATGCAGATGCTTTTCATATAAAACTGGATATCGGGGTTGGAATCTTCCTTATCGTATATGGTATTATCTGGGGAATTATCGAAGGATACAAGAATCTGGGTCTTATGTGGGTGGCATCCTCCGGACGGAACTGGGCAGCACCTGGAATGGGAGCACTCACCAATTCCTATACGCTGTGTGGACTTGGCTGTGCGATTATTGCCATTGCAGCGAGAGCATGGATTTCCGGAATACCGATGCTGATAATGCTCTGTATCGGATGTATCCTGATCCTGACGTTGATCCGCGGAGTTTTTATGTGGTGGAGAAGTGAGAAGCTGAAATAAATGTGAATAAACTAAACGAAACCCGACGATTGTACGATTGATATCCGTACAGTCGTCGGGTTTTGTTATAATACAAAATTAGATTTAGATGTAGCGCCCGCCGCTGCCGCCGGGTGCACCGCAGCAGAAACCTCCACCGCAGCATAGATTACAGACCATGTTGGCGATACAAAGTTTGATACAAAAATCATTGCCGCCTCCGAATGTCGTACTGTAAGGGTTCTGTCGCTCCTGATACCAGGAACCGCCGCTCTCAAATCGATGTACAAGCATCTGGTATTGGTAATTGTTCGGTTCCAAGCGAAGTGCTTCTTTGGCATGTTGAAGAGCAATCACGTTATTGCCGACGCCTGAGTTGGCGATCGCACTATAATAGTACCATTCAGCAGTGTGATCGGAGATGCTGCTTAAAACATTTAATGCTTCCTGATAACGGCCATTATTGATGAAATTGGCAGCAGCCCTCATATGAAGGTCAGATTCGTTGGAAGTAGGTCCTGAATTTGCCTGGCGATACTGACCATAGAAACCACGAAACGGTCCATATCCGCCGAAACTGCCAAAACTTCCAAAACCGCCGAAGTCAAAATCGCCGGATGTGGAAGTGTTGCCATAAGGGTTGTAGCCGCTGTTAGTTCCGGAAGTACCATATTCGCGTTCGTGCATGATCTGCTGATATGCCTGCTGGATTTCTTTGAACTTCGCTTCGGCGGCATCTTTATTCGGGTTATTAATATTGGCATCCGGGTGATACTTACGGCTCAGTGCACGATAAGCTTTCTTAATTTCATCGTCAGTTGCCGTTCTGGGCACACCCAGAATGCTATAAGGATCATTCATTCTCATTGTCTCCTGTAAGGTTCGTTGTATTAGAATTATTTTTCATTCGAGTCTCGGTGACTGCAGTGTATTTGCACCAGACACCGGAGTATAAAATATTGCGAAGAATATCTGCATGTAAAAGAATCGGCAATTGTTCAAATGCACGTGAACATTCTGCCATCATCATAGTCAAAAGAGCTCGTCCATTTGCTGCAAATTCTTCAGCGGATGAATGGGTATAGAGTTCTTTCAATGGGTTATAACAGCCGTCCTTAATATCATCTTCGATATCATCGTAGGCGTCCAGAAGATAAATATATTTTCCCAGAAAGAAACCGATCCGTCGTAAACTTCCTTCCCACTCGTCGTGTTTATAAACAAAACATTCCGCCATAATGTCTCCGAAAAGTCCGGCCATTACGTCAATATTTTGGGAATCAGATTTCTCCAATCTGGAAAGTTCCTCCAGGCGGGAGGAGATAAGCTCTATTTTCTCCGGATATTTTTCACGGATTAAGTTTACCTTAGATTGGAGTAGCTTACAAGTCATATATGATTTTTTCTTGCGCTCATCATTCCAGTCATCTTTACATTTATAATAAGAAAGAATAATGTTAATGTCTGCGGCATATTCGCTGAAAACGTTCCAGCGTGCGGGATGTTTTTCGAAAGGGTGGGCCACGCAGCGTGAAATATCGGTAGTTTCCGCCGGTTCATACAGACCCGTCAGCAAAATCACCAGAAATGTCATATCATAAGATAATGTCATCTGACCGCGGCGGCCAAAATTCTCCTTCAGACAATGGCAGAGCCCACAGTAGTAAGCGTGGTAAACATCAAAATCTTTGAATTTCATCTCAGCTTTATTAATTGCTATGTAACCAAACATATGAAAACCTCTTTAGCTCTTTTTGATAAAAGTTGTACTGCATTTCGGACAACGAATCTCAATCTTTCCTTTTCCGCGAGGAATACGGATCTTCTGATTACAGGTCGGACATTTGTAAATGTGATAGTCCTTTCTTTGGGCTAACATATTCTTCTGTCGACTGAAAAAGCAGCGGAGTTTATAAGTCTTATTCAGATACCACTGATTCTCCTGTGAGCGCTTGTAGGTATTGCGGGAGAACATGCGGTAGTAAGAATAAATGATGAGAGCCCATGCAAGTAAATTAAGGAGTGATGACCTTGTCCATCCGGCAAGTAAAAACGCGATCAATCCGGTGATGATCGTGAATCTGCCGAGATAATCAACGCCGTATCGTCCGGCCATAAAGCGTGCAAATTTTTCCTTCATAAAATAAGAACCCCTTCCATAATAAATACATTTTTAATACTATTAATCATAACGTTCACCGATATAAAGTCAATAAAGAGTGTATAAAAATTTATAAAGTTTATCGGCAAATAAAGACAAAGCATGCTATACTAACTAAACGAGGGTATCAGAACTGTGAGATTTTGACTACTACATCAATCTAAAAGGAGAATGTTATGGCAGAGAAAAAGGGCGGACATCACAGAGGACGAAGAAAAAGAAAGAAAAAGCAGAGTGTTGCCGGACGTGTGATATCGACGATCGTACTGATTGTGGCACTGGCAGTATTTTTCTATTCGGGATTTCAGTTATATACTATATTAAAAGGCTATTATGATGGAAGAAGTGAATACGATAAGGTCAGAGAAGTGGCGATCGATCAGAAATCGGATACTTCAGAGAACGGCGATGAAAGTGATGGATTCTCTGTAAATTTTGATGAATTAAAAGCAATCAATGAAGATACGATCGGCTGGATCAGATTTTCCCCGAAGCCGGAAGAGATTAATTATCCGATCGTGCAGGGAAGAGACAACGATGAATATCTGCATCGGACATTTTCGGCAAATGAGAATACACTGGGTGCGATTTTCCTGAATGTTGATAATAAGGCAGATTTCTCGGACAGAAATTCTGTCATTTACGGACATCGAATGAAAGACGGTTCCATGTTCCGGCATTTACAGGACTATGACGGTCAGGAGTTTTGGAAGAGTAATCCATATTTTTATATTTATACGCCAGATGGAAAGAAACTGACATATCACATATTTGCGGCAGGTGAGGTAGAAGACACATCGGACATTTATCAGACGCAGTTTGAATCGGATGATGCATTTCTGAAGTATCTGAATACAGCAACCGGAATCTCACTCTATGACACGGGAGTCAATGTGGATACCGGAGATACGATAGTCACATTGTCAACCTGTACCAGTGCAAATGACGAACATCGATTTGTGGTACTTGGCGTAAAAGAATCAGAGGAGAGTGTGAATCAGTAATGAAGAATGAATATATATATGAAGTTGGGGACGTAGTGACGATGAAAAAACCGCATCCTTGTGGAAGTAAAGAATGGGAGATCCTGCGAGTAGGTGCAGATTTTCGATTAAAATGTGCCGGATGTGGACATCAGATCATGATTGCCCGCAAACTGGTCGAAAAAAACACGAGAGATTTGAAGAAAAAAGCTTGAAACATGTCCGAGATTATGTTATCATTATAAACCGTGATACATTGATTTACTGTGAAATAAGCAGTAAAATCCTTGCTCCCACATAAGTTGAGCGGGGGCCAATAGACCAGAAGGAGGTGCAAGACGACATGAATAAGTATGAATTAGCTGTTGTTGTCAGTGCAAAAATCGAAGACGACGAGAGAGCTGAAGTAATCGAAAAGGTGAAAGCATTAGTAGAGCGTTTCGGTGGACAGATCTCAGACGTTGATGAATGGGGTAAGAAGAAATTAGCTTACGAGATTCAGAAGATGAAAGAAGCATACTACTATTTCATCCACTTCGAGTCTGATGCTGAGACTCCAAGCGAAATCGAGCAGAGAATTCGCATTATGGACAACGTTATCAGATTTTTATGCGTTAGACAGGATGCATAAGCAGGAAGTAGAGGTATAATATGAATAAAGTAATTTTGATGGGACGCTTGACAAGAGATCCTGAGGTAAGATATTCACAGGGTGAGAATTCTACAGCGATCGCAAGATATACATTAGCTGTAGACCGCAGATTCAGACGTAACAACGACGGAGAGCAGACAGCTGACTTTATCGGATGCGTAGCTTTCGGAAGAAGTGCAGAATTTGCTGAGAAATATTTCCGTCAGGGACTGAAGGTTATCGTAACCGGACGTATTCAGACAGGAAGCTATACCAATAAAGAAGGTCAGAAAGTATACACAACAGATGTTGTTGTAGAAGATCAGGAATTTGCTGAAAGCAAGGCAGTAAGCGACGCAAATGCAGGAAGTTTCCGTGCGGCAGCTCCATCACCGGCTCCGGCACCAGCCACACCAGTATCTGATGCAGGTGACGGCTTCATGAACATTCCGGATGGAATTGATGAGGAATTACCTTTTAATTAGGCAATGGTACCATGCTGTGGTACTTGCCGCATTTCATTTTGTTGAAAGGAGAAACCAAAATGGCTTACGATAAAGGAAATCGTCCAGAAGGCGGCTTCAAGAGAAGAGGCGGCGGACGCAGAAGAAAAAAAGTTTGCGTATTCTGTGGAAAAGAGAATAACGAGATCGATTACAAGGATACAGCAAAATTAAGAAAGTACATCTCTGAAAGAGGAAAAATTCTTCCTAGAAGAATTACTGGAAACTGCGCTAAGCACCAGAGAGCTCTTACAGTAGCAATCAAGAGAGCACGTCACATCGCTCTTATGCCATACGTACAGGATTAATATTGAATGTTGAAAACCGTCAGTGCATTGCACTGGCGGTTTTTTGTCACCATTCACTTATTTTTTTGTACGTTTGTCTCTTTCGCTTTGCACAATCTTGCTTTTCGGATATATATTTGTTAGATTGAGAGAGCAAAGAATGACAGAGCAATGGGGAAAACATATGGAAGTTCGAGTGATAGAAAGTAAAGAATTATTAGAGACAGTAGAACCTTTTGAAATCAGACATCTGTTATGGGGAACGGAGAGGATTCCAAAAACATATGGCTATATTGGATTTGTAAAAGGAGAAGGATTTTATCTCAAACTGGTATGTCTGGAGAAAAATCCTCTCCGAATTTATAAGGAAGATCAGGACCCGGTCTATAAAGACAGTGCGGTAGAAGCTTTTTTTAGATTTAACTCCGGAGATGGATCGCGGCAAGATATTTATCTGAATTTTGAGATGAATGCGAATGGTGCAATTCTGGCAGGTTATGGGAAGAATAAAACAGAGCGGACGCCGTTTGAGGCAGATATGCTTCAGAAGCTGAACTGCAAGGCAGAAGTTGAAGAAGAGCAGTGGAATGTAAGCCTGATGGTTCCAATAGAAATATTGGAATGTATATATGGAGAACTATATCTGAAAGAGGGAACAAAGTTCAACTGCAATTTTTATAAAATATGTGAGACAAAAGAAAATGAGCATTATGCATCATACGAATATGTAAAAAGTAAGAATCCGAATTTTCATCTGCCGGAATACTTTGCGGAGGCAGTTATTACAGCTGGGAATAAAAAGAAAATATAAAATGCAAATTCAAAAGATTATTGGGAGGTCAAAAGATTATGAAAATCTACAAAGCAAAAGATTACAAGGACATGAGCAGAAAGGCAGCTAACATCATCTCTGCACAGGTGATCATGAAACCAAATTGTGTACTGGGACTGGCAACAGGATCCACACCGATCGGAACCTATGATCAGCTGGTTGAGTGGTATAATAAAGGCGATCTGGACTTTTCGGAAGTAACTACGGTAAATCTGGACGAATACAAGGGACTGCCGCGTACAAATGATCAGAGTTATTATTACTTCATGCATCAGCATCTGTTCGATCGGGTTAATATTAATCCGGAACAGACAAATGTACCAAATGGTATGGAATCAGATGCGGAAAAAGAATGTGGAAGATACGAAGGACTGATCCATTCACTTGGAGGAGTAGACCTTCAGTTACTTGGACTCGGACATAACGGCCATATCGGTTTCAATGAGCCGGGAGAAGCATTTGAAAAAGAAACACACTGCGTGGATCTGACAGAGAGCACGATCGAGGCAAATAAAAGATTCTTTGCATCGGCAGAAGATGTGCCAAAACAGGCATACACGATGGGAATCAAGACGATCATGCAGGCCAAGAAGATTCTGGTAGTTGTAAATGGAGAAGCCAAGGCCGACATTGTAGAACGAGCCTTCTTCGGCCCAGTTACACCGGAAGTTCCGGCATCTATCTTACAGATGCACAATGATGTGACGCTGGTAGGGGATGAAGCTGCATTGGCGAAGATTGTGGAATTACATGCGGAAGTATTAAAATAAATTGCTGTTTAATGCATGAAGCGGTCGTTACCCTTGTGATACCGAGAGGTTATAAAAAATAACCGCAAAAACCTTGGAAAAGCAGTGGATTTACAATGCGTTTTGTTTTTTTGTACAGTAGTGGATTTCGCTCTGTTACCGCCCCGCTATTAAATTGATTAACTTCCGCAGCCAGTCACGACTTGAAGAACACAGTATAGGACACTTCTAGTGAATGTGGAATGAGGAAGAAGTGTCCTATACTGTGTTCTTCAAGGACCGAAAGGCCAACTTCGTTAATCAATTAAACAGCAAAAATCTACTTAAATTCCCCCTCCGCCATCGCCTTAATCGAAGAAGCATATTCCGATGGTGTCATCCCCGCAACTTTCTTGAACTGTCTGGAGAAATAGTGAATGGAAGTATATCCCAGGTGCTCGGCAACCTGAGTGAAGTTCATCTGTTTGGTACGGATCAATTCCTTGGCCGCATTAATCTTTAACATGGAAAAATATTCGATAATCCCTAGATTACAATGCTCCTTGAAAATTTTCTGAAGCTGGGAGCGCCCGATGAGGTTGTCTTTACAGATCTGATCAATAGTCACATGTGTGGTCAGATGACTTTCCAGGTAGTCGGTAACACGGTTGAAAACCTCGGCATCGCTCTTGCTTTTGGTCGCTTTAGGTGCCTCGGTTTTCAAAAGCTTCTTTGGAAGAACGACAGGGTTGGAGTAACGGCGGATCAGATGGATCAAGAAATGCTGCAGATATAGTTTGATCATCTGCTGAGCGCCAAATACATCGGAGTCCTTTAAAGGCATATTCTGGAGATACGGATCATCAAGTCTGCAGTCAAAGCACCGTCTTGCTTCTATTATAATATCTGCGAGAAGATTCCGTTCTGTCTCATCAATGCGCAGTATTCTGTCGTTAAAAAAATACATGGCATCGTCATGACACTCAAAAGAAATGACGACCAGATTAGGTGCGATGTGTCCAGTCGCATTGACATTATGAAATTCATTTGGCTTGTGAAAAACAAGATCACCCTTTTTGAGAATTGTATGATTCTTTCCACGGGTCACATCAACCTCTCCTTTATCTACACAGACAAATTCCCAGAAATTATGAGATTCTCCCTCAAAACTGAAATCACTCATATATTCAAAATAGTGAATACTGAATATTCTCCCTAATGTAATTGAATCGTGTAAGTTTACACCGTAGTATGCCATGTCTGTTCTCCTTTTTGCGAAATTAAAAATATGTTTTGTAAAATCTATACAATATCATACAATGAATTTGTTCAAAAATCAAAGAAAAAATGCAGATAGTACAAATTAAGAGACTTATAAGACAAAGATTTTTGTACAAAATTGTATTAGAATAGACTTAACAACAAACGATACGAAATAGGAGGAAACGTATTATGAGAAAGAAAATTGTGAGCGCACTTCTTTGTGTGACCATGGCAGCTTCACTGGTCGTTGGATGTGGAAGTAAGTCAGGATCAGACAGTGGAAGCAGCAAAGGCGGAGACAAGCTTGTATACTGGGCTATGTGGAGCGAAGACGAGCCACAGGCAAAAGTTATCAAGGAAGCAATCGAAAAGTACGAAAAAGATACTGGTGTTAAAGTAGATGTGCAGTTCAAGGGACGTACCGGACAGAGAGAGGGACTTGAGCCGGCTTTGAGCGCAAAACAGCAGATCGATTTATTTGATGAAGATGTTAACCGTGTAAACGGAAGTTGGGGAAAATACTTATTAGATCTGGAAGATATGGCAAAAGATTATGAATCTGAGCATGGTAATGAGACACTGTTCAAGATCGCACGTAATGCATACGGACAGACACATGACGGAGACGATACTTTACACAGTATTCCTTATCAGCCATCTATCTTCGGATTCTTCTATAACAAGACATTATTTGCAAAAGCAGGAATCGAATCTACACCAACTACATGGGCAGAATTAGATGCAGCTTGTGCGAAGTTAAAAGATGCAGGAATCACACCTATCACAGCAGATGATGCTTACCTGACATCCTTCATCGGATATCACCTTGCAAGATATATCGGACAGGATGGAGTAAAATCTCTGGTAACAGGAGAAGAGTATAACGGCGAATCTGTAACATGGGATGATGAAAAAGTAAAAGCAGCAGCAGAAAGCTTTGCTGATTTCGCTAAGAAAGGTTACTTCTCAAAAAATATCGCAACAAACAAATATCCGGCAGGACAGAATCAGGAATTCGCTCCTGGTAATGCAGCAATCGTTATCTGTGGATCATGGCTTCCTAACGAAGCAAAAGATTCTGTAGCAGACGATCTTGAATGGGGTTACTTCAATTATCCATCAGTTCCAGACGGAAAGGATGATAACACAGCTAACAACATTGCAAACCAGGTACTTGCAATCAACAAAAATTCTAAGATGTCTGACGAGGCATTCAAACTTATCGAGTATATCACAACAGGCGAATTCGATAAGAAGATGACAGAAAAAGCTCTGTGTATCCCAACAGACAAAGCCAATGCAGATGCATGGCCGACAGAACTTTCAGGAGTAAAAGAAGCATTCGATGCAACAACAACATACTATGACTGGGCAGCAGGCGTAGAAAGCAACAACGATATTACACCTGTACTTCAGGAAAACACACAGAAACTTGCTTCTGGCAAACTTGATGCAACAGGATTCATCAAAGCAATGAAAGAAGCAGCAGGACAGTAAAATCAGACAGTAATAAAAGAGACTAGTTAGTGATCAATATGGTGGCAGGGCGGTTACTACGCGGCCACCATATTTTAGTAAAAGGAGGCATATACGTGAAGAAGAATAAAAAAATGATCGTTGGGTTTCTTGCCCCGGCAGTAATCATCTTCCTCATAGTATTCCTGTATCCGATTATCAGAACCATTATGATGAGTATGTATAAGATCGAGTCAGTAACGGATACAATGGAATGGTGGACATTTGTTGGATTGGGCAACTACCAGAAGTTGTTTACGACAGCGATCTTTAAAACAGCAATGATGAATATTTTGAAAATTTGGGCACTGGGCGGAATTATCGTATTATCCGTGTCTTTGCTATTCGGAGTAATTCTGACAAGCGGAATCCGTGGAAAGAAATTTTTCCGTGCGATCATTTATCTTCCGAATATTGTCAGTGCGGTAGCGCTTGCAACGATGTGGCTGCAGTATGTATACAGTTCCAAGTTCGGACTTTTGAAGTCGGTTTTGGATTCCCTGGGATTACATAAACTTGCAAAAACTCCGTGGCTGGACTCAGATCACAAATTCTGGGCATTGCTTTTTGCATATTGTTTTGGAATGATCGGATATCATATGCTGATCTGGATGAGCGGAATTGAAAGAATCAGCCCGGATCTGTTCGAGGCGGCAACGATCGACGGTGCAAACAAACCTCAGCAGTTCCGATATATGACAATGCCTCTTTTAAAAGGCGTATTTAAAACCAATATTACAATGTGGACGGTAAGTACGGCAGCATTCTTCGTATGGTCGCAGTTGTTCTCTACTGTTACTGCGGATAAAGCAACGATCGTTCCGGTACAGTATATGTACATGCATACATTTGGTGCAGGAAATGCGGTGACAGAGAGAAATGCAGGATATGGAGCCGCGATTGGCATCATCCTGTGTCTGTGCGTAGTAATCGTATTCTCAATCTGTAATAAACTGATCAAAGATGATGACCTTGAATTTTAGAAAGGAGGAGCAGTTATGGCAAAAGAAAAAGAGAAAAAAGTAAGACAGAAGATCAACTGGAAAAAAGAAATGAAACTGGCTCCCGGATACATTGTGATCATCTTGTGGGTTATCTTTACATTTATGCTGCTTGGATGGATTCTTGCGGCAAGTCTATCTACAACAACAGACATTTTTGCGGGAAAAGCATTGAAATTTCCAACCGGACTGCACTTTGAAAACTATGTGCAGGCATGGGGATCCGGTGGTGTGGCAACGTTCTTTATGAACTCTATGCTGTATTCACTGGTATCATGTTTCCTGCTGATCTTAATCTGCGCGCCGGCGGCATATGTACTGGCCAGATTTACATTTCTTGGTAACAAAATAATCCAGACAAGTTTTGTATCGGCAATGGGAATTCCTATCACAATGATTGTACTTCCACTGTTTAGTGTGGTTGCCAATCTCGGAATCCTGAACAGTGTATTTGCCAGCAAAGTAACTTTGATCTTCCTGTATATCGGAATCAATATTCCATATACCACAATCTTTCTGCTGACATTCTTCTCGAATCTGTCACGTACATATGAAGAGGCGGCAGCAATTGATGGGTGTCCTCCGACGAAGACATTCTGGAAGATTATGTTCCCGATGGCTCAGTCTGGAATTGTTACAGTTACGATTTTTAACTTTATCAACATCTGGAATGAATATTTCTTGTCGTTGATATTTGCAAACAATGATACATTACGACCGGTAGCGGTTGGACTGTATGGAATGCTTCAGTCAATGCAGTACACAGGCAACTGGGCAGGAATGTTTGCAGCGGTTGTTATTGTATTCCTTCCGACCTTTATTCTTTATCTGTTCTTATCAGAGAAGATTATCGGTGGAGTAACAGGAGGAATCAAGGGATAGAGAGAACCTTGTAGTAGAAAGGTGGTGAAGCTGTTAT
>ERZ773103.1201-NODE-1201-length-28248-cov-6.705565_pt1 | contig 28248 bp, 22 predicted proteins | sample MGYA00511118_ERZ773103 | MGnify/ENA primary metagenome ERZ773103 (study PRJEB29015, sample SAMEA2737821) | human gut metagenome | biome: human gut; feature: human-associated habitat; material: faeces | place: China | collected 2012 ... | reverse complement strand
CTTTTTGCTGTCTTTTGAAGCGGTTATCCGTTTCGCAGTCAGCTCGATTATATTAGCATTTTCTAACCGAATTGTCAACCAGATATTTACATATTTTTACAATTTCTCTTATATTATTCTTACATTCTCATATCTGATATTAAATTTAAAAGTAATAAAAATGTTAAACCTTTTTCCCATTAGCAAGGATCGCCTGTATGGCTTCTCTTACATCTGAGACACCAATGAGCTGGATTCCTTCTGTCTTTCCCATATTTTTCAGGCAGACTTTTGGGAGGATACAGGTTTCAAAACCAAGCTTTTTCGCTTCCTGCACTCTCTGCTGAGCCATATTGACTGCACGGACTTCGCCGCTCAGTCCTACTTCGCCAAAGCAGATGGTCTTTTCTGATATGGAAATATCTTTAAAACTGGATACCAGTGCAAGTACAATTCCCAGATCCAGTGCCGGTTCTGTCATGCGGATGCCTCCGGCAATATTTACATAGGCATCACAGTTTCCCATAGGCATGCCATTTCTTTTTTCCAGTACAGCCATAAGCAGGTTCAGTCTGTTCATATCTGCACCAGCTGCTGTACGCCGGGGAATTCCAAAGTTACTGCGGCATACTAATGCCTGCACTTCCAACAGGATCGGACGGGTTCCCTCCAAAGAACAGGTTACGATAGAGCCGGATGCACCTTCCGGTTTGCCACTTAACATATATTCTGATGGATTTAACACCTGTTTTAATCCGTTGCTGCCCATTTCAAATACACCGATCTCGTTTGTAGAGCCAAATCGATTTTTCACACTCCGCAGAATGCGATATGCCGCATGACGGTCACCTTCAAAATACAAAACCGTATCTACCATATGTTCCAGCACACGCGGACCGGCTACAACACCTTCCTTGGTCACATGTCCTACAATAAATATGGTAATCCCCACGCCTTTTGCAATCTGCATAAATGCAGAAGTCGCTTCCCGAACCTGAGATACACTTCCCGGAGCAGATGTAATATCTTCACTGTACATCGTCTGAATGGAATCGATAATCACAATCTGCGGTTTTTCCCGTTCAATCATCGCACGGATCGTGTTCAGGTTCGTCTCGCAGAGCAGATGCAGACTATCTGTAAACTGTCCGATCCTGTCCGCACGGATCTTAATCTGCTGTAAGGATTCCTCGCCTGATATATACAGTGTGGATCGTTTCATCTGAGAAAGAATCTGGCAGATCTGCAATAACAACGTGGATTTACCGATACCGGGATCACCGCCAACCAGCACAAGGGAGCCGGGGACGATACCGCCACCCAGCACACGATCAAATTCCTGCATTCCTGTCTGAATCCGTTCTTCCTGTTCCATCACTACAGAATTAAGAGACACCGGTTTGTGTGTCTTACCATGATCGGAAGATAATATCTTTTCTGCTTTTTTATCTACAGTCTCTTCCACAAATGTATTCCATTCCCTGCATCCCGGACACTGCCCCATCCATTTGGAGGATTCGTATCCACAAGACTGGCAGAAAAATACCGTTGTTTTCCCTTTTGCCATTTACCTATGCTCTTTCTTAATTTTTACTTTTTACGATAAAATTAACTTTTTTATTCCGCACACCTACATCTACTTCATCCCCGGTCTGGACATTTCCGGCAAGGATCTCTTCTGCCAGTGCATCCTCCAGACTGGTCTGGATCATGCGTCGCAGCGGTCTTGCACCGTATTTCGGATCAAAGGATTCATCGACAATATATTTTTTCACAGAATCCCGGATATGAAGATGAATATCAAGCTGTGTCTGACAACGTTTTTCCAGAGAACGAGTCATCAACGTCACAATCTTCTTCATATGCTCTTTCGTAAGCGCATGGAATACAATAATCTCATCAATACGGTTTAAGAACTCCGGTTTAAAAATACGGCGCACTTCTTCCATAACGTTGGATTTCATACGGGCATGATCTGCCTTTGCATCTTCCTGCACGCCAAATCCCAGTTTTTTCGGTTCAACGATCGTCTGCGCTCCGGCATTGGATGTCATAATGATGATCGTGTTTTTAAAATCTACGACACGTCCCTGTGCATCTGTGATATGACCATCATCCAGTACCTGTAACAGAATATTAAATACATCCGGATGCGCTTTCTCGATCTCATCAAACAAAATGACGGAATATGGGTTTCTCCGTACCTTTTCGCTGAGCTGTCCGCCCTCGTCATATCCTACATATCCCGGCGGAGAACCGATCATTTTCGATACGCTGTGCTTCTCCATATACTCGGACATATCCACCCGGATCATGGCATCTTCACTTCCGAACACCGCTTCTGCCAGTGCTTTGGAAATCTCTGTCTTTCCTACACCTGTAGGGCCAAGGAACAGAAAAGAACCGATTGGTCTTCCCGGATCTTTCAGTCCGATACGGCCTCTGCGTACTGCTTTGGAAACCGCATCGACCGCTTCTTCCTGAGCAATAACGCGCTTATGAAGGATCTTCTCCATATTTTTCAGACGCTCTGATTCTTTTTCTGTCAGTTTTTGAACAGGGATTCCAGTCCAGTCGGCAACCACATCTGCAATCTCATTTTCGCCTACAGACAGCACCTTTTTCTGCTGTTCCTTTTGAAAACGCTCAAACGTCCGCTCATATTTTTTTTCAACAGCGGCTTTCTGTTTCCGTAAAGTTCCAAGTTCCTCAAAACGGTTTTCCTGAAGGGCTGCATCCAGTGCTTCCTGTGCATCCAGCATCTGATTTTTCTGTTTTTCTAAATTCTCCGGGATCTTAAAGCCACCAAGATGCACTTTTGATGCAGCTTCATCCAAAAGATCCAATGCTTTATCCGGGAGAAAACGGTCATTGATATAACGTTCTGACAGTTCAACTGCTGCCTGAATCCCTTCCGGGGTAATCTGCACATGATGATGCTTCTCATACTGTTCTTTCAGTCCATCCAGTATCTCCACAGCCTCCTGTTTTGTCGGCTCCGGAACAGTTACCGGCTGAAAACGCCGTTCCAGGGCAGCATCCTTCTCAATATATTTTCGATATTCCTGTATTGTCGTTGCTCCGATCATCTGTAGAATTCCACGGGAAAGTGCCGGTTTCATAATATTTGATGCATCGATCGCACCTTCTGCACCACCAGCACCGATCATTGTATGAATTTCATCCACAAACAAGATCACATTCCCGGCATTCTCCACTTCCTGAACAACACCTTTGATACGTTCTTCAAATTCGCCCCTGTATTTGGAACCGGCTACCATTGCAGACAGGTCCAGAGACATCAGGCGTTTCTTTTTCAAAATATCCGGCACAAGTCCATCTGCGATACGCTGGGCCAGACCTTCTGCGATTGCTGTCTTTCCCACACCCGGTTCTCCGATCAGGCAGGGATTATTCTTTGTTCTTCTGCTGAGGATGCGAATTATCCGCTGCAACTGCTGTTCTCTTCCGATCAACGGATCCAATTTATGTTCCGCAGCCTGTTTTGTCATATCCCTTGCATATTTGTCAAGCATCGGTGTCTCAGAAACACTCTGAACATTCCCGGAACGTAATGCCTTGCTCTCCTCTTTGGAAAACGCATCTTCTCTTCCGATCGCCACTAAAATATCCGCATAAATCTTCGCCGGATTGATTCCCATGGCGATCAGAATTCTGGAAGCAGAACACTCCTTTTCCTGAATCATCGCAAAAAGAAGATGTTCCGTGCCAATGGTATCACTGCGAAAGCGCTCTGCTGTCTGTTCTGCGCGTTCCAGCATACGCATCGTTTCCGGGGTAAATTCTTTAGGATCTCTCAACAGAACCTTCCTGCCTGGGATCGTAACCTCATCGATCAGATCCAGAACCTTTTTTTCTGTCACTTCCAGGTCTTCCAGAATCCGTCCTGCGATTCCTTCCGGTTCCCTGCACAGCCCTGCCAGAACATGTTCCGTGCCAATAGAGCACTGATCCATCATTCCCGCCACTGCTGCTCCAAAATCAAGAACCGCCTGTGCCTGTTTTGTATATGGTCGCATTATAAAATCCTCCTGTTACTGCGTCAGCCATTTCTATATTCATCATAAATTTCATCGATCAGGGCATGGATCTCATCTCTGCTGACATTTTTACAGCAGGCTTTTGCAATGACCATGCGCAGATCTTCACTCAGCTCTGTCATCGCCTTAATTTTATCCAGATCAAGAGAGATTACCGCACCGCGTCTGCGATCCAGTCTGATCAACCCCTCCTGCTTTAAGACGCCATATGCTTTGTTTACAGTATGCATATTGATACCGATCTCTTCTGCCAGCTGGCGAACAGACGGCAACGAATCTCCCTCCACATACTGATGTGTGGCAATTCCGAGAATGATCTGATTCCGTAACTGCATATAGAGCGCTTCATCACTGTTAAAATCAATTTCTATGTACATTTTCTCACCCTTTTTCATGTGTGTTATATCGATGATATAACAGTTGCAATTACTTGTCAAGGACAGAACCGGCTGTTTTATTTGTAGTTTTACAAGGCATCTTATCATAAGCTAAGCATTTATACTCATTTCTATAGATTTCTTCCTGCATATCAGTGAAACTTTTTACCATAAAACAAAAAAGCCCTGCTGCAATTTCATCATTTTGCAACAAAGCTTTTTTATTTTCAATATTCTAGTCAAATTACCGAAAAACCAGGTACATCAGAGATCTAAAAATTCCAGTTCGTCATCCCAGGCATCTTTTCCGTTTTTCTTTCCATGCTGATTTTTTCCATGTTTTTTCTCATGATGTGAAGCGGCTGTTTTTTCTTTACCTGCCTGCTTCTTCTGCGCATCGTCTTCTTCCTGTACAGCATCCTGAACCATTTCCTGCAAGTCCTCGTCCGAACCCTCTTCTTCCTGTTCCTTCAACGCATCCTGAAGACCTGCCATCAGCATTCTCTCAAGATCTTCCAATTCTTCTTTATCAGACGACGCCATATCCTCTTCATCGGATGGAATCTCCTTACCCGGAATCTGCTCCATACCTGTTTCTTTTTGAGAAATCTCCGTCTCGGTATCTGTCTCACAGAACCGTTTTACCAGTGGCATAGGTTTTGTAGCAGACAGATCTTCTGTTTCTCCTGAAGGGGATTCCTCTCTGAAATCAGTCACGTCCGCTGGTGCCGGACCATTCTCATCTTCATCAAGATATACTTCTCCGTCATCTGCAATTTCTTTAAATACCGGCTCCGTTTTTTCAGCAGCTGCTTCCTCTTCATCATTTTCCGGAAGATCATCCATAAAATGACGGTATTTGCGATCTTCTCTGCGTCTTTCCGCACGAGTCATGATCTCTTCTTCATCATCTTCATCGAAAGTTTCTTCCGGGAGATATTTACGGGCACTTCTGCTCTTACCGGCAAAGACAATCATCAGGACAAAGAAAATAACACAAAGAACTCCCAATCCGACAATGATCATTTTATCCAGGCTGTTATCCTTTACAGTCGCTGCATCATCCGACGCATCTTCTGCGTTCAGGTCCACACTGAGATCAGTGACAGAACGTACAAATGTATTTCCGCCATTATCATACAGATACCATCTGGCAACTCCATCCAGCGTCATTCCATAAACATAATAATATTCACCCAGGATCGCATCTGACCGAAGAGTGTCTTCCGGCTGATTATACTGATATGCAGTAATTCCTGCAGTTTCACTTACCGCAAAAACAGTTTTTCCATAAGAATCCGAAACATTCGCATTATCCGGCGGCAACAGAAGAACCAGCGGATTCTCTTCTGTTCCGACGCTGATATAAGATGTTACGATATTTTTCTGCATATCCAGCACATAAAAATCGCCTTTACCGGCTTCATCCGTCAGATAAACCAGGTACACTTCGCCGGCATCATACTTATATGCACGGATATCGTTTCCGTTATATGTAATAATCTTAGCACTAAAATGAGCCGGAATCTTCCCTGAATCAATTCTGCCGGCAATGGTCATCGTCTTTCCCTGAACATCAAACGTATTCTCAGAAGATGTCTGATATCCATCTCCGGAAATGCCGGTTACATCTGCACTCTGATCCGCACCAGCTGCATCTGTTCCGTCATTACCGTCTGTTTCCTCTGCAGTTGTTCCATTATCTGTGATCAGATCCGAACGCACCCATCCTTCTGCGGTAGTTCCATTTGCTGCATACCGCACATGATGCCAGGTCATCCCATCTGTTCCCGTCTTAGATTCTACAATCTCTACTTCTGTTCCCTGATTGATCCCGCCGATCATGTTTCCATTTGCCGCATCACGGATAATCGTATTATCGCTTTTGATATAAGATGCAGCCTGTGCAGACAGACCGCTTCCCGCAAACCCCGCTGATGCAGCCAGGATCGCTGCCGTCATACAGGTCAGCACCCTTTTCCTTAAATACATTTTTTTCATATCTATCCGGCGCAGGAGTTTCCACCGCTCTCTCCCACGCATCCTTTCTTTTCATTTTTTACAATTATAGGTGGTATCCCCTTCAATGTCAATCTGTGGATAACCGTCTGTTTTCTTTTCGTACCCTTTTTCTGTATCTAAAAATGCGTTTAAGTTTCTATATTTTCTCCTATATCCCCTGACACTCAAACTCCGGGATAAAACTCTCAGATGCCGTTCCGCCTTCCTGCATGAATCCATTTTCCACACCAATATTGATGGCATGATCCAGTACTTTTTCATACTCCCGTGAAGTTACTTTACGAGCTAGCTCCGGATAACCGGCAGTCTCTATCCCTGCCATGGGTGTGTACTGATTCATGATGCTGATGTAAATCTGATTCCCATAGGTTTCGTGAAGATAAGAAATGATCTGTTTTGCTTCCCTGACATGACCGGGAAGCAGCAAATGCCGTACCACTGTGCCTCGTTTGAGCATATCGCCCTCAAAAACCGGTGCTCCGGTCTGTCGCACCATTTCAGCAATGGCAGCTTTCGCATACATCGGGTAATCCGGTGCATGGGAATAGTTCTGCGCCGTCTCCGGCTCCCAGTATTTGAAATCCGGCAAGTAGATATCCACATATCCTTCCAGTAAACGCAGGTTTTCCACTTTTTCATAACCGCTGGTGTTATATACCACCGGCAGATGCAGCCCCTTCGCTTTTGCCCGATCCAGTGCCGCTATGACCTGAAGTACAAAATGCCCTGCCGTTACCAGATTGATATTTGCCGCGCCCTGTTCCTGTAACTCCAGAAAAATCTCTGCCAATCGCTCCACAGAAAGCGACTTTCCAAGCTTTCCATTGGCAATTTTCCCATTTTGGCAAAACACGCAATGCAGGGCACAGCCGGTAAAAAATACAGTTCCCGATCCACAATTACCAGAAATACACGGTTCTTCCCACATATGGAGAGCGGCTCTGGCTGCCGTCAATTCTGCGGTCTGTCCACAATAACCACGTTCTCCTGCCAAGCGGTCTGTGCCGCAGTTTCTGGGACACAGCTTGCAATTTCTTAATAATTCCTTCTTACATGAGATTATTCTGTTCTCTCTAAAGTTATTTTGTTCCGCCACCTGTTTATTTTATCCTTTTATGTTCTCAAAATTTTCTCAAGGATACTTTCTTTTTACTCACCGGAATATCCTATGTGTACATGCGAATCCATCTTTCAATAGAGTCTGTTTATCTATCTGTTTCCTTCTCACTGTTTTCCTTCTCTTCCATCTCCATAATAATGTCAAGGAAACGTCCGACTTCCGCCCAGGCGCGTTTGGATTCCGGTAAAAGTAACAACGCCATCTGGAACACATGGAACATGCCTTCATATACACTCAAACGAACTTTTACTCTGGCTCCTTTTGCTTTTTCTGCTGCCGCAATGGAATCGCTCAGAAGCATCTCGTAACTTCCTACCTGAATAAGCATCGGCGGAAATCCCCGGAAATCCCCAAACAACGGGGAAATATATGGATTCGTAGGATCTTCGTCCTGTATGTAATCCTTGTTATAGATAAGGCTGTCCCTCGTATTACCAAACAACGGATCACGTTCATAATTTTCCACATAAGAAGGACCGGATGAGGTCAGATCTGTCCATGGAGACATGGCAATAATCCCCGCCGGTAATGGGCGGTTCTGGTTTTTCAGATACATGCACAACGCCATGGCAAGACCGCCACCTGCGGAGTCTCCTGCCACGATGATCTCGTGCGCCTGCCAGCCATAATCCAACAGCCAGTTATATGCAGTTACCGCATCTTCCAGAGCCGCCGGATATGGATTCTCCGGTGCCACACGATAATCTACCGTAAATACCGGCATTCCATTTCCAAGTTCGCTGTATAATCCTGCAAAACTGCGGTACACGTTCCGCATAGCACCGATATAACCGCCGCCGTGAAGCTGTAAGAGAATATAACGGTCATTTCCTTCGTCTGCCGTCAGTAGTTCCGCCTTACAGTTATGTAATGGGATTTCCGAAAGCGTATAATGCTCCGGACATTTCCATGCCGGTTCCACTAACTTTTTGCGAATCTCTCCATTTTTTAATTTTCTTCCGATCAGGTTATCGGAGGTTACCCGGGCGATCAGATCCCGTAAAATTTTACCCTGTACACTGGTTTCCTGTTCTGTCACGATAATCTCCTCCTGTTCTTATCTAAATATTCTCGGAATCTGTTCTGAATAATCTCCGACCAGATTTCTGAACATCCATGTCTAATACTCAGCCAACATGGAGACTCTTACACCCGATAGGGATGTTTCTTATAGTCTGCATATGTACATCAATATTAAATACATATGAAGATTATATGCTATTTTGTGTGTTTTTTCTATCCTGCAGCAACAGTTTTTTACAATTTAGCACACTCTTTTTTAAGCAGAACTCCATGCCCTGTAATTTTCACAGAATCTACTTTCAGGAAAATCTTTCATCTGATGCCTGCATGATTTACACATGAAACCGCCGCCGCAGTTCTTCTACCGCACGCCGCCCACCGATCGCAAGGGTTCCAAGGAACACCAGCACGGTAATGCCAAGCGCACCTATCGCCGGATACCAGGCGTGATCTACTTTCATATGATACAGGACCACTGGGATCAGGCTGCACAGGATCATAATGATCTGTACCGGAAGATAGCTCTGCCAGTTGCGGCTGTTTACGATCATCAGGACGATCATGGCGACATCCATCAGGACAAATACACCCGGCATGACATAATTTAATGACCAGCCATGAAATCCTAACACTCCATCTACTGCGATGACTGCAAGGATTCCGGAAAAGGTCTGGATCAGCGCTTTTTTCAGATATCCCTCATGCTGAAAAAAAGACACTTTCCATGTCATCCATGCATACAGCATCCCAATCCCCGCCAGAAGGTCCCAACGAATCCGCGCCCGCAAATGATGGTTCAGACACAGTAGGAACACAAACCCCACCACTGCCGCAAACAGATAAATGCGCATCGCCAGATGCATGCCCCGATTCTGTTCTTTTAATTTCGGATATAAAAATGTCTCATCCCCGGTATGCTCTGACAGGGCATTGCCACAAAACGGGCAGATCTCTGCCGGATCCTGAAACTCCACACGACATTTGACACATTTACTCATAATACACACCATTGCTTTCTATACGCACAGAGATACCCTCATCTGCCATAAAACAGAAGAATGCTTTCTGAACTTCCGTATCCCGGTAAACGGAAGAAATGGTAAACACCAGCGTATCTTTGTAAGAGCACACACAGCCTTTCATATTCTGCCCCAAAGAGCGGGAAAGACAGGAATAAAACTGTTCGATATACGGATCGTATTCCGGTGGTGTATGCACCACGCCCAGATTGGAAACGGTAGTAGTATTCGCCTTTGCCGCCGACCGGTACACATACCGCATCGCCGGTTTTTTCAGCCATAACGGTACTGCGCGGAGAATCATCTTTTTCTCATTGGACACATTATAAGAAAACACTTCTTCCAGATGTTCCTTTTCCAGCTGTGGACGCAGACTGTTCTTTACCGCCTCCAGCACTTCTCCAAAATCCGCTTCCGTCTGTTTTGCCTGCCATACCGCCGTTACCATGACAAAAAAGTTTTTTGTAGTAACAGAAGAAAAATGAGGACGTAAGTTTACCGGCACACCGACCGTGACCGGTTCTTTGATCTTACGCTCTCCTTTGGACTGATAAATGCTCCAGATAAAGGCCGCCACCAGATATTCATTGATGCTCGCTCCATATGCCTTCGCTTTTTCTTTCAGCTGTGAGACCGGCATAAATCCATGCATCAGCGACATCTTACCCGTCTCAAACATTCTTCCGGGAATATGATATGCCCGCTCTTTTTTATATGCAGTCTTGCCACCGGATGGCTTCCGGTAATGCTGTAAAAATCCATCAGTATAGTCCGTGGATGTATCTGCCGCCAGATGATCCGGCAATCCAGCCAGTTCCGGCTTCGTATCCCGCAGATACTGATATATAATCTCTTTTAAAAAGACAAATGCGCCATTTCCATCCGTCAGCACATGAAACACTTCCAGACTGATCTTGCGCTTATAATAGCTGACCCGGAACAGATAGTTCTGATTGATGGCAGCTTCCACATACTGACAGGGCCAGGAATCTTCCTGCACAACCTTCGGGGACTGTTTTCCGTTTTCCTCAAAATAATACCAGAACACGCCCTGACGCAGACGCACATTAAAAACCGGAAACTTCGGAAGCACCTTATCCAGTGCCTGCTGCAATTTATCTTCCTGTATGTCTTCTTTTAAAACTGCACAGACCCGGTATACATTGCTCATCCCCGCACCTGCTATTACCGGAAACAGGTGCGCCGTATTGTCCAGGTGATCCCATCGGATCTCCCGGCTGCGCTCTTCCTGTCTTTTTTTTACCCGTTTCTTTTTTTCTGCCATGATTACTCTTTTCTATATATACTTCTGGATCAAAAACCGCATCCTGCCCTTTTTTGTCTCCTGCAGCATGCCGTCGTAACGGAATCTGCCATAGCCACGGACAGAGACAATGTCGCCCTCCTGCCAGATGCCACTGTTATTCTCAAACTGCCGTCCGTTGACAAATACTTTTTTCCCACGGAACAGTTCCAGACTCTGATTTCTGGAAAGCTGCCAGACTTTTGCCACGATGGCATCCGCCCGCAGGGAACTGACAATCAGTTCTTCTTCCTTCAGCTCAGGCTGGATCTCCGTCGGCATTTCATTCATCTGTTCACATTTTACCACGGTATGACGCACTTTATCCAGATGATTCACAATATAATCTGCCATCTCTTCCTTACAGATCAGATAGGCTTCCTGTTCCCGCAGACAGATGTCTCCCAGCACACTCCTCTCGATTCCAAGATGCATTAACGCTCCCAGAAAATCTCTGTGGTTCAGATCTTCTGCAAATTTTTTCGCCGCCGGTCGGATACGGATGCATGTGATCGGGAAAGGCTCTTCATATCCCAGCAGTTCTTCCGTTCCAAACCGCAGCATCCTCCGCTCACTGCTCTCTGCCCCACCCCACAATGTATATCCGGCATAGGACACTTCCCGCTCCTGTTCAAAAAAGACTGCCTGCTCGCTGAGATTTAAGAAATCGGTAAATACATATACATTTTTCTGATAACTGCGTTCTGCCAGTTCTGCAAATCGTTTTTTTAACTGCGTGATAACTTCGTTCATTTTCTCTGTAACCGTTGATCCTTTCCCTCATCTTGAATTTTCTGCCTGTCAGAATCCATCTGCTTGCAACAACCTACCCTGGCTTTCCTCACATAACGACTTGCTCATAATCGCAAAATCCTATGTCTATGATCATCCTCAAAATTTTCCATACTTCTATATGCTTTTAAAAAAAGGATATCCGGACACTGACAACTCCAGCCTCTGGATATCCCTTTTTTGTTCAATATTCTACCTGACCTTACAGCTGTGTCACGATAAAGATATCGTAGATTGCCTGAATCGCTGCTTCGAAATCTGCGTTTCTTACGCCGATAATGATATTCAGCTCACTGGAACCCTGATCAATCATCTTACAGTTGATATTTGCATGAGCCAGTGCAGAGAAGATACGTCCTGCTGTGCCTCTTGCCTCTTTCATGCCACGACCAACAACTGCGATCAGTGCCAGATCTGCCTCTACATCTACGGTATCCGGCTCTACTGCACGCTGAATACCGGAGAGAACGACCTGCTCATGCTCCTGGAACTCATCCTGATGTACGAAGATGCACATGGTGTCGATTCCGGACGGCATATGCTCGATGGAAATATCATTTTCCTCAAATACCTGAAGCACTTTCCGGCAGAACCCGATCTCAGAGTTCATCATATCTTTATCTACTGTAACAGCCACAAAGCCTTTTTTACCTGCAATACCGGTAATGGTATATTTGGATTTCTGGCTTGTAGTAGCAACGATCATTGTTCCTTTGTCTTCCGGATGGTTCGTATTTCTGATATTGATCGGAATGCCTGCTTTTCTTACCGGGAAGATTGCATCTTCATGAAGTACGGATGCGCCCATGTAAGACAGCTCACGAAGCTCGCGGTATGTGATCATATCTACAACTTCCGGATTTTTGATAATACGCGGATCTGTTACAAGGAATCCGGATACGTCTGTCCAGTTTTCGTAAAGATCTGCTTTTAATGCGCGGGCAACGATAGAACCTGTGATATCGGAACCGCCTCTGGAGAAGGTCTTAACCTTTCCGTCTGCGTATGCGCCGTAAAATCCCGGAATAACTGCATTCTCACAGGAAGCCAGACGCTCTGACATCATTTTATTTGTAATATCTGCATCAAAATTTCCATCCTCATCAAAACGGATCACTGTTGCAGAATCGATAAATTCATAACCAAGGTATGCGGCCATAATCTTGCCGTTTAAATATTCGCCCCTGGATGCCGCATAATCTTTTCCTGCTTTTGAAGCAAAATTTTCTGCTACAATCTTGAAATCCTCTTCCAGAGAAAAATCAATGCCAAGACCTTCAATAATCTCATTGTATCTTGCCTTGATCGCATCCAGTTTTTTTGTAAAATCTTTTCCTGCTTCTGCAGTCTCATAACAATCATATAACATATCTGTTACTTTGATATCTCCGTCGTAACGTTTTCCCGGAGCTGACGGTACAACAAACTTTCTGTCTTTGTCTGACCGGATGATGTTACCTACTTTTTTGAACTGCTCGGCACTTGCAAGAGAACTGCCACCAAATTTAACTACTTTTTTCACTGTTTCATCTCCTCATTCAACATTACTTACCGCTGATTATAATAAGAAACATGCGGGAAATCAACTGTTTTTTCTTTATTAATATACATTCATTAGAAAATGTTTCTTTCAGTCGTTCTATATGAAAGCGATTGATGCACGGCTGAATCTTTCCCAGAACCGAAAAACCGCTTCTGCTTGTGGCATCACACGGTTTTCTTGTTTTTTAAAAGCTCCAACCGATCATGTACGCTTTGTATAAAAAACATACCGTCTGATCAACAGACGGTATGTTTTTTATATTTCTATTATTACATACATCATTATAGCAACTGACAATAGCTTTTTATAATGATACTTTTCCACCAGTTTTACCAGTGTCATAAATAAAGCGATCCATTATCTTAGAAAAAATCATTCCGCATCCATTGGCAAACCCAGATGTTCTGCTGCCGCCAAAGACGCTTCCCGCAGCATGGCAAAATCTTCTTTCATTTCCAGATATTCCGGCAATTTCTTGCTTACCGCCTGAAATTCTGCGGATAATTTATTTTCCAGCGTGGATTGTTTCATTTTTCCAAAGCCGAGGATCACGGAAGCGTATGTCTTATCTTCCATACAGATCATTCCATAGGTAAGGAACAGATGTTTCAACTCTGCTGCCAGCAGCTCCCTGCCAAAATAATCTGCCCGGTTCAGTCCAAATGCTCCCAGTGCAGTCTGTGCCCGTTTCTTCAGACTCCGCTTTCCAAAACGGCTGGTGGTATGCGGACACATCAGTATCAGCTCCATGAGCCAGTATAAAAAGTTGTCTTTCACGTCGCCTTTTTTCTGAGTCTGATACCGCAGCTCCCAGAGTTCTTTCCGAAGTCGGTTGTCCGCCCCAGCATCTCCTGACGAGATCTGCGCCTCCAGCAATGCTTTTCGCTGATGGGCATCCGTTTCCATATAATAGCTTTCCGGCCACTCGTAAGGATTGGTTTCCGGCACTTCCTGTTTTTTCTCAACCGCCTTCTTTAATAACATCTTTTAGTACTCGTCCTCTTCCAGACCTTCGCTGATGTCTGATTTCGGCTCTTCAAGACCTTCAATCTTAATATTGTGTTTTTTCGCATAATCCCAGAGTGCTGCATGGATTGCTTCCTCTGCAAGCAGGGAACAGTGTACTTTTACTGGTGGAAGTCCGTCCAATGCTTCCATAACAGCTTTGTTTGTGATCTCCAGAGCTTCGTAAATAGTTTTGCCTTTTACAAGCTCTGTAGCCATACTGCTGGTAGCAACAGCTGCACCACAACCGAACGTTTTGAATTTACAGTCTTTGATAATCTTGGTATCTTCATCAATATCAAGATACATTCTCATGATATCGCCACATTTTGCATTTCCAACGGTACCTACACCACTTGCATTTTCAATCTCACCCACATTTCTCGGGTTACTGAAATGGTCAATTACTTTTTCACTATACATAACAGATATTCTCCTTGTCTTTTCTCTTTTTCTTATGCCTCTTTATGTTTTGCAATATAATCTTCATACAGCGGAGACATGCTGCGCAGTCTGTCTACGATGCGTTTCAGCTCTTCTACAACAAATGCTGCCTCTTCCATGGTATTCTCATGGGAAAGTGTCAGACGCAGAGAACCGTGTGCGATCTCATGCGGCAGTCCGATAGCCAGCAGTACATGGGACGGATCCAGAGAACCGGATGTACATGCAGAACCACTGGAAGCGCAGATGCCTTTCTGATCCAGCATCAGAAGCAGGGATTCTCCCTCTACAAATCTGAAACATACGTTTACGTTATTCGGAAGACGATTAGTTCTGTGTCCGTTTACTTTCACGAATGGAATCTCTTTTTCAATCGTATTGATCAGATAATCACGAATCTCTGTCTCTTTTTTGATGCGCTCTTCCATCTGTGCATTGGCAACCTCAGCTGCTTTACCCATTCCTACGACACCGGATACGTTAGTTGTACCGGCTCTTCTGCCGTGCTCCTGGGAACCACCGTGTACGAAAGATGGAAGTAATGTTTTCTTTCTGATATAAAGGAAGCCTACGCCTTTTGGTCCGCCGAATTTGTGACCGCTGGCAGAAAGCATGTCGATGTTCATATCATTTACATTGATCGGCACATGTGCGAAAGCCTGTACTGCATCAGTGTGGAAATAAATCTTGTGCTCTTTTGCGATCTTACCGATCTCTGCGATCGGCTGAATGGTTCCGATCTCGTTATTTGCAAACATAATCGTGATCAGGATTGTCTCCGGACGGATCGCTGCTTTTAACTGTTCCAGATCTACGACACCATTCTCATCTACATCCAGATAAGTTACTTCATATCCGTTTTTCTCAAGATACTCACAGGTATGAAGTACTGCGTGATGCTCGATCTTGGATGTAATGATGTGGTTTCCAAGACCTTTTGCTTTTGCCTTGTCTGCAATGCCTTTGATCGCCCAGTTGTCAGACTCGCTTCCGCCTGCTGTGAAATAAATCTCTGCCGGCTCTGCACCGAGAACGTCTGCGATCTGTTTTCTGGCATCCTCTACTGCCTGATGATTTTCCTGTGCGATACTGTATATACTGGATGGATTTGCAAACTTTTCTACAAAGTATGGCTTCATTGCTTCAAATGCCTGAATATCCATTTTGGTAGTTGCTGCATTATCCATATAAATAACTGAATTCATATCCTGTACTCCTTCTTTCATTTCATAGTATTTCTATATGATATTGGTAGTATTGCATTTTATAATTGGTTTGTCAAGAAATTTTTCCAGTTTTCCAGTTTTTTTTACAGGAGCTCGAAAGCCATTTTTCCAGTAAACAAGCGTATTTCCGCTATACAGCAGCCATTCTTTTTTATATTTCCTAGTTTTTTACTATGATATGCGGAATTATTTTCTAAAATCGGTGTTTTTGTCGGATTTTTTTGTCTTTTTTCTGTAATTGTGCAAATTTTTACAGCAATTTCTGCCAGGGGCAAAAATTGCTGTAAGTTCACGATTTCTATATTTCCCGGGTAGCGTCTTTCAGCCATTCCCGCTCTGCATCGGTCAGATACGGCTCTACCGTGTCATATACCATATGATGATATTCGTTGAGATATTTCCGCTCTGTGCCGGTCATCTCTTCCGGCAGGATCGCATCCAGATCGATCGGTACATAAGTAATATTTTCAAATTCCATGAACTGTCCGTATTCGTTCTTCTGCCACTTCTTACAGATCAGCTCACTTTCGATACGGATGCCGTATTTTCCTTCCACATAAACGCCCGGCTCATCTGTTGTGACCATGCCTTCTTCCAGTTTTCCATTGTCTGTGCGCTCCGGCACGATCTTCCAGCGGAACCCATTTGGTCCCTCGTGTACATTCAGCAGATAACCGTTTCCATGACCGGTACCACAGCGGTAATCCAGTCCCAGCTGCCACAATGGCCCTCTTGCAAGGATATCAAGATTCTGTCCACAGCATCCATATAAAAATCTGGCATTGGCAAGGTTCAGATTTGCACGGGTCACTGCCGTAAACATTTCTTTTTCTTCCTGCGTCAATGTCCCAAGGACAATATTTCTGGTAACATCCGTAGAACCTTCCAGATAATGTCCGCCAGAATCCACCAGAAGGAACCCTTCCTTTGGAAGTACGACTTCGTTTTCTTCCGATGGTGCGTAATGCATCATCGCCGCATTCGGCCCCCAGGCGCTGATCGTATCAAAGCTGATGTCCAGACAGCCCTGTTCCCGGCGCAGTCCCTCCAGATATTCGGATGCTGACCATTCCGTAATCTTCTCTTTACCTACATTGTTCTTCAGCCAATAACAGAATTTTGTCATTGCCACGCCGTCTTTTACATGGGCTTTTCGGATATTTTCAAGCTCCGTTTCATTTTTAATGGCTTTCATCAGTTCTTCCGGATTACTTTTATCGACGATCACAGCGCCTTTGGGAATGCTCTGTAAAATCTGCAGATTGACCTTTGCTTTTTCCAACAGCACCGTGTCTCCTTTCGGTATCGCCTCAAGCTCCCAGTAAAAGTCAGCATAATCCCGGATGGATACGCCTGCTTCCCGCAGATTTTCAAAGATCTTCTGTGTCTTTTCTTTTCCATAGACAAGCTCCGTCACAGAAAAAACTTCCGGTTTGACATACCACAGGCAGGATGTCTCATTCATCAGGAGATAGGACATGACCACCGGCACATGGGGGATGTCGCCGCCACGGATATTCAGCAGCCATGCGATATCACACAGAGAAGACAGCACATGCCATCGTGCGCCGTATTCCTGCATCTTTTCCCGGACACGGGCAAGCTTGTGGGCAGCGCTCTCGCCTGCATATTTCTCTTCCAGGACAAATGCGCCGTGTACCGGAAACTCCGGGCGTTCTTCCCAGATGTCGCCCACCAGATCTTCGTCCGTAACCAAAGATGCATGGCAGCTTTCTGCCAGCTTCTGATAGTCTTCCCCTGCTGCCGCATTCATCGTCCGTCCGTCAAATCCCAGACAGGTTCCAGCTTTCAGATGTTCCTTTACATACTCCCTAATGGTAGCAACACCTTCCATACCTGCCCGGAACAGCTCAATGCCGCTTCCTTCCAGCTGACGTTCTGCCTGGATATAATAACGTCCATCGGTCCAGAGACCGGCTCTGTCTTCTGTAATGACTGCGGTTCCCGCAGAACCGGTAAATCCGGTAATATATTTTCTCGCTTTAAAATAATCGCTGACGTATTCGGATTCATGATAATCCGCTGTGGGCACGATATATACGGAAATGTTCTGTTCTTTCATCTTTTTCCGCAGCGCCTGCACACGTTCTTTTACTTCGCTCATTATGATCTGTCCTCCTTCTGCTCATTTTTCTGTATTTCTTCCCTGCATCTCTCTCAAAACTTATATTTAACTCTCACTCATTACGCACAACCGTATCATTAATATATTATCTCAGGGCTTCTCTTACTAACTCTTACAACATTCCTTCTGTTTTTATTTTCTACTATCAATAGAGCAGATACCGGGCTGCACTCTCATAGTCTGCCAGCCGCTGGGCTTTGCGAATTTGTTTTAATGCTTTCTCTTCTCCTGGAAACTGTTCGCCCCAGTACACCCACAGTTCTTTCATTTTAAATAATACTGGTTTTTCTCCGGAAAATGCACTCTGGTATTCGCTGTAAAGTTCATCGTGAAATTCCCGGAAACGTTTTGAACTGATATTTCCTTCTGCGTTTGCTGTCTCCAGCTTTTCTGCCAGCGCCGGATCTGTCAGAAGTCCCCGGCCGATCATCACATGTTCCAGCTGCAGAAACTGCTGATGCAAATGTTCCAGATCCTCCACCGTTCGAATATCTCCATTGTAACACACCGGACAAGCGCTTTTCTCCAAACCAATACGAAAGGCATCCAGATTCGGATGATTCTTATAATAATCGGACTGGGTTCTCGGATGGATGATCAGATTCTTCAGCGGATATCTGCGATACACATCCATCAGATCTGCAAATTCTTCCGGGCTGTCCGTGCCGATTCTTGTCTTTACGGATATGGCAAGCTGATTTTTTTCAAAGACCTGATCAAAAAATTGCTCCATTTCCCAAAGATCCTGTAAAAATCCGGCACCGCGCCCTTTTGTCACAACGGTTTTTGACGGGCAGCCGAAGTTCAGATTGATCTCCTGATAGCCAAGATCTGCGATGACCTTTTCATATTCCAGATACTGCTCTGCCTGATTCGTCAGAAGCTGTGGCACCAGCAATATCTCCTGATTGTTTTCCGGCAGGATATCACGAATCTCCTTCGTTTTTTTGACGCCATTTTTTGTCGTAGTGATAAACGGCGCATAGTATGCCGCGATTCCGTTATAATATTTGTTATGCACATTTCGGTACAGATAACCGGTAATCCCCTCCATCGGGGCAAAATAAATTTCCATGCTTATACTCCATGCTGTTTCCAAGGGCGTTCAGACAACACCAGTCCGCCAAGGGTAAGTACCATGCCAAGTCCTGACATCCATGTGATCTGTTCTTTTAAAATCAAGATAGAGGTCACGACCGTTACGACCGGATTCAGGTAAATATACACACTGGTCTTTACGGCGCCGATCTTTTTTACCGCTGTATTCCATGTGACAAAACATATCGCTGATGCGATGAATCCAAGGAATAAAATATTCAGCAGATTGACCGGTTCCCGGAATTTACTGAAATCCGGATGAAATCCAAAGATCGCCAATGCCGGCAGGATAAACAATGTTCCATACAAAAAGATCCTTCTTGTGGAAGCCACAGGATGATAGCCATAGCTTCCTATTTTACGGGTCAGTACGGAATAAAAAGCCCACACAAGCGCCGCCAGCGCTGCAAGAATATCCCCTTTCGGATTCAGATGAAATTCGGTAGCGCCATTAAAACTGATCAGGAACACGCCAATGATGGCGATAACAAATCCTGCAAAAAATTCCGCATGCATCTGTCCTTTCTCCTGTCCGATGAAATGATTCACGATCGCAGTCAGACACGGGGCAATGGCAATGATCACGCCAACATTTGACGCATACGTATACACCAGAGCAATATTTTCCAGTAAATAATACAGACAGATGCCGCACAATCCTGCCGCCATAAATGTAAGCTCCCGTTTCCGGTCATACACCCGCAGCCGTTTTGGATACAGTAAAAACAGAAAACTGATTCCCATAAGGAAACGAATAAAAAGGATTTCCGTTGGAAGGAAATCCCGCAATAAAACTTTGGTAGATATATAAGTGGTTCCCCATACAGCGACGGTAAAAGCCGCCAACAGATGTCCACTGGATAATTTATCTTTCATGTGTATCGTTTCGCTTTCCAGAGTATGATTCTATAAAATGTTGTTTTATGAGAGATTCTGACAGGAGCTGTACAATTAACGCTCCCTGTCGGTAAAATATTTTTAATATATTTGCATGCTAATTTGTCCTGCCATTCTCATACCGGATTATTGTAGCACAGAACATCTGACTTATCTATCATTTTCTATTTTCCACACAATCCTCATCACGGTAAAAATGCCCGAAATTTCTATTAAACTCGTTAAAGTTATACTGGCCCGGAGTCCTGTCAAGTACAGCAAAATCTATTCTGCGGAAAAAATCCTCTACTCTCATTCCATCATAATCAAATGCCTTCAGAGTCTTATACAATAAATCTGAGACAACCTTTCATAACCGAAACAAATTTTTACACCTCTGAAAAACTGACAATCACAGTTTCCCCTGATTTCCTTGACATAAAATTTTGCAGATGCTAAACTTTTTCACATTAACGCTATTTACAGTCTGAAAAATCATGTATTATATAGTAGGAATACGGTTTTTCAGCCTCTTTTATATGAGACAGTTCCTGTCAAAACAGTGCTGCGGTCATTTCTGATACCCGCAATGTTCCTGTACTGTTTCGGTGGCTGTCCTTTATGACGATATATACATAACATTCCGGTATCTTCCTTTATAAAGCTTCCGGGAACACTTATCCATTATGTACTCTCAGAATCTCCAAAATGAATATTTCTGAAATAATTTATTTTGAGAAAATTCCGAAAGTTCATATCTATTTTACAGGAGGTTTTCTGAAATGAAGAAATCATTTCGCATTTTTTTCCGCGATCTGAAGCGTCTGCTAACGAATCGAATTGCGCTTATAGTAACAGCAGGCGTCTGCGCCCTGCCATCCCTCTATGCATGGTTTAACATTTATGCAAATATGGATCCCTACAGCAATACACAGGGTATTAAAGTGGCTATTGCAAACTGCGATGAGGGCGATGAAAATGAACTGCTTACCCTGAATGCCGGCGACAGCATCATTGATAACCTAAAGAAAAATGACGCTCTTGGGTGGACTTTTGTCGATGAAGACAAGGCAATCAGCGGTGTAAAATCCGGAAAATATTACGCTGCCATCGTCATTCCCGAAGATTTCAGCAGTTCTCTGCTCAGCATCCTTTCCGGAAATCTGCAGACACCGCAGCTGGATTATTATATAAATGAAAAGAAAAATGCCATTGCTCCAAAGATCACAAACACTGGAGCCACAACAATCCAGCAAGAGATCAATGACACCTTTTCCAGCGTGGCAGCAGAATCCATATCCGGTCTCATCCAGTCTTCTGCAGGCAAAATCACAGACCATATGGATACATTGAACGCAGAAGTGCTGGATACCCTTTCCCAGACAAGAGACAATCTGGCAGAATATCAGACGCTGCTGTCCAACTTTCAGTCTACCGCAGACAGTTCTACCGGTCTGATCCAACAGACATCCAACACACTGGATCAGGCAAACAAAGCAGCTGCTTCAAGCGCAGGCACACTGAACAATGCCACTGCCCTGCTGGAAGACAGCCGATATGCGATCGGCGCTTTCTCCGGACAGTTTTCCACTGCCCTTTCAAACAGTGAAACGATGGTCAACAATATTTACAACCTTGCTTCTTCCAAACTGGGAAATCTGGCAGACCAGGCTAATTCCGCTAGTTCATCTGTGGGAGATAGCATCGACAATGTAAAAAATCTGGCAGATAAAAATGATGAGATCATACAGACGTTGCAGAAACTCAGCCAGAACCTTCCAGACGGAGCGCTTGCTGACAAGGTCAATCAGCAGATTTCCAATATGCAGGCGCAGAATGCACAGCTGCAAGCTTTGCTGGCTTCCCTGAAATCCGGAAATGACAGCATCCAGAATACCATCAGCACTGCAAAACATACCCAGTCCTCACTGGAAACCTATATCGGACAGAGCAGAGAGTCTCTGCAAAACTATCGCAACAATTTCAACACAGGTCTTCTGCCGGAGCTGAACCAGTCTCTGGATCGTGTGGCAATCTTAAGCGGTAATCTTTCTGCCACCCTGTCCGGCGTCACTCCGTCTGTAGATCAGCTGAAAAACCTCCTTGAACAACTGGATCAGAGCCTGCAGGACAGCACTGCTGCCCTCTCTGATACCGGAGATGCCCTTTCCCGTATCGACGAACAGCTGGGACGGATTTCTTCTGACCTGCGTGCGCTGCAAAGTTCAGAAGCTTATAAAGATTTCCAGTCATTGGAAGGAATTGATGAAAAACAGATTGCATCCTTTATGTCATCTCCGGTTACCATGAACACGGAAGCGATTTACAATGTGAAAAACTACGGTTCCTCCATGACTCCTTTTTATACCAACCTGGCAATCTGGGTCGGCGGCATCATTCTGGTAAACATCATCAAGCTTGAAGTAGACAAAGACAAGACAGTTCCGAGATTCCGCACGATCCATGGCTACTTTGGACGCTGGCTGCTGTATATCTTCCTCGGTCTGATCCAGGCATTTATCGTATGTGCAGGCGATATCATCCTGCTGGGCGTACAATGCCACCACCCCGTGGTATTCGTCCTGACGGGTCTGCTCTGCGCTTTTGTATATGTCAACCTGATCTACGCCCTTTCCATTACATTTAAACATATCGGAAAGGCACTGTGCGTACTTCTGGTTATTTTACAGATTCCTGGTTCCTCCGGTACTTATCCGATTGAAATGATGCCAATGTTCTTCCAGCGGTTGCATCCGTTGCTGCCATTTACCTACGGCATCAATGCCATGCGTGAATCCATCGCAGGCTTTTACCATATGAACCTCGGTGTCAACCTGCTGAGACTGTGCATCTTTATTCCGATCGCATTTTTTGTCGGTCTGTGCCTGCGGGCATTTATGCTGAACTTAAACCATATGTTTGATAAACGTCTGGAAGAAACAGACCTTATAATCTGTGAGGAAAACAGTCCGGAACGAAGATCGCCGCATATCGAAATGATCATAGATGCCCTCATGGGGGAAAAAGAGCTCCGAGAAGAAATTCTGGAACATGCAGCAAAATTTGAAGCGAAATTCCACAAACGCATCCGCACCGGTTTCTTGCTAATGCTGATCATCCCTCTGGTATTTCTGGTACTGGCATTCAGCGTGACCGCAAACGTCAAACTGGTCTTCCTGATCCTGTGGATCCTATCCCTGATCGCGCTGGCGCTGTATCTGATCTGTCTGGAATTCATCCACAGCCACATGCTGAAACGTATGTCTCTGGACGGACTTTCTGAAGAAGACCTGATGAAAATGATGAAGGAGGGAAAAAACTGATGAAAAATATATTTGAAATCTTTCGCAGAGATGTCAGACGAATTTCTCACAACGTGATCGCCCTGATCGTCATTTTAGGACTTACCATTGTTCCCTGCCTTTATGCATGGTTTAATATCGCAGCCTGCTGGGATCCCTATGGAAATACAGGAAAGATTAAGATCGCTGTAGCCAGCGTAGATGAAGGCTACGAAGGGGAACTGATCTCTCTGAACATCAATATCGGAGATACCGTTCTGTCCTCCCTGCGTGAAAATACACAGATGGACTGGATCTTTACCAGTAAAAAGAAAGCCCTTAATGGTGTGGAATCCGGAAAATATTATGCTGCCATCGTCATTCCTGAAACATTCAGTAATGATATGATGAGCGTATTTTCTGAGGATATCCAGTCTCCGAAAATCACTTATTACTACAATGCTAAGGAAAATGCCATTGCCCCGAAAGTAACGGACAAAGGCGCTAGCGCCGTGCAGACTCAGGTCAACGAAGTGTTTATTAAAACCATCGCAAATACGGTTCTGGATGCATTACAGACAGTATCTAATACCGCAGATGAAAGCGGTGCTGACGCCATCGTATCCAACCTGACCACGAATCTGGAACGCATTAACAACAGTCTGACCACCGTTACAGGAACATTACAGTCTTATGCCCGTATGACAGAGGCTGCCCAGATGATGCTGGATACCACATCCGCATTTTTAAAACAGTCTCAGGAAACATCCGGCAACAGTCTGAATTCCCTGAAAGATACGCAAAAATCGTTCAACACGGTCCAGGATGCGATCTCCGGAACAACTGACAGCATCAATGATGCCTTGACCAGCAGCACCGATTTCTATACACAGATCTCGAAAACGCTGGATAGCACATTACAGTCTCAGGAAAAAGATAACGCTGCCATGGCAAATACTTTAAATACACTGGCAAAAGAAGTAGATACCCTGACACAGCCTTATATCACACTCCGGGATCTCTGTGTAGAGATCGGCAATCAGTACCCTGCTGTATCAGAGGCCACTGGCACACTGGTTGGAAAACTCAATGAATCCATTGCCAGCCAAAATGCCCTGCGAGATAAGCTGAACTCCGCTGCGGATGCCCTGCGCAGTTCTTCTACAGATGCCGCCAGTGCAAAGGCAGAGATTGATCAGCTCATCCAGAGCAGTTCTCAGGATCTGAAAAATGTGCAGTCTGATTATGAATCTTCTGTGAAAGATCAGCTGAATCAGCTTCTGAACTCCATGAAATCTACGGATTCCACAGTTTCCAGCCTGCTCTCACAGATTGATCAGAGTGCATCCGGCGTCTATACACTGTCCGGTTCTGCTTCTTCTGACCTTTCTCAGATCAAAACGGCTCTGGAAAATTCCTGCACATTGCTGCAAAAGTCTTCGGATAAGATCAGTGACACCTTACAGAAGCTGGATGAGATCCAGGAAAGCGGCGATTACTCCCAGATGCAGGATCTGCTCAGCGGAAATCATGAAAGTATTTCTTCTTTCCTGGCTTCCCCGGTAGAACTGAACACTAACAAACTGTATCCGGTAGAAAACTATGGTTCTTCCATGGCTCCATTTTATTCTACCCTTGCCATGTGGGTAGGTGGAACGATCCTCGTAGCTATGTTGAAAGTCAGCATTTCCGAATCTTCCTTAAAGGGGATGAAAAAAGTCCGGGATTATCAGGTATACTTTGGCCGTTATATCGTCTTTCTGCTGATCGGTCTGGCACAGAGTACGCTGATCGGTCTCGGAGATCTGCTGTATCTGCGGATTCAGTGTGAAGCGCCATTCCTGTTCATGCTGGCATGCTGGATCACAAGTCTGGTATATGTAAACGTGATCTATACCCTGACCGTTTCCTTTGGAGATGTAGGAAAAGCCATCGCCGTTATTCTCATGGTCATTCAGGTAGCAGGCTCCGGCGGCACCTTCCCGATCGAAGTTGCGCCGAAAATCTTCCAGTCCGTCTATCCGCTCATGCCGTTCGCCCACAGTATGGCAGCGCTGCGTGAGACCATCGGCGGTCTGTATGGTTCCACCTACTGGACAGAACTTGGTTACCTGTGCATTTTCCTGATCGCGTCCCTGTTCCTTGGACTGGTCTTAAGAAAACCGATCATCAAGCTGAATGAAAAAATAAATGAAAAACTGGAAAGCACACATCTGATCTGATCAGGAGCATCTGCTGCTCTCGGTTCAGTGTGAAAAATATATTTTCATGGCTATTTATACCGCCAAACAGCTGCAACAGAATGTGCATTTGTATGAAATTTCAGATATGTGAGAACTCATTTCTGGTCATTTTATTGTTGACCATATGCAGTAATAACAAAAACTTATGGAACTCAAAGAATGTTTTATTTTACATTTTACACGATTTGCGTATAATAAACAGTGTTGAGAGAATTTATCTTCAGAATTTCTTTTAAAAGGCTGAAAATAAAGGATATTTAGTAAAGAATGAATGGAGGCTTGTAAAATGGTTGTTGTTATTTCTATCGCTTGTGTTGCTCTTGCAATTGGTGTTACAAAATTAAAAGTTATTACTTACGAAAAAATGGCAAACAAAGAGCTTTCAAAACAGAATGAAGCTCAAAAATTTGCAGCACATAATGCTTAATTATTGAATGAGGCGAGTATATAACATAGAGGAAAGACTCTGACAGGTAATGTCAGAGTCTTTTTTGTTCACTCTCATTCCATTGTCTTTGACCGGCAGAAACAACAGATTATATTTTCCATGCAATATCTAACATCCGTAGCAAAACTGGCTTGCTCAACTTTTACAAAACTGTCCATGTCATTCATGACATTTTTTCTGTAGAATACATAACTGACAAAGGTGTCCTGTTTGTACAGGACCAGAAAGGACATATTAATCAAGGTAATATATATGATGGACGAATTCAGTAAATTTAAAAAAATTGATGCACATACACATATCGGTAAATTCGGAAGCCCTTTTAATATCGACTTTGACGGCGACCGTCTGATTGAGCAGATGCATCAGTACAACATTGACAAAACAATTCTCTGCAGCGCAGGCAGCGATCTGAATGAAGAGACAGCTGTTGTCTACAGACAACATCCGGATCAGATCATTCCGGTAGCCTGGACCAACGCAAGAGAAGGTCAGAAAGCCTATGACATGTTGGAGCATTATCTGAGAGACGAACATTTCCAGGGTGCAAAGCTGCAGTCCCTGTTTGATGCCTACACCGTAGACGATACCTGTGTAGACCCGGTGGCAGAAATCTGCGAACAATATGACGTTCCAATGTTTATCCACTGCGGACATCCGCCATATTCACTTCCATGGCAGATTGCTCTTTTAGCAGAACGGCATCCACATGTGCCGATGGTTATGCTACACATGGGACACGGACACGGCGTATATATCGACGGAGCGATCAAAATGGCACAGAAATTTGACAACCTGTTTCTGGAGACTTCCGGAATGCCGATGGGCTGTCAGGTCAAAAACGCATACGAGAACGTAGGTTCCGAGCGCGTCATGTTCGGTATCGACTCCCCGTTCCACCATCCTACCGTAGAGATCCAGCGTATCCTCTCCTGTGGGCTGAATGATGCACAGTTAGAAGATGTCTTTTATAACAATGCAGCCAGATTAATGAAGTTGAAATAAAAACGATGTCACTTTTTCTTTTTTAAAAAAGGATTTGCATTCCCGACAACGTTCTATATACATTTATATCTTTTAAATTTTAGCTAACTATAACATATACATATCGGAGGAATTGATTTATGAAAAACGCAAACACAAAAACCATTACCACCACTGCTCTGATGGCAGCGCTGGTATTCGTAGGAACTTTCTTTTTTAAGATTCCGTCCCCGTTCGGCGGATATGCGCATCTGGGTGACTGCATGATCATCCTTGCTGTCTGCCTTCTGGGTACTTACAGAGGCGCTATCGCCGGAGCCATCGGTGCCGGATTATCCGACCTTTTCGGCGGATATGTGGTATGGGTACTTCCTACCGCAGTCATCAAAGGCGTATGGGCGCTTCTCATGGGACTTTTCATGTACCATCTGCTGAAGAAATTCCGTTTTGGCTGGCTGGTAGGCGCTATCGTTGGTGGTATCGCACAGATTATCCTTTACACACTTGTAAAAATTCCGCTTTACGGAGCACCGGGTGCTTTCGCTGAAGTTCCGCTTCTGACAGGTCAGACCATCTGCGGTATCGTACTTGGCGGTGTCGTATATGCGATTCTTTCAAGAAACGCTGTATGGGGCAAACTTCGCACCATGTGCCAGAACAAAAATTTTCAGGAATCCGCTGAATAAGCAGTTCCCGACAGAACCGGCACTGCATCTGATTGCAGATAACATCTGCATCAGTTATTATAAAAATGGTTCTCTTTAATCTCTAACTATATTATAATTCAGGCAGATCTCATGGATTAGCCTGCAAAAAAGAAACGAGTCAGATCTATATAAATCTGACCCGTTTCTTTTTGATTAAGCCGATATATATTTTTTTAGCTGTATTGAAACACTACTAAAAAATATAAGAAATCAAAAATCACTTACAAAAAATATATGGTCGGGACATCGGACAGGACTCCATAAGTGACCGTGTGATGCGCCCGGCACTTAGTGAGCAGCGATCTGCCGCGCCACATACACACCGCTTGCCGATGCATGGGACAGCGAATGGGTCACACCGCTTCCATCGCCGATGACATACAGCCCTTTGTATTTTGTTTCCAGATGCTCATCCAGACTGACTTCCATATTGTAGAACTTAACTTCCACGCCATACAACAGCGTATCATCATTTGCCGTACCAGGAGCGATCTTGTCCAGTGCATAGATCATCTCGATGATACCATCCAAAATACGTTTTGGAAGCACAA
>ERZ773103.1199-NODE-1199-length-28287-cov-13.046401_pt1 | contig 28287 bp, 25 predicted proteins | sample MGYA00511118_ERZ773103 | MGnify/ENA primary metagenome ERZ773103 (study PRJEB29015, sample SAMEA2737821) | human gut metagenome | biome: human gut; feature: human-associated habitat; material: faeces | place: China | collected 2012 ... | reverse complement strand
CGGCCATATATAAGATTATCAACTCTTTTTCGAGTTGTCAATCTACAGATTTTTTTGATTTGGTAACATTAGAACGTTCCCCAATTTGGGGAATGCTTTGTTGTCACCATTAGCATTTTTCAGAATAGATTCGAACTGAAAGTTGTTTTTCATTTTTTCCCTTTGGGGAATGCCTCGGCTTTCTCTTAGGAGGCGCTTATTTTATCAGTTAAACTAACAGGACTTATTGCCAGAATGTTATTATAACACTCTGGCATATAAAAATCTACATTTCTTTCTAAACAGATCTTATTGCAAATAAATCACCTGCCGAATTGCCCACAAACAGCTAAAAATTAATCCGCCCTTGCATCCAGATTTTTCCTTTGAACCGGCGTCCAGCTTTCGGCTCTCCAAATACTCGGTGAACCGGCACGCAGACATCGAATTTTAGGTCATTTACTTCCAGATTCATCACATAGAGTTCCTCTTTCGTGTAAATGTTTTCCACAATCCGCACACCTGTTATCACACCCAGGATGGAATACCGGTCACACTCTACACTGTAAGGCATGATGTATGTATCTACAATACTGAATACATCTTCTTTAATCAGCCTTCTTGATACTTTTGTGTAAATGTCTATATCATCCAACGCCAGATTCTCGATTGCTTCCGCATCTCCGGCTCTTGCAGCACTGACAAGCATCATCCGGTTATGCACATCTTCCGACTGCTGCTGTTTCTGTGATTCGTCCTTCATTACCGGCAGAAGAATCTTTCCCTCATTGCACAGCCCGGATAATGTAATAGAGTCATAACCTCCCGGCTCCTGCGGATGCCATTTCTTTTTCAGATATTCCATATAATTCTGAATCCGGAACATTAATGTAACACCTATTTTCACATCTTCACAGATGCCGATGTAGGACTGTTGATCCTTTGTTCTTTCCACCGTTACATCTGCATATGTTGTAATTCCGGTTCCGTAAAAATAAGGATATATATATTCTCTTTCAAATATTCCATTACTGTCCTGAAATCCACCCGCTGCAATTCCAATATTTTTTGCAAATTCTTTTTTATACTCGCACCGGTCATATTTATCTGCAGTTACAGACATTACAGCACATTCATTATTCTCCTGCTCCAGCCCCTGCAATAAACGATCCAGTTCTTGTTTTGACTTTACACTTTCCATTCCAATTGCAGTTAAATATTGATGCATTTTACTTCCTCATTAATTATCCCCGGAGTCATTCGCTGTGGACTTATTTATCCACAATTTACACATTTATTCCGGTATTATTTTGGTCTGATCTCGCTCTTACCACCCATATACGGTCTGAGAACTTCCGGAATCTTGACAGATCCGTCAGCCTGTAAATTGTTCTCCAAGAACGCGATTAACATTCTCGGTGGAGCAACAACTGTATTATTTAATGTATGAGCGAAATATTTGCTTCCATCTGCTCCTTTAACACGGATACCAAGTCTTCTTGCCTGAGCATCTCCAAGGTTTGAACAACTACCTACTTCAAAATATTTTTTCTGTCTTGGAGACCATGCTTCAACATCACATGATTTTACTTTCAGGTCTGCAAGGTCACCAGAGCAACATTCCAGTGTACGTACCGGGATGTCCATAGAGCGGAACAGATCTACTGTATTTTTCCATAACTTATCATACCACTGTTTGCTTTCTTCCGGTTTACATACAACAATCATTTCCTGCTTCTCAAACTGGTGAATACGATATACACCTCTTTCTTCGATACCATGTGCACCTTTTTCTTTACGGAAGCATGGAGAGTAACTTGTCAGTGTCTTTGGCAGTTCTTCTTCTTTAGTCATTGTATCAATAAATTTACCGATCATAGAGTGTTCACTTGTTCCGATCAGGTAAAGATCCTCTCCTTCGATCTTATACATCATGGAATCCATCTCTGCAAAACTCATAACACCTGTTACAACGTTACTTCTGATCATAAACGGCGGGATACAGTAAGTAAATCCACGGTCGATCATGAAATCACGTGCATAGGATATTACTGCGGAATGAAGTCTTGCAATATCTCCCATCAGGTAGTAGAAACCGTTTCCTGCTACTTTTCCTGCTGCCTCAAGATCAATACCATCAAAACTTTCCATAATATCTGTGTGATACGGGATTTCGTAATCTGGAACAACCGGCTCACCAAATTTCTCAATCTCTACATTCTCGCTGTCATCTTTTCCAATCGGAACAGACGGATCGATGATGTTCGGGATGACCATCATGATCTTCTTAATTTCAGCTTCTACATCTTTTTCTTCAGCTGACAGGCTTTCTACACGATCTGCATTTGCCTGTACTTTTTTCTTCAGTTCTTCTGCTTCTTCTTTCTTACCATGTGCCATACATGCACCGATTTCTTTGGAAATTTTATTTCTCTCTGCACGAAGAGCTTCTACTTCCTGTTTGATATCTCTGTTTTTCTGATCCAGCTCGATTACTTTGTCCACTAATGGAAGTTTTTCATCCTGGAATTTATTCTTAATATTCTGCTTCACCACATCTGGGTTCATTCTTAAAAATTTAATGTCTAACATATTGTATCCTCCTCATTTTGTAATTAATATAGGTTTATTATTATCCTTTAGTTTTATAATTACCTTATATAGTAGTTTTACATTTTACTGCTATTTTTCTACAGTTTCCGGTGTATATTCCTGGAAAATCGCTTTATCCAGTGCTTCTGCCTCTTCCTCAGCAAGTTCAACAAAGCTCTCACCTTTAACAATTTCTTTTACATAAGTGTAACAGCCTTCTCTACTATGCATTGCATTCAGGATAAATCCATTATTACGATTATCCAACAGTGCAAGTACGAAACTAAGTTTACCTCCCATTTCGTTAAATGCATCGTATTTCACAACACCGATCTTCTGATAATTTCTATCCATCTTCCGGTTCAGTTCACGAATGTCAAGACGGTTCTGTTTTACAACTTTTACTACGGATTCAAGATCTGTATAGCGTTCTTTCATGCTCTCTTCAAGAGTTTTACCGTCTTTTCCTTTCATAAACGTCTGATAGCTGCTTTTTAGCCTATTGTAGTTCATTGTAACATTTACAGTAAGGATAAACAACACAATAATCAAAATCAACATTAAGATAATAATGATTCCCGGATCAATCCCTATTGTACTTAAGATTTTGCTTTCCATAAGTTCTTATTCTTCCTTTCCTATTGTCATAATCATCTCGAACATACGTTCTAGTTCTTTTTCTGAATAATACTCTATTTCTATTTTACCTTTTCCATTGCTTTTTGATGCAATACTGACCTTCGTTCCCATAACTTCTTTCATACGGTTTTCCAGATCTTTATAAACAAATTCATTCTCTACTACTTTCTTTTCTTTTGGTTTTTTCGGATTCTTAATCTCCTTAACCAGCTTTTCTGTTTCACGTACACTTAATTTTTCATCGAAAATACGATTTGCAAGCTCATACTGTAATTTCTTATCGTCAATTGCCAGCAGCGCTCTTGCATGTCCTGTAGAAATCATCTCATCAATAATCATCTGCTGTACTTTATCATCCAGTTTCAACAAGCGCATAGAGTTTGTTACAGCGGTACGACTTTTTGAAACTCGATCTGCGACTTCATCCTGTTTCAATTGAAATTCTTCAAGAAGTTTTTTAAATGCCATAGCTTCTTCAATTGGGTTCAGATTTTCTCTCTGAATATTTTCAATCAAACGAATTTCCACAATTTCCTGTTCACTGTATTCTTTTACTATTACAGGTACCTCTTTGATACCAGCCAACTTTGCTGCACGCCATCTTCTTTCGCCTGCAATAATCTCATAATAATCTTTAATTTTTCTGACAAGCAACGGCTGCAAAACCCCATGAAGTTTGATAGAATCAGCAAGCTCAAGTAATGCATCTTCCTCGAACTTCTTTCTAGGCTGCTCTCGGTTTGGTTCGATCATGCTGATTTTCATCATCTGAACGCCGTCTTTCATTTCTTCTTTTTTCTCTTCAACTTTTTGTACTGTCTCTGTATTTTTCTTAGCCGGTTTATTATCCGGTATCAAACTATCAAGACCTTTTCCAAGACCTTTTTTCTTAACCGCCATCTCTCATTCGCCTCCTGCATTATTTTCCGTATTATTCTTTTTCCATCACCTCATCCGCCAGGCGCATATAACTGTCTGCACCTGCAGATTTTGGATCATATTTGTTAATCGGCATACCATAACTCGGTGCTTCTGCCAATCGAATATTGCGAGGAATAATTGTTTTATATATTGTCTGATCTAAATTATCTTTTACATTTTCAACGACTTGCAACGAAAGATTAGTTCTTGCATCATACATTGTAAACACAACACCTTCTATTGTCAGTTGCGGGTTCAGACGATCACGAACCAACTCGACTGTATGAATCAGCTGGCTTAACCCTTCCAGCGCGTAATATTCACACTGAATAGGAACTAATACGGAATCTGCTGTAGTCATCGCATTAATTGTCAGCATACTCAAAGATGGTGGACAGTCAATTACTATATAATCATAGTCTTCTTTAATATTTGCAATCGCATTTCTTATAATATACTCTTTTTCATCTACATCAAGGAGCTCAATTTCCGCTCCGGACAGATCAATACTTGTTGGTATTATATCCAGATTTTCCAGAACATCCCTCACAATTACTTCATTAATTGATGATTCTCCTATAATCAAATCATACACTGTGCTTTCAACATTATTTTTATCAACACCTAATCCGCTTGTCATATTTCCCTGCGGATCCATATCCACCGCCAGAACTTTCTGTCCTTTTTCCGCAAGGCATGCCGATAAGTTGATAGCTGTAGTTGTTTTCCCCACTCCACCTTTTTGGTTGGCAATAGCTATAACTCTTCCCATTTTTATCACCTTTCTATTTTGAGCTTCTTCTAGTATAGCATTTTTTATTTTACTTTTCTATAAATGTTTCACGTGAAACATAATTTTTCACTTTTTTATAAATGTTTCACGTGAAACATTTATATTTTTGTCTATTTATAATCTTAATGAATATTGCCTGCTTACTATAATAATTAGACTGTCTTTAGAATATAATGTTTAAGACTGATCTTTTTGGCGGCACAAAACATAGAACAATTTACAAGACAACTTTTGATTCCGGTATCATATTATATCATTAAATTTTATTCGTATCTTTAATATTATCTTAATTTTGTCTTATACTGTTGTAATTATTTTAAACATATCAATTTATCTATAAGCAAGCAAAGAAAATTAACGCCCTGATTTTATGATAATTTATTTATAATTACATATAATTTGCAATTACATATTCTTTCTTTAGATTATAAAATTCATCTTCCCATATTATATATGTTTCACGTGAAACATATTACTTAATAATACTAGAATAATTTATGACTAACCAAAATAATTTTCTAACTGTCAACGTTATGTTATTCTTGCATCAATATTTATGAAATAATGTTTTCTTTCATTCTTTAAATTCTTGCAACAAATATTTCACAACAACTATTCATTTATATATTACGATATTTTCCCAAAAGCATCTGTATCACTATGTTTCACGTGAAACATTTACTTTAATTTTAGCATGTGGTATTATTTATATTGTAGTATCAAACGTTTTCACTGATTCCATTAATCAGAAGATCAACATTTGATGTGACAATATATAAGCAAAAGGAGTAATACTTATGAGTTGGAAAAAGAAAGCTATTACTATATCTGCATTATCTGCATTGACAACATTTACTATACATTTGGCTAATAAAATAATTGATATTTCCGCGACTTCTGAAAATCACGAACAAAACGCAGCCGGTTCTTACTTTGATTGGAAATTTGGAAATATATATTATGAGAAATATGGCGAAGGTGAGCCTGTTCTTCTGATTCATGATTTTTCTGTCGGAAGTTCATCTTATGAATGGCACAGAATCATTGATAAACTGGCAAAAAGCCATCTTGTTTATACAATTGATCTGCTTGGATGCGGAAGATCTGATAAACCATCCATCACTTATACTAATTATTTATATGTGCAATTAATCACAGATTTCATTAATCAAGTTATTGATTCACCTTGTGATGTTATAGCAACCGGTATTTCTGGATCATTCGCAATTGCAGCCGTACAGAACAACAAAAATCTTATAAATCGCATTATACTTGTAAATCCTGAAGATGTGAATAAATTAAATAAGAAGCCATCAAAGAGAAGCAAATCCCTGACATGGTTTCTAAATATGCCTGTATTCGGCACTTATTTCTATAACATATTAGTAAAAAGGAGACTTATTACAGATAAATTCAAGAACGAATATTTCTATGATCATTACAAATTAAAAGAGGAATATATTAACAACTACTACGAAACAGCTCATCTGGACCACTCTTCATCCAAATATTTGCTATCCAGTCTGCTTGGCCATTATACAACTGTTAATGTCTATCATTGTATGAAATCGTTAACAAATAGTATTTTCATTATATCTGGAGATGAAGATTCCCGAAATGCTGATATTGCGTGCAAATATGAAAGTATTCTTCCATCTATCGAGATTATGAAAATAGAAGATACCAAACATCTTCCTCAATTAGAAAGACCTGATACTTTCATTGAGCAATTAGCTGTAATACTTTCCTACGAAGATGAAACGACAATTTAGTATTATACAAAGTAAAGCAAAAAGATGAATGTGCCTGCCCCATGCGCTACGTACATTCATCTTTTTTATTATCCTATATTCTTTTTACACCAATGGCTCCTTCGATGGCAATCCTGCTTTTCTTGGATATTTCTTACCGGTATTCTTTACTTTCTTTATTTTCACAAAAGAACGAGCGATATTTGTTCCCGGAAGTGCAAATTTTATAACATCACCCAGTGTACCTCCAAGTATACTTACTGCACGTTTCGATTGCTGTAATTCCTCTTCTATCTCACCGGACTTATAGGATATAAAATATCCCCCTACCTTTACATAAGGCAAGCAGTATTCAGATAAAGTAGCAAGATTTGCTACTGCTCTGGACACGCACAGATCATACTGTTCTCTATATATTTCCTGCTTTGCAAAATCTTCAGCTCTTCCATGAATTGTTTCAATATTCTCCAATTCTAATGATCCAATAACGTCATTCAGAAATTTTATTCTTTTATTTAGTGAGTCCAATAATGTCACTTTAAGGTGTGGAAATACAATTTTTAATGGAATCCCCGGAAATCCTGCTCCTGTCCCTATATCAATTACATTTTTAACTTCTTCTGCATCCAATGCCTTGATCAGAGATACACTATCCACAAAATGCTTTTCTACTACATCGTCATATTCCGTAATTGCAGTGAGATTCATTACTTTATTACGTTCGATCAACATATCATAATAAGTAAGAAATTGCTCTGTTTGCATATCACTTAACTGTATCCCTATTTCTTCCATTTTTTTATTTAATATTTCTTTATGCATATATATTACCTTTACTCTCAACTCTCATATACAATGTTTGAGATATTATCCCAAACTTATGATACATATATTTTTCTTTGGATGTTATTAATGTTATATATATTATATAGCATTAAACACTCTTTTAAACAACAGCAACCATGCTACTTATATACCCCTCCAAGGTATATTAACAGAACTGATATGTCTGCCGGAGATACTCCGGAAATTCTGGATGCCTGTCCGATTGATGCTGGTCTGTGTTCTTTCAGCTTCTGAATCGCCTCGATACGCAAACTGTTTACTTTATCATAATCAATATCTTCCGGTATTTTCTTACGTTCCAGCTTCTTAAACTGCTCTACCTGTCGCATCTGTCTTGTAATATATCCAGCATACTTAATGCAAATATTAACCTGCTCTGCTACTTCTTCTGCAAGATTTTTCGGAAAATCCGGTCTTGCATCATCAATCGGCTTTAACATATCATATGTCAGCTCTGGTCTTCGGATCAGTTCCGCAATTGTGGAACCAGAAGAAAGTGGTGTACTTCCACATTCTTTTAATAATGTCTGTACTTTCTCATTTGCGCCGACATTTGCATGTTCTACACGTTCTATTTCGTTTTTAATCAACTCTTCTTTTTTCAGTAAACGCTGATATCTTTCTTCATTGATCAGACCGACTTCGTAACCTTTTTTTGTTAACCTCTGATCTGCATTATCCTGACGAAGCAGTAATCTGTATTCTGCTCTCGATGTCATCATACGATATGGCTCATGACTTTCTTTTGTAACAATATCATCGATCAGCACACCAATATACGCCTCTGAACGGTCCAAAATCATTGGTTCTTTTCCTTGTAACATTCTCGCTGCATTAATACCTGCAACAATTCCCTGTGCCGCTGCTTCTTCATATCCCGAACTTCCATTAAACTGTCCGGCACTGAACAGCCCATGAATATTTTTGAATTCAAGAGACGGTTTTAACTGTCTTCCGTCAATACAATCATATTCAATTGCATATGCATTTCGAACAATTTTCGCATTTTCAAGTCCCGGAACTGATCTGTACATCGCATATTGCACATCTTCTGGCAACGAACTGGACATTCCACCTACATACATCTCATTTGTTCCAAGTCCTTCCGGCTCGATAAATACCTGATGACGATTTTTATCGGCAAATTTTACAACCTTATCTTCAATTGAAGGACAATATCTTGGTCCTGTTCCCTCTATCATTCCCGAATATAGTGGTGAACGATCGAGATTTTCACGAATGATCCGATGAGTCTCTTCATTTGTATAAGTCAGCCAGCAGGATGCCTGATCAATCTGCACATCGTTTGGATTTGTTGTAAATGAAAACGGAACAATTCTCTCATCACCAAACTGCTCTTCCATTTTACTGAAATCAATGGAATTTTTGTCAATTCTCGCCGGTGTTCCCGTTTTAAAACGATACATCTTAATTCCAAGCTCTTTCAGACAATCCGTAAGATAATTTGCTGACTGTAATCCATTTGGTCCTGTACTCATGCTCACATCACCGTAAACACAGCGTGATTTCAAATAAGTTCCTGTACATAAAATAACAGCTTTGCACCGGTAAATCATCCCAGAATACAACTGAACTCCTGTCACTTCATCATTTTCAGTAAGAATATTCACAATCTCGGCCTGCTTAATCTCCAGATTCTCCTGATTTTCCAGAATCTGGCGCATCGTTTTGCTGTATTCATTCTTATCAGCCTGTGCACGCAGTGAATGTACTGCAGGTCCTTTGGATTTGTTTAGCATTTTGGACTGGATAAATGTCTGGTCAATGACTTTCCCCATCTCTCCACCGAGTGCATCCACTTCTTTTACAAGGTGTCCCTTAGAACTTCCTCCAATATTCGGATTGCACGGCATAAGTGCAATACTGTCTACACTGACAGTAAATACAATTGTACGAAAACCAAGTCGTGCACACGCCAGAGCCGCCTCACACCCTGCATGACCGGCCCCGATCACTGCTACATCATATTGATCTTTATTTTCCCATACAGAATTTGCTGAATATTTCATTTACAAGATCCTCTCCTATTGTCTCGCCTGTGATACTGCCAAGTGATTCATATGCATCTAACAGATCAATGGAATAAAAATCTTCCGGCATTCCCATTTCAATACTTTCATTTACCTTCTGAAGTGATCTGTACGCTTCCTGAAGTGCTGTTTTCTGACGAACATTTGTAATATAAATCTCGTCATTAAATGTCAGTTTTCCATCATAGAACATGTCTTTTAAAATCTGCTCAAACTCCGCAATTCCACTCTTCTCTTTCGCAGAAACTTCAATGATCGGGTTATGATTTTCTGTCTCACTCAAATTTACAGGCTGTAATTCATTCACTTTATTTTCAATTACTTTTTTCGTAACTATCATATCTAAATCTGACTTATTTAGCAAGATAATTGCTTGTTTTCCCTGTATCATCTTCAGAATCTCGATATCATTTTCATCAAGTTCAGATGACGCGTCAATTACAAATAAAATCAGATCCGCATCTTTTGCATAATTGATTGCTTTATCTACACCAATCTTCTCAACAATGTCTTCTGTATCACGGATTCCTGCAGTATCCATGATATTCAGAGAAATTCCCTGCAAATTGATATGTTCTTCCAGTACATCTCTTGTTGTACCGGCAATATCCGTTACAATTGCTCTATCTTCCCCAAGAAATGCATTCATAAGCGATGATTTTCCGGCATTCGGTTTTCCCAAAATTACAGTATTCACACCCTCTTTCAGAATTCTTCCATCATCACATGTGTCCAACAGATGTCTGATATCACCGAGCAGTTCGTCCACTGTTATTTTCAACTTATCTCCGTATCCATCCACACTGATATGTTCCGGATCATCTAACGCTGTTTCAATAAATGCAGTATGATAAATAATTTTCTGTCTGATATTTGAAATCTTCTCTTTTACATTTCCTTTCAACTGGCTAACAGAGCTTTTCAATGCATATTCATTCTGAGCAGTAATCAGATCTCCTACTGCCTCTGCCTGGGAAAGATCCATTTTTCCATTTAAAAATGCTCTTTTTGTAAATTCACCTGGTTCCGCCGGTCTTGCGCCATATTTGATCACTGTCTCTAGCACTTTTTTCACCACATACACACCGCCATGGCAGTTGATTTCCACAGTATCTTCTCCTGTATAAGTATGTGGACCACGCATCAGCATTACAAGGACTTCATCGATCACCTCGTCACCATCGCATATATAGCCATAATGAATGGTATGTGACATCTGATCACTAAGCTTTTTATTCTTTTTTCCACGATATATACGATCTGCAATTTCAACAGAATCTTCTCCTGTCATTCGTACAATACCGATTCCGGAATTGCTCATAGCCGTTGAAATAGCAGCAATAGTGGTCTGCTCATTATAATTCATCGAATTCCTCCTAATAACATAAAATTGCATTTTTCGTTATATAAAAAATAGAGGTCATCAAAACCCCTATTTTTTCTTTCTTTATCTTCTTACCAATGTTACTACAACTCTTCTGTACGGTTCTTCACCTTCGCTATGTGTAGATACAGCAGAATCAGACTGAAGAGCAGAATGAATAATTCTTCTTTCATAAGGATTCATCGGCTCAAGAGAAACAGATCTTCTTGTTCTCTTTACTTTACTTGCAATGTTCTTTGCAAGATTTTCTAATGTCTGTTTTCTTCTTCTTCTGTAATCTTCTGTATCAAGTTTTACTCTGACATAACCATCCTGCATTTTGTTTGCAACTCTGTTTGTAAGATACTGCAGGGAATCCAGTGTCTGTCCACGTTTTCCAATCAGAATACCCATATTCTTTCCGTCCATCGTGATGCTCAGAGCACCTTCTTCATCAATCTCTGCTTTCACTTCAACATCGTTCATATCCATTGCAGCGAGTACATCTTTTACAAATTTCACACATGCTTCTTTTGTTGCATCTTCAACAGGAGCAAGTTCAACTTCTCTCTTCGAAACTTCTTTTTTCACGATTTCCTTCTTTGGAGCCTCTTTTTTGAAATTTTCTTTTTTCACATGCTCTTTTTTGTGGAATTCTTTTTTATGAAAATCTTTTTTCTCTTCTTTAAATTCTTTTACTTCTTTTTTAACAGGCTTTTCTTCTACTTCTTCAACAACCGGTTCCTCTACAGGTTCCTCTTGTTTTCTGCGCGCCTTTATTACTGCCTGCTTCATGCCGATTCCAAGAAATCCGGCACTTCCTTTCTCAATTACTTCGTAATCTAAATGATCACTTGTCACACCAAGCTGGATCAATGCTTCTGTAATCGCATCATCCAATGTTTTAGCTGATACAGTAATGTAACCGTCCATAATAGCGCCCCCTATTTGTCCTCATTGAATTTTCTAACCATATTGGCTTTCGATGCAAGACTTCCTTCTTTTGCATTCGCTGCATTCTTTCTTGCTTTTTCAAGCTTTTTCTCTTTTTCAGCATCAGAAACACCCAGACTTGATTTCTCAGAAATGTTTTTCGTATTCATCTGAGCCATTGCATTGATCTTCTCTGCTTTCTCGCTTCTCTTTGCACGTTTCTTTTCTGCTTTTTCTTTATTCTTTTCTACCAGATCTTCAACAGACATCTTCTGCAGGTGTTTGTTGATAAATACCTGCTGTACACAACGTACTAACGCACTGATGATCCAATAAATACCGATACCAGTCGGCAATGTAAATACCATGAATACAGAGAACAGAGGCATTGTCATATTCATTGTCTTCATAGTTCCTGCCATCGGATTATCTTTATCCATCTGCTGCTGTCCGGAAATTGCCTGGGACAGTTTCATACTTACATACTGTGTTCCGGCTGAAAGAAGCGGAAGCACGATTGCCGTGATCATGATCACAATTGCCGGCATTCCGTATGATCCACTGTTCTTCAGCATAGCAGCCGGAGATACGGTAAGATCCGGTATTGTGATAAATCTGTTTACTGCAGCCGGAGCTCCTTTGATTGCCGGTACATACTGCTGAATATTATAAATAACCGGATATAATGCAAACAGGAACGGCATCTGGATTAACAGCGGAAGGCATCCTCCCATCATGGAAGTTCCATATTTGTCATATACCTGCTGGATTTCTTCCTGCTGCTTCATCATAGAAGCCTGATCTTTTTTGTTTTTATACTTTTTCTGAATTTTCTGTACTTCCGGGTTGATCACAGCCATCATTTTAGATGATCTCTGCTGATTGATCGTCAATGGAAGCATACAAGTATATACCAGAATCGTATAGATGATAATTGATAATCCTACAAGCCCATTATCTGAGGGCAGAGCCTTATCTAAGAAGTCATAGATAAAACTCATTACTTTACCTAATAGCCAGCATAACTGTCCTACAAGCGGCCAGTTTGCTGCAGTCAGTAAACTTACAGTCATTCGTTCTTCCTCCATCGTAACTACATTTTTTATGGAACTGGATCAACGCCTCCCTTTGAAAATGGATTGCATCTCAATATTCTCCATAACGCAAGTCTTCCGCCTTTCCATGCTCCGTATTTTTCAATTGCTTCTTTTGCATAACAGGAGCAGGTCGGATAATATTTACAGGTCGATGATCCTTTGAGGTTCGATAAATATTTTTGATAGAATCTGATATATGCCAACAGAATTCTTTTCATAACACGCTACCTCATATATATAATTCATGAAGAGTTCCAAGATGGATCAATGCGCTCTCTATTTCTCGATATGTTTTTCCTTTCGCACCGGCTCTGGCAATTACAACCAGATCCCATCCACACTTGAAGTGCTCTTCTTGTAGTCGATAACTCTCTCTAATTAATCTCGTTATTCTATGACGTACTATACTATTTCCAACTTTTTTACTTACAGATATTCCCAATCTGTTTACATCTGAATGATTCTCTCGAATATACATGACCAGATATTTGTTTGCACAGGATTTTCCTTCCTTATATACTAAACGGAAATCCCTGTTTTTTTTTAATGATTCGGAATATTTCATTTTCATTTTCTCCTAATTTTGAGAGAAGAAAAGGCCACATATATGCGGCCTACGCTGATAATTTCTTTCTTCCTTTTGCTCTTCTTGCTGCAAGAACTTTTCTTCCGCCTGCAGTGCTCATTCTTGATCTGAAACCATGAACTTTAGCTCTTTGTCTCTTTTTTGGCTGGAATGTCATTTTCATTGATATCCACCTCCTTATATTTTTAAGGGTTATCCCTCAGTTTTCTATAGACATCATTTTTTATTATATTCATAAAATTCCTTTACGTCAAGCAAAACCTGCGAGTTTATAGACTTTTTCTTTGTATTTTAGTTAATGGGGATAAATATGCCGGTATTCCACATTTTTCACTTCGCCTTATATAAATAGGTAAGAACTTATTTATCATGGAATTATCCACTAAATGTGGAAAACTTTGTGGATTTCAGTGGATAACTTGTGGATTTTAACTTTTTTTTCCACAAATCGAACGCAAATATGCCGTTTTCAAGGGGGAAATTAGTTATCCACATTGATTAAACGTTGCCTAATCCCCCATTTTGATGTAAACTATAATAGAGTATATAGAAGATTAGGAGTTTTATAAAATGAACACAGTAGAGGAAAAATGGCCGCAAATAATAGAACATTTGCGCGTGGAACACGAATTATCCAATGTATCATTCTCGACATGGATTAAACCGCTGAAAGTATATGATGTCATCAACAACACTGTATTTATTATGGTAAATATGAATTCAAGTGTTGAATACATTGAAAAAAAATATCTTCTTCCTTTGAAGGTATGCATTGCTGAAATCACAGGAGAAGAATACGAAGTTTCTTTCATATCCGAAGATGATGACCGGTTGAATGAAATACAGAATATGGCAGTTGAAGCAAGTCAAAAGAAACGTACGAAGTCCGTAGCCGAAAGAGCCGGGCTGAATCCTAAGTACACTTTTGACACTTTTGTTGTAGGCGGAAATAACAGTTTCGCCCATGCAGTTTCCGTTGCGGTAGCGGAATCGCCGGGACAGGTTTATAATCCTCTATTTCTCTACGGAGGTGTCGGACTGGGAAAGACTCATCTGATGCATTCCATTGCACATTTTATTTTAGATCAGAATCCAAAGAAAAAGATTTTATATGTAACAAGTGAGACATTTACGAATGAACTGATTGAATCATTAAAGAACGGTAAATCATCCGGCAACGAATCTTCTATGACAAAGTTCCGCGAAAAGTACCGGAATATTGATGTACTGTTAATCGATGACATCCAGTTTATTATTGGTAAAGAAAGTACGCAGGAAGAGTTTTTCCATACTTTTAATCATTTACATACTTCCGGAAAGCAGATCATTATCTCCAGTGATCGCCCGCCAAGGGATATCGAGACACTGGAAGCCAGACTGCGCTCCCGTTTTGAGATGGGTATGCTTGCAGATATTTCTTCTCCGGATTATGAGACACGTATGGCAATCCTTCAGAAGAAGATCGAACTGGACAAGCTTGAAAAATACAACATCCCATTAGATGTAATCCAGTACATTGCCACAAATATCAAGACAAATATCCGAGAACTGGAAGGTTCTCTTAATAAACTGATTGCTCTTTACAGACTGAATAATAATGAAGGAACGATTGACATATCTCTCGCTGCCGAAGCATTGAAAGATATTATTTCTTCTGATAATAACCGAGAAGTTACACCGGAACTCATACTGGATATTGTTGCAGAGCACTTCAATATCAGTATTGCTGATCTTAAGAGCAAAAAAAGAAACGCAGAAATTGCCAATCCTCGTCAGGTAGCGATGTATCTGATGCGTACGATGTCTACCAAAGAGCTTTCTTTAAAAGCAATTGGTGCTATTTTTGGTGGAAAGGACCATTCTACTATCAAATACGGTATTGAAAAGGTAGAATCCGAGATGGAGACCGACGAAACACTGGCAAATACTGTCAATATCATTAAGAAGAAAATCAATCCAGCTTAGTTTATGTGAATTATTATGTGGACTGGCTTGGGATAACTTTCATATAGTTGTGGATAATTATGGGATTATATGTGGATTTTTAACCAACGCGGTGGATAGAATTTTTTTATCCCAATGCAATCCCCATGAATTCTCATCGAAATCCACAGAGTTTTTAATTCCGGAAACGCCGATAAACAGAGGGCTTGAAGGGGTTTTCCCCTTTTCCACACCCCCTAAGGCGACGGATACGGAAGCATTTCATAAACATAATATATATTGCGCACCGCGAAAGGAGTTTTACACACATGAAAATTGTTTGCACGAAAAGTAATCTTGTAAAAGGGGTTAGCATTGTTTCAAAAGCGGTACCTTCAAAAACAACAATGTCAATCCTTGAATGTGTATTGATCGATGCTACAACAGATATTATCCGTCTGACTGCCAACGATATGGAACTTGGTATCCAGACAGACATAGAAGGTGAGATCATCGAAAGAGGTATGATCGCTATTGACGCGAAGTTTTTCTCCGAAATCGTAAGAAAACTTCCAGACAGTGATGTCATTATAGAAACAGACGAATCTTTACAGACTACGATTATCTGCGAGAAAGCAAAATTCAATATTTCCGGTAAACCGGGCGATGAATTTTCTTATCTTCCAATCATCGAAAAAGACGAATCGATTGAAGTATCACAGTTTACGCTGAAAGAAGTAATCAGACAGACTATTTTCTCTATTGCTGATTCTGACAGTAATAAACTGATGACAGGAGAACTTTTTGAGATTAAGAATAATATGCTTCGGGTTGTATCTCTGGATGGGCACCGTATCTCCATCCGTAAGATTGCTCTGGGTGCAGATGTTACAGACAAGAAACTTGTTGTTCCAGGTAAGACACTGATCGAGATCAGTAAGATTTTATCCGGAGAAGCTGAAAGCAAAGTAAATATTTCTTACACAAGCAATCACATTGTATTTGAGTTTGATAATACAGTTGTTGTATCCAGACTTCTGGAGGGAGAATATTTTAAAATTGATCAGATGCTGTCCAGCGATTATGATACTAAGGTCAGAATTAACAAAAAAGAATTGTTAAACTGTATTGACCGTGCTACTCTTCTCGTCAAAGAAGGTGATAAGAAGCCAATTATCATCAATATTGGTGATGAGATCATGGAACTGAAGATCAAATCGCAGATTGGCTCCATGAATGAAGAGATTATGATCAACAAAGAAGGTAAGGATCTGCTGATCGGATTCAATCCGAAGTTTCTGATTGATGCATTAAGAGTTATTGATGACGAAGAAGTAACACTTTATCTGATGAATGCGAAAGCTCCGTGCTTCATCAAGGATGACAATGAGACTTATATTTACCTGATTCTTCCGGTAAACTTTAATGCGGCTGGTTAAGAGGTGAAAAGATGGAAGTTATAAGACTGAGAGATGAATATATTAAACTCGGACAGGCACTGAAAGCTGCCGGTCTTGTTGAGTCCGGAGTGGAAGCAAAAGAAGTAATCACAGAAGGACTCGTAACAGTAAATGGAGAAACAGATACCAGACGCGGCAGAAAATTATATGCCGGGGATGTGGTATTATTTGATGGAGAAGAGATAAGAATTGAAGATTGAGTCTTTAAAGCTTAAAAATTTCAGAAATTATGAGCTGTTATCTCTTGAATTTGACAAAGCAACAAACATCTTTTACGGTGATAATGCCCAGGGAAAGACGAATATCTTAGAGGCTGTCTATCTTTCTGGAACAACAAAATCCCACAGAGGAGCCAAAGACAAGGATCTGATTCGTTTTGAACAGAATGAGTCCCACATTGAGACAGTTGTAGAGAAGAACGGCATTAATTATCAGATCGACATGCATCTGAAGAAGAACAGTCCAAAAGGAATTGCGATCAATAAGATGCCGATCAGAAAAGCCAGTGAATTATTCGGAATTGTCAATATTGTATTTTTCTCGCCGGAAGATCTGAATATTATTAAAAATGGTCCCGGAGAGAGAAGAAGGTTTGTGGATCTGGAACTTTCTCAGCTGGATAAAGTATATCTGAGCAATCTTGCAAATTATAACAGAATTGTGAATCAGCGGAATCATCTGCTGAAAGAGGCGGCATACAACAGTGATGTACTGAAAACACTGGATATCTGGGATATGCAGCTTGTTCATTATGGCAATCTGATTATTCAGAGAAGGCAGGAATTTGTAGAACAGATGAATGAGATCATTTCCGGAATCCATAACAAACTGACCGGAGGAAAAGAATCCATCCGGATTTTATATGAGCCAAGCAATAGCTATCTGACGCTGGAGCAGGCGCTCAACAAGAACAAAGAAAAAGATTTGCGTATCAGAAGCACATCTGTAGGTCCGCACCGGGATGATATTGCATTTATGATCGGCGATATCGATATTCGTAAATACGGTTCCCAGGGACAGCAACGGACTGCGGCATTGTCCCTCAAATTATCAGAAATAGAGCTGGTAAAACAGTCGATTCATGATACGCCGGTTCTTTTATTGGATGATGTATTGTCTGAACTTGATAAACACAGGCAAAACTATTTACTGGATAGTATTCATGATATACAGACGCTCATTACCTGTACGGGGATGGATGAGTTTGTAAATCATCGATTTTCTATAAATAAAGTATTCCATGTCCAGAGCGGACAGGTAAAGAAAGAAAACTAGGAGGAATAGAATGAGTACAGAAAAAGTACAGCACGAATATGGTGCAGATGAAATCCAGATACTGGAAGGGCTTGAAGCTGTCAGAAAGCGTCCCGGAATGTATATCGGAAGTACATCATCGAGAGGTTTACATCATCTCGTATACGAGATTGTTGACAATGCCGTAGATGAGGCACTTGCAGGATTCTGTGACACGATTTTTGTGAGCATTAATAAAGATAATTCGATTACCGTTGTAGATAATGGACGTGGAATCCCTGTCGGAATCAATCATAAAGCGGGTCTTCCTGCAGTTGAAGTTGTATTTACCGTGCTGCATGCCGGTGGTAAATTCGGCGGTGGAGGATACAAAGTATCCGGTGGGCTTCATGGTGTAGGAGCCTCTGTCGTAAATGCGCTTTCCAACTGGCTGGAAGTTGAAATCTGTAAAGAAGGCAAGGTTTACAAACAGCGCTATGAGAAAGGAAAAGTCGTTCAGAAGCTGGAAGTGATCGGTTCCTGTGCTCCGGAAAAGACGGGAACAAAGGTTACATTTTTACCGGATGATACGATTTTTGAAGAGACTGTTTTCGAGTATGATATTTTAAAACAGCGTTTCCGCGAGATGGCATTTTTAACAGCCGGACTGAAGATTGTATTAAGAGATGAACGTCCGGAAGAAGAAACGATAGAACGGACATTCCACTACGAAGGTGGTATCCGCGAATTTGTAAAATATCTGAATAAGAGCAAGACTCCGCTGTATGAAGATATCATTTACTGCGAAGGAAATGTCAACAATGTATCTGTGGAAGTTGCAATGCAGCACAATGATTCTTACAGCGATAATACGTATGGATTTGTAAATAACATTACGACTCCGGAAGGAGGAACCCATGTAGTTGGTTTCCGTAATGCACTTACAAAGACATTTAATGATTATGCAAGAAAGAATAAATTACTAAAAGACAGCGAGCCGAATCTGTCCGGCGAAGATATCCGTGAAGGACTGACTGCAATCATCAGTGTAAAAATCGAAGATCCGCAGTTTGAAGGACAGACAAAGCAGAAATTAGGTAACAGTGAAGCAAGAGGTGCCGTTGACAGTGTTGTAAGCAAACAGCTTGAGATTTATCTGGAGCAGAATCCATCTGTGGCAAAGATGACAGTCGAGAAATCTGTGATGGCGCAGCGTGCAAGAGAAGCAGCAAGAAAAGCAAGAGATCTTACGAGAAGAAAATCTGCTTTAGACGGTATGTCGCTTCCCGGCAAACTGGCTGACTGTTCTGACAAAGATCCGAAAAAATGTGAGATATATATCGTAGAGGGAGACTCTGCCGGCGGTTCTGCGAAGACAGCGAGAGACCGTGCGACACAGGCAATCCTTCCACTGCGTGGTAAGATTCTGAATGTTGAGAAAGCAAGACTGGATAAGATTTATGGCAATGCCGAGATCAAGGCAATGATCACTGCATTTGGTACAGGTATCCATGATGATTTTGATATTTCAAAATTGCGTTATCACAAGATCATCATCATGACAGATGCCGATGTTGACGGTGCACATATCAGTACACTGCTTCTGACATTCCTGTATCGTTTTATGCCGGATCTGATCAAAGAAGGATATGTATATCTGGCGCAGCCGCCGCTTTATAAGCTGGAGAAGAACAAAAAAGTATGGTACGCATACAGCGATGAAGAATTAGAAAGTATCCTGCAGGAAGTTGGACGAGACGGAAACAACAAGATTCAGCGTTACAAAGGTCTTGGAGAGATGGATGCAGAACAGCTCTGGGATACAACAATGGATCCGCAGCACAGAATACTTCTGAAAGTTAAGATGGATGAAGAGACAACAAGTGAACTGGATCTGACATTTACAACCCTGATGGGAGATAAAGTAGAGCCAAGACGTGAGTTTATCGAAGAAAATGCACAATACGTGAAGAATTTGGACGTGTAGGAAAGGAAAAGGATAAATGGAAGATAATATTTTTGACAAAGTCCATGAAGTGGATTTGAAAAAAACAATGGAAACATCTTACATTGACTATGCGATGAGCGTTATTGCTTCACGTGCACTTCCGGATGTAAGAGACGGTCTGAAACCGGTACAGAGAAGAATTTTATACTCTATGATCGAGCTGAACAACGGTCCGGATAAACCACACAGAAAATGTGCCCGTATCGTTGGTGATACCATGGGTAAATATCACCCGCACGGTGACAGTTCTATTTACGGAGCACTCGTTAATATGGCACAGGAGTGGTCTACCAGATATCCACTCGTAGACGGTCATGGAAACTTTGGTTCTGTAGACGGTGACGGTGCAGCCGCCATGCGATACACAGAGGCAAGATTAAGTAAGATTTCCATGGAACTGACAGCAGATATCAACAAGAATACCGTTGATTTTGCGCCGAACTTTGATGAGACAGAGAAGGAGCCGACAGTACTTCCGGCAAGATTTCCGAATCTTCTGGTAAATGGTACTTCCGGTATTGCGGTAGGTATGGCAACAAATATTCCGCCGCATAACCTGAAAGAAGTCATCAATGCAGTTGTTCAGATCATTGATGATCAGATCGAAGACAGAGAAGAGACAACAATTGAAGAGATCCTGAAAATCATCAAAGGACCGGATTTTCCGACAGGCGGTATGATCCTTGGAACAAGAGGAATCGAGGAAGCATATCGTACCGGCCGTGGCAAGATCCGTGTCAGAGCAATCACAGATATTGAAGCTATGCCAAATGGCAAGAGCCGTATTATTGTAACGGAACTTCCGTTTATGGTAAATAAAGCGAGACTGATTGAGAAAATAGCAGAGATGGTCAGAGATAAGAGAATCGATGGAATTACAGATCTGAGTGACCAGTCTAGCCGTGAAGGAATGAGAATTGTCATTGAACTCAGAAGAGATGTCAATGCAAATGTCATCCTGAATCAGTTATACAAACATACACAGTTACAGGATACTTTTGGTGTGATCATGCTGGCACTTGTCGGCAACCAGCCAAAAGTCATGAATCTTCTTGAGATGTTAAATCACTATCTGAATCATCAGGAAGAAGTAGTGACAAGACGTACACAGTATGAGTTAAACAAAGCAGAAGAAAGAGCACATATTTTAAAAGGACTGCTGATCGCACTTGATAATATCGATGAAGTAATCAATATAATCCGAGGTTCGCAGAATGTCCAGATCGCCAAAGCAGAGTTGATTGAACGGTTCGGACTTTCCGAAGTACAGGCACAGGCAATCGTAGATATGCGTCTGCGTGCGCTGACAGGTCTGGAAAGAGAGAAGATTGAAGCTGAATACAAAGAACTGATGGAGCAGATCAGCAGATTAAAAGCAATCCTTGCTGACAGAAAGTTACTTCTTGGCGTGATCAAAGAAGAGATTCTTGTTATCCGTGATAAATACGGTGATGAGAGAAGAACATCCATCGGATTTGATGAATTTGATATTTCCATGGAAGATCTGATTCCAAGAGAAGATGTTGTTATTACAATGACCAAATTAGGATATATCAAGAGAATGTCCAATGATACATTCAAAGCACAGAACCGTGGTGGTAAAGGTATCAAGGGAATGCAGACACTGGATGAAGATTATGTAGAAGAACTGTTTATGACGCATACACATCATTACATCATGTTCTTTACAAATACCGGAAGAGTTTACCGTCTGAAAGGCTATGAAATACCGGAAGCTTCCCGTACTTCAAGAGGAACTGCGATCATCAATCTGCTGCAGTTGATGCCGGGTGAGAAGATCAGTGCTGTCATTCCGATTGATGAGTACAGAGAAGGTGAGTATCTGTTCATGGCTACGAAGAAAGGTCTTGTTAAGAAGACGCCTATTACAGATTATGCAAATGTAAGAAAGACAGGTCTTGCAGCAATCACTCTTCGTGAAGAAGATGAATTGATTGAAGTAAAATACACAGACAATAATCAGGATATCCTGCTTGTTACCAAGTATGGTCAGTGTATCCGTTTCAAAGAAACAGATGTCCGTTCTACCGGAAGAACATCTATGGGAGTACGCGGAATGAATCTTTCTGACAGAGATGAAGTCATCGGTATGCAGTTAGATTCCCAGGGAAGTGAGCTTCTGTTTGTATCTGAAAAAGGTATGGGAAAGCGTACTGATATGGATGAATTTACACCACAGAACCGTGGCGGTAAAGGTGTGAAATGCTATAAGATCACAGAAAAGACCGGTAACGTAGTTGGCGTAAAAGCTGTCAACGAAGAAGATGAGATCATGATCATCAATACGGAAGGAATTATCATCCGTATGAAGTGTGAAGGAATTTCCGTACTTGGAAGAATTACATCCGGAGTGAAGCTCATTAATCTTAAAGATAAAGACATCGTTGCAAGTATTGCGAAAGTAAGAAAAGGCGACGAGGACGATTCTGAGGAGGAGCAGGAGAGCACTTCCGAATCTGAAGAAGCAGATGTAACAGAAAACGATACATCTGAAGAATAGAAATATTATATTGATTAAGTAAATAGAAAAACTGACGTATCTGCAGAAAGAATCTCAGGAAGATCTGAAGTACGTCAGTTTTATTTATTTTATTATGACTGCTGTCATATTCTGCAAAAATCCTCTGGAATCCGGATTCCACTACAGTGTTGTTATGGGACTTCGCCTCTTAATATTCCCTGATTGTCATAATAGTACATAAAATCTGTGAAAATGGAGTGAAAGAAAGAGAACATTTTATTTTCGTAGAATTTTTATCAATAATGATGTAAGATGAAAAGAGGAAAATAAAGGAGGTCGTTATTATGAATACGGATATTAATATGAAGCAATTACAGAAGGATGCAGTAGAGATTTTCAATCAGGGGTTCGCCTGTTCAGAATCACTGATCTATGCTATCCGCAAGAATTTTGATCTGGATATGTCGGATGATGCAATTGCGATGAGCTCAGGATTTCCATGGGGACTTGGAGGAGGCGGCTGTATATGCGGAGCGCTTGCCGGAGCAACAATGATGATCGGGTATTTCTTTGGACGTACCACACCGGGAGATCCAAAGATCAACAAATGTTTTGCCCTGACAAATGAATTACATGATTTTTTCAAAGAATATTGCGGAGCAACCTGTTGTCGTGTACTTACAAAAGGAAAAGAGAAAAATTCTCCGGAACGTAAGGCACAGTGTACAGACTTTGTAGCAGCAACTGTAAAGAAAACAGCAGAAATTATTCTGCGAGAACTGGAAGCATAGATTCTGGAAAGATTAAAGTTACACTTTTTAACAAAGATAAATTTAAGAAGCAAGTATAAAAAAGGCTTACCTGCAGAGGTAGGTCTTTTTTGTTGAATATAAAAATATAAAAAAGCTATTTACCCAAAATCCACCCTTTAAATATCGAAAAAAGATAAAAAAATATTGAAAAACAATAAATACATATTGAAAAACAATAAAACATATGTTATTTTATAGAAAATAAAATAAGAAGGAGCAATCTAATTATGAATACAAAGACAGTTAAATTTACAAAACATATTCTGGATGTAATGTTTGTAAGTGGAATTATTGTAATTCTGACATTGCCAATCAGTTTACGATATCTTGCAAAGTTCAAGATTGAGGTATTTATGAATCAGTATATACCAATGCTTATTATTTTCGGAATATCAGGAATCCTTGGAGTGACGATCATATATGAACTCCGCAGAATGATGAAAACCGTAATGGAAGAAGAGTGTTTTGTAACCGCTAATGTAACGAACCTCAGACATATGGCAAGATTAAGTTTCGGAATTACAATTTTATGGATTATAAAACTATTTTTCAATCCGACACCGGCGGCACTTGTAATTATAATCGTTTTCTTTATCGCAGCTCTGTTCAGTCAGGTACTTGCATGTGTATTCAATCAGGCAATCGCATACAAAGAAGAAAATGATTTTACGATTTAGGGGGTGTCACAATGGGAATTAAAGTACATTTGGATGTAATGATGGCACAAAAAGGAATCGGACTCGTTGAACTGGCGAATAAAATTGAAATTACGCCGGCAAATCTGTCAATTTTGAAAAATAATAAGGCAAAGGCAATTCGTTTTACAACATTAGAAGCTATCTGCAGAGAGCTCGACTGCCAGCCAGGAGATATTATCGAGTATAAGAAGGAGTAATATGCGAAAGAAATTAATTTCTGCTATTTTAATTGAAATATTCTTTTTTGCTGTTCTATTGGGTATTTATAAAACAAATTACAATAGCATTATTAAGACATATGGCGGAGAAGTATCAGAAAGTTTCCCAGAGAAGATTCCAGAAGAAGCAGTGAAGACAGATGTATACGAAAGTTCGTTACTTGAATCTCCGGAATTTTACCTGTTATTGCAATTTGACAAGGATAGTTATACAAGTTGGATCAAGAAATTAAAAAAGAGAACTACAGAAAAATGTAAAGTAGAAGATAAGGAGATAAGATATGTATCGGAAGATGGTGGATTTTTCACCAAAGGTAAATATTATCTTCCAACAACTTTCTTTGAAAAATTCTATGTGCCGAAAACAAAAGTAAAGTGGACATATAGTTTTGTAAAGTGTAGTGGAACACAAGAAAAAGAATACGAATGGAATCATGGTTATGTATGTGGATGGACGGCAAATGATGAAATTCATACAATTGTATATTTTTACGAAAATTGGTAATTAAGAATGTGGATATTGAAGGAGCGTTTAATATGGAGCGATATATTGAAAAAATAAAAGAAGAATATCCGTTTTTTGCAGCATTAAGTTTATTATATGGAATTATTTTCACAGTATCATTGTATGAAAATATTTCTGGAATCACATTTCCAATATGCATCGGAATCACAATTATTTTTATAAAAATCTTTTTAAAGAAACTGGGTCTGAAATTAAAAAAGGATTCCTGGATATACATAACAGGAATGTTGCTTTTAGGAATATCAACTGCATGTACGACATCGTACTTTTTTATATTTTTTAACTGGGTGGGAACAACACTTTTATTAACCATATTTATGCTGCATCAGTTTTATGATGATACAAGCTGGAATTTCGGCAGTTATCTGAAACGAATCATTTTACTTGGAATTGGAATAATCGAAAGTACGCCAGCTCTGTATGTTGGAGGAGTAAGATATCTAACAAGAGATCACACCGGAGAAGATAAAGCAAAAAAGAAAAATATGTTGATTGCAGTTTTAGTTGGAATAGTAATTGCAGCATTGTTGCTTCTCATCATATTTCCGGTGCTGCTCAGTTCGGATGCAATATTTGCAGGGATATTTGGAAATGTATTAAAGCATATAAAAATAGGCATGGTACCTGGATATATCGTTTTATTTATAGCAGGTGTACATTTATGCTACACATTTTTCTATACAGCAAGCAAGAAAAATTTTGCGGAAACGGATAAAGAAAAAAAGAAAAATGAAAATGCAGTAATTGCGATCACATTCACAGGAATCATCAGCGCAATTTATGTATTATATTGTATAATACAGATTTTTTATCTATTCATCGGAGTGCAAAAAGGTCTTCCGGCAAATACAACCTATGCGGAATATGCAAGAGGCGGCTTCTGGCAGTTATTGTTTGTCAGTGCCCTTAATTTTATAATCGTTATACTATGCCTTTATATATTCAAAGAAAATAAAATTTTAAATATTATACTAACCATAGTCTGCAGTTGTACATTTATAATGCTCATTTCAGCGGCATACCGGATGTTACTTTATATCGGAGCTTATCATCTTACATTTTTAAGAATACTTGTATTATGGTCATTGCTGGTACTTGGGCTTGTTATGTGTGGCGTCGTGATTTCGATATATAAAAGAAACTTTCCAATGTTCCGCTATACAATGGTGATTGCATTTGGATTATATATTTTTTTGTCATTCAGCCAACCGGACTGGATGATCGCAAAATATAACATTGCTCATATACAGGCAGAAAATAAAAAACTGAAATTTAATGATATAGCAGAGCTGACAGATATGTGGTCAGAAGATGCTGCCCCTGTATTAGCAGATCTGAAATCGGAAGATCTGGACAGTGAAGACAGAGATAATGTAAAAGATGTACTGGCGGAATATTTCCGGGGAGTGAAAAAAGACCAAAGTGATCTAAATTTAAGAAATTGGAATTTAGGAAGGTATAAAGCGAAAAAAGCAGTAGAAAACTTCCAAAAGGGGACGGGGATTTTTTAGAAAATCCCCGTCCCCTTTTGGACATGCACCTGGCACTTTTAAAAAAATCCCCGTCCCCTTTTTACTAACTTTACATTTTATCCACAAAACATTATACTAAAATAGATAATATTCCCCAACAGTGGGGAAACGGATAAGGAGAGGAGTTTACAATGAAAAGGATCATAATGATGGTATTTCGGAATCTGTTTCTAGTTCCTTATATGTGGATAAGATTGTGCTATCATGCATCACATGTGGATAAATACAAAGAAGAACAACATTACGAGTTACTAAAGTATATTACTCACAGAGCAAATAAAGGTGGAAACGTTACGATTGATGCATACGGTGTGGAAAATATTCCGGATGAAAATGGATTTATGTTCTTTCCGAATCATCAGGGGCTTTATGATGTATTGGCTATTCTGGATGTATGCCCGAAGCCATTTTCAGTTGTAGCTAAGAAGGAAATTGCGAACATTCAGTTTTTGAAACAAGTATTTGCCTGTATGAAAGCATATATGATAGATCGAGATGACATTAAGCAATCACTTCAGGTAATTATCAATGTAACAAATGAAGTAAAAAAGGGAAGAAACTATTTAATTTTCCCAGAAGGAACAAGATCTAAAAATGGAAATGAGCTTCTGGAGTTTAAAGGTGGAAGCTTTAAAGCTGCTACAAAAGCGAAATGCCCAATCATTCCGGTAGCTTTAATAGATTCATTTAAACCATTTGACACAAATACTACAAGTCAGGTAACAGTTCAGGTACATTTTCTGAAACCTCTTTATTATGAAGATTATAAAGATATGAATACAAAAGAAATAGCAGCGCTAGTCAGAGAAAGAATTCAGAATACAATTAGAGAAGCTGGATTTTAAATAGAAATAGTGCAACGTAAAGAAACTTGTTTTTCTACGAAGTGAAGAAAAAGAGTAGAAGGTGGTTTTACAAATGGGAAAGTAAAAAGGGCTTATTTAGTTTCAAAATGACATAATTGAGAAAAAATAAAAAAATGGAAATACTATATTGACAATAAATATAAACTCTAGTATAATAATGCGTGCTGGAGAAATACTCAAGAGGCTGAAGAGGCGCCCCTGCTAAGGGTGTAGGTCGGGTGACCGGCGCGAGGGTTCAAATCCCTCTTTCTCCGTAAGAAAATCGCAATTCATTGAATTGCGATTTTTTGTTATGGCGATGAGGAAAATATGCCATGCTTTTATGCCAGCATTTGTCAACCGCTAATCAGCGAATAAAACTCGCAGAGTGTTTTCTATGAAAACAGGAAAAAATATATATGTAGATTCATTCTGCGCCATCTAATCAGAATAAGATTTTTAAAGTATATCTCATATGAAGTTGATTTGCATTAGAATTTAGAATTATTAATGCCAGGTTTACCGGTTTTATTATTTAACAGAGAAAGCATCATTAATTGTAATGGCAAATAAAATGAAAGCTATAGAAAAAATAATATTATATGTATTATTATAAATAATCGAATGCAAAAAATTGTGTTACAAAAATATAATGTGAAAAGATATATAAAATAAGAAGTAAGAATGTAGAGTGTACAGTTATGATATGGGAATATAAAGACCTATATATAGTATAAAAGCATTAAATTAATACTTTGTGTAGTATTAGAAAAGAAAATGTAAAAAAGTGTAAAAAAAATTACTAAAACTATTGACATGTAATTGTGTAAATGGTATTATATCTAAGCTGACTCGCAAGAACAACGGTTCAAACGAATAGCAAAATAAATTTAAAAAGTTGTTGACAAACGCTTGAAGATGTGATAATCTAATATAGCTGTCGATGAGACAACAGATAAGAACCTTGATAATTAAACAATAGACAACAACCCTGAAAAT
>ERZ773103.1189-NODE-1189-length-28377-cov-18.078596_pt1 | contig 28377 bp, 25 predicted proteins | sample MGYA00511118_ERZ773103 | MGnify/ENA primary metagenome ERZ773103 (study PRJEB29015, sample SAMEA2737821) | human gut metagenome | biome: human gut; feature: human-associated habitat; material: faeces | place: China | collected 2012 ... | reverse complement strand
AGAATCTTTTGTCAAATGTAATGGAAGCGTTGAAATTATATACTAACTGGTCTGTTTCTTTTGTGAAACGTCCTCCCCATAACTGTGCCATATGGATTTCTTCCTTTCATTTTTAAGTTTACTGTTTCCGATTTTAACACATTTCCGCGTAAAAGCAAATATTATTGCAGAAATTTACATATTTATTCACCCCGAAACATGATTTTTTTCTTAATCCATGCAATTTTCTAATTCGATTTATGCATTTTCACTGTTTTTTCCCGCCTGCTGTTCTTCCAGACGCTGACGCATAGAGAATTCACAGCCACAGTAATTCTGCCGGTAAAGCCCGTATTGTGCGGATAATTCTACGGACCGCTTATATCCGTTCTTCTTTTTGAAATCTGACGTCAGATATGCCACGCCATACTCTTCTGCAAGTTTTAATCCAATCTCATTCAATTTTGCTGCATTCTTAAGCGGGCTGATGCTGAGCGTCGTCGTGAAGTACTCATATCCTCCGGCTTTTGCAATCTCTGCGGCCTCTCTTAAGCGGAGTTCATAGCATTTGAAGCAGCGCACGCCGCCTTCTTTTACTTCTTCCAGCCCCTTTGCCATCGCATAGAATTTCTCTTTCTCATAGCTGCCCGCAATGAACTGCACCGGATATTTCGTATGCATCGCCCCGATCAGTGTCTGCTGTTCGATGATGCGCTTGCTGTATTCACTCTCCGGGTAAATGTTCGGGTTGTAATAAAGTACCGTAATCCTGAAGTAATTGCTCAGGTATTCCAGCACATAACTGCTGCACGGGGCGCAGCAGCTGTGAAGCAGAAGCGTCGGGACTTTTTCTTCTTTTTGCAGATCAGTGATTAATCTATCCAGTTCTTTTTGATAATTTATTTTTTGTAACATGTAATGACCTCTCTTGGTGTGTTAATGTCTTTCTGGCATTTCCATATCAGCATTTTACCACACACACCACATTTATTCACCTGTTTTCTGTCTGCGGCATATCTTACTTATATAGGTTATTTTTCGCTTGTAGGAGGTCTTCTATGGAACCGGTTCGGGAACAGATTTTAAATCTACAGCACATTTCTTACACGTATCATACTCTGCAAGGGGAGACCCTGGCTCTGTCTGATATCTCATTTTCATTGAAAAAGGGCGAATTTGCCGCCATTGTGGGTCCCTCCGGGTGTGGCAAATCTACACTGCTTTCGCTGATCTGCGGACTGCTGCCTTGTACAGAGGGGCAGATTAAGATCAACGGAAAGCCTTTGAAAGAGAGCACGACAAATGTCGGCTATATGTTACAGCACGATGAACTCTTTGAATGGCGCACGATTTATAATAACGTAATCCTTGGGCTGGAAGTCCAGCACGCACTGACAGCGCGTACGAAGCAACGGGCACATGAGCTTCTTGACATCTATGGACTCGGTGACTTTAAGAATGCAAGACCTTCGGAGTTGTCCGGCGGGATGCGGCAGCGTGCTGCCCTGATTCGCACACTCGTCCTGGAGCCGGAGCTTCTTCTTCTGGATGAACCTTTTTCTGCCCTGGACTATCAGACCCGACTTCAGGTTGGCGATGACATCGGGCAGATCATCCGGAATGAAGGAAAGTCTGCACTTCTGGTCACGCACGATCTGTCGGAAGCGATCTCTCTTGCCGACCGTGTCATTGTCCTTTCTAATCGTCCGGCAACAATCAAACAAACGATTCCTCTGCTGTTCCATCTGGAGCACGATACTCCGTTGAACCGCAGAAGTGCGCCGGAATTCAAGAATTATTTTAATCTGATATGGAAGGAGTTAAATGAAGATGAACCGAATGTCAAAGACTGAGATTCCTGCTGCCTCTAGCACAAATATCACTTCCAATGCAAGTGCCATCTCTACCGCCACCTCATCTTCTACAGCGCAAAGAACCTTTTTATCAAAGTACCGGCTGCACAAAAAGTTCGTAGCTGCTGCCCGGGTTCTCCTTCTGGTTGCCTTCCTGTCTGTCTGGGAACTGACCGCCTCACATCAAATCATCGATTCTTTTATCTTTAGCAGTCCTTCTAAGATTGCCCGGTGTTTTCTCGACATGGTCGCAGACCGCAGCATCTTCCTGCACCTTGGCGTCACCTTATATGAGACGATCGTAAGTTTCCTTCTGGTTATCGTCTTCAGTATCCTGACGGCGGTGCTTCTGTGGTTCAGTAAGAAGCTTTCAGAAATCCTGGAGCCGTATCTGGTTGTTCTAAACAGTCTGCCAAAATCCGCCCTGGCCCCGCTTCTCATCGTATGGCTCGGTGCCACACGTACCACCATCATTGTTGCCGGTATGTCGGTGGCTATCTTTGGAAGCATCCTGAATCTGTATACCAGTTTTATGTCCGCGGATCCGGGAAAGATGACGCTGATCTATACACTTGGCGGGAAACGGCATCAGGTACTGACTAAAGTTGTGCTTCCAAGTTCGATTCCGGCGATCATCAGCAATATGAAGGTAAATATCGGATTGTGTCTGGTCGGGGTGATCATTGGGGAATTTCTTGCTGCGAAAGAAGGGCTGGGGTATCTGATTATTTATTCCAGTCAGGTGTTCAAAATGGATTGGCTCCTCATGAGCATCTGTCTTCTCTGCCTGTTTGCCATGTGTTTGTATGCACTCATCAATCAGCTTGAATCCTGCTACCTAAAAAGAAATAAGAGATGAGCCTCTCCGTTCATCTCTTATTTCTCCTCATTCCCTTCATCTCATCGTATAGCTGAAAGAATGGTTTTCTTAACCTTTTCTGCATCAACAGGCTTTGCAATATGTCCGTTCATTCCTTTTTCAAATGCCTTTTTTCTATCTTCCTCAAATGCATTGGCAGTCATGGCAACAATCGGGATCGTCTCAGCATCTGGATGTTTCAGTGACCGGATTGCACTTCCATCCATTCTGTCCACGAAAGGGAATATATATTCTTAATGAATCAACCAGTTATAGTTTTTTCATTTTATCCGTGATACTCTCCATTATACTGGATCAATGTAATATCTTCTACATTTGTGATCTTCCGGATCTTCTCTGTGAAATCGAGATCATTCTGCCGACAGAATACCTCAACTGCCATCTCTGTTTTCTCCCCACGCATCGTCTTTGACTTTATGAAGTATTTCATTCTGCCAAAGCTACGGATGATCTCATCACCGGCTTCATCTCCCTGATAATGGATCACGGCAATATAGATTCTGCCTTTCTGCTGCTTATGATAAAACAGATAAATCATAATGATCATAACCGCTGCTGCAATCAGTGCCAACGGATACATTCCCGCTCCAGTCGTGATACCTGTCGTGATCGCCCAGAAAAGATAGAGCAGATCCATCGGATCCTTCACCGCCGTACGGAAACGTACGATAGACAATGCACCGACCATACCAAGGGAAATCACGATATTCGTACTGATTGCCAGAGTAACCATGCAAGTGAGAAGTGTCATGCCGACCAACGTAACTGCAAAGCTCCGAGAGAAGATCACCCCTACATAAAACTTGCTGTAAACCATATAGATCACTGCTCCGAGAAGCAACGCCACGATCAGCGAAATTGCCATCTTCGGTGCATTAAAGCTGTCAAATACGCCGGATTCCAGCACCGACTTCTTAATCATATCTTGTATACTCATAATAGTTTTCTCTCCTGTGTTTCATTCCAATATTCAAATCCATGCAAATACTGCGATTTTTCATAACAAAGTACATATTTTGATACTGCTGTGAATTCTTGTGCATTTGGTGGAAGCAAGTCACGCACGATCTGTGGAAGCATCTCTGTGAATTTCACTTCCATAACCAGTTTCCCCGGTTCAAGCACCGGAAGTGTCGGAAGGGACGGATCAAAGATGTCATAACTTCCGACCGCAGCCCTCACATCACTGTCAAATGTAATCCTGACTGTCCCCTCATCCATGATCCACGGTACACGGTCATAGTCAACGATCGTGCGTGGACGCATGAGATTGCTGACACATTCCACATAAAATTCTCTGCACAATGAATACGGACTGCTTAACAAAAATTTATAATCTCCATCAAGGATCTTATAGAATTCTTCCTTTGTCAGCGGAGCACTTTCTTTATAAATATAACTTCCGAATTTCTTCTTCCGCTCCAGCTTGATCGAACGGTCACTACAATCATAAATACGGATCCTGTATTTTTTTCGCATCAGGACACCAGATTCCTTTTCCGCATAAGCGCTGTTGAAATAATCTTCAAAATAGAGGCTGCGGATCATATAACCATTTCCCTTTGCATTTGGATCCTTTTTCAGCAAATGCTTCATCCTCAGCTCCAGCAATTCTTTCTCACTGGTACTGATCAGATATTTCCATTCATTACGGAAGCGTTCTTTTGATAAATCATTCCTCATAAATATCTTCCTCAACATTTTGGCCGCCTGTAATGTAGAAACATTTCATACCATAATTCTTTCCAGCGTCTGTTACATAATAATCAAAAGCATCCTGCGTCTGTCCAGATGTATTTGTCGCACGGATACGCACAAAATACTGACCATCTGCCGGAACTGTAGTCTCCGCTTCCGGAATTTGAATATTATCCTTACGAAATACAATCTCATTAAACTTATAATCTTTTGCCAGTTCAACTGTGTAAGTGATTGTCTCTGCATCAAAGTCATACGATGCGTCCCAGTTGAACTTCAAAATATTTCCCTTGATCACCGGTTTTCCGATATAAAACGGCATTGGCTTTTCCAGGCTCTCCTTATAAAGTTCATAATTTTGTTCTACCTCTGAAGGGATTGCCGATGCAATTGTTTCATACTTCGCTTCAGTCAACGGTGCATACATCTGGTCCGGCATCTGATTTAAATACTTCTGAGTAACTGTACGATATCCCTCTATCATACTACTGATCCGATCCACACTGAGATAGGATCTCAGATCCTGGATCGCCGCGTCAAGTTCCTCACGGAAATCCTCGGACTGCAGACATCTTTGAAAAAGAACATTTCCCCAGTAATTGCTGACTCCACATTCCCAACTTCCCTGATCGAAACGATTCTGAATGTTGTATTCGGTTCTCATGAAAGAGCCGTCATTATCCCACGCGATCAGATACCATGTGTCCGAATTCTGTGGACTATATAAATATGTATTACGATTCTGTGTATCTACATTTCCGGTCAGTATCTGATACGCCATCCAGTACGTCAGATTTTCTCTGTCAAAATATTGATCCAGGATATCACCAATCGATTTTGAATTATCATTCAGATCCGTAAGCATATCGATCAATTTTGTATGGTCAGAATCTCCTTTGATCTCCAGAAGCTTTTCAAAGGCTTTCTGGTCATAGGTCGGATCGTCTTCTTTTTTTATTACATCTTCACAACGGAAAAACTCAAACGAATTGATTTTATATAACTGTCCTTTCGAGTCCATTCCGTGATTCTCCATTCCTGTCTTGTTCAGCTGTTCTACCTGTGTGTACAATCCATAATCCTGAAACTCTGCGCTGTTTCCTTCGGTAAGATCTCTTACATATAAATGTACGAACTGAGTTCTAAGTGACATCAGCTGCGGTATCCCTTTCAGAAGATCGTAGGACAGCTTATTACGGAAACGCATTCCATCTGTCTGATGTTTATTCAGATTGATCGTGCGCTGTCCACGCCAGGTTCCCTTATTCTTCTTCAGCTCAATCTTATAGTTTTTCTGCGAATTACGGCTCGATGTCTGTCCTCTGATCTGCACGGTAGCATTCGGCACATTTTCACCATATCCAACCTCCCCGCTCTGCGGACCTGACTCATCACCAACCTGAAGAAGCGCCGCTGTCTGGTAACGTTCTACTCCCATCTTGTCATAATCATAGGCCGAATAACTGTTGATCTCCTTCCAGGTATGAGCCGTTCCCTCTGAAGAATTTCCGCGGGAAACGGTGAGATACATCGTCACAACACTTGTCTCGTCATCATTTTCATAGAGACTATCCTTATCCCTGAGGTGAACGTCGTTGATATCCTGTGTCTCTGCCTTTTTTATCTCTTCCTGTTGTTCTGTCTGTTTCTTTGAAGTATCCCCTGTTTTCTCCGGGGTGGTACATCCCGTCAGGCAACAGGACATTCCTAATAAAAGGGCACATCCCAACGCAAGTAATTTATATTTTTTCAAGCTTATCTCCCCTCTCTATTTTCTCTTCCAAAAAGCATCCAAGCCGTGTGAAGAAACCTGTTTTATCCTCTGCCACAATCGGCTGTACACTCAAAATATAATACGGAAGTTTTTTTATAAAATATCCAAGACGCAGTGTACAGATCAAAAAGAACACTGCACTTCCCAGTAAAAATCCAAACCCATAATACACCTGTGGGAAGAATAAAGACACACAGGTAAATGTCGTCGTACACGTGGCGAACATTCCTGTTGCAAATAATGCTCCCTTGTAATCTGTAAAATAAAGTAAGATCAACATCATTGTGTTAGCAATTGCATAGAGTCCATAGCCGACACAGAGTGTCCTAAAATATCCTTCCATAAGATCATTAAATCCAAGCGGAAGATATGTCAGAAGCAGCTGTCCGATCGAAATCGCCAGTGCCGTTGTAAGTAGCTGCTTTAACGCCGTATATTTCAGCTCCATGTTTAAAACCTTTCTCATCTCTTTTCCCGCCTGCAGGATATCCTTGATTTCTCCCTTGTCATTAAACAAACTATAATAATTCCGATATTTCGGATAGAAATTCACTTCCACAGATACAACGAAATTAACGGTTGTAATAAGAATCGTCAAATAGGCGATCATCGCAGGTACATCATGATACGGTGCACCATAAAATAATCCCTGAACATGTACACGGATCGGTCCGCACCACATGATAACAAGATGTGCAAATAGTCCGATGTTCGTGAACAAGCCTGTAAACGCAAGCGGAAGGAACTGATCCACCCAGCGTAAAAAGAAAAATGCACTGATCTCTCTCTGCGGAAAATAACGGTACAACAGCGTCACATCCCAAAGCAGCATGATTCCATAACCGATCGTAACTGCGATCATCAACGCCTCTACATGTGGAATCCCAATCAGGATCAATAGGAATCCGACCAACAATGATACCGCTACCGCTGTGATAAATGAAATAAGAATCCCTTTGTAATCTTTGATCGCTGTCAGATAACTCATCGCATTCCAGGTGACGATCAATTCTCCGAAAAACTCCAGGCACAAAAACTGATCGATCAGATTGATTCCTGAAAACAGAAGAAAAATCCCATACATGATTCCGCCGACTACAAGCAGGATCGCTGTTGAACCCCAGAAAGAAGAAAGCACCGCCTCGTGGCGTTCTTCATACAGCATATCCGCAATGTATCTCGTCACGACCATAGAGAAGAAACTGGTCACGGTCAACGAAGCGAGAAGTGTGTAAGTAATCATACAGTTCAGAAGTTCCCGGTTATGTCTCGTCGCACCGGTATGATCGCAGATAAAAGCGATTCCTACCAACAGCACGATACCGAGCAGCATCGGACCTGTACAGATCACTCCTGCATACCCATACGCTTTTGCCGTCGCTGCAAGTCCGCGCTTCTGGAATAATTTTTTTAACTCAAATCCGATTCCGGCCATCTGCCTCTTCCACCTCCTGATATATCTTCCGGTACTTTTCAATCATTTCTTCTTTTCGATAATATGCTTTCACTCGTTTCTGTGCATTCTCCCCCATGCGGAGTCTCCGAGCTCTGGAAGCGCACATCCGATCCATTGCCTGCGCGAGCCCCTCTCGATACATCGGTGGAACACAATATCCTGCTTTTCCGTATCGATCCTCCTCGTTACCATTCAGAAGTTCCCTGCAGCATCCTACATCTGTAGTCACACAAGGCCGCCTTGCAGCAAATGATTCTAAAACAGACAGCGGCTGTCCTTCCGATATACTCGTCAAAATTGTAAAGTCCAGCTTCTCCATATAAGAGATGATATCCACTCGTCCTGTAAAGATCACATTTTCCAGATGAAGCTGATCGACCAGCGCATAGCACTCCTGCGCATACTCCTCATCATCGACGCCTCCCATAATGTGGAGACGCACATGCTCTCTTGTCGTGCAAAGCTCATAAAACGCATAGATCATCGTCTTGATATCCTTGATCGGTGCCAGACGCACGATCGCACCGATGTCAACCCATCCGTCTTCCTCTTTCAATGGAATAGGGGAAAGCCTTTCATAGTTGATTCCGTTCTCAACGACACGACATTTCTCCTTGTCACATCCCATCTGGATCTGTGCATGCATGGCATTGGTAAATAATGCTGAGACTAGAAACGCTCTCGTATAAATAATATCCGACAGCATATAGAAGAAAGAAATCCACTGCTTTTTAAATGCCGGCTGTACCCATTTTGCACGAATGATCTCTTCTTCACGCTCTCTTGTGTATATTCCATGCTCTGTTAGCAGCACTTTCTTCTTATAAACATGCCCGCCCAGGCATGCAAGAAGTCCGCCATATCCTGTACAGATTGCATGATAGACATCTGCCTTGGGCACTTCACTTCCCATTAGATAAAGGACCGGAAGCAGCATAGAACGCATTGTGTGAAATGCATCCGCAAACGGAGTATATGGATAATCTTTTATACAGCACTCCGTCAATATATTCAGGAATTCCTCACTTCTTAAAAAAGACATAGGATTCAGCTTCTGGTCATGATAGAGCCGAAACAAGATTTCCCAATTCGGGCGTCTACACAGCATCAGCTCTTTCAGGCTGTTCGTCTCTTCCTCTGTAAAGGCATGAAGCATTTTTCCAGAATCCTTTAGTCGCAAAGCGTCATCCAGAAAGACCTCGTGAACTTCTACAACATTTTTCGGAAGCTCGTAGACAAATTTCCCTTTATCCTTCGCATTTGCCCCAATCACCCACAGAACAAACTCATGCTCTTTCATTTCATTGATATACTGGTGCATCCAGGTGGATACACCTCCAAATATGTAGGGATAACACCCCTCCAATATGAGACAGATTCTCACAATTAACTCCTTATCTGTCGCGTGTTACCGCTTTGTATTTCAATCTTCTAATTTCTCAATAGTTACTGTTGGTTTCTTTGCCTGAAGCAGATAGAGATTTCCTGTCAGATGTGTAAGTTTTCCTCCTGAAACTTCACCTGGTGTTCCTTCATTGATCCTCACCATAAAATATGCTTCATCATAGAAGTTTTTAAGCTTCAATTCTATAGACCGCTCTGTCACTGTCTTTGTGAATGTAACCGCTCCATAACGCTGGATCGCACCGGATAGTTCTGAACCGGTGAGTTGTCTCAAGGACGGTGCCGAATCCACCAGCCAGTCCATATAATCAGCGAGGTTGCCCTTCATCTTTTCCCAGCCAAGCGCCGCACCGCGGTCTTCGTCCAGAAGATCATCCGGATGAATAAAATGACTGTTCACAAAATGCATATTTAATTCCGACAGTGCCGCCATCTTCATATAATTATCGATAATTGCACCGGAGATGATACGCGGCTGTTCTACAATCCCATCCTTTGCAACTTCAAATTCCTGCACATACGCAAACTCACCGGTGAAATAATTACTGGCGATCGTCCGGATCTCCGGGAAATCTTTCGCGAGCATCTCCCTTCCTTCTGCTGACAATACATTGGACGGCGGTACATAGACTGACATTGATACACTGGGAAATGTATCCTCTCCAAAATGGATCAATTCTTTTACAGCCTTTTTCATGGCCGCCTCATTTTTCCATGTATCATACGGAAGCACGTCACCATAATCCACATTTGAAAGACTCAACGGCTGATGATTGTATCCATGATACCCGAGTTCTCCACCTTGATGAAGCAGCATATTTCCAAAATACTGAAAACGTCTGGTATCCTTCTGTTTCTTAATCGTTCCATCCGTCGCATCCTCATAATTTTCAATAATCACACCGGTATAGCGAACGTTGTGATTAGATGCAAGCTCCTGCATATCCGGCCACCACACATCCATATAGAAATCACTAATGCTCATTCCATAGTCCCGCTTCACATAAGTACCATCTCCCTCCGGAACCGGTGACGGAAAGTCATCCAGATAAAATGCTGATCCATTGATCACCGGATAAACCCCCACATCAGTAAGGAGACTGTAGGAAGCCGCATAGAATCCACGCACCACTTTCTCATACAGTCCAAAGTTGTCTACTACAAACTTCCCTTTTCCATATTGGTTCTCCCAAATGACAGGCTGACCGTTTTTTTCATTAACACGCGCATAAACCTTCGCATTTTCACTCAGCTGCACTGCCCAGGCAGAGTCATACGGATCCGTGATTGCATAAGCCTGTCCGCCGCCAAGCATAAATTCTGGTTCAAAATAAATACTGTCTACACGTATATTGTCATATCCGGAAGAAACGATTCCAAGCTTCTGCTCAATCACTGATGAATACGCTGTTTTCTGAAGTGTCAGGGCAAAAAGTACATTCCCACCCTCTGACACCCAATCACACAGTTCCATAAGATTCTCTTTCAACGGACTTACATCACTCAATAATACAACAACCGTTTCATAAGCATGATAATCTGGAATAGAGGATGCACTCTGCAGGTCTACCACATCTGTTCCAACCTTCATATCTTTAAAAATTTGTTGAAACTGCTCCCATGCAGCCACACTCGCCTCATCTTCACTGTTACGAAGTACCAGACAGGTCTTCGGCAGTGATTTCGCAGCCATCTGTTCCGTAACCACTTCTTCCTGACTGAGATATGCGACTTTTCTGTTTTTTTCAGTATATTGAATTCCACTTCGTTCAGCAAAAAGGAAGACCGCGATCATCAGAAATACACCCAGGATCACCAGCATACTTTTAAACGGAAATGTTTTTAATGATTTTAATCCAGCCAAAAAGCCAATACCTCCTTACTCTTAGACGACAGATATATCTGCTCCTCTTTCATCTGTCTTAAACACTGCTGCAACTCCGCTCCCTTTTTTCGTTCTGCCAGATACCGGATCTTCAAAATCCAGAACTCCTCTTTCCGATGCCATTTCTGATCCATCAGCCCTAGAATCTCTTCCGCCTGAACATAATCTCCTGTTTTCATCAGATTTTGGAACAGACGCACACATGTGGAAAGCGTCGTTTTCACCTTCAGCTTTTGTCTTAAAAGACGGATATAACGTTCCCTCTGTTCTCTCTCCATCTGGGCTTCCAGAATCCCCTGATTCAGATACTCTTCCATAAAATCACAGTACTGCTCCAGGATCTCCGGATCGTCCGGTGATGCCGCATACAGCTTCTCCATCTTCTGCAAACGAAAATCATATTCCTTGGAAAGTTCAACCATGGCTGTGATCGCATAATGGACAACCTCTACATCTTCATTCATGCGGGCCTGTTTCAGAAGATCCATATATTCTTCCGGATCATCATTTAACACATCCATGATCAGTTCACGGCGCACTCCCGGTTCGTTAATCAAAAGTGCTTCCTCTAACGGAACGATCTTTTTGTCCGTATCCGAAACTGCCTGAAAAATATTTTTATAAATCTCTTCATTTACACGAAGCTTTTCCACTCCCGGTTCTATCCTATTGTCTCTTCTGGTCAGCATTTGCAAATGCAAAAGCAGCACGCACACTGTTCCCCAGAAAGGAACGAAGATCACAAGTGCCATCAGATATTTTTTCACCTTCAGCAGATGTGTCTTTATCCCCAGCCAGACCAGCACACAGCAGACAATATGTAACAGGATCAGGAATACTCCAAGCACTGTCTGAATCATAATTTTTCTCCTGTATTTGCATTCTCCATGGTATCGATCTCATGACAGACGAAGCCGTTATTTTCCAGTCTTGCAAGAATGATCGGCAAGGAACTTCTGTCCGTCTGTGAAAGAATGAGGAAGAGCTCTCCTTTTTCAGAAATCCCCCTGACATCATTTTCACGGACCGAAGCCTGTAACGCTGTGTCTGCCTCTTCCAGTGTCATCTTCGGATACTCCAGCTTCAAAAGCACATAGGATGCCCGATTCTCCTCCCTCATAGAATGGAAGGAATACAGCCGTTCTTCAAAATACTCCTGCTTCAATATACGTGTACCCTGCACGTACTGCCTGTTCTTGATTGCCTCCTGATATTCCAGTGCGCGCAAAAGTGCTGTTTCTACCAGACCGCAGAGAATCTGGAACAGATTCAGATAATAGAGGGAAAGCTGTTCATTTCCCACTTCCTGAATGAAAATCAGCATCACGAGCTCTCCATCTTTGTGAATCCCGTTCATATACATCGGATAGCCGTCCAGGAAATTCCGGTTTACCCACACCTTTCCGGACACAATCGTCTCTTTCGCTTCCAGATAATCATCCAGACAAATGGATTTTTTCAACACATCTGTCATTCCCTGGGATGCGATCTCAAGACGTCCATAGCTCTGATTCTTTCCAACTGAATAAATCGCAAATGTATGATTCTCAAGAACTGATTCCATCACATGCAGAGTTTCAATAAAAAGCTCCTGCGGAAGAATGATATCCAGTTTTTTCGTAATATCAAAAATCTTACCAAAGCTGTCACGGCTTCCCAGAATCTGCTTCTTGTACTGCCGTTTATCAGAAAGCGTCTCCTGATACATTTCTCTCATAAACAGAAATTTATCCAGGATCAGTTTATTCTCCTCTTTCATGAATTGAATATTATCTCTGTTTTTCAGTCGGATGTAACCACAGATCGCGCCGACTGCAAAATAGAAGATAAACGGAATCCAGTTCGAAGGTTCGTAGAAAAGTGTCGTCCAGCCGATCCCGGTTTTCGTATATGCTGCCAGCAATGAAAGTGTTTCCAGCCCCGCTGCAGCAAGCCCGTAATTAATGCCGTACAGACTGCTGAACAGCACGATGTAAACAAGCCTCAGATCGATCATCTGAAACTGCACCTGATTTCCCGCCACCCGGTTCAGTGCTTCAAAAACCAAAAATGTGAGCAGCAATTCCGCGATTTTCACGATTTTATCATGTACTTTCAAAAAAGTTTTTACTACATCGATCTTCCGTGTCTTATGGTTCGTTTTCTCACAATAATCTTCATAAATGTCTGTGAGTTCCTCCAAAAGAGAAATCTTCGGAAACCAACCGTATTCATTTCTCAGAACGTGGTCATCAGATATCCCATCCCGGATCAGCACCTCTGACAAATAGGTAATGTTTGCAGCCGGAAACATCTGTGCCAGTCTCTCCCCGAACTGTTGAAAAGTAAAATGAAATACCTGCGGAACCTGAAGACAGGCGCTCCCCTCTCCCCAGTTATCAAAAATCTTGTATAATAAATCCCCAAGATCACTCAAAGCAAGAAAATGCATCTCCTGTGCCGGTGCTTCTTCAAATGTAATCTGCTTCTTATTGATCACAGTTGAGAACAGCTTGAAAAAATAATCCTCCTCATAAGTACCGGAATAAAGATACGGCACACGCAGAATCTTGACAGCGATCTGATGCAGCTCGCCGTATTGCCTGCAGAACTCTTCTGCCGAGCGGACCATCAGCGTCTTTCCTGTTGTATCTTCATATAAACTATCCGGTCCTGTAATATACAGAAGCCTGGAATTCAGATTCCCCTTATAGTAATGTAATAGCTTGCGTAAAGTCTCAATCTCACCCTCCATCGTCCCATGAAATGTAAGATAATTAGAAAAATAAATCACTCCCTCAAATTCATACGTCTTGAAAATGTCTTTGAATTCTTCCTCCGTCTTCGGCATCGGGTATACCGATAATCTCTTATTGCGATTTGACTTTTGTTCAGTCTCTCCAAGAAGAAGGATCTGACACTCAGGGAAAGCCTCCTCGATAAATTCTGTTGTAATATATCCGATATTTCCGGTCACCAGTAATTTCATACGTCACCTCGTAATCATATATTGCGCATTTCTATCATTTCCAAACTATCATTTATGCAGAAGGTGTATTTTCTTTTATCCTCTTTTTGTCTTTATACATCTTCTCGGCAGCACAATGGATCAGCTCCGGCAGATTCTTTTCCTCTGCATCTTTGTCCCACGCTTGATACTTAACGCTCCCATTTATCTATATTCTCCTCTAATTGTGTCTAAAAATATATTCTCCAATATAATATACTACCATATCAACTAATTGAAGTCCATAATTTCATTCCAATAATTCCCATAACAAGAAAGGGACCAAGAGCAAAACTGTCCTTTCGTCCCATCTTTCCTGCTGCCAGCATCATGCTTACATATATACCGCTCAATATGATTCCCAGCATTCCTGCATATGTGATAACTTTCACGCCGTTCAGGAAACCGGATACCGCCATCAGCTTTATATCGCCGCCTCCAAATCCGCCTTTTAACAGAACTGTCAACACCAGCATTGGTACTGCAATGACCACAGCACCCAGACACCGTTCCTGGACAGACACTCCCACACGGAATAACATTTCCATACAGGCAAGTGTCAGGATTCCTATATGTGTCCACGGCTCAATGATCTGATATTTCCAGTCCGCATAAGCAATACGGCATAAGATCATCAGGTAAACAACCGTAATTCCATACTCTGTAATTTTCAAACATTCCTTTCCGTTTTCTCACTGTTTATCTCATTTAGTAACATTTCTTACATGGTTCAAGTCCCTGGGCTTTGGCTTCTGCTTCTGTCTCCTGCTTCGCCGTGTCCGGATTCATGCTGCCGCAATGGTTCGTCTTATGATATTTGGAACCGGTTGCCGAAACCCAGACTTTTCCTCCTTCCGCTGCCTGTGATGCAGTCTGTTGTCCAACCTGCCCCTGCACGCTCTGCGCTTCCGTCTGCTGCACCTGTGTCCCCTGATCCGATGCATCTCCCGGCGTATAATCATTGCAGGGCGATGCGCTCCAGCTCAGATCTGTCCCGTTGCTGGTCACGGTGATGGTTCCCTGCTTATCCGTTCTGTATACCTGGATCTCCATACTCTTTAATTTATCCATGGTATCTTTATCCGGATGGCCGTATTTATTATCTGCCCCGCAGCTTATCACCGCATACTCCGGAACCGTCTTCTGTAAGAAATCCCAGGACGTTGCTGTCGCCGATCCGTGATGCCCCGGAACCAGCACGTCACAGCTTAAGTCTACCCCTGAACTGCACATCCTTTCTTCACTTTCATGTTCGGCATCTCCGGTAAATACAAAGCTGTTTCCGCCATTTGTAAGCTTGATCGCTACCGAGTTGTTATTACTTCCGTTTTTCTCGATAACTGCCGGCGCAAGGATCTCAAATGATCCGCTTCCGAATTCATACGTCTTTCCGACTGCCGGATGCTTCATCTTCAGCCCGTCAGCCTTTACTGCCTTCACAAAAGATTTATATAATTTGCTTGTGTGAACATAGTTGCTGGATATGACGTTCTTCACATCGAATACATTCAGGCATCCGATCAGTCCCGCCATATGGTCTGCATCATAGTGGCTGCTGATCAGATAATCAATCTCTGTCACTCCCTGTTCTTTCAGATAGGCCACGACGAATCTCGATGTCTTTTTGTCACCGCCATCATAGATCATCGTCTTTCCTTCCGACTGTACTAGAATGGACAGTCCCTGACCCACATCCAGAAAATGGACTTTCATCTCTCCTGTCTGCGCTCCCGCATCGTTCCCGGCGGCCTGCACCGGAACTTTCATTCCCACGCCTGCCATCGCAAATACCAGGAGGATCGGAAGCAACAGGGATAACAGCCTCTGTCTCCATGTTTTCTTTAATACTTGTATCATTTTATCTTTCCCCTTTCACACCCACATTGCTATTATACACAAAATCTCCTGCCATTTCACATCATTTCATATCCCATTTAATATTTTAAAAAAACACTTGCAAATCTGGGAAAATGCAGTATAATTATATTCGTGGCTGTCACAGGCACATGCTGGAATAGCTCAGTTGGTAGAGCACTTCACTCGTAATGAAGGGGTCGTCGGTTCAAGTCCGATTTCCAGCTTAAAAAAAGGAATCCTTTGATCAGGATTCCTTTTTTGTTGTTATCCACAACATTTCTTATATTTCTTATTCTTTTACACCTCCAAGTGTCACACCTGCAACAATATATTTGGAAAGCAGGATATATACGATAATGATCGGCACGATCGCAATCGCTACCAGCATATACACTTTACCCATATCGAACTTCAGGAAGTCTGCACTTCGGAGAGATGCAATCAGGATCGGAAGTGTCTTCTTCTCGTTGCTGCTTAAGATCAGTCCCGGCAGGAAGTAGTTGTTCCATGCCTGCACGAATGCGAAGATCGCCTGTACTGCCATCGCCGGCTTCATGATCGGTATTACAATCTTGTTAAATGTGTGAAACTCTCCGCTTCCGTCAATCCTTGCCGCTTCGATCAGTTCCAACGGAAGTGATGACTGCATATAACTGTACATGAAGTAGAATACCGCCGGTGCCGCGATCGATGGGAGGAACAACGGAACCAGACTGTCCATTAAGTCCATCTTGGTGATCAGGTTAACGAAACCAAGTGCAGATACCTGTGTCGGCATTACCAGGATCAGCAGGATGAATAAGAATGCCGGTTTTCTTAATTTGAAATCATAAGCATACAAGCCATAAGCGGTCATTGCAGAGAAGTATGTAGACAGTGCTGCCGTACATACAGACACGATCAGACTGTTCTTAATTCCTGAAACTACCGGAATGTTGGCATCATTCAGAACCGCTTTCAGATTCCGAACCAAAGATTTTCCCGGGACGAACGAGAAGCCCTTCTGGATCTGGAAATGATTCCTTGTCGCATTGACCAGCAATACATAGAAGAAGAACAGGCACAGGAAGGAAAGTATGATCAGTACAACATAGGCAAGCGTCGTTCTTCCTTTATGGACTCTGTTAGTTCCGTTCGTTTTCTTTTCAGCCATGTTATTTTCCTCCCTTCTTGTGATGATGTTTCTTCTTCTCATCTTCCTGATTCAGTGTGAAGTAAACGCCCACACACAGAATTGCGCAGATGATGAACAATACTACAGATATTGCGCCCGCTGCGCCGTAGTTCTTACTATATAAATGGTTATTCAGATACATGATAACGGTTGTTGCAGTACGGTTCGGACTTCCTTTTCCGTTTGTCAGGATCTGTGGAATATCGAACATCTGCATACCTCCGATCATGGATGTGATCAGTACATATACCAGGATCGGCCGGATAAGCGGAAGGGTGATCTTAAAGAATGTCTGTCTGTGATCTGCACCGTCAAGTTCTGCCGCTTCGAACATCGACGGACTGATTCCCATGACTGCCGCCATCAGAAGGATCGTCGTATTACCGAACCACATCAGAAAGTTCATCAGTCCTACCAGACCTCTCGTTCCCGCAACCGATGACAGAAACCGGATCGGTGTATGTATCACACCCAGGGATTTCAGCAATCCATTTACCGGACCGTTCACAGAGAACAGGGCGAAGAACAGCATTGCGAATGCACTTGCCATGATCAGATTCGGAAGATAGATCACAACTTTAAAAAATGTCTTTCCTTTGATCCGGAGTCTTACATCCGTAAACCATGCTGCCAGAACCAGCGATACAATAATCTGTGGAATGAATCCGATCAGCCACATGACGATCGTATTACCGATGTATTTCGGCAGATCTGCGGACAGAAGTTCCTGATAATTTTTAAGTCCTACAAAATTCGGTCCTACTACGGTAAGTCCGTCTCTGTAATATTCGAAAAAACTATAATAGAATGTAGATACCAGTGGTACCAGCTGGAACACAAGAAACACAAGGAAAAACGGCAAGATGAAGAGGTATCCCCATTTTGCGTAACTTACTTTCTTTTTCGTTGCTGTTGCCTTCATGTGCATCCTCCTTTCTTGCCGTATATAAAATATGAATATTCTTTGCATCTTTAAGCAAAACAGAGTGGGCGATGATGCCCACCCTGTCCGGTCTTACTGTTAGTTAGATGGCCACTCAACTTTTTCCAGATTTGGATAAAGCTCTGTGATTGCCTTCTCAAAGTTCTTCTTAGCAGTATCTTCATCTACTTTGCCGTCGAAGTAATCTTTGAATGCAGCCTGAATCTTTTCGTTACATCCCTGATCGTATTTGCCTGCATTGCTCATATCGATCTTTTCAGCCTGTTCTGCGAAAAGTTTGATGTGGTTCTGTCCACCGAGGAATGCTGAGCCATAATCCGGATCGTCAGCGATCTCTTTCATAGCTGATTTGTTATTTGTATAATCTTCTGTATCCAGTGTGATCTGTTTCATGATATCTTTGTCACATGTCAGTTTCTTCATGATATCAGCAACTTCGTCTTTGTTGTCTGTTCCTGTTGCTGCACAGATCCATGTTCCGCCCCAGTAATATGGTTCCGGTCCCTGGCATACTGCGTAATCACCATAGATACCATTTCCGACTTCTTTCTCTCCGTCAGGATCTGCAAGGGAGTTGCCAAGAAGTGTGAAGTTGATTCCCCATGTTGAATAGAAGAATCCGAATACCTTTCCTTCTGGTCCCTGATCTTTTGCCCATGCGTCATCCCACAGAGATGTCTTATTGTTATAACCTTTATCTGTAAATGTCTTGGTCTGGTCTACCCATTTCATAATGTTCTCATCAACTTTTACTGTCTTGCCATCTACCCAAGGAGCAGCTACGTTGTTCGAGAATGTACGGTATGCATCGTCATATCCGGATAACATCTTGTATCCTTTTTCATTTGCCTTTTCAGCAACTGCGTTGAACTTATCCCAGTCAGCAACTGCTGCCTGTACCTGTTCCGGATCGTCTGTTCCGAGAACATCTTTAGCAATGGAACGGCGGTATGCAAACAGTCCAGGTGTTGCCTGCCATGTCGTACCTTTCTGTGTTCCGTCTACAGTTACGATATCTTTTGTATACTGATACTGTTCGGACAGATCATCATCTGTAATTCCAAGATCCTTGATATCCATTGTGTAATCAGAATCTACATATTTTAATGCGTAGTCTGCTTCGATCAGGAATATATCGATCTTATCGTCCGCAGATGCTTTCTCCTGATTCAGGAGAGCTTCATCCAGTTTGTTCTGATAGTTGTTGTTCTCATTCGGATTGATCGTCCATTTTACAACGGTTCCGTCCTTTAATGTTGTTGTGGACTTATCCTTTGAAACTTTCTCCACTTCCGGATAGTAATCATTGAATCTGCTCTGGAATTCATCGTTCCAGCACTAGATGTTCAAGGTCTTGCCGGCATCGCCCGAACCTTCTTTTTTCGAACTGTCGCTTCCGCCGCTGCTGCCTCCGCATCCTGCAAGAGAAAGTGCCATGATAGATGCCAATGACATACTAATGAGTTTTTTTGTTCTTTTTTTCATAAAGATGTACCTCCCTTTCAAATTTGTTTTACACTTTTTCCTTCTATCAGCCGTCCTGTTACCATTATTTTCTCCGGTATGCTGGTCTTTGGATTCTCAATTACATCCACCAGTCTTCTTGCCGATTCTCTTCCGATCGCTTCTGCATCCTGATAATAAGTTGTCAGCTTCGGCCGCAACACCTCCGATAATGTAATTCCGTCATATCCTGTCACACTTACATCATCCGGAATGGAAAGCCCCATTCTCTCTAACTGATTCATCCCTCCAATGTAAGAAAAATCATCCGGATACATGATCGCCGTCGGCGGATCGTCAAGCTGCATCAGATATTCTGTTGCCTTTGCGCTGGATTTCGGATCATGATACACCGCTTTTATAACATATTCTTCCGGAACCTCTATTCCGTTCTGTTCACATCCCCTGTAGAATCCGATCAGTCTCTTTTCTGTAACGGATGTATGCTCTCCATGAATGAATGCGATCTTGCGGTGTCCCTTTCCTGCCAGATAATTCACCAGACTGTATGTGCCATCAACATTATCCGACATGACACAGTTCAGATTATCCGCTGCGAAATCAATAGTAACAGTCGGGATGTCGCTCCTCATCAGTTCGACGACTCCCGGATTGTAAAAATCTACGCTTGCTATTACCACTCCGTCACACTTGCGGTACCGGCAATGTTCGGCAAATGATATCTTTTCACCTCCTATGTTCTGGCTGATAAATGTTATATCATACCCAAGCCGTTCTGCTTCTTCTTTCGTGCTGTTTAAGATTGCCGAGAAATATTCATGTGTCAATCCACACATGGTATCATCTACGAACAGTACTCCGATATTATGTGAAATATTCGTCTTCAACTGTCTTGCTGCTGCATTTGGCATATAGTGCATCTCCTGTGCCGTCCGCTTTACCAGCTCTATTGTCTCTTTACTGATATCTTCATAACCATTCATTGCTTTACTGACGGTAGCCGGCGACACGTTGCAGCGTTTCGATATATCCTTGATCGTTACCATGCGTTTCCTCCTTTCCCGGTTTTTCGAACGTCCCGAATACGTTTTCGTAGTTTTATAATAAATCGTCTACACAATTTCGTCAATCCTTTTAAATACACAATTTTTTCACATTTTTCTTGTGTATTTTGTACAAAGGTTATTTTTATATCATTATTTTTGTTTACATTTTGACCATAAGACTCTTATAATAAAAATAGATTACGAAATCGTGTTCGGAATATTTTTATCAGAAAGGAGCTATCATATGAAATTCGGTTACTTTGATGATGTCAACAAAGAATACGTCATCACCACACCTAAGACACCGCTGCCTTGGATCAATTATCTTGGTACTCAGGACTTTTTCAGCCTGATATCCAATACCGCCGGCGGCTATTCATTCTATAAAGATGCCAAGCTTCTCCGGCTGACGCGCTACCGTTATAACAACAGTCCGATGGATCAGAACGGGCGCTATTACTATATCAAAGAAGGAGATACCGTCTGGAATCCCGGATGGCAGCCGGTCCAGACACCGTTAGATTCTTACCAGTGCCGCCACGGACTCGGATATACCGTCTTTGAAAGTTCAAAGAACAGCCTGAATGCGAAGCTTCTTGCTTTCGTTCCCGTTCATGACAACTGTGAGATCAATCTTCTTACACTGACCAATTATACGGATGCGGAAAAAGAATTCGATCTTTTCAGCTATATTGAATTCTGTCTCTGGAATGCAGCGGACGATTCTTCAAACTTCCAGAGGAATTTTTCTACGGGTGAAGTGGAGGTTGCCGGAAGTACCATTTATCACAAGACGGAATACCGGGAACGCCGCAATCATTACGCGGTATATTCGGTCAATCATCCGGTCAACGGATTTGATACTTCCAGAGATGCCTTCATCGGACTGTATAACAGTCCTGCTGATCCGCAGGCAGTCAGAAAGGGCTCCTGCTCCGGCAGTATCGCACATGGATGGGCTCCTGTTGCGAGCCACCATATCCACCTGAAGCTAAGACCCGGCGATTCGGTATCCCTGGTCTTTGTCCTGGGATACTGCGAGAATCCAAAGGATAAAAAGTTCAGTGCACCCGGTGTCATCAACAAAGAACCTGCCGACAGACTGCTTGCCAGATACCAGACAACGGAACAGGTAATGGCCGCATTTCAGGAATTAAAAGATTACTGGACAACGCTTCTGTCCGCTTATACGATTCAGACAGAAGATGTCAGGCTGAACCGTATGGTGAATATATGGAACCAGTATCAGTGCATGGTTACATTTAATATGAGCCGCAGTGCAAGCTACTATGAGAGCGGTCTGGGACGCGGGATGGGATTCCGCGATTCTTGTCAGGATCTGCTTGGCTTTGTCCATCTGATCCCGGAACGCGCCCGCCAGCGTATCCTGGATATTGCAGCTACGCAATTTCCTGACGGAAGCGCTTACCACCAGTATCAGCCGCTCACCAAGCGCGGTAATATGGATGTCGGAAGCGGATTCAATGATGATCCTTTGTGGCTGATTGCGGGAACGGCTGCTTATCTTCGTGAGACAGGGGATTTTTCTATCCTTGAAGAACCTTGTACATTCGATAATGATGCGGATAACACAGCTTCTTTGATGGAACATCTAAGACGGAGTTTTCAGTATACCGCAACCCACAAAGGTCCTCACGGACTGCCGCTCATCGGACGTGCAGACTGGAATGACTGTCTGAATCTGAACTGCTTTTCCGAAGAACCAGGTGAGAGTTTCCAGACGACAGGACCGAACGACGGACCGGTAGCCGAAAGTGTATTCATCGCCGGTATGTTCGTAAAATACGGACGGGAATATGCAGAAATCTGTGATGCCCTCCGCCTGAACGATGAGCGGGATGCTGTATTAAAAGAAGTGGCTGCTATGGAAGAGACTGTTATGGATGCCGGCTGGGACGGAGACTGGTTCCTGCGTGCTTATGATGCCATGTCCAATCCGGTAGGAAGCAAGGTCTGCGAAGAAGGCCAGATCTTTATCGAACCACAGGGAATGTGTGTGATGGCCGGAATCGGCACGGATATTACGGAAGATGGAAGTCCGTCCGCTGCTGCCCGTGCGCTCAGAAGTGTGGAAGAACGCCTGGATACCAGATACGGCATTATCCTGCAGACTCCTGCTTATACAACCTATCATGTAGAACTTGGGGAGATCTCTTCTTACCCGCCGGGATATAAGGAAAATGCCGGAATCTTCTGCCATAATAATCCATGGATCAGCTGTGCCGAGACGGTTCTCGGTCATGGCAGCCGGGCTTTCGAGGTCTTCAAAAAGACCTGTCCTGCTTATCTGGAAGATCAGAGTGAGATCCGCAGGACCGAGCCGTATGTCTACTGTCAGATGATGGCCGGCCGGGATGCTCCGACTCACGGAGAAGGCAAGAACAGCTGGCTTACCGGAACAGCCGCCTGGACATTTACCTGTATCAGCCAGTATATTCTCGGTATCCAGCCGACTTTACAGGGACTGCGTATCAATCCATGTATTCCGTCTGACTGGAGCGGCTATACCTGCCGCCGTATTTACCGTGGTGTCTCTTACGATATTACGATTGATAACAGTGCACATGTAGAGTCCGGAGTCGCGTCTGTCACGGTTGACGGACAGCCGGTAACAGGAACTCTTATTCCGTTCGATGCCGGCAAGAAGACCTGTAAGGTAGAGGTTGTCTTAGGATAATTACAAAATACGCCATACAATATAGAAGCCTGCCGCAGGCATAATGCCTGCTGATCTGCTTCCTGTATTGTATGGCGTATTTTTTTATATGTTTCGATATGTTTCTATGTGTTCTTCTGCATGTGTACAGTCATCTGCGGATATGGAATTTCGATACCGTTCTCATCCAGTAAAAGCTTGATCTCTTCGAGCAGTCTCCATCTGGTTTCCCAATATTCCTCATTCTTCACCCATGCACGGATTCCCAGTACAACCGCACTGTCTGCCAGCTCATGAACAAATACATTGATCTGTTCGTTCTTGATGATACATTCATCTTTGATCAGCAGATTTTCGATCACTGATTTTGCCTGTCGGATATCCGCATCATAAGAAATACTCACACGCAGATCCAGCTGCCTTTCATCTTTTGCCGTTGCATTGGTAATACTGTTGTTGGTCAGCATTCCATTCGGGATTACGATCGTCTTGTTATCAATTGTACTGAGTTTGGTATAGAAGATCTGAATCTCTTTTACGGTTCCTTCTTTTCCGTTGGTATCCTCGATAATATAATCTCCGACTACAAACGGTTTTAATAAAAGGATCAGGACTCCGCCTGCAAAGTTCGAAAGGCTTCCCTGTAATGCAAGACCGATTGCCACACCGCCGGATGCCAGTACTGCCGCTACGGACGTTGTATCGAATCCAAGACTGGAGATCAGACTGAAGACAAGCAGGGCATACAGTCCATATTTTAGCAGGGAATCTACAAACTGCTCCACTCCTTTGTCCGCACCGGAGCGCTCAAAGGAACGTCTGACGATCTTCCGGATCCACCGGATTACCAGCCGGCCGATAAAGAATGCCACCAGTGCCGCCAGCACTTTCAATCCGAACGTGATCAGTCCCGGTATGCTGTCCTGTACATATTGTGTCAGCTGATTAACCTGTTTGACCGCTTCCTGGGTCGCATCGGTTACTTCCTGCGTCGTATCTGCAATTGTTGTATCTGTCATATATTATACTCCTCTTGTTGTCATCTGTTTCAGCGCAAGAAATGCGCTTACATTTCCCCTTTTATCTCCGGTAGTCCTGTGCGAAAACAGAATATCCGGATTGCAGTGTGTGCATACATTGGTTACCGCAATATGATCTTCGCGGATTCCAGCTTCTGTGAATATCCGTTCATTGGCACGCCAGAGATCCAACTGGTATTTCCCGTTTTCTTTTTTATAAAACAGCTCCGGCCAGTACGCTTCGTCAAAACTTTCCCTGAATTGCTGTATCACATCCCCGCTCACTTCATAGCAGTCCCGGCAGATGGACGGACCGATTGCCGCAATGATATCTTCCGGATCAGAGCCATATGTCTTCTGCATCAGTTCTATGGTAACTTTTCCTATCTTACCGACGGTTCCTCGCCATCCGGAATGTGAAAGACCGATCGCCTTCTTCACCGGATCAACAAAATACAACGGCACACAGTCTGCGTAAAATGTAACCAGACAGATTCCCGGCACATCTGTGATCATTCCATCAGTCTCCTGAAAACGCTTTCCCCTGTCTCCGGCTTTTACTACCGCTACATTGGTCGTATGGGTCTGATTGGTGAATGTCATATCTTCCGGCTGTACACCGATGGCTCCGGCAATCCTTCTCTGATTCTCCCTGACATCTTCCGGATCGTCACCTCTGGTTGTACTGATATTCATCGTTGCCCAGCATCCTTTGCTGACACCGCCAAGTCTGGTCGAGAATCCATGATTCACGATTCCGGTCTCTTCCAGCATCGGATAACTTAAGAACGGGACACCGTTCACTTCTTTTTCATCAAATATATGGTCCTGATTTTTATAATGTAAGCCCAGATTCATGCCATATTCATCCTTTCTGTTCCGGATCTCTTCCTATCCTGTATAATCAAATGCATTCCGGTAAAGTGTCACCTCATGATTCTCGATGCTCACCACATCGAATCTGCATGGTACCTCATCGATTCCGTTGACCGCCATATAGCAAAGTGCACTTTTGGAAATGGTTCTCTGTTTGGCTGGATTTACAGCCTCCGCCGGATGTCCTTTTTTATCTGAAGCGCGATATTTCACCTCACAGAAGACCAGATATCCCGCTTCTCTTGCTATGATATCAATCTCTCCGGTCTTACACCGGTAATTATACTCCAGGATCTCATATCCTTCCTGCTCGAGATATGCACCGGCAAGCCGTTCATAATGGCTTCCGGTCTCCCGGTTATTCTTCCGTTCTCTTCCTGTATCTCCGGCCATAGTCCTCCCGCTTATTTTAGAAACATTCTTACAGCTTTACTGTCTGTGATATATTTTTATATGTATTTTTTTATAAATGTCATTCTGTGGATCGGTGATGGTCCCAGTTTTTTCAGACCTTCAATATGCTTCTTCGTACCATATCCTTTATTGGCAGCGAAATCATACCCCGGCATCACTGCATCATACTCTACCATCAGGCGGTCCCTGGTCACTTTGGCAATGATGCTTGCCGCTGCAATGGACACACTTTTGGCATCTCCTTTGATAATCGGCACCTGCCGGATATCGACGCCCGGTATCGTCACTGCATCGTTCAGAAGCAGATCCGGCTCTACCTTCAGGTTCCCTATCGCCATGCGCATCGCCTCATAAGTCGCCTGCAGGATATTGATCTCATCAATCCTTGCCGGACTTACGATCCCGATTCCTGTCGCCACTGCACGCTCCATGATCTCATCGTAAAGTGCCTCCCTCTTCTTCTCCGAAAGCTTTTTCGAATCATTCAGATACAGGATCGGATCATCTTTTGGCAGAATGACTGCTCCCGCTACCACCGGACCGGCAAATGGACCGCGGCCGACTTCATCGATCCCACAGATATAGGTACACTCGCTGTATTCTTTTTCATAGATGCTCATCGCTTCGGTACGCTCCAGTTCTTTCTGAAGCTTTTCCTGTTGTTTTTTCAGTTTTTCTTCTTCTCGTTTATTCATGTCGGATCACTCCTATATTGTCAAATGGATAGATACGCACCCAGGCTCTGCCGATCAGATCCTTCCGGGTCAGCACTCCTACCCCCGGATCTCTGCTGTCCATACTGTGATTACGGTTATCTCCCATCACAAAGTATTCATCATCTCCCAGCGTGACCGGTTCTGCAGCCGTCTGCGGATCCTTGATCTTCTCCTTCCCATAGATATCACTGGTCAGGCGTTTTCCATCGATATACACATATCCTTCCCGGATCTGCACAGTCTCACCCGGCATTCCGATGATACGTTTGATATAATATGTATCTTCTTCATATTTATACGGAAATACAATAATATCATAGCGTTTCGGATCCCGGAACCGGTAACTGATCTTATCAACGATCAGATTGTCTCCATCCTGTAATGTCGTCTCCATGGAAGAGCCGCTTACCATCGTCCGCTGTCCGACAAAGGTGATGATCAGATAGGTCAGACCGATGATAAGCAGTATATACACAAGCCATCCGCCGAGTTCCCCCAGGATGTCTCTTTCTTCTTCCTCTCTCTTTGAATGTCTGGACATATTCGTGCGTGTCCTTTCTAATATGCATCCGGATATTCCAGAGTCAGTCTTCCCAGGCGTCCGTTACGGAAATCATCCATCAGAAGGACAGACGCTTTCTCTGTATCCAGTTCATTTCCGCGTACCAGGCAATGTCTGCTTTCAGCGATCCTTGCGATCATGCCGTATGGATCCGCATCTTCTTCTACGTTATATTTACTCTCCAAAACTCCCGGATAATTCTTGTTCATAAATGTCACAAGCTCTGCTGCCAGTTCTTCCGTCTGCAGGATCTCATCCTTGATCGAACCGATAAATGCAAGCTTAAGACCTACTGCCTGATCTTCGAATCTTGGCCATAAGATTCCCGGTGTATCAAGAAGTTCTACATTCTTGTTCAGTCTGATCCACTGTTTTCCCTTGGTCACACCCGGCTTGTTGCCCGTCTTCGCACAGGCTTTTCCTGCCAGCGCATTGATGAATGTTGACTTTCCGACATTCGGGATTCCTACTACCATGGCTCTGACCGGACGGTTCAGGATACCGCGCTTTCTGTCTCTTTCAATCTTTTCTTTACATGCTTCCTGGATCACGCCGTTGATAGACTTGATCCCCCCGCCTTTTTTAGAGTTCACTTTTACAACGGAGAACCCTTTTTCGCGGAAATATTCCGACCAGGCATCGTTCCATTTATCTTCTGCCAGATCTGACTTGTTCAGAAGGATCAGCCTTGCTTTATTCTTTCCAAGTTCGTCAATGTCCGGGTTCCTGCTGCTGATCGGTACTCTGGCATCAACCAGCTCAATGACCAGATCTATTAGTTTGATATTTTCCTGCATCATGCGTTTTGCTTTCGTCATGTGCCCTGGATACCATTGAAAATGCATATCTTCGTTCTCCTCTTATCTATTATCTCACGAATCCAAAATTCTTCTTCGGTGATACCACAAACCAGGCCTTTCCGTAAATATAAGACCGTTTTACCGCTCCGATATCTGCACTCCGGCTGTCTTCGCTGTTCTTTCTGTTATCACCCATCACAAAATATTCATCCCCGCCAAGCTTAACCTTCTCGGCTGCGATGCCTGCGGTATCGATCTTCGTGGTTGTATAATCTTCTTCCAGTTTCTCTCCATTGATATAAATCCGGTTCTCTACGATCTGTACCGTTTCTCCCGGAAGCCCAACAATCCTCTTCGTATAATAATGCGAACTTTCATTGCCCTTCGGCTTAAAGACAATGATATCTCCACGCTTTGGAGAAGATGCATTATATACAATACGGTTTACCAGCACTTTATCCGCATTCTTAAGTACCGGTCTCATAGAATCTCCCACGGTACTCACCTGTTGTCCCCAGTACCATACTGCGACAAATGCGATCAGGCAGGTGACTGCGATCTTAAACACCCAGCTTATGCCGGATACGATCTTTTCCAGATTCAGATGAATCTTCTTCTTCTCCTTCGGAAGTTTTCCCAACAGTTTCTTTTTTGCCTGACGTCTGCGGTAACTTGATCTCCGGGATCTTCTTCGTCTTTCAAAATCCAGATTACTTCTGCGTCTCATATAATCCCCTTATCTTCATGACTTGCCACGGGCAGCTCCCTGCGAAATACATGGCAATATCAAAAAAGGACAATTACATTATGTAGTTGTCCTTTTTACATTCATTTTCCTGATTATTTTACTAATTCTTTTACTTTAGCTTTCTTACCAACGCGGTCTCTTAAGTAGTTCAGTTTTGCTCTTCTTA
>ERZ773103.1187-NODE-1187-length-28419-cov-13.866380_pt1 | contig 28419 bp, 30 predicted proteins | sample MGYA00511118_ERZ773103 | MGnify/ENA primary metagenome ERZ773103 (study PRJEB29015, sample SAMEA2737821) | human gut metagenome | biome: human gut; feature: human-associated habitat; material: faeces | place: China | collected 2012 ... | reverse complement strand
ACTGGATATGGAAAGACCCAGAACGGCGAAACCGCCTTGTGCGGTACTACAACGATACCTTTAATTCAGTACGCCCCCGTGAGTATGACGGCAGCCATATCACTTTTGGCGGTATCAGCCCAGAGATTACCCTAAGATCCCATCAGGTCAACGCCATCGCCCATATTCTTTACGGCGGGAATACGCTCCTTGCCCACAAGGTAGGGGCAGGAAAAACCTTTGAAATGGTAGCCGCCGCACAGGAAAGCAAGCGGCTCGGACTATGTAATAAAGCAATGTTCGTTGTGCCAAATCATCTGGTCGGTCAGTGGGCTTCCGAGTACCTGCGGCTCTATCCGAGTGCCAATATCCTTGTGACAAGGAAGCAGGATTTTGAAACGGGCAACCGCAAGAAGTTCTGCTCCCGTATCGCTACGGGCGATTATGATGCGGTCATTATTGGGCATAGCCAGTTTGAAAAAATCCCGATGAGCATTGAACGACAGAGGGAACAGCTTCAAAGGCAGCTCGATGATATTGAGCGTGGTATTGACGACGTGCAGGCAAGCAGGGGCGAACAGTTCACGGTCAAGCAGCTTATGAAAACCCGAAAAGGGATTAAAGCGAAGCTCGACAAGCTCAACGATACCAAGCGTAAGGATACGGTCATTGACTTTGAACAGCTCGGCATTGACAGACTTTTTATTGACGAGAGCCATTTTTACAAGAATTTGTACCTCTATACCAAGATGCGGAATGTGGGCGGCATCGCCCAGACCGAAGCCCAGAAAAGTTCTGACCTCTTTATGAAGTGCCGCTATCTGGACGAAATCACAGGAAACCGTGGCACAATATTCGCAACAGGTACGCCTATTTCAAATTCAATGGTGGAGCTGTACTCTGTTCAGCGGTACTTGCAGTATGACACGCTGATGCAGAACGGCTTGCAGCACTTTGACAGTTGGGCTTCCACCTTTGGTGAAACGGTTACGGCTCTGGAACTTGCCCCAGAAGGTACGAATTATAGAGCTAAGACGAGATTTGCAAAGTTCTTTAATCTCCCAGAGCTGCTGATGATGTTCCGTGAGGTGGCGGATATTCAGACCGCTGATATGTTAAAGCTCCCCGTACCAAAGGTCAATTATCACAATATCAAGACCAAGCCGAGTGAAATCCAGACCGATATGGTGGCAGGGCTTGCAAAGAGAGCTGAAAAAGTGCGGGCAAGGCTTGTCGAGCCGAACATCGACAATATGCTCAAAATCACGAATGACGGGCGTAAACTTGCCCTCGACCAGAGAATGATTGACCCGATGCTGCCCGATGACCCAAACAGCAAGGTCAACGCCTGTATCGACAATATGTACCGTATCTGGGAGGAACACGCCGACACAAAGGCTACTCAGCTTATTTTCTGCGACCTGTCCACCCCGAAGAATGACGGCACATTCAATGTCTATGATGATATTCGGGAGAAGCTGATTGCCCGTGGCGTTCCTGCCGAGCAGGTGCGGTTTATCCACGAAGCCACCACCGATGCACAGAAAAAGGAACTGTTTGCAAAGGTACGAAGCGGCGAAGTCCGTGTGTTACTCGGCTCTACCCCGAAAATGGGAGCAGGCACAAATGTCCAAGACCGCCTTATCGCTATTCACAATTTGGATTGTCCGTGGCGACCCTCTGACCTCGAACAAAGGCAGGGGCGAATTGAAAGGCAGGGCAATATGTTCCCAGAGGTTGAAGTTTACCGCTATGTTACCGAGCAGACCTTTGATGCCTACCTTTATCAGTTAGTGGAAAGCAAGCAGAAATTCATTAGCCAGATAATGACAAGCAAAAGTCCTATCCGTTCTGCTGAAGATGTGGACGAGGTTGCTTTGTCCTTTGCGGAAGTTAAAATGCTTGCAACAGGCGACGAGCGTTTCAAAGAAAAAATGGATTTGGATATACAGGTATCGAAGCTCCGAGTGCTGAAACAGAGCTATCTGTCCGAGCATTACGACCTTGAGGACAGAATTTTACAGCAGTTCCCAAAGCTGATTAAGGAGTATGAGGAACGCATTACAGGCTATGAAGCAGATACCGTCCTTGCCGAACAGCACAAGCCACAGGGCGAGGATAAGTTCTGCCCGATGACCTTGCAGGGCGTGACCTACACCGAAAAAGCGGACGCAGGACAAATGCTTCTTGCACTCTGCAAAGAAAATCCGCTGTCAAAGCCTACCGAAATCGGCAGTTACCGTGGCTTCAAGTTGGAGGTTTATTACGACCCTGTTAATTCAAACTATTGCTTAAATCTCTGCGGAAAGAGCAGGCACAAGGTTGAGTTAGGCTCGTACGCTCTCGGTAATCTGACCCGAATTGAGAATGAGCTGTCAAGACTTCCTGCTATGCTTACAGCCGCAAAGACAAGAAAGGAGGAAATTGTTACACAGCTTGAAAATGCAAAGGTCGAAGTCAAGAAGCCTTTTGCATTTGAGGAGGAGCTGAAAGAGAAAACCGACAGGCTGAACGCTCTCAATATTGAGCTGAATTTGAACGAAAAAGACCCCTCTGCCATTGACACCGAGCCAGAGCAAGACAACGAACTTCCCGAAAGAAAAAATAAGGATTTGGAACGGTAACGGCATTTGCACATTTGTATTGTGGAAATCTGGGCATTATAATAGGTATAGATTAGCAAACAGCGGAGGTGGTAAAGGTGTCTGGCGAGTTCAGATTTGAAACATTTGTAGATGTCCACAGCAATATTTTTAACGAGTATCTCAGCTCTGTCATAGCAAAGCTCTCAAAGGAAAACGAGGAATACCGTGCCGTGCAAGTCGAGATTGAGAGCCTGTATGAGAAATATCCAAAGGTGTTCGGCGTGTTCGATACGGAGAAGTCTGCGGAACTGACCGAGGAAGAATGTGCGGCTCTCATTGAGGCAATGGAGCTGAAAAACAAGCTTACGGATATGGAAATGCAGTCCGTCTATTTTCGTGGCTGCTATGATAGTGTAGGGTATCTCAAAAAAGCAGGAATTTTATAACGGACTGACCGAAGAAAAAGGCGGCATTAGCGTGAAGCTGATGCCGTTTTTACATAGCCAGACGGAGATGCTGTTTCTGTCTGGCAGTTGTCAAATCGCTCAACAGAGTTGAAATTTTCATAGATATGTGGTATAATTAGAGCTGCAAACTTGAATTTATAGAACTGTGAAAAGTAAAGGTGGTAATTTTGTGGTTAAATATTGTATGAATTTAAGTGATGAAAAAAAAGAAACTGCAATTAAAATTGCTTTGGAAAGTAAAGGAAATGTCCGCAAGCGTAAGATAGCGGTTCCGCTTCTGATGATTTTGGGTATCGTCATTATTTTTAGTAGCATATTTTTAATTATAAATTCTCCTGCTATTTTATGGTATATCTATATGGTGCTTGGAATAGTTTGTCTGCTTCTTGCGTTTAATGCAAAGTCTTTTCAAAAATTTGTATTGAAAAAAGCGGAGTTACTCTTAGATAAGTCTTTTCGTACTGGAATTGTAGAGTATCATTTTGACGCTGAAGGGATAGAAACAATTTCCCAGATGGGATATAGCAAAAATTATTGGACTGCATTTAAAGAGTACGGTACTATGGGGCAGTATATATATGTTAAACGAAAAGATAATAAAATGGTTTTGATAGATAAAAATGATTTGTCTACTGGGGAGTTAGAAGAATTGACTCAACTATTGTTAAATAATGTCAAAATGTAAATTCCAGTTCACAACTTCATATCCCTACACACAAAGCAGTTAGTCTTTAGGATTGACTGCTTTTTTCTTGCCAAAATTCCAGTTTGTCGCTGACCTGCCCATCTAAAATTGAATACAGATTTACATAGCCGAGAGGTTTTCTTAACGGAAAATCCCTCGGTTTTTTCTATTTCTGGAGGTGATTTTATCTATTGAGAGTATCAAAACCCTATGTTCAGCTTGACCCTGCCGTGATTGAGCAGGCACGGCAATTGGACTTGCTGACTTATTTGCAGCACTATGAGCCGAGTAATCTAAGGCGTGTGGCAGGTAATGTTTACTGTACCAGAGAACACGACAGCTTGAAGATTTCCAACGGCAAATGGTATTGGTGGTCGAGAGGTTTCGGAGGCTATTCTGCCCTCGACTATCTGATAAAAGTCAAGGAATATGACTTCGTAGAAGCCGTAGAAATTCTTACAGGACAGGCGTTGGCGGACTGGAAACCGCCGCCCACTGCCGAGAAAAAAGATGAGCCAAAGGTGCTTCTCTTGCCGCCGAAGTTTAAGAACTGCGACAGAGTTTTGCAGTATCTTTTCGGGCGTGGTATTGACTATCAGCTCATACAGGAGTGTATCTCAAACGGCACGCTTTATGAGAGTGCCGATTATCACAATGCTGTTTTTATCGGCAAAGACGAAAGCGGAACACCGAAATATGCCGCCCTGCGAGGCACTCTCGGCAGCACTTTCAAGCAGGACGCATCGGGCAGCGACAAGCGGTATTCGTTCCGACTTCTGGCAAAGAAGCCTGCGGATATCGTGCATTTATTTGAAGCTGCTATTGATTTACTGTCCTATGCCACTTATCTGAAATGCGAGGGCAAGGACTACAAATCGGAAAGTTTGCTCTCTTTATCGGGCGTGTATCAGCCAAAGAAAGAGATGAAGGACAGCAAAATCCCCATAGCTCTCACAACTTTTTTGAGTGCCAATCCACAAATTAAGACCATAGTTCTGCATCTGGATAATGATAAGGTAGGCAGGCTTTGTACCGCTACTTTGAAAGAACTGTTGCAGAAAGACTACAAAATCGTTGATGATCCACCGCCTGTCGGCAAGGACTTCAACGATTTTTTGTTGTCCTATCTGAAAATTGCAAGACCTATGCCCAAGCGTGAAAGGAGTGATGCCCGTTGATTGTATAGCAGTTTTTCCCCAGAAAGACACCGAAACCAAATCAAAATTTAATGCTGAAAGCGAGGAATGAACCATTGAAAAAGTATGATGTAACCCTTACTGCCCATTACCGAAAGACCGTTTCCGTCTATGCGGAAAGCCCCGAACAGGCAAAGGAAAAGACAAAAATTATCCTGTTCGATACCGACCTTATCAACTTTACCGATGATGATTTTGTCTGCGGTGAAGCCGATATTACCGAGCAGAGAGAGGACGGTCTTGACGGTGCGGGCGAAAATACACTACAGGAAAATGAGGATTGTTCGGACTGCCCGTACTTCTGCCCTGTGTGCGGTGAGTGTATGTGTGAGGACGATTGCGAAGAATGAGATGTCTTACCAAGCACTGAATTTGGTTAGCCAAATTCGCTTGTTAGGGGGCAGCCCCTAATACCCCGTGAGAACAGAAAGGAGTTCAAGAATGAGTGAGTTCTTATTTTTCATTATCGGCACAATGCTCGGCGGTCTGTTCGGCGTTGTGTGTATGTGCTGCTTGCAGATAAACAGACTTTCCGAGAGAAAGGAAGAGGACAATGCGAAAAAGAAATGTACAGATACTTTTCCGTTTGACTGAGGAGGAAGCCGAACACCTTAATGAGCTTGTGCGGAAATCGGGTCGCTCAAAAGAAGCCTTTTTAAGAGAAATGGTAAGGGGCTATCAGCTCTGCGAAAAGCCCGACCCAGAGTTCTATAAAATGATGCGTGAGCTGTCCGCTATTGGCAACCGTATCAATCAGCTTGCGGTTAAGGCAAACGCCCTCGGCTTTGTGGATACCCCGATGCTCCGTGAGGAAGCAAGGAAGTGGCACGAATTTCAGATTGACATTCGCAAAAGGTATCTGCTTCCACGCAGGTCATCGTAATGGCGGTCTGCGAGATATGGGATGTGCGTGGCAGGCTCGACCATCCAATCGACTATGCCGAAAATCCTGCAAAGACCGCCAATCCCAAATACACCGAAGCTGACCTGCAGGCGATGGTCGGATGTAATGGAGTACGCTACTAATAAGAATAAGACCGAGCAGCGTTTCTTTGTCACAGGTGTAAATTGTGACCCGACCACCGCCAGAGATGAAATGATGATTACCAAAGCGGGATGGAGCGACACGAGTGAGATTGTCTGCTATCACGGCTTCCAGAGCTTCAAGCACGGTGAGGTTACGCCAGAGCAGGCACACGAGGTCGGCGTTAAACTTGCCGAGCGAATGTGGGGCGACAGGTTTCAGGTCATTGTCGCCACCCACCTAAATACCGACTGCCTGCATAATCACTTTGTCGTGAACTCTGTTTCTTTTGCGGACGGTATGCACTACCACGACAACAAAGCAAATCTGCGGCTGCTCCGTCAGCGTTCCGATGAGCTTTGCCGTGAGTATGCCTTGTCTGTCATCGAACACCCAAGCGGCAAGAAAAAGCCCTACGCCCTTTACCAAGCCGAAAAGCAGGGGCGACCCACGAGGGATAATGTTGCCAGACAAGCGGTGGATGAAGCTATCAGCAAATCATTTACGCTGAAAGACTTTGACCGCCAGTTGGCAGAAATGGGCTACCGCATAAACTTTGACCCCGACCGCAAGTATTGGACGATTATCGGCAAGGGCTGGCAAAGACCCAAGCGGCTTTATAAGCTTGGAGAGGAATACACCAATGACAGGATTATGGAGCGTATCAGCGAAAATTCCTATGCGGTTAAATTCCAGAGCTTCTCAGAGCCACAGCCGCAGGTCAAAGTCTATCGGGTCAAAGGTTCATTGAAGAACGCCAAGAAAATCGGCGGCTTGCGTGGGCTATATCTCCATTACTGTTACAAGCTCGGTATCCTGCTCAAAGGCAGAAAACAAAATTATGCACGGCTTCATTATCTCTTAAAGGACGACCTTATGAAGATGGAAGCCATCACACAGGAAACAAGGCTGCTTTGCCGCAATCACATTGATACGGCGGAGCAGCTTTGTTCATATAAAGGCTCTCTGGAAACGGAGATATCTGCCCTGCTTCAGAAGCGAAAGGAGCTTTATTCCAAATCCCGCAGGCTAAGCGGCGAAGAAAAGGAAGCGGTTAAGGCAGAGCTTTCCGTCATTTCGGGGCGGCTGAAAATTATCCGAAAGGAGGTAAGGCTGTGCGAGGGCATCGCCGCCCGTAGTGATACCCTCAAAGAAAAATTGCAGACGATACGGGCAGATGAAAACAAACAGCAAAGAAAGGAGCTGATGAAGAATGAACACAGGCGGCGAAGCGGCAGAACAAATCGTCCGAATGAGCTTGGAGGGCTTTGAGGTCGCTGCCAAAATCACAGGTGCAGGTGCGAAGAACATCGCTATCCTGTTGTATTCCATTCTCAAAGAAGAAAAGAAAACCAAAGGCAAAGCAAGGCTGACAAGTATGCTCCGTTCTGGCAAGGAGCTGAAAGTCTTTACCGTCAAAAGCGGCGACTTAAAGAAGTTCACGCAGGAAGCGAAAAAATACGGTGTGCTTTACTGCGTCCTCACGGACAGGAAAAACAAAGACCCCAATGCGGAGGTCGATGTCATCGCCCGTGCCGAGGACGCATCGAAAATCAGCCGTATCGTGGAACGCTTTAATCTTGCTTCGGTGGATACCGCTTCTATTGTGACGGAAGCCGAGAAATCCAAAGATGCAAAGGACGGTCAGCCAGAGCCAGATATTGGTGTGCAGGAAAAGCCTCTGAAAGTCAGCGATGGACGAATTAAAGGGAAAAGAATTGCTATCAGACAGGATATACCGACATACAGGCAAAAGTCCTGTGTCCTGGCCGAGGAGCTTGGACACCATCATACAACAGTAGGCCGTATTATCGAACAGGATTCCGTGATGGATAGAAAGCAGGAACGCTTGGCGCGTCTGTGGGCTTACAATAAGCGCATCGGACTTTCTGGCATCATTCAGGGCTACCGAAAGCATTGCCGCAACCTACACGAACTGGCAGAGTGCCTGGAAGTGTCAGAGGATTTTCTGAAAGAGGCGCTGGAGTGTTACCGCGAAAAGTATGGATGCTATACGGAGCTGGATGGATATCTGATTATATTTGAACCGTATCTGGCGGTAATCGAGAAAATATAGTAAATTAGAATCTAAGGAGAATATACATGATGTCATAAATGCTCAAATTACATTTGATAAAAAAGCAGGGGTTTTATTAAAAAATATCTCTTTATTAACTGCCGACGAGATCCGACATGAATGTAAATTTTTATTTGCGGCTCAACTGCTTATATCGGAGGATTTGTTGCAAGCTTATTCCGGATGCACGCAGAGCCAGTTCTGTGATTGCACGGGATATCCGATGGAACTGATTGAATTGAGATTTAGGCGCTTTTTATGTTCCACAACATCCTATTGATATTGTGCATAAAAAACAGGACTAAAATAAATTTTTTTAAATATTTTTTTTGTACACTATTGACATTTCTACTGTTTTGGGGTAAATTAATGATACCACATATGTGGTACAAAAGAATTTAATCATTGCTTTTTGCAATGTACTAGCTTGAGAGTATACCCCTAGCAGTAATCCTCCCACCATAAGGGATGCGATGACGCTAGGGGTATTTTTTATTAAGATAAGGAGTATTGCATTATGATAAAAACAGCTATTCTTGTAGACGGAGCTTTTTACAGAAAACGTGCTTTTAATATATATGGTGACAAAACGCCAGCCGAACGTGCAAAAGAGCTTTCACTCTACTGCCATCGCCACATCACAGAGGAAAAAGAAGGGGCTTCTTTGTATAGAGTTTTCTACTACGATTGCCCGCCAAGTGCAAAAAACATTTACCATCCATTATTAAAACGTGCTATTAATTTATCTCAGACTCCAGATTTTTCTTGGGCAACTGATTTTTTCAATGAATTGAAGCATCAAAGAAAATTTGCTCTTCAAACATTAAGCTGTTTAGCGCTTACTGTCGCAACGGTGGCTGCTAATTCCCGCTGTGCTTATATTTACCATGATCCGAAAAAGCCGGCAGAACTTCAGCAGTTAAAGAAATTTTAAGAGATATTCTTCCTAACCACCGGTTATTTCAATGCCGGTGGTTTTTCTTGCTCTTTAAACCATTCAAGTTACTCTATAATTTTCTTTTTCGCTTTTAATTTTAATATTAATCTGAATGTTCAAGGTGGTATCAAACTGACCTCCTCCCCCGTCCAAATACAATTATAAATAAAATCATTCCCTTGTTCGCTTCTTTCTTCTACGCCCCATTTTGCTTCAAGTTGTTCCTTATAATTCACAGTATTTTCTGCACATTTTTGACAGACACACTCTTGTTTAATACCGGTTGCTTCCATTTCAGATTTCATTTCCGTTTCTGCGTCTTCCTGTTCCGCCCCTTTTGAATCTACTGTTCTTTCATCTTGAATAAAATACAACGTATATAGATTCGATGTCTGACCGCCATTGTTTTCACGAAACCGACTCTCCTTCTTCACATATCCTGCTTCCACCAGTTCACGCATGGCACGTTTTACCGTAGATATGCTGATGTGTAATTCACGGCCAATGGTCGGCACCGCCGGGAAACAGGTCTGCTCTTTATTCGTCCGATCAATCAAATATAACAGTACCTGTAATGCTCTGTTCTTTAAATTCGATTGATATGCCAACTGCTTCATCTCAAACTGGTTCATATCTGCTACCTCACTTTTTTCGTCATAATCGCTTCAATGCCGGGGTACTTACTCCCCGGCAATATAGTTTTTAATAATTATTTTAAAAATCTTTGCGTTTGGGCTGCCATTCATGCAGTCCGGCTGGTATTCCAAGAAGAATACCTTATGATAATCTGTCTGGAATGCTTCCACATAAGTGTCCTGCAATGATGCTTCCACAAAAGGACACAGTACAAAAGCTGGCTTCGTATCATATTTTTCCAAAAGTTTCATGGTATGTACAATCTCATAGGGCTTTGTGCCACAGACAAGTAATAGGATATCTGTATCCACCTCCGGTCTGTCTGTTCCATAGTCCTCAATCAGAAAGTGAAATCCTGCATCAGGTGGCTGTGTTCCATACCACATTTTTTCCAAGCGATACCCGCCTGCTTCCTCGTCCATTTCATAAGCATCCGAAAGATAAGAAATAATACCGCTGTCATTCCTCTCCACATAAGCCACACTTGCCCCAACGCTTCCTAACCATGACGTGAAGCCAAGAGCAGTAGTGGTCGTACCGATGCGGCTCTGAGAACTTACTAAGGCAATTCTGACTCCATCTGCCATAAAGCGATAATGTTCACCCTGTGCTTTTGGTTGTTTCCGTTCCTTGGGATGATATTTTGTCATGCCCTGACTGCTTAGAGACTGCCGGATTTCCTCCTGCATCCCTCTGATTTCCACATTGGTGACAATATTTCCCACGCCTGCGGAAAGCAATGCCCCAAATAATGGATTGTTCTCCTTTAAGCCCTCGCAGATAACTGTGATTCTGGTATTATACATCGTCAGAAATTCCTCAATGGCCTGGGCAAAATCCCTGTCCTCATCACCAAAGGCAATGCGGTCTAACACTAGCTCCGTGCAATGTGAAAAATTCCGCATATCGTATACAACAAACTGCTTCAGCATGAAATTCCCTGTCATTTTCTTGACCGGCAAAGCATCTTCCTGCTCTGCCAAAAAATCCAGCAGATTGGTGTGCTGCTGGGATGATAGATATAAAATCATTTTCTTCCGACTCCTCTTTTCAGTTTGATATAGCCCAAAACGGACCGCCTGCTCCTACCCGTTTTCTTGCTTCCTCTAAAATAAGTGACAACTCCCACTCCTGATTACTCCGCTTCAGGCTGGCAGGATCCGCCACCAAAACCTTTCCATCTGTATTGATTCCCCTCAGCACGATGAAATGTCCGCTTTTTGTAAAATGCCCCTTTGACATAATGGCAACTACCAGTTTGCCTTCTGCAAGGGCATCTGCCACATTCTCCCCCTCAAGGTTCATATCTACGGAAAGTCCCCAGTGTTCTGCCGCCTTGGGTATCAAACTGTGATACGAGCCACCACCCGGACAGTAATAGCCATTTTCATAGGACCACTGAGCCATCTCCACCGGATTTACATTTGTGCCCGTCAGGGTAGATACCACAATACTCATGCTGGTAGGACCACAGCCATGTGTGCCGATTTTGTCCTGCCCGTATGGTTCATCTGACCAACGCTCGTCTAACTGATTATAATAAACAACCTGTGTTTCTCCCTCCCTGCCAAGCAAAATATCCTCGTCATATTCCTGCCCGTCTGCCTCCCTGAAATCCCTCTCAAAGATACCGGAATCATTGTTATATCCATAGTCCTTCTGAAATTCATCCACCGCGGCAATTTCATCTCCCACCAGCCATTCAGACAAAGCGGTAAAGGGACTTGTGGCAAGATACATTACCAACGCCACTAATAGCAGCAGGAAAATGACAGGACCTAAGATAATCGCAAGCAGTCTGTTCTTGCCTTCACTGTCTTTCGCAGCCTGTAAAGCTGCCTCTGCCAGCAGCTTCACCAGAATTGGATCAGCCATCTTTGCACCTTCTTTCAAAAGGCGGACTTTTTATCGTCCGCCGCCTTTTCCCATATAGTTGAATTTGTACTCCGGTATATCGAACTGGATATGAAGCCGCTTCGCTCCTGCCATAAATAAAGCATGTCCCCTCTTTCTCGATAAGAGAAGCTCCTGCTCCGCTTCTGTCAAATCATAAAGGTCTGCGGTTTCTTTCAGGTTTTTCCCATCTGTACCCATCAAAATCTTATAGCACGGAATGTCAAGCAATGCCTGCCCGTACTGTTTGATGCTCTCATGCAGGAAGTCCACAAGGCTGTGGGAAATAATACCCAGTGCCGCCTCGTACTTTCTGGCACGTTTCATTACGTTTCTAAGATACACAAGGGACTGCGGCACTTTCTGATCAATCATAAGATATGCCTCATCACAGATTAACAGCACACGTTCCTCCCTGTCACGGCTCATCTGCTCCCAGTCATAGGTCAGAATGTTGAAATACTGGGTACGCTTAATATTATCTCCGGTTTCCTGCAAGGCGTGAGTGTCCATGACGGTAAAACGGGAATTGCCGGAAATGCTGGTGTGTCCATTCCAGATAAAGCTGTCTGCACCCTCTGCGATGTCATATAAAAGCATGACAAGTTCGGCATAGACCTGATTTCCCTTTTCTGTCTTTGTCTTTTCCTGCACCAGTGCATAGAGGTCTGAAAAAATCGGGAAGTCCTGCGATTCCAGCTTTGTAACATCTGTATCCCATGTAATGTGAAACTTCTGGTACAGCTCCACCAGACATCGTTTTAAGACTGCTTTCTGCATATCCGTCAGAGATGGGATGTAGAGACTGAAAAAAATCTCCAGATTCTTCATATGTAATGCAAGGTCATTCATGCCATAGCCTTCATCCCGGTACAACCGAAGTTCTTCCTTCTCATCTTCATCATCCCTTGGTGACGGTCTGACCTGAAGGGGATTGATCATTCCCTTGGAACCGCCTGCCGCATTAATCCAGTCTCCGTTTAAGTTCTGGCACAGCTCTTTATATTCCGATTCGGGATCAATTACAATAATTCTCGTGCCTTTCATATATTCTGACAACAGAATATGCTTGATAGCAGTGGACTTTCCCACACCGGAATTACCCATGACGCAAAAATTGCTGTTGGTTCTGTCTCCACCGCGCTTCCATGTATCCACAATCACTAGTCCGCCGTTTCTGTCCTTTGCAAAATAGTATCCCTCCCCATCATTAAAACCGCTGCTGGCGAAAGGAAAGCCTCCCACAAAGGTAGAAAAGGGAACGACTCTTTGCAGGATACTCTCCATCTTGGCATGATTGGGAAAGGTAGGTGACAGGTGCATAAAAGCCTCTTTCTGTAAATTAGGAATCGCCCGCATCTTGCATTTCATTACGCTGGCTATGCTCTCTGCACGACGGCAGGCTTTTTTGAACTCTTTTTCATCCCTTGCCACCGGCATAACCTCCACACTCATCAGCCCGACTGTCTCGCCCTCCCTGTCAATCTGCATGATAATCTTCTCCCCGTCCTCTGCGGCTTTTTCTGCCCGCTGTCTTGACAGGGGATCCTTCGCTCCGTCCGCAAGACCTCTCTGCTGTACTACACTTCTTGATATGGCATTGATAAGCGTTCCGTTATCTACCGGTTTAAAGCCGATAGATACTAAGGTGCTTGGAATGTTCGTCAGCTTAGAAAGCCATTCCACATCCACTTTCTGCGGGTAACGGATAATTCCGTATGCCTTTCCGATATTCTCCCCAATGGAAAGACGGTTCTTTTCAAAGGACAGCCCCATAGGCGTCACTACGTTCAACAGGGCACTATTTACCGGTGCCTGTTCCACCGTCTGCGCTGCATGTCTCATTACATCACTCCCTTCAGCACTGGTATACTTGCCGCCGTTTCCGCATCCTCCAGATGGGTATAGGACGGATTGTTTACAAGGTTAATCAGCCTGACGATCTCTTTTTCCGTCAATATGTCGCAGGTCACGCCGCCAGTTGCGAACTTCTCGCAAAGCAAAGATGCCCGTTTTAGCAGGTCACGCTCAATACCCTCCTCCTGCTTCTCCCACAATGCGATATAAAACTGTCTTTCCACAATCTCTCCAGACAAGGCAAAACCGCCCATCTGCAAGATTTCCTGACGAAGCAACTCTTTTCTTTTGTCCTCCGCTTCCTTTAACATCTCGCTCATCTCCGTTATCAGCGGGGAAATATCCACCGGACGGGATAACGCCATGAACTTGAACTGGTACTGGATGTCGGAAAGCTCTGCTGTCAGTGTCTTAATCAGCACATTCTTTTCCGACTTGCTGTATAAGTCGATACTGATAGCATGGATCCGCAGATAGATAAATACCATCCCGCCACGGGTATACAGGTACTTATCCCGAATGTCCTTGACATTGATGAACTGCTGTGCTGTCTGCATGGCCGTACTGCCTGCGTCCGTCTGCGGGGGTTTTTTACTGGTTTTCAAAAATAAAAGCAAAATGCCGCCACCTATCAAGGTGACGGCAAGCATGATAATGGGAAATAAAAGACTTTCCATTTCTTCCTCCGATTTCTATTTAATTTAATGGCCGCACATGCCAGTCTGAAAACAGATTGTCATGGATCGTCAGGGTGTCGTTCAAGTGCATCTGCAGCATCCCCGCTGGTGTCCATGCGTCAATGACCTGTGCATATACGGTATAGTTCCCGTCCGGGAACCAGACCGGTGTAAAATGTGTTCTTCTGTTATAGGTACTGTATTCATTCCTCTGAAACTCAAACTGTGCAGAATATCCCGGACTTGTCGGCTTCAGCAGTCTCCAGTAATCGGTATAGTGAAATTCCGGGAAATAGGCTACACAGGTCTGTACCTGCGTGATATGGCTTGCAGGTGCACCGGAACGCATATCCGCCGTGGCTGTCATGTTGATGCCATAGCCTGATTTCAACGTGCTTCCTGATGCAGTGGGGTTCTTTTCATCCGGAGTGATACGCATGGCTGTGGACAAGGATGCCGAATAGGTGTCTAAGGCATAATCATACCAGCCCTGATCCTCCCACTCTCCATTGTCTACCCAATGCCCGTGACTGGAAGTACAGCCCGCCGGACAACTGGAGCTATGGCTTCCACTCTCCCAGTCCCAGTCAGATACCCATACCCAGTTAGCGTGCCACCAGCACCGCCAGATACCCCAGCTTAGGCTCGTCACATTCTGCCCTGCTGGTAAGGACGGTCTGCTGTAACCATTGTAACGGTCATCTGCCATGGGATCCGGTGGCGGGTTCTCATTTAAGTCCACCACGTTTGCCCGGATGGTGGTAGTCGCAAGTCTTCCCTTATTTGTGGATATGTTTATGGTAATCTCACAAGGTTCGGACGGTGTATGCCATTTTACCCACACAAGCTGACTCCCGTTTTCCGGGATAACCACACCGGACATCTGATAGCTCCTGCCGCCTATGGAAAAGGTCACTGTTGCCTTAGCATCGTTGTTGATCTCACCCGTGGTTGACAGCGTTGTGGAAGTAATCACATCCGTATCAATCCGATATACTGCATCGTACTCCGCTTCCGTGGGCGGTGCGCCCTTGTAGCTGATGATACCGATACCCAGCGTCTGTATCATTTCATCCGTTGACCTTGCCGTAGTCTTTGAGCCGGTATAAGCCGGAAAACCTAAATCTGCCTTCTCCAAAAACAACGCAAGAGCCAGGTTCTTCATGACTACTGTGGGAAAATGTGCGCCTAAATCGCCGCCCACCATCCGGTTATAAAGCCCGGCCTCGGTGGTCGTCATGGCAAAATAAAGATTGTTATAGATTAGATAGATAACCGGTTCGATCACCAGTTTATAGGAACCATTTGTAAGTGTTACCACATCTATGCCCGCCTTTCCTGCTACCATGGATGCCGCCCCTTCCGAACAGAAGTACCTCTTGATCTGTGCGATACTCGCCTTACTACTATTGCTGGATATAATCTGGGGCATGGGGTTATCAGGTGTATAGTAAGTATAGCCCGATGTCTGTAATGTCAACGCTGCTCCATTGCGGTACTGCATCTTGCTGACTTTTCCAAAACTGAACATATTGCCTGCAACAGACGACAGATTCTTATTGGAAAAATCCATGGGTCCCGCCACAGTCCCGCCGGACTCTGCATCTACCACCGTTACACGCACCCCCTGATAAGAGTTGCCCGGCCAGTTATAGGCTTTCGTTCCCTGATTCAGTCCCCCTCCACCACCATCCACGTTTCCGCTTCCCTCTGCATAGGCGGTCAACGTACCTGACAGCAGCATGATAAGTGTCAGGAATACTACCATAAATGTTTTTTTCAAATTTTTTCCTCCAAAGTTTTTTAACTGCAAAAATTCCCAGCGAGATAACCTCACTGGGAACTTGTAATAAGCGTTTAAAACAATTTATAAAAATAGATATAAGATTATAAATTTACATATGTCTATGCTCGATTTTGTCGGTAATAGAACCGTCTTTGTTAATTTTTTTTGTTGCTTTGACTGTAGAACCGTCTGACTGTTTAAAAATCTTGGTAACACGCGCTGTTTGCTTTCCCCCATACGTTTCCACTTTATCTGGTTTGGTTGTTGGTACTATCGGCATGGTATTGTTTTTCTTAACTATATCTCCCATTTATTCATCCTCTTGTTTATTATGACGTAAAAGTATACTTAGTTATTTCGTTATACCATGTTACGTCACAACGTGTCAAGGCACTTTCCCGACGAATAAACAGAAAAAGATCATGACCTGCACCATACTCCCAAATATAATCCTTACTCTGTTTAATTCATGTCACCAATCTGCTTGTTCCAGTCTCCGTCAGAACCTGCGGACTCTCCCTGCGGTGCGCCCGGCTGGTCTACATATCCATAGCCCGGAACAAATACCTGCCCGCTGTCGTTGGTGCTACCCCCTGCCGGTTCTTCCGGCTTCTGTTCCGGTTCCGTCACCTCCGGCTCATACTGGGGCGGCTGCTCCGGATTCTCGGCTGCATCCGTATCCTTGACCTCCGGTTTCTCTGCCGGGGGCTGGGCATCCTCCTTGGTCCGGGACTTCCCACTGTCATCCCCGCCCTGTTCACTTCCTGTATGGATGTCTACTGTTTCCGACTCACTGCTTTCCGGCTGCTCTGTTTCCTGTCCGCTGCTTTCGGCTGCTTCCGACTTGGTTTCTTCCAAAGCCTCTGGCTTCTTGGTAATATCAATTTCAGGAACAGTCACTTCCATCTGCTCCGTGACCTGTTGCACAGGCTCCTTTTCCGGCTCTTTCGGCGTTCCAATCTTTACCAGATAGAAACACAACCCTCCAGCAAGGCATACCGCCACTGCTGTAAGTATAAAAATCACCAGTTTCTTTTTCTTATCATATTCTTTTTTCATCTAAAAGACCTCACTTTCCATAAAATCACTTTTACGGCAAATGCTGTCCTACTTTTATCCAACTCCATCATACAATAGACTTTTGAATGCGTCCAGACATTTCCCGGCAGATCAGAAACTTTTTCTTCAATCTACCATAATGCCTGCACTCCTGTCTATTGTTTTTCAAAACTTGGGCATATAGGCAGCTTTTGCTCTGATCGTCATACGGACAGGCGGCAGAGCCTCCCATCCGAAAGATAAAGGTATCTCCAACTGCACCGAAACATCCGCTTCAAAATTCTGGCTGGCGTTACCCGGTGCAAAGGGTGTATTGCTGATTGATACATTCAAATCCGTTACCCGGTATTCATATCCATTTCCCTGCCATTTCACATGATACGCTCCATCAGGGTTCGTACCAAGCAGGCGGTCAAGCCGGGTATACACATCTCCGTAATCCAGTGTTTCCTCCCAGCAGTCCCCTGTCATAAAGTAGCCGCCACTGTACCCCTCCCTGAGTCCGTCATAGACCTCATTATAGTTGGTGGTCGCCACGGATATAACGGATTCCTGCAAGGCATTCCGTACCCCATAGGCGATAATGGAAAGCCGGAAGAACTCTGCCAGCACACATAACGCAATCAGCAATGCCAGCACCAACGCCACCGTAAGCGGATAGGACATACCTTTTTTATCCATTACCAGTTTTCTTATTTTTCTCATTCTCTTGCCTCTCATCTGCGAAGAATGGCTCTGCCATTCTTCCAGAAATGATTTAGTTTCTCTTAGGCAGCGTTCTTTGATGCCTTAGAGAAACTTCATTTCTTGGTCACTTATAATAGACTTCACTCTTACCGCTTGCCCTCGCTTTCAGTTCAATGGGAAAGGAACCAAACACAAAGAAACCGATATCCACCCTCTGCGTCAGTGTCACTTGGATGTCTCCGTTTAACTGCACCTTATTCCCGCTGTAATAATCACAGTCCCACTGTATCTGCGGATCAAGTCCCGTTTCCTGCTTTAACTGTGCAATCCTGCCGGACACATCCGTACTCCCCACGATTTCTGCCTGCCTGACTATTCTCTCTGCAAAGGAATCAAGCTGCTGTTTCTTCATAAAGACCGGAAACAATGTCATGGCAAGAGCCACTACCAGCATCAGACAAAAGATCCCGATTGCAACATCAATGTACCCCTCTCCCCTGCGGTTTCGGCACACATCTCTTATTCTTCTTTTCATGGCTGCTCCTCCTAAAACATTCCCGACATTGTTCCGAGTATCTGATAACCCATAACTCCCATATAAATCAGAAGCATACAGGCCAGCAGTAAGAAAGAATATCTCCTGATTTTCGGCGGCCGCTCCATGGCAAGCCGTTTCAGTCTCTGTACTTCAAGCTGCTTCATGTCATGGGACAGCATACGGAAGAAGGTTACGCCGTCATCTCCCCGGATGCACCCGATTAATCCCCTTACCACATCGGAAAGCATAGCACTTGATACCCTTGCTTCCAGTCTGGTAAGTGCCGCTTCGTAGTTACCCGTCCGCATATCAGCCGTAGTAATGGCAAGTTCATTCCTTAGTGCCGGGCCTGCATTCTTCTGGTAAGTCTCCAGCATGGAAAGGATGTCACGGCTTGCCATCAGCTCCTGCGTAATGGTCGCTACAAACCTCGGCAGTTCAAACTCGATTTCTTCTCTCCGCTTTTTTACCATTTTTTCCGCTTTTCCGCTCTCGGAAAAGAATGTCCCTATCCCCAAAACCAGAAAGACGGGAAATAAAAGCGGAACCGTTAGCAGACAGGGTATGATACAAACGAATATTAGCCCTGCCTTTACATAGGCTTGCGCCATATACAGTTCCGGAGTCATTGGAATTTCTGCGGAACGAAGCGTTGCCGCCAGCTTACGCTTTTTATACTCATCTATGGGCAGGAAGCGGGCGATTTTGCTGGATAATTCCATGATAAAGGCATCCGAACTTCTCGCCTGCTTCTTCTGCTTTTTCCCCACGGTCAGGATTGCCCGGCTGGTGCGGTAAGTGGGTACTTTAAAGACTTCCGCAAGAATAAAATAGCTCCCTGCCGTAAAAAACACGGCAAAGAGCAGTAAAATCATGTTCTGCATATATTGTTTTCCTCCTACCTCTTATACTCAATGGGTCTGATATGTTTTGATACTGCCGCCACGGATATAAATACCACTGTTCCGCTGATGGCAAGCAGCACCTTTCCAAAGCCGGTAAACATCAGTGTCTCATACCAGTCCTTATTCAGAAAGTAAAGCAGGGGGATGCTTCCTAAAAGCAGGATGATCATAGTGATGTACTCCTTTACCGGTTCATAAATCAGCAGATCAAGTTCCGATGACACCACACGCATATCCGACAGCTTCGACACAATGGGCGGCAGGGTGTTCTTCAGGTTGTAATCATCCTGACAGGCAACCACTGCATCCACCCACTCATGGAATACCGCATTATCCATCCCCTTTTTCAATCCTTCCAAAGCTTCCGCTGTGTTGGAATTGATTAGTTTCGCCTCCATGAGAAAGTTCCGGAACACTTCCGATACCGGCGGATTTAAGTAGGGCAGATTTTCCTCGATTGCCCGAATAATGGTATTCTTGTTCCGCAGGTAACTGGTGGTAATCATGGATAAAGCCGTTTCCAGCTCCGTATTGATCTGCTTCTTATGCTTGGATGCCGTAAATTTCACATAATAAAACGGTAAAAGTGCAAAGCCCACTGCCAGCACCGGCACCATCAGCACGTTATTCATGGTAAGGGCAATCATCACGCCCAACACGAATAAAATCATGGCAAGCACGCACAGCATGATAAACTGTTCGCTTTTCCCGGTCAGCCGCAAGATTTCCTTTATTTCTTCAAACAACAGTTTCAGTCCTTTCGGCTCTTTCTTCTTTTTACTCTCTTTGATCCGGTTCTTCATGCTGTGATTTTTGGGTCTTAAATACCCCGATAAGCCCTCCAAAAACGCAAACGGTGACAGCTCCAGCATGATAAAACATCCCGCCACTGCCATGATAAAGGCAATGGTCACAAGTAATGTCATAGGTCATACCTCCATTTCTTCCAGTAATTCTTCATAATCTTCACATTCCATACGCCGCATATCCGGCACTTCCTAACGCTTCGCCAAAAGTTGCTCCTGCATCTTTAAAGGCAGTCCGTTCTCACGGAGCCGCTTTTGCAAGCCTTCCGAAAGATTCTCCACCTTCTCATAATGTCCTATAATCTTGGGCTTTCCCTCTACAATGATATTGTCTGTAATATTGAACCTGTACAGGGTACGCATCTTCTTCCTTCCGTCCTGCAATGTCTCACATTCCGTTATCTCCATAATCCTTCGGGAATTGTCCTCCAGCCTTTTTGCAAATGCCACAATCGGAAATGCTTTTGTGGCAAGGTTCTGCAGCGTGGCATCATCCATCCCCGGCTGTTCCTGCTTGCACAGCGTAACCATACGGTAATAGGTATCTTCGCAGGAATTGGCGTGAATAGTGGTAATCACGGAATGCCCGGTATTGGCGGCATTGATAGCCTGCATACTCTCCCCGCCCTTCATCTCCGCTACTGCGATACAATCCGGATTGATGGTAAGGGTGGTTTCCAGCAGCTTTACCATGTCAATATTCTGTCTCGGATCATCAGAAAACCTTGTCACCAGATGCACCACGTTATTCAGCACATTTCCTTCCTCGTCAACGGCAGTCAGATCAAACTCACGGCATCCCTGCTCTATGGTAACAATACGCTTGCTGTACGGCACTTCACCCAATATCCAGCTCATCAGCGTAGTCTTTCCCGAAGAAGTCGCCCCTGTTATGCACATGGATACACCATGGGTAAAGCACATGGAAAGCAGATCCAGCATTTCCCCTGTGGCAGTTCCAAAACCTACAAACTGCCCTTTTGTCAGCTTCCTCGGATTTACAATACGGATAGACACTGCCAGCCCTTTTTCCTTATCAATGACACCATCGCCCATAACCGTGATACGGATCTTGTTATTCAAATGTCCCACCACAATAGTCTGTGCATTGTCAAAAATCATGCCTGACTTATGCAGGAGCCTTCGGATAACATCGACCGCATGACCGGCACTGTTAAAATGCTCCTTTGCCGGGATAATCTCGCCGGTAGAATAAGTAATCTTGACATCCCGCCACTGGTTGATATTGATTTCCTCCACATCATCCCGGTACAGATAACGTGTCAGGAAAGAAAAGCCTGTCATCTCCCCATAAAGAAGATCGCAGAGTTCTGCCTGCTCCATTCCCTCTACACCCACGTTGCTCTGTTCCAGATATTTCCCGATATAGGATTCAATCAGTTCCCGGTTCTCGTCCGGGTTGTCACGAAGCACGGAAGCAAAGTTCTTGGATATGTACTCCTGCACATCCTTCAATACTTCCGGAAAAGTGCGGTATACCACACTTTTGTTTAACATCCCGGCAGTTTCATGTATGTTTAATATTTCCTGCAATTCTTTTCCTCCTGCTTAAAATTCTCCCTTGTTTTTCCAGACAAAGGGGCTGCGCACTACCAGTTTCTTTTTCTCTGCCCCCGGCTTGTTTTCACCCTGTTTTGTCTCATACAGTCCAAAGACCTCAACCAGAACTTTTTTGACCTCCGTCTGAAAAGGACCAGCTTCCTTGGAAGTCAACCCATTCCACAGACTTGCCTCATCATACTGTTTCTCCAGTTCCGCCACATACGGGAATACAAAGCCTACTCCGCCATACTGTCCTGCGGCTGCTTCCCATTCCTGCCCGGTCTTAAAGTTCCCGATGGCACTTATATATTTTCCATTGTCTGCCCGTCCTTCCAGCATACCCGCATGGGATTTGAAGTAGGATATTCCCCGCAGATTGGAAGTTCCCACACGCAGTACCCGGTCTGCCATCTCCATGGCAAGAATGGAAAACACATCCGCTTCAAAGACAGAAGTACAGTCCAAAATCACATAATCAGCCAGATGCCGCAGGCACACAAGAAATTCCACTGCCCTCTCTCTTGTAACCTTGGGATAGGACATCAGGTTTTCCCCCATCCTGTACCCCAGCAGACTGATATATTCATTTGCAGTGACAGGCACACAGGCTTCCAGTATCTTGTTTTGTGTCAATGACGGAGCCGTCAGAAGCGCACCCAATGAAACCTCCTGCTCCGTATCCATAGGAAGCAGGAACGGCACAGAAGGCACAAAGGGGTCACTGCATACCACAACCACATTTTTCTTTTTCTTCGCTATTTCTGCCGCCAGCTTTACCGCCAGAGTAGTCTTTCCGCTGCCGGGGCTTCCTACAATAGCAAGCATATTTCCATGTTCCATCCTACTGTCCTCCTGCATTCACTTCTACATCATCCACAATAGGTTCTTCCTTTTCCTCCTCTGTGTCTGTTTCTGCTGTTTCCGCTTCCCCTTCCAATTCTTCTGTATACAGTTCTTCTAAGACTTTCTGCTGTTCATCCAAAAACTTTTCGGCCTGTGTGCTGTCCCCACGGAATACCAAGGCTGCATGAAGTTTTCCGGTCTGTTCCAGTTCTGCAAGAAGCCTTGCCTGCTCCGGCGTTGCAAGCACGGTAATAGTAGACGCCAGTTCCTGTTCCTCTCCGTCCTCCACATCAGCCTGCACATCATTGTCCGTTCCGCTGCTTGCCGTAGTTGCTATGATCTCTACATACTGAAGCTCAGGCAGTACAAGTGTTTCCCTCTTTTCCCCCACATCCGAGGCGATCAGGGTTACAATATCACCGGCCTCCAGTTTCCCGGACAGACCGGCTGCAAAAGATTTAATACTGACGGAGATTGCACGGTTCTCCCCATTTAATTTACTGAGATAGGCATTCTTTAACATAGGAGTATCTGACAGCTTACTCTCCAGAATATAATCTCCTTTGTAAAGGTCGGTATTAGCGTATTTGCCAACCACATCCTCTGCTTTGTAAACCACGTTACCGGGCAGGTTATAGCCGCCTACTTCCACGGTAGTAAACATCTTCTCCGTAATCTGGTCGCCTTTGTGAATTTCCGTATTTACGCGGATCAGGGATACCTTCGATTTCAGTGCATTGTTGAACATCGGGGTAAGACCGAAGCAGATAATCAGCGAAAGGATGATACAGATCAGTCCAATCACAATACGGTTCTTCAATAAATTTTTCACTTTTCTTTCCTCCAATTCTATCTATTTGGGAAGAACGCTGGTTTTGCGTTCTTCAGCGTGAGAAAGGTTTGCCTGCAAACCGTAGAAGTTCTTTGTGAAACAGCCTTTGCTGTGAGCATTAGAACTTCTTCTCACGCTTTTATGCAGGCAGCATGGCAAGCAGGCATCCCAATGCCAGATACGGCGCCATTGCAAATCCTTTGTCCTCTTTCTTTGCATACGCCGTCTGAAACAGGACTGCCAGAAACAGCCCCAGCATCAGTGCGATATATCCCCGCTTTACGCCCAGCACAAAGCCGCAGGCACCCATCAGTTTGATGTCCCCGCCGCCAATGCTTCCCTCTTTCACCAGTGCCGCCACCACAAAGGGCAGCGGCACAAGAACAAGCCCCAGAAGTGCTGGGGCAAATTCTACCTCCAGTAATCCGGTCATCAGTATAAGGACCGGTACATAGTCCGGCACGGTATGGGTTGCAAAATCATACTCTGCCGCAAATAAAAGCACCTGCCCCGTTAAAATACAGGCAAGTGCATGTAAAGTCGTTCCATACGCTCCAATAAATACGGCGGTAACAGCCGCAGCTGTAACCGCCACATATCCGATTTTTTCAGAGCCGGTCAGTTTTTTCAGCAGCATATCCAGCAAAATTCCAAAAAGGAAACTTGCTGATACTGCCACCAGAAAACTATGTGATTCAAGAAACCATATCAAAACATTCTCCTTCCTTACCTTTCTTTCAGCATCCGCAGGCTGTCTCTGATATCCATTCCATCAATCTCATTTCCCACACATACCCATCCGGGATATTCGTTTCTTGCAAACAGTTCTGCCCTTGGCAGATCACCCGCCAGCTCTACGATTTTCTCCCTGACAATATCCGGTTTTTTGCTGTGTTCCTCCACCGGTGTATCTACGATGCAGTGTACTGCCTTTGACACTCGTTTCGGCTGTCCTTTTGTAGCTATCAGGCACAGCTCCGGGTTTGCCCTCGTCCAGAAGCCAAGTCCCCAGAACCATTTTTCCTGTTGCTTCCTGCACCGCTTTACCCAGCAGAATCCAAGTGTCTTATAAGTAAATCCCCATCTTCGGATTGTTTCTAATCCCTGTTCCAGACAGGGGAATGTCACCCATAGAAACAGAATGCAGTCATCCGCCGCTATGGACTGGATATCCAGCCCATAGATGTCCTCAACATTCATAGTACGATAGTGATTTTCGGCGGAGCGTCCCTGTCCTTTCTTACTGTAAACCTTATAAGCCCAAGGAGGATCCACATACAGAATGTTAAACTTCAAGGATGCCCGCCTCCATTTCCGCAAGCCGCAGTCCTATCTCATAGACGATATTGACTGTCACGGAATTTCCCGCCTGCTTATAGAACTGTGCATCACTGACTCCTGCCGCCTTTGCACGGTCAAACAGGAAATCTTCAAATGCCTGTAACCGGAAACACTCTCTCGGTGTGAGCCTGCGGATGCGACAGTATACTACCACTCCCATGCTCCCACCTGTCACAAGCGTCTGGGCGCACTGCTTACCTACCCGCCCTCTGCTTACTGTGCTGTTCGGATAAGACAGGTTGACCCCATCCCCATGCCTTGCGATTACGTATCCCTGCTTGGTTGCTTCCCGAATAGGCATTCCGGCATAATATGGACACTGCAGCATCATCACGCCATGGCGGTCAACCGCCGTCAGGGTAAATCCCGGCTCTCCAACATTCTTAAACCTTCGTCCATTCTGCCGCTTGTTCTCCCTCTCCGGCGTAAGTGCTGCTCTCGCCTGCACGCACTTTCCGTCACAGGCTTTACAGTGCAGCACACCGGAGCTTTCCCCAAACCTCGTTATCCCAGCGTTATAATGAGACACCAGACACCGTGAAGTCCTTGTCATATCCGGCTCTTTCTTCTGTGTGAGGAAACCGGCATAGTTCTTTGCTCCGCATTCCTCATTTCCATTCTCTTTCAGGCACTCCATCCATTCCTCCGGCTTCTTTGTCCCGCACAGATACAGCCCTGTCTTTCCTCCGACACCGCCGCCGTCCGCTGTCAGGGTAACGGAAATCCCATCCGCATCATAGACACGCTCTCCCTGATAGCCTCCTATAACTTTTTTAACAACCGCTGTGTTTGTTCCGCTGACAGGAAATACTTTTCGTCCACGGATTCCTCCAAGATATCCAACAAGGTACACTCTCTCCCTGTGCTGGGGGACTCCGAAATCCTTACTGTTGACACACTGCCATTCAAGGTCATACCCTGCTTCCCATAAGTTAAACAGAACGGCGGTAAAATCCCCGCCTCTCTCGCTTGACAACAGATGCTTAACGTTCTCAACGATAAGGAAGCGGGGTTTATCTTTGGTAGGCGTGCTTTTGAGCAGACCAGCGACTGTAAAAAATAGTCCACTTCGTTCTCCGGCAAGACCTGCCCGCTTTCCTGACAGGGAGATATCTGTGCAAGGAAATCCGAAAGTCCAGATTTCAGCTCTTGGAATCTCTCCTGCTGTAAGCTGTTTAATATCTTTGGCGAACCACTCGCCCGTGCATTTACTTCCGTCACAGTGTTCTCTTACCTCCTTACTGCATATCCGGCAACAGTTTCCTTCCCCGCATTTTCCGTACTTGCAGTAGGAAAGTCCGTACATTGCCATGTAACTGATGTTCGCATACTTGTCGATCTCTACATGACCGATACATCTATGTCCGCTTCGTTCCAATCCTCTTCTAAAGCCGCCTATTCCACTGAATAAATCTAAAAATTCCAAACAGACCTCCTGTTATGGTTTGATAGGTATTCACAATTCCTTTTTCCTCTGGTCCGGTAGAATAGCATCCATATTGAATTGGTAGAATCGTTTCTTACTTCATCATGTGCCCCATTCGCTCAAAGCGCGATAGGGATAAATCTGCTGGCTCCTTGCAAAACGTATCATATTGCCCACCTGATCGACTACGCTCTGATTATTCTGGTCTTTGGTACACATCATCACACTCCCAAAGATACCCGTCAGAACCGCAACCACGGTAAATGCTACGTTATTAGAACACAGCCAGATAACGGCGGCTACTGCACCGCCAAAGAGGGAGCCTGCGATACTCTGCAAAAGCTCCCTCCGTCCAAAACCATTAAATAATTCATTTTCCGCTTTTACCCCACTGGGGATATACAGCTCCCACTTCTGTTCTTCCGTAATTCCTCCTTTCCAGTCCCGCAACATGGGAACTTCTCATGACCCATAATAATACATAACAATGTCCTTTATCTGCCAGATGCTCTCCGCAACGATATAGAACAATACCGTATTCTTTGCCCTTTTCCGGTACTGCGCCTGTTCTTCCTCCGCACCCTGCAAACGCACCATGCAATAGACAAAGCGGAATACCGCTCCCGCACGGATTAGGCTGATTATGGCTATGGAAATATCATCTAATTTCAAACCGTTCCATCCTTTCAAACTAACGCCATTTACTTTGCCATACCCTTTACCATGCCAACTAACCGCACGGAATGGTAAACATTGTTGATGACTCCGCCTCCACTGCCGCCAGCAGGCACAAGAAACTCTCTCAGGAAGGACGGCGTCTTAATGGCAAGCACCATACACGCCATTCCCCAAAATACATTCATATTGATTCCGATATTCAGCATCATACCTACGCCCAGCTTGCAAAGACAGATCTGAATAACCACCGCAAGGGTACTCTGAAAGAACTTGTTGATATAGGTCTTGAATACGCCCTTATCGTTATCCAGAAGCCCCACACACGCCATAGGCATCCCAATCCGCAGGATCATGATTTCCAGTCCCCTCATCAGGAACTGGAAATACAGGATAAAATAGCAGACAACAAAGATGAGTCCGAAGATTGCTGTTGTCAGTCCCAAGGATGAGATGCCGTTTACCCACTCCTGCCAGTCATAATCGGTGGCTGCTCCTATCGCTGCCATCAGGTCATCAATCAATCCCTGTGTGATTTCTGCCATCCATCCGTAGACGATGGGAAAGCAGACCGCCACAGCCACCGCCTGCATAAACCGGATGACAAGACCGGCTGGCTCTGTGTCCGGATCCCCGTCCGTCCACATGACATAACATTCAAACCCTTTTTTCAGAAATTTCAGTATAATCATGGATACGCCAAACCCAAGCAGGATATCAAACAGTACATCTACCATGCTCCCGCCATTTGCCGCCAGCATATACCGGTCGGCATAAAGTGTCATAGGGACTAACTCCTGCAACATTTCATCAATATAAGCAACTGCTCCATTCAGGACTGCCACGATAAGAAGTACCAGTATAACCTCCAATCCGCTTCACCTCCCTTGTGGCGCAGATTATCTGGCTGTTATTCCCCATCCATTTCATTCTCCTTCAAGCTCGCATCGTAGGCATTTAATACTGCTGTATTGATCTGACTGCGAAGCTCCGGTTTAATCGGAAAGCATACATCCCGATATTCATCCTCCTTGTCTTTCATACTGGGCATAAATACGGTGATTCCCTTCTCACACTCCACAACCCGGACTCCTGTTACCAAAAAAGCATCTGCCAGACATACGGTGGCAAATGCTTTCAGCTTACCTGCATCGGTAAAGTTCTTTGTAATTTTTGCTGTTACTTTCAATCTTTTTCCTCCATTACATAAAATTTGCCTGCCAGTTTCCCGGCAGGCAGTTCTCATTGAACGTTATGGTTTTTTCCTGTACGATCATTACCCCTGATAATTAAAGAGGTTCTGGATTCTCTGCGTCAGGGTAGGAAGGATGGTGTCCTTGAACAGTGCATAGAGCCCTGCCAGCAGCAACGCACCAACCACAACAGAAATCAAGATTTTCAATGCGGTATCTACGAAACCTTCTCCTTCTTTTCTGGTAAGAACGTCAGCCAGCTTCTTTCTCATACGTCCACCCTTTACATAAGCTGCTACCGCCAGTCTGTTCATAGTGTCATTGATTTTTCTCATAGTGTTCATTCCTCCGAATTTTAAATTTATTTTTTAGGTTGTCTGCATTACTGGTAATAACCAATAATGATATTTAAGGTTGCACTTCCGATTACTGCCCCGATGCAGGACACGATGGCAACCACGATACGGTTATTCCACTTTTTCTGATCCATCTCGTCCGCCGCACTTCTCCTGATGCAGAAATAAATAATCAGAAGTCCCGCAACGACCGGTGCCAGCACCATGAGCCAGGTTGTGGCATCCCCGATCAGCTTTTCTGTTCCTTTTGCCAGTTTGCTCTCACTGATACCGCTTGCATAGGCAGTCTGTGTGTTCAGCAAAAACACGGCAAAAGCGGCAAGAAATGTCTTTCCTGCCGCCTTACATCTTTGTAACCATCTATTCATCTTCTTCATTTCCCGTCAGCTTTCCTCC
>ERZ773103.1185-NODE-1185-length-28430-cov-3.592705_pt1 | contig 28430 bp, 29 predicted proteins | sample MGYA00511118_ERZ773103 | MGnify/ENA primary metagenome ERZ773103 (study PRJEB29015, sample SAMEA2737821) | human gut metagenome | biome: human gut; feature: human-associated habitat; material: faeces | place: China | collected 2012 ... | reverse complement strand
AGTCGCCAAGGTCTCGGGCAAGCCCGGACTTTGGCTCGTCGCCTATACAAAAAAACAGATCTGAGGCTCTCATCTATAAGAGACACCCCAAACCTGTTTTGTTGCATTCCGTTCTTCTTTTTTCTAAAATTTTATGATTCCTTAGAAAGGCTTCCTTTTTTCGAACGTGTTTTGCTGTAAAGTACAAGCAGAACCGATCCGATCACACCGGCAGAAATCGCATTCATGATCGTAGCTACGATTCCCTGTGTGAAAACAAGATTTACAGGCTCTGCGTAAACAACGATATCAAGGATCGGTGCAACTACCGCCCAGGAAATTGCATTGGCTACGATCTGATATACGTTAAAACGGATAATGTCTTTTTTTCCAAACACGCCCTCTTCCACTCTCATTTTCGGATAAACAAATCCGATCAAAAAGCAGCTCAGACCGCTGGCGATCACCCAGCTCCACCATGCGGAACCGTACTGAATAGAATCGGAAAGCGCATGTCCGATGAACGCGATCAATCCTCCGGCGATCGGTCCGAACAATGCCGCAAAAAATGCGCCGATGCCGTATGCCGTCTGGATATCCGTCTCCGGGATTCCTGTCGGGATCTTCACATACATGAACAGCAGTGTAAATAATGCTGCTCCCAAACCTGTTGCGACGATTGTCTTTGTCTTGAACTCAAAAAGTTTTTTCTCCATTTTCTCTTCCTCCTTTGATAACTGCCGTTATACGAAATACTACCTTATGTATTCTACCTTATCAAGTATTATTTTGTAAACTCGATCGTCCACTCCGGACCGTAGCTTAAATTATATTTGTCGCAGAAGCTTCCCTGACTTACAGCCATTGCGACTTTCATCATCTCATTGTTGTAGATCATCGGATCACCTTTCTGCGCAAATCCAAAACTCTGATGGAACAGTACCTTTTCTTCAAATACTTTCTCACCCTCATGTCTTACCGTCACATTAATGTGATCGCCATATGCGAATCCCGCTTCCTGGAATGCTTTCAACGGGATATTGGTCCACAGGTTTCCGAAGTTCGGATCGTTGATCTCAAAAATTCCCTGTGCTTTTCCCAGCTCTACAACCGGCTCGTGCATCTCATGTTCTACAATTTCTTCTACCGGGTACTCCGGTCCTACGCCCTCAAAATCAATGATTCCGCTTGCAAGACGTGCTGCAGTATATCCGAACAAGTCTCTACCGTGGAAGATCGCAACGTCCTCGGTTCCTTTTCCGCGCAGACGGTTTACGGATTCGTCGATCTCGCGAACCGCTTCGATTCCGATCAGACGTTTTACATGTGTCAGAGAACCATTATCCGGTGTCACAATGTAGTATCCGTCCACTGTTTTCGCTACGCAGGCACGACGGCTTGTTCCGACTCCCGGATCAACTACGGATACATAGATCGTTCCCTCCGGCCAGAACTGAAGACTCTGATACAGACGGTAACTTGCACTCCATGTATCATACTGCGGCAGTTCATGGGTTCCGTCCATGATCTCCAACTCACGGTCTACCGTCTTTACCACTCCGTACATGGAGCTGACCGCACCCTCTTTGTAAGTAAAATCTGTCTGAAAAACTAAAATTGGTTTCATTTTATTTCCTCCTTATATTTTGTTTTCTATTTTCTTTATACAAATGGATTCCAGAATCTGGATCCGTTTACAAATATCGTCAGTGCAAGAGAACTTGCCAGCACGACTGCTCCAAAGAGCATCGAGAACCAGTCGCCTTTTTTCAGCGGCTTTGCAACGTACCATGTACGTTTTTTGTGCTTTCCGAAGCCACGGAGTTCCATCGCGTTACTGATCAGTTCAATCCGGTCAAGCGTCGAAAAGATAAGCGGGACACAGATATTCATAATATTTTTTACACGCACACCGAGCTTTTCTTTTTTGGAAAGATCCAGTCCGCGGCTCTGCTGTGCCAGAGCGATATCTTGATAATCACGGATCATATCCGGGAAATAACGCAGCGTCAGAGACAACGCATACGCTCCTTTGTAATTGATTCCCACACGGTTTAATGATGCTGCGAATTCACTCGGATTCGTTGTCAAAAGAAAGATCATTCCCATCGGGACAACAGAAGCATATTTGGCAATCTTTGTCACCTGATAGAGCAGCTGCTCCAGCGTTACCGTATACCGTCCGCTGAACCGGAACAATTCATGATTGGTTCCGTAAATCTCAATCCCATATTGCGGGCTGAACAGATAAGTCAGAAAAAAGTTCATTGCCAAAAAGATGATCACATAGATCGTCATCAGTTTGATCTGTTTGAATTGCAGCCCCGACATTTTAAAGAAGATAAGCGACAACAGCATCACCAGTAAAATATATCGGATATCATAGGAGAACATCACGGAAAATGTCATACAGATGAAACATACTAATTTTGTCAGACCGGACAGATTAAAAATAAAATTATCCCGGTCAATATAGTCAAATAATTTTGCTTTCATCAGCGGTATGTCCCCCTTTCATAATCAATAAAATTCTGTACAAATACAGACGGATCTTCGATTCCGATCTTCACTGCCAGATCATACAGCGAAGTCGTCTTTAAGTTTGCTCTTCCCGCGATCTCCTCATTTGTAAGGATCTCAACCGCGCTCGCATCTCCGATCTTCTTTCCATCGGAAATTACGATCGCATGCGGTGTGTATTCCAGCATCAGATGCATATCATGTGTGATCATGATGATCGTAACGCCCTCTTCATTTAACTTTTTCAGAAATTCCATGATTTCCGTGTAATGGTGATAATCCTGTCCGGCAGTCGGCTCGTCAAGGATCAGTACTTTCGGATCCAAGGCAAGCATGGACGCGATCGTCACACGTTTCTTCTGTCCGAAACTCAATGCGGATACCGGCCACTTTTTAAACGGTGCAAGTCCGCAGATCTGCAGCGCCTTATCTACTTTCGGCTCGATCTCCTCCTCCGCAACGCCGCGGATACGAAGCCCCAGCGCCACCTCGTCGTAGATCATCGGTTTACAGATCATCTGGTTCGGATTCTGCATCACAAATCCGATCAAATGAGAACGTTCTTTGATCGTCTGCCCTTTCAGATCCTGACCTTTGTATAAAATCCGTCCCTCGTCTTCGGTCACAAATCCGCAGATCACTTTTGCCAATGTACTTTTTCCTGCTCCGTTGGTTCCGACGATACTGACCATCTCACCCTCATGGATCTGAAAACTTACATCCTGCAGGATTTTTCTCTTCTTTGTATACTGGAAACTTAAATGTTCTGCTTCCAAAATCACCGGACGCTCTGCCTTTGGCTCTTTCTTCGTCTGTTCCAGATTCCATTTCAGGAGCGGTTCTTTCACTTTTTCGATATCCAGTGTTGCCAGTCTTCCGGCGTGCATATCCGGAGTCACCTGAATGCCTGCATATTTCATCGCCGTAACATGAAGCGGCTCACGGATTCCGAGTTTGGAAAGAATGTCCGCCGACATCAGTTCATCCGGGCTCATATCCGCTGCGATCCGTCCGTCGCTGACCACAATGATCCGATCCACATCTCTGTACAGTACGTCTTCCAGACGATGCTCAACGATCACGACCGTCTTCTGTGAATTCTTCCATACGCGGTCGATCAGATCGATCGCTGTCTTCCCGGTCGCCGGATCCAGGTTTGCCAGCGGTTCGTCAAACAGCAGAATGTCCACGTCATCCACCATAACGCCTGCAAAAGATACGCGCTGTTTCTGTCCGCCGGACAACTCAAACGGTGATGATTTCAGCAGTTTTCCCATGTCGACGATTTCCGCAACTTTCTGCACCTGCTCTTTCATCCGATCCTGTTCCACACAATCATTTTCCAAAGCAAACGCCACATCTTCTCCTACCGTCAGACCGATGAACTGTCCGTCGGCGTCCTGAAGAACGGTTCCGACTTTTTTGGAAAGTTCAAAAATGTTCATTTCTTTTGTTTCTTTTCCGCCGATCTTCAGGCTTCCTTTGATCTCGCCCTTATACGCAAACGGAATCAATCCGTTCAGACAGTTGCCAAGCGTACTTTTTCCGCTTCCGCTCGGTCCGACGAGCAATACTTTTTCGCCCTCATAAATCGTCAGATTAATATCATGCAGTGTCGGCTCTGCCTGACTGAAATACTGAAAGCTGAAATCTTTGAATTCGATCACAGGTTTTCGTTCTGTATGATTCATTGTCTCCTCCCGTTCCTACCATCTGAACTGGATCTGATATTTCCCGGAACAGAAATAATATTTGATCCTTGCATATGGTTTTTGTTTTTTATCAAAAAGCAACTGTTCAAAATGAAGCACCGGCGTTCCCGGCTCGATTTTCAAAAACGGAACGACCTGCTCGTCCGCCTCCATCAGCTGAACGCTCATCTCCGATCCGGCAGCCAGCCGATAAAGCCCCTTGTTCATAAATTCCAGTAACTGCTCTTCATTTCCCGTGTCGATCTGATTTTCCGCCAGCACATCCAACGGAATCTGCAGAAAACTCTGCCCGATCGGGTCGTTCTCTCCCACATAGACATTATTGCTTGCCAGAACTTCTTCCCCATCCGCCAGATGAAGTTTGATCTGTGCGATCTTTGTCGGAAGCCCCATATTATAATCTATCCGAATATCGGTAATCTTTTCCAACGCATCTTCCGAAAGGAAATTATAAATCTTATCCGCCTGCTTCTTCGCCCGATCATACGAAACAAAAGTCCCTTTTCCTTGCTTTTTATAAATATATCCATCCTGATTCAGGATCGTCAATGCCTGACGCAATGTATTTCTGCTCACATGGTATTTCTCAGCAAGAAGATGTTCGGACGGAAGAAGGCTTCCTTTTTCATACACTCCGTTTACAATATCTTCATACAACTGATCGTAAATCGGAATATACGACGGCATTCCTTTTTTATGCGGAATCGCCTTCTCCGCTCCCGAATCTTTCTCCTGCTCTTTCTGCACATTTTCCTGCTGACCGCCATTTGCCGGCTTTGTCAATGTGCCCCATTCTCCGATCTTCTGAAATCCGATCCGATGGTAGAGATTGTGTTCCTCACCCTGAATGCTGAACAGACATGGGGTCTTTCCTTTCGCAAGGATATCCCTGCACAGTTTGCTCACAACCTGTCCGCCGAGTCCCTGCCCTCTTGCTTCCGGAGCTGTCGACACACCGCCGATCATCGTCGTGGCTTCGCATTGTGCCGCACTGTTCGCATGTGCGATGATTTTCCCGTCTCTTCTTATTATATAGTGAACTCCGCAATTCTTCCCGATCCGGTCCGCGATCATCTGTTTCGATGTGTACAAATGCCGCAGTTCGTCTATACTCTGCAAAAATGCAAAAATATCATCCACATCTTCCATACCTGCCGCATGGATTTCCGGATTTTCCTTTTCCAGGCATGTCTCATCCGCAAATAAATACAAACCTCTCGACTCCAGGACATGCTCGGTTAAAATCCGTTGTACGATCTGTACAGTCTGCGTTTTTCCCATCACAACATCCGGGATATAGCTGGAAAATAACTGTTCCAGAAATGAGATATTCACTTCATTTTCCCGGCAGTACAAAAGAAAATTCTGGTAGAAGCAAAGATAAACACCTTTTATCTCTCCTTGCTCCTCATCCATATACACGGTCTGAAACGACTCTTCAAATCCGAAATCTTCAATGTCTGCCAGCAAAAATGTATTATATACCGCCTCTTCTTTTAAATATGCCAGAAGCCGTTCTTTGTCTTTCTCGGTACATTCTCTGACCATCGTGTTCCCTTTCTAATCTTCGTAAATAATCTTCGGCGCTTTGCGGATCGTGATCCTCCAGTTCGTTCCGGTGCCGATATTATAAGCACGCGCAAAACTTCCCTGGTTAATTGCCACTGCCATACAGTCCAGACTGTTGACATAGACAAGCGGCTCTCCTACATACACATCCGCAAAACTCTTTGCGTAAACCAGAATATTCTTGTAAAGCGTTCTGGTTTCATTTTCTATACTGATCTCCACTCTTCCGCCATGACCAACGCCGAGCTTTTTAAACAGTTCTCTGGAAATGTTCGTCCAGAGGCTTCCGAAACGTACGTCCAGTACGTCGATCGTACCGCTCACTTTTTCTCCGTCGTAAACCGGCTCTACGATCGGCAGCTCGATCACACTGTCCACATCAACCTCCGGTCCGACTTCCTCAAAGCTGATCACACCGGCTGCAAGCTTCGCTCCGGTATAAGCGTAGATGTCTCTTCCGTGGAACGTATAGCTCTCTCCGGAATTCGGCAGTCTGTTCACACTCTCGTCAATCACTCTTGCTCCGTCCAGCCCAATGATCCGTTTTACATGGGTCAGAGTTCCGTTGTCCGGAGATACGATATACTGTCCGCCTTTTGTCTTTACGACGATGCTCCGTCTTGTGGATCCGACTCCCGGATCTACCACGCTCACGAACACCGAACCCTCCGGCCAGTAGCTCACTGTCTGAATCAGCCGGTAAGATGCCTCCCAAATGTCATACTGCGGGATCTCATGTGTCAGATCAGAAATTCTCAGTTCCTGATCAACTCCATAGGCAACTCCGTACATTGCACTTACGGCTCCGTCTGCTGTTCCAAAATCCGATTGCAAAATAAGTGGTTTTTTCATAGTTTTCCTTTCCTTTTCGGCTAAGGGTTTTCGAAAATGCCCTTGCAAACACAGTATAGTTCGACAATGTTTCCACTGTCAATAGCAACTTGTTGAACAACTGGCTTTTGGATATGATATTATCTTATCTTTATTTATTAGTATTTTTAATAAGCTGATTTTCTCTGTGTTTTTCCTGAGAAATATGATATGATTTGATCAGTCTGAAATACAAGAAAACGATTGGAAAGGAATACAGTTACCAATGCCTGATATTGAAACATTTGAAAAAATCTCAGATCTCTTCAAACAGTTGGGAGATCCCACAAGAATGCGGATTTTCTGGATTTTATGCCACCATGAAGAATGTGTGATCCATATTTCCGCCAGAATGGATATGAGCAGTCCTGCCGTCGCGCACCATCTCCGCCTGTTGAAGACAAGCGGTCTGGTCACTTCCAGACGGCAGGGAAAAGAAACCTATTACCGCGCCAGTGATTCCGACAAGGCGCAGGCGCTTCATCAGATGATCGAATATCTGATGGAACTCACCTGACAGCGCTTACCGACCGATCAGACGCTCTGCCCACTGCTGAAACTCTGTTTCGATTTCTCTCCAGTTTCGCTCTGATACGTCTGGTTCGGAATACAATTCTTGCGCTTCCATTTCCAGACTTCCCGTCATCAGATGGCGAAACTCGTAGACAAGAACCGCGTCATCAATTTCTTTCCAGGTTTGCTGTTCTTCCTCGGTCAGATTTTCCAGATGAAAGTGTTTCCAGATAACCGACATGATCTTCGCTTCGATTTCCAGATAATTGTTCAAGTGCTCTTTCACCGGTCGGATGATATCGGAAATATAAGCCTCGCTGGCATCGTGCAAAAGACAAGCCAGCTGCATCCTCTCCGGCAGTTCTCTCGCTTTCGCTTCTTTTGCACAGTTGATCGAATGCTGTGCGACCGAATAAAAATGCCGGATATGCCCGCCGCCCCTGCATAAGAGACTTAACGCGCGGGCAATATCCTCCAGCGCAACATTTTCTTCAGTCATCTCCATCGGATCGAATGTTCTCCCGTAAAATGTGTTCATGACGCTCATTTTTCATTCCCCTGTCTATTTGATATACTCCTACAATAAAACGCTGAAAAAGTTATGTCAAATATTTTTCACTGCATCTTTCATTTCTTTTATATAGCTTCCAATGTATTGAGGCGCCGTTTTCCCATATTTTTCCAACAATTTTACAATTGCCGAACCGACGATCACGCCATCCGCAACCCCCGCCATCTTTTTTGCCTGTTCCGGAGTAGAAATGCCAAATCCAATCGCACACGGGATTTCTGTATATTTTCGGATAATCCGGACAATCGACTCCAGATCCGTATTGATCTCATTTCTCATTCCGGTAACTCCAAGGCTGGATACAAGATACAAAAATCCCTCTGCCTCTTTCGCGATCATTCCTATACGCTCCTCGGAAGTCGGAGCAATCAATGAAATCAAATCTACCTGATACTTTTTGCTTATTTGAAGAAATTCCTCTCTTTCTTCAAAAGGCAGATCCGGTAAAATAATCCCATCGACTCCGATTTCTCCACACAATGCGAAAAAACGATCCGCGCCATAAGTAAAAACAACATTTGCGTAAGTCATGAATACGAATGGTATCGTAATCTCTTTTCGCAATTCCCGTACCATATCAAACACCCGATCTGTCGTAATCCCTCCTGACAACGCTCTGATATTTGCTCCCTGAATCACAGGTCCTTCCGCCGTCGGATCCGAAAACGGAATACCAAGTTCGATCAGATCCGCTCCGTTTCTCACAGCTTCCCGAACTGCTTTTTTTGTTGTCTCAAGATCCGGATCCCCACATGTTATAAACGGAATAAACACCTTTCCTTTTTGAAATGCCAGTTCGATCTTACTCATAAATATCCTCCCCCCGATATCGTGCGATCGCCGCACAATCCTTGTCTCCTCGTCCGGAAATCGTTATCACAATACTTTGATCTTTTTTCATTCCCGGCGCCAGTTTCATCGCATATGCAACCGCATGAGCAGACTCGATTGCAGGAATGATCCCTTCGGTCTTGGCAAGATATTCAAATGCATCTACCGCCTCCTCATCTGTAACCGGAACATATTCTGCCCTTCCGATATCATAAAGATGTGCATGCTCCGGTCCGATCCCCGGATAATCTAAGCCTGCCGAAATCGAATAGACCGGTGCGATCTGTCCATATTCATCCTGACAAAAATAGGATTTCATCCCATGAAATATCCCGACTTTTCCTGTATTTATCGTTGCCGCAGTTTCAAATGTTCCGATTCCTCTGCCTGCCGCCTCACATCCGATCAGCCGTACAGACGGATCATCGATAAAATGATAAAAACTTCCGATCGCGTTTGAACCTCCGCCGACACAGGCAATGACCGCATCCGGAAGTTTTCCTTCTTTTTCCAGCATCTGCAAACGGATTTCTTTGGAGATCACTGACTGAAAATCACGCACGATCGTCGGAAATGGGTGCGGTCCCATGACCGATCCCAAACAATAATGTGTATCACTGATTCGGGAAGTCCATTCTCTCATCGCCTCAGACACCGCGTCTTTCAACGTTGCCGTCCCCGATGTGACCGGAATAACTTTCGCCCCAAGAAGACGCATCCGGTATACATTCAACGCCTGTCGGATCGTATCTTCTTCTCCCATAAATACAACGCATTCCATTCCGAACAATGCGGCAGCGGTCGCTGTTGCCACACCGTGCTGTCCGGCCCCGGTCTCCGCGATCAAACGTGTCTTTCCCATTTTCTTTGCCAAAAGCGCCTGTCCTAATACGTTGTTGATCTTATGTGCCCCCGTATGGTTTAAGTCTTCCCGTTTCAAATAAATCCTGGCTCCGCCCAGATCTTCTGTCATTTTTTTTGCAAAATACAATCTCGACGGTCTTCCCGCATATTCATTGAACAATCCTGTCAATTCTCTGTTAAATTCCGGATCTGCCTTATAGACATTATATGCATTCTCCAATTCGATCACCGCATTCATCAATGTCTCCGGAATATATTGTCCGCCATGGATTCCAAAACGTCCCTTTTGATTCGTCATATATTTACCTCCTTTTGTTGTCGTACCGCCCGGATAAACGCCTCTATTTTTTCCGGATCCTTTTTCCCGTCCGTCTCAATTCCCGAACTGACGTCTACCGCAAACGGATGCAGTTCCTTAATTGCCACGCCGACATTTTTTTCGTCCAATCCTCCTGCCAGAAAATAAGGTCTCCGTATTTCTGAAAGGATCTTCCAATCAAACGTCTTACCTGTTCCTGCCCCGGAATCTGCCATAATGTAATCTGCCGTGCTTTGTTCTGCCGCTTTCAACACCATTCGATCGACAGCACGAACCGCTTGGATCAACGGTTTTTTCGTCTTTTCTCTCAGCTTTTTCAAGTAAGAAGCATCTTCGTTTCCGTGGAGCTGTGCAAGATCGATCACCCCGGATTCCAACAGTGAAACGATCTTATCTGCATCCTCATTTACAAATACTCCGACCGCCCGAATCGCTGGATCCAAATTTCTTTTCAATAATGCCGCTGTTTCCGAATCAACGTATCTTTTACTTTCTCTTGCAAATACAAAGCCGATCATATCCGGTTTCCATTGATTGACTATTTTTATCTCTTCCACCTTTCTCAATCCGCACAATTTAATTTTTGTCACTTTGCCTCATTCTCCTCGCAGTTCTTTTAATTTTTCCTTTTTATTGCCGGCCCGCATCAAAGTTTCCCCCACAAGGACAGCATCGACACCTATTTGATACAAGTCAGCAACATCTTTTGCACAACGGATTCCGCTTTCTGCCACAAACAATATATCCTCCGGTACTTGTCCGCGAAGTCTTTTGCTATTTGACGTATCCACCGTAAAATCTTTCAAGTTCCTGTTGTTTACACCGATCACACGACTCCCAGCCCGAAGCGCCCTTTCTATTTCCCGTTCATCATGTACTTCTACCAATGCCGAAAGACCAAGTTCTTCACATATTTCAAGATATTTTTTGATCTCTCTTTCTGTCAGCAAAGAACAAATAAGAAGAATCGCCGATGCTCCTAAAAGTTTTGCCTCATAGATCATATATTCATCCACGGTAAAATCTTTTCGCAGGCAAGGGATTTTCACCTGTTCTGCAATTTCTTTCAAATACTGATCCCGTCCCAAAAACCATTTCGGTTCTGTCAGTACAGAAATACAATCTGCACCTGCCGCTTCATAATCTTTTGCAATTTGTATATACGGGAAATCCGGTGCGATCACTCCTTTTGACGGTGACGCTTTCTTACACTCACAGATAAATGAAACTCCCGGATTTTTTAAAGCTTTTTCAAATGCAAATGTTCCTTTCGGCAGTTCATACGCCCTCTTTCTGATTTCTTCTGACGGCACTTTTCGTTTTGCCATATCCACTCTTTCTCTTGCAAAATCCGATAGCTTTTTTAAAATATAATCCTTTTCTTCCGCTCTATCCTGCATGTTTCCCTCCTAATTCCACTATTCCTGACTAAACCGGATTAATTTTTCCAGGATCTCCATCGCTTTTCCGGAATCGATCAGCTCTGCTGCCAATCGGATACCGTCTTTCAAGTTCTCTGCTTTGCCGCCGATATAAAGCGACGCTCCTGCATTCATTAACACTGCATCCCGCTTCGGACCCTTTTCCCCTCTTAAGATTTTTCTTTGGATTTCTGCATTTTCTTCCGGCGTTCCCCCTTTCAATTCTTCTTTTCTGCAACGTTTCAGTCCAAACTCTTCCGGTGTGATCACAGTAGAACGAAACCATCCGTCACGGATTTCACATATTTTTGTCGGTGCACTTAAAGAGATCTCATCTAATTTATCCTGCCCATATACAACCATCCCCCGACGGACACCAAGATTCACAAGTACTTGTGCAAGCGGTTCTACCAAATAATCATCGTACACTCCTAAGAGCTGCATACAAGGTGATCCCGGATTCGTCAACGGTCCCAGAATATTAAATACTGTCCGAAATCCCAATTCTTTTCGAATGGATGCCACATATTTCATGGAGGTATGATATTTCTGCGCAAAAAAGAAACACATTCCCACTTCTTCCAACAGTTCCCTGCATTTCTCCGGACTTTGCTGAATTTGAACCCCTAGTGCTTCCAGACAATCGGCAGTTCCGCATTTCGAAGACGCCGCACGATTTCCGTGTTTTGCAACTTTCATTCCTCCGGCGGCTGCAACCAATGCCGCCGTTGTTGAAATATTAAAGCTTTGCGCATTATCACCACCTGTCCCCACAATTTCAAACAATTCCATGTTTGTATCTACTTGTATCGCATGCTCACGCATTGCAGCCGCACAGCCTGCAATTTCATCGGTTGTCTCAGCTCTTGCACTTTTCGTTGACAGCGCTGCAAGAAATGCAGCGTTCTGCGTCGAAGTCGTTTTCCCGCTCATAATCTCATTCATCACTTCATAAGCTTCTTCATACGTCAGATCTTGTTTATTGACAATTTTTACAATCGCTTCTTTGATCATCCCATTCACCTCTCCTTTTCCGTATCAATAATTTATATACAAAAAACGCCCTTGACAGAAAATACCTATATTTTCTGTCAAGGGCGAATCTCATATACTTACATTGTATACCACTCATCCGCGGTGCCACCTTGATTCATGGGTTTCCCCATGCACTTAGCAAAGATACCAACATATCCCCGGCAACTAACGTATGCCTTCACGTTACAGAATACTCTGCTACATATCACTTAAAACAATCTGATGTGCAACATTTGACTGTACCCTCAGCGGTCCATTTGACAACTTGTTTCTCACCCGGCTCTCAGCTCCCCAGGCTCTCTGTAAAGGCATCATTGCCGTTATCTCCGCTTCATCGGTTTGATGTGTTAAATTATTAAATTAATTTAGACTGAATTATAGCACTCACTTTTTCATGTGTCAATGGTGTGATTTTAACCTGTTTTTATTTTCTCTTCCGTTTCTCACTCAATAGACATTTTCATTTTCCCGATAACTTCTCCAGACATTTTCAAAAAAATCATCTTCTTTCGGAATCGATCTTACTTTCCTCCATTCAAACTGACAACGTGCCCCCTTATACCGTACCTCCTGAATCAAATCGCCTTTGCCTCCATCATCTACCTTAAAGGTGAATACATCCGGTAATTGTGCAAACGGTTTTATTCCATTCGGATCCGTATATAATGCGCTTCCTCTGCTTTTTCCACCATTGGAAATATAATCTAACATCGCAGATAAATATACAAACTGAGCGATCAACTCATCCCGCAATCGGAAAGCCCATTTCAGTTCTTTTACAGAGGAAATTTTCACACGGTCAGACAGACTTTCTATCACTTCCGGCAACTTTTTACAATAAGCTTCGATTTCCTCTTTATTCCGGATTGCAGCGCCGCACATGCTCATGTTTTTTGCGGCATGCATATGTAATTTTCTTACATTTGACTCCGTCGATTTCACATTCTCTGCAAACCGGTTCATTTGTACCAACGCTTTTTGGGCAATGTCTGAAAATAAAGTTTCCTCTTCCGGCATGCCTTTTCCAGTTTTTGCAATATACTGCGCCGCGCGCATGCTTCCAACCTGTCCCGCATTTAAAGCAGTCCCTCCCGGACGATATACCCCGTGACTTGCAGCGACTTCCCCTACTGCAAAAAAACCTTTTACATTTGTCTGCCACCAATGATCGATCGCAAGTCCGCCATTATTATGCTGAGCACAAAGAGAGATTTCAAGCGGTTCCGTTTCCAGATCAACGCCTTTGTCCCGATAAAACTCAACAGCAGGAAGATTCATATGCTTTAACCGCTCGATCGGCGTTCCAAAACAAGCTCCGGCATTTTTCAGATATTCCTGCGCTTCCTTTTCCAGTTTCTCATAAGAAAAGCCTCCCCGAACCGGATTTTCTCGATAGTCCAAAAATACACGTCTTCCTTTACAAGTTTCCAGGTAAACCAGAATATCGATAATGGAACTTCCTGATGCCACTTTTCTCACATCAAACGGCCACTGATAGCCTTTTAAAAATAGTTTGCTTAACATTTCCTCTGGATTTTCAAAAAAATCCATCAGGAATTCGCGCTCATCTGTTCCATCTTGATTTATGGAATACATACGTGGCAATACCTGCATATATGTCCCTGATACATTCCACCGTGGATTTAGGGAAGCCATACCATATTGCCACTCTGTAAGGTTTTTCCCTTTCGCACCTGCTTCCAATGCCACACCTGTTGCGCCGTATTGTGAACCCGGATATACACTGTTAGCATACATACCCGCTGGTCCCCCGGTTGCATACACAACATTTCTGCACTGAATCACTACAAACAGTTCCTCATTCACAACTGCTTCCGTATTCAAACATAACAAACCATACACTTTTTTCCCATCACTCAGAATCTGGATGACCTGCATATGATCCAGCATCGGGATTCCTTTACTCAGGACTGACCGTTCCAATTTTTCTGTCATCTGTTTACTGGTATACGGTCCTACACTGGTCGCACGGCGTCTTGGATCATGATCTGTCTTATATCCTACATATTCACCGTATCGATTTTTCGGAAACGGGACTCCTAATTCTACCAATCGCATAAAGCTCTGTACGGAAAGCGCAGCCTCACATAATGCCAGATCTCCATCTACACATTGTCCTGTAAAAAGATTTTCTGCCATCTCCATCACACTATCCGGAATTTCTCCTGATAACGTCAATTTATAATAAGTCTGCTTATCACTTCCTGTATTCCTGCTCGTCCCCGCCATACGATTTTCTGTTACAATTAAAATATCTTGCTGTCCTAACTCCCATAGCCGATCCGCTGCATTATATCCTGCGGCTCCGGTTCCGACGATCACCGTATTACAAGATAAAAGCCTCGCTGAAATTTCTTCTGTTTTTAAAATCTGCTCTCTCATACATCCTCCTATAAACGGCTGATGTGAAACCCTCCATCGACATCAATATAATTTCCTGTTGTATATTGAAATTTATCACTGCAGAATGCACTCACAACATTTGCCACATCTTCCGGTCTTCCCCAACGTGCGATCGGGAATGCCCCGTCTTGAATCAACTGGTCATATTTCTCTGTCACCGTGCTCGTCATATCTGTCGCGATCACTCCCGGACGCACCTCGTGTACCAGAATTCCCTCTGCTGCCAATCTGTCAGCATACAATGTTGTAAGCATAGATACTCCGGCTTTTGAAATACAATACTCTCCACGGCTTACACTTGACACTGCTGCGCTGCAACTGGATACATTCACAATAATACCTCTTCGCCCGTCGACCGGTTCCTGACTGATCATCTGCTTTGCAACAGCCTGAGTTAAAAACATGGTTCCTTTTGTATTCACGCTGATCACTCGATCAAAACTTTCCTCTGTCATATCAAGTAAATCTGCCCGAATCAAAGGCGCAACGCCTGCATTATTCACAAGGATATCAATCCTTTCAAATTTTTCTGCCGTTTCTCTTACGATTTTCAGTCTATCATCATGACTCCCAATATTGGCCTGCACATACATGCATTCAATGCCAAGTGACTCCAGTTCATCCAATGCCGCCTGATTTTTCCCCTGCGTACCAGTTGCCACCATTACAATCCGATTCCCGTCCAGCCCAAGCCGCCGTGTGATTGCGAATCCTATTCCACGACTTGAGCCGGTAATAATTGCTGTTTTTTTCATATATTTTCATACTCCTTTAATCATCCGATCTGCTTTTATGGTTTTACAATCACTTTTATACTATTGCTCTCTCTATCTAGCGCCGTATCTAAAGCTTCCTGAAGTCGATCGAGTGGAAATATATGCGTAATAAACTTTTCCAGTGGAATTTCTTTTGCAGCCGCAATTGCTACCGGAAAATCCCAACAATATCCTTGCGCCCCTTGAATTTTAATTTCATGGGTCACAAGACGACTTGCCATAAATTGAATCTGCGGGTGCTCATAAATTCCTACAATCGTAGCCACTCCATTGCGCTTCAATGTCATAATCGCCTGGTTGAAGCAACTTTCTCTTCCTACACATTCAAAACTTTTATCGACCCCTCTATGCTCCGTAAGCCGCATCACTTCTACTTCCAGATCTGTCTTTTTACTGTTGATCACTCTGGTCGCACCAACTTTCAGTGCCATTTCGAGCCGACTTTCGGAGAAATCAGCGACAATGACTTCTGCTGCTCCGCTTCTGCGGCACATAGCAGCTGTCATCATCCCAATTGCACCTGCTCCGATGATCAATACTTGTTCTCCCAACCTGACATCCGCTCTTCTGACCGCATGAGTCGCCACTGCCAACGGTTCGATCAACGCTCCGGTCTCATAAGAAAGATAATCCGGCAGTGAATACACATATGGTGATTTTACAACAACATAGTCAGCCATTGCGCCGTCTCCGTTTCGATATGTAAACGTAATATGTTCACAATATCCGTAATCCCCATGTCTGCATGCCTCACATTCTCCACAAACGATACACGGTTCTACCGTGACTCTCTCTCCAAGTCCTATATTATGAACATTCTTCCCAATTGCCACAACATCTCCTGAAAATTCATGTCCGATCGTAACCGGAAGTGGGGCAGACGGATGCATTCCTCTTGCAATATGCAGATCGCTCCCGCAGATTGCGCTCGCTCTTACTTTGATCAAGACCTCATCTTCCTGCAGCTTTTCTATCCTTTTTGTCAGAAAATGTACCTTAAAAGGCTCATAAACTTCTCCTACCCGATTCATAATCGGTTCCATAAAAGCCCCTCTTTCTATTCAATATTTTATTTTTTGAAATACGTTCTTAAATAAGTTAATCCAGCCGCTGCAAGTTCATCCGGTTCTTCATGTACTTGAATCCAGCTGCTGTCCAATCCTCCCAGTGCGAATGTTTCCATCGTAATATGTCCCGAATATTGATATTTCACTAAAAGATCCATAATTTCCTGCCATGGAAGCACTCCTTGTCCCGGTGCCCCCCTGTTATTTGCACATGCATGAAAATGTTCGACTTTTCCTGATTGTAATGCCAATTCCAACGATTCCAGAAGGTCTTTTTCTTCCAGACATGCGTGAAACGTATCATAATGGATCCCCACATTCGGCGCATCGATTTCTTTTATCATTTCTAACGCCTGCTCCACTGTATTTACAACACTAGTCCGATAACGATTTAACGGTTCCAATGCAAGTACAATCCCATATTCACCTGCACGAGAAGCCAATTCACGAATCCCCGTAACAGCCAATTCCCATTCCCGCTTCTTTTCGTCCGCTCCGAGCCAATGCCGTTTTCCACCTCCTGCGTACAATGGTCCGCAAAAGATTTTAGCGTTCACTTCTGCTCCTGTCTGCAAACATTCTGTAAGATATTTCATCGTATCCTTTCTCACAGACGGATCAAAACTGGATAAGTCTCTTCCCTTTCCCATAGCTGCGCACAGACTGACCTGCAGTTTTGTATCACGGATCTCGTCTCTAAGCAATGACGGCAATGACGAGTTCGTCATTGGTATTTCCACTGCTGTAAATCCCATTTCTTTTATTTTCGTCGGAATCCCACAACATGCACTGTTTAACTCTTTGCACCAGTTCCATAAATTAATTCCTAATATATTCACCAAAGTTCCCCCTTTGGTTTCTTTTCTATCTTGTCGATCTTCTTAAAATCAAACTTGTTCCAAGCACACTATTTACCGGTGTCGGCAGTTCTCCACACCTGTCTTTATGCTGGATCTGCCGTATCAAACTTTTTGCCGCGGCACAACCAAGATCATATAACGGCTGTGAAACCGTTGTCAGCGGTGGTTCCACCATGGAAGACAATTCCACATTATCAAATCCTATCACTGCTATATCATTCGGGATATTCAGATTCATATCATGTAACGCATGCATGATCCGAAATGCGATCGGATCACTCAAGGCAAAAATCGCATCCGGGGGATCGCCTGCCGACATCAATTTTTTTGTCAATTGATAAAAACATTCCTGACTATATGTCTCGCGCATAACAAGCCCGTCATCATAAGAAATCCCTGCATCCTCCAATGCCTCCCGATAACCTCTGTAACGTTCACGATACAGATATAACTCCTCCGATCCACATCCCAGTGCAATCCTGCGATGTCCTGTCTGTATCAAATATCTTGTTGCGTCATACGCTGCCTGATAATTATCAACGCCTACCGTATCTACATTTTTTTCGTCTTCTTTATCAAAACGATTGACCATAACAACAGGAAATCCTTCTCCCCGCAAACGTTTAATATACTGGCTGGAATTTACCGCTGAGCATATAATAAATCCGTCAACCCAACGCGTCTTCATATTCTCGATATATTCTCTTTCAATCGCCTCGTCTTCATCTGTATTACAAAGCACTACGATATATCCGCTTTTTCTCGCTGTGTCTTCCACACCCTGTGTAATCTCCGCAAAAATAGGGTTCTGAATCGTAGACACAAGGAGACAAATCGTATTACTTTTTCCCATTTTCAGACTTTTTGATATGATATTGGGTCGATAATTTGTCTGCTCCACAGCATCCATGATCCTTTTTTTTGTTTCCTCATTCACACAGCTCTTACCGTTCAGTGCGCGTGAAACTGTACTGACTGAAACTCCTGCTATTTTTGCTACATCTTTTAAATTTGCTGTGGTTGTCATACCGCCACCCCCATGTCATTTTTTAGCGGGGTCTACTCTTTCTCCCAGTATACAGTTGCGCCACGATGTGCTGAAGTGCATTGTCTGCGATAAAGACTAAGCCATCCTTTTGCCGGTTTCACGATCGGCAAAAATTCTTTTTTTCTCCGCTCAAACTCTTCTTCTGACACATCTACTTCGAGTTTCCGCTCTTCAATATTAATATGTATTATATCATTATTTCGAATAAGTGCCAAGTTGCCGCCCTCATACGCTTCCGGACTTACATGCCCGATTGCAAGTCCGCCTGTTGCTCCGCTGAAACGTCCATCCGATACCAACGCGATTTTACTTCCCAGTCCCTTTCCGAGAACTGCTGCCATAAACGTTTCCATATGCGGCATTCCGGGACTTCCTTTTGGACCCTCGTATCGGATGATAACCACATCTCCTGCTACAATTTCATCTCGCAGAATCGCATGCCATGCATCATCCTGACTGTCATAACATTTTGCCGGACCCGAAAACTTCCAAGCTGCCGGATCTACTGCACTGAACTTGACAATCGCACTGTCTGTACCGATATTTCCATGCAATACTGCCAGTCCGCCTTGTTCATGGATCGGGTTTGATACCGGATGAATCACTTCCTTATTTTGATTCTTAGCCAACGCCGCTTTTTGTGCGATTGTTCCAAACATTCCCTTTGCAGATGCATCGATTTTCCCAGCTTTTTCCAGTTCCTTTACAACGGCCCCCAAACCTCCTGCCATTTCAAATTCTTCCATTGTATTCGTCGGATGGTTCGGATAGATCGTACTGATAACAGGAACCTCCCGACTGATTTCATCGAATGTCTCTGGTGTAATATCGATTCCGATCTGCCGGGCAATCGCAGGTATATGAAGAACACTGTTCGTACTTCCTCCTGTTGCCATCATATAACGTACAACATTTTCAAAACTACTTTTATTCAATATATCGCTTGGTCTTATTTCCTGTTTCCATGCTTCCATGATCTGACGTGCCGCCTGTCTTGCTAGTTCATGCCATTTTTCTGTCTGGCTTCTGCAGCTTGCTGCACCATGAGGAGAAAATCCAAGAATTTCTGCCATTGCACACATCGTATTCGCAGTTCCCATAAAAGGACATGCCCCCGGTGTTGGACATGCATTGCGCACAATGCCTTTGTAATCCTCTTCCGACATATCTCCGGCGATATACGCTGCATAAGCCTGTTTTGTGTGTGTCAATGTCAGCATTCTTCCCTGATAATGTCCTGCTGCCATATATCCTCCGGTCATCATAACCGTTGGTATATTCACACGCAGAGCTCCCATCAGCATTCCCGGAACCACCTTGTCGCAGGTTGCCATCATTACCATACCTTCCAACATGTTTAATTCCGCCACGGTCTCAACTTCGCTTGACACCATATCTCTTGCCGGCAACGTATAACGATCTCCCGGTGTATTGCTGCAAATCCCGTCGCAAATACCGGAGATCGGCAATTCCAAAGCCAATCCTCCAGCCTGATAGATTTCCTTCTTCATCTCAGCAATCAGTTCTTTATCAAATGGAAAATGCCCAGGATTCATCTCGTTCCACGTATTCAGGAGACCGATGATCGGACGTTTTGCATCTTCTTCGCTGATTCCCATTGCATAAAGCAGTGTATTTCTATGATCTAACGATTCTTCATTCCATTCTCGTATCATTTTCTATATTTCCTCCTGTCTTTTGCTTCTGCATTAAATGAATGGCAAATCCTCCGATTTCCTGTTCCGCATATAAAACAAGTATTCTGCCATCCGGAAGATATTTTGCAGTTTCATTTAAAAAACGAAATCCTCTTTTCTCCAGATATTCTCGTGCTCCCGGCAAATCCTCCGTTTCCAGTGCGATATGTCCATGTTTTCCACGCCCCGGCTTTTTCATCCATTCAATCTGTGTTCCCGTAAAGCAGGCATCTCCGCTCTCTTTTTCTATATTTTTCTTTAAATCAAACAGTTCCGCAAACTGTTCTGCACACTGAGCAGCGCAAATTTCATCCGGCAAATTTACACCGATATGCGCAATTTGAAAATCTGGAACAAAATCCATTTTATCACCCTCCTAAATACGCTTTTCTTATAGCGTCTGAGCAAAGCAGCTCCTCTCCGGAACCAGACAGATTGATTTTTCCATTTTCCAAAACATACGCATAATCACAAATTCCTAGTGCCTTTCTTGCATTTTGCTCTACCAGAAGAACTGTAATTCCGGAATCCCGAATTTGTTTGATCAGATCATAAATCTGATTTACAATAATTGGCGCAAGTCCCATGGAGGGTTCATCAAGTAAAAGTATCTTTGGTCGGCTCATCAATCCTCTTGCCACTGCAAGCATCTGCTGCTCTCCACCTGACAACGTTCCTGCAAACTGATTTTTCCTCTGTTCCAAAATCGGAAAACGATCATACTGTTCTTTTAAATCTTCCTCCAGCCTTTTCCCTTTGAACAAATATCCGCCTACCAGTAAATTATCCTGAATTGTCAGACCAGAAAAACACTTTCTTCCTTCCGGTACATGCACGACACCTTTTCCAACAATTTTACTTGGTTTTTTAGGCAGCACTTCTCCCTCAAATTCGACTCCTCCGGATTTTGGCTTTACCAATCCTGAAATCGTACGCAATAATGTACTTTTTCCGGCTCCATTCGCACCAATGATCGATACAATCTGTCCTTTTTTAACTTCGACGGAGACGCCCCGCAGTGCTTCGATGTGACCATAGCTCACATAAAGGTCAGATACTTTCAGCATTGTTTCCATCTTTATTCCTCCTTACCCAGATAGGCTTCGATCACCGCAGGATTGTGCTGAACTTCTTCCGGGGTTCCTACTGCAATCGTCTCTCCAAAATTCTGAACATGAATCACATGTGAAATACTCATCACCAGTTCCAGACGATGTTCAATCAACATGATTCCAAATCCCAGTTCTTTCGAAATCCGTTGGATCAGTTCTGTCAGCTCTGCAACTTCTGTCGGATTCAATCCTGCTGCCGGTTCATCCAGTAATAAAATTTTAGGTTCACACATCAGTGCGCGTGCAATTTCAATTCGTCTCTGCATTCCATATGACAGATTTTCCGGTTTTTCTGTCAAATACTCTGCCATCCCAACAATATCCAGGTATTTTTTACATAATTCCCGTCCTCTTTTCTCTTCCCGCTTTCTTCCCGGTGTAGGAAGCAATCCCCCCAGAATGGAATAACTGCTTCTCGGGTCGAAAGCACACATTACATTTTCTTCCACCGTCAAACCTTTAAACAAACGGATATTCTGAAATGTCCTTCCCATTCCAAGATGTGTGATCTTATACTGTTCCATCTTTGTAATATCCTGTCCATTCAGAAATACACTTCCCTCATCCGCAGTATATACTCCGGAAATCGTATTAAAAATCGTTGTTTTTCCGGCTCCATTTGGTCCGATGATCCCATGAATCTCACCTGCATTCACTTCGATCGAGAAATTCTGAATGGCTTTTACTCCGCCAAAACTTTTATAGATGTTTTTTACTTCCAGCAATGCCATTTAGCGTTCCTCCTTCTTATTTTTCCTGCCGATCCTGCGAATAGATTTTTTAATATTTCCAATTGTCAGTTCCCATTCGCCCAACAGTCCTGACGGCTTAAAATTAATGATCAAAATTACAAGAACTGCGTAGATCACATAACGGTAATTCTGCAGATCTCTCAAAAACTGTGGGAGTGCGCTTAATATGAATGCTCCCAAAGTAGAGCCCGTCAAACTGTTTACTCCTCCGAAAAATACCATAATGACCCAATCCGCACTCTTCTTCCATCCAAATCCACTTGGATCCACATAAGACATATAAAAAGAATAAAGACAACCGGAATAGGAAGTCAGAGCAACACTCAAAATAAAAGCAATCATTTTAATTTTTGTCACATTGATTCCCATTGCTTTTGCAGCCAGTTCATCTCCCCGTAATGCAATACACTGTCTTCCATATTTACTTGTTTTAAAAAACGCAACCAATGCGATTGCTGCAACTGCCGAAATCGTCGCTACTTCCAGCCCAATACATCTTGGTATCCCTGTAAGACCTGACGCGCCGCCGGTCAATGTTGTCATACGGTTCAGCAATGCCGCGATCGCCTCTCCAAATCCAAGTGTCACAAGAGAAATATAATCCCGTCTTAACCGTACAACCGGATAGCCGATCAAATATCCCACTACCATTGCAAGGACAACTGCAATCAGGATCGCCACCGGTACCGGTATTCCCGCTTTAATCACAAGAAGTCCTGATGCATAAGATCCAATCGCCATGAATGCAGCCTGCCCAAGACTGAACATTCCGGTAAGACCCGTTAGCACATATACGCCGCAAACAGCAATTACCGTAATAAAAGCCTGCGTTAAAATATTTTGTAATAATGCCATTTTCGTTCCTCCTTATGCCTTTTCCTGAACATTACTTCCGGCAATTCCACGTGGGCGGAGCAATAAGAATACCAACATGATTGCAAATGTAGCAATTGTTGAATATCCCGATCCCATAATGCTCAGCAGCAATGTTTCCACAAGTCCCAACAAAACGGCTCCGATCACTGCGCCGGTCAGGCTTCCAAGACCACCTATCACAGAAGCAATGAATCCTTTAACAACCAGACTTCCAAGAGAGGGATATAATGTATATTTAATCCCAAGAAATACCCCTGCTAACCCAGCGATCACACCTGAAACTACAAACGTAAACTGTATAATTCTTGTAGAGTCAATTCCCATAAGCTGCGCAGTATCCCGATCAAATGAAACTGCACGCAGTGCACGTCCTATTCTTGTCTTCTGAATCACAAAAGCCAGGATTCCAAGTGCGACCGTACTAATGATCAACATCATTAAATCTGTGGTGGAAATAACTACTTTACCTAATTCTACCGTCGATTTTTCAAAAAACTGAGGGTAATTAAAAAAGTTAGATCCTACCTTTATTGTTACAAGACCTTCATATAACGTCCCAAGGGTAATGGAAGATACAAAAAAATATGTTGCAGATGAATGATTTTTTAAAATACGCCGAAATCCGATAAATTCACCGCAAAATGCTACCAAGCCTCCGGCAAGCGCGCCGATGATCAACGTCGGAACAATCCCGTATCCTTTCGCCGAAACGAGGAAATATGCTACAAATGCTGCGACTGTCATCGTTGCACCGTGTGAAAAATTTGAAAACTTTAATACATTAAATATTAATGCAAATCCAGTCGCTATCAACGCATATACAGCCCCTGTTGCCAAACCATTAATAAGTACCTGAATTGACATCCGAATTTTCTCCTTTCCTTTTCGCTCTTTTATAATCATGGCTCCCAATTATAAAATTGGGAGCCATGATTTTCACCGCTATGCCAAATCAGATCAGATTCCAAATTCTCCCAGCATAACCGGTGTCTGATTGTCATATGTATACATGAACATAGACATATCTTTAGGCATATGTGTCTCCGGATCCATTGTGATCGTACCTGTTAATCCTTTGTATCCATTTACATTTGCAATTGTATCGCGAAGTGCATCCGCATCTTCTAATCCTGCTTCTTCAATACATTCTTTGGCAATCATCACAACGTCATATCCAAGGAAATACTTATTTACTGCGCTCACATCATCCGCTACTTCATCTGACATTTCAATTGTTGTTGGATCATCCGTATTAATATTATTGATATAATATACATTTGAACAGTCACCGCCGTATGTTGTATTAAATGCCGGTGCCGCATCCAGACCACATACTAATTTTCCTTCGTATCCGAGCTCGTCGGCAGCCGTTTTGATCGCTACCAGTTGCTGTGTATAATTCGGACAATAGATCGCGTCTACACCTGCTGAAACCAATGGTTCCAGAAGAGTTTTATAATCAGCATCCGCTGCACCATACGCAACGATCAGATTTTCATCTACAGTAATATCATTTGCTTTCAGTTCATCCAAAAACGGATCCAAAAGGGAAACGGAATAAGAATTTTCCTGATTGTAAAGCACACCAAATGTTTTCAGTTCATTCTCCAGTGCAAATGCCGCCATAATCTGTCCCTGTGAAGTTGCACTTGGTTGGAAACAGAACATATTCTTATATGGGCTTCCATCTTCTTTCAACTGACATGTCGGATCGAGAGCAAATCCCATGACCGGAGTATCATATGATTCAGAAGTTTCTTTAATTGCATTCGCAATATTTGCAACCGGAGGTCCTACCACCAATGAAACCTCGTCTACGGTAACTGCTGTAATATACGCATTTACAGCCTCCGTAACATCCCCTTTTGTATCATACGTTTTTAATACAACATCTTTTCCATCAATACCACCATTCTCATTAATCTCATCTACTGCTGCCTGCGCACCTTTTTGTACAGAGATTCCAAGTCCTGATGTACTTCCCGTAATATCTTGGAGACATCCGATCACAATTTCATCTCCAGATGTTTCTTTTCCTCCTCCACTGTCTTCCTTTGTTTCCCCTGAATCACTGCCACATGCAGCTAATGAAAATGTCATTGCCATTGTCATAAGAATTGCTAATAACTTCTTCTTCATACTTCTTCTCCTTTTCACAACACTTTCAACACAGTTTTATTTGCAAACGTTTGCATACAAACACAAAAAAAATATAACTTACATTTTTGTGTTTTTTGTATATTTAAATATTATTCTATATGCTTTTTATTGTCAATATTGACTTTTATTTTTGGTAATTCCAACAATTTTACTTATGCAAACGTTTGTATATAGAATCATTTTTTGTTAATTTTTTACTAATCATATAATTTTTTTCTTATGAACTTTTCCGATTTTAAATTTCTGAAAATAAAAAACGCCCAAATGGACGTTTTTCATTTTCAGACTAAACCGGACAGATTCGATTTATCACTTTCTTTTTGATATTCCTTATAAAATGGTAAATATACTTCTGTATCCCGGATTACACATCCTGTCGGCTTGCCGCCGCGGATCAGATCACCACATTTTCCACAAGTAATGCAGGTTTTTTTGAGATCCATTCGTCCCTCTTTGATAATTTGATTTGCAAAATCCGGATTTGCAAACGACATTCTTCCGAATAACATTCCATCACACAGCCCTTCTTCTACCGCACCCGCTGTATAAAGATCTGCATATTGCCGCAAATAAGAGGGGGCTGATGCATAGATTTTCAGATTTGGAACAGATCTTTTTACAAGACCGATTCCATTGATCATGCGCGAAATCCCTTCCAGCGGATGTTCATCCGGAATATACTTTCCGATATCAAACGGTCTCGTCACATGCGCGCTTACATAAGGATTTCCCATAGTCAGATTAATCATAGAAAGATGCAATTCTTCTGAAAGTTTTTTCACTAATTCCACCGCTTCTTCCAAATGCGGGGTAAGTCCCTCTCCTTCTTTTACCCCAAATCCATACGGATACGCAAAACCGTCATAAATCCCGATGCGCGCAGTAACAAGAAATTGTTCATCTTCATATACTTTTGCCGCTTTGATCCCATTTCTCAAAAGACGAGTACGATTTTCCAGACTTCCTCCGTATGCCCCGGGACGGTTATATGCAGACAACAGTTCCGCCAGAAGATACCCATGACATGACTTAACATCAATCGCATCAAATCCTGCTTCTTTTGCCAGTTTTGCCGCTTCACCAAACTTTTCTTCCAGGGATTTCAAATAATCATCACTTACGATACAAGAATCATCTGCTTTTCTAAGTTTTTCATACTCCGGATGACGATATGCGATAAGCGGAGCAGGTTTATTCCCCGGATTTGAATACCGCCCGCTATGATTTGCCTGCATAACTAAATATGGAATATATCCATTCGCCCGATAGCCTGCCTCTTTAACCTCAGCTGTAAACTTTTTATAAGCCTCCAAATTTTCTTTTGTCAGCATCAATTGGTGCGATCCGGAACATCCCTCCGGAACAATTGAGATTGCTTCAAACCAAATCAAAGCGCTTCCGCCGACCGCATCTCGAATATAACGGCGCTTTGTCAGTTCCGACGGAGAACCATCCGGCAGCGCATCTGCCCCCTCCATCGGTGCAATACCAAGCCTGTTATTTACTATTACATCTCCAAATTTTAATGGCTGTTTCAGCACTTTCGTATTTTCCGCAAAAGGAATGTGTATCCTCAATTCCTCCGCTTTTTGCTTAATTTCTTCTACATTTTTATACTTAAATTTCTCATGCTTCATTATCCGTACCTCCTATACAACTCCTTATTCTTCACTTAACCTCTTTTTTTAGTTTAAGACTTTGACTTTTTTTCTAATCTCTTTTATAATTTCATATATTCTTTTATCTTTTTATACCTTTTGTTCGATAAATCAGATATTCACACAGTAAGAAATGAGGTTTTCCATGAATTACACACACTTACCATCCATCAGTTGTTATTATTCAGAACGCCCTATACCGTCTCATACCGACGCAGAAGCTCATTTTGAATATGAAATGCTTCTTATCACTGAAGGAGAAGCCACATTCTTCATCAATCATAAAAGTTATCAAATCCGAGAAAAATGCCTGGTATTCGTGAACCGTTTAGATCGTCATAGCTTGATCGTCACAAAAGAACCTTATAAACGCTATGTCACAACAATTTCAAGTGATCTTATCATGGCTAATATTAAAGAAATGGAATTGATTTCTATTTTTATACAGCGTCCTAAGAATTTCCAGCATGTAATTCCATTAGATACTACTACTTATCATGCCCTATTGCCGTTTTTTCAAAATCTGCAAAAAGAATACAGCAGTCGACTTCCTTTTTATGTTTCCAAAAGTATGACTTGTGTAATTTCCATTTTGATCGATCTATACCGTACCTGCCCGCAATATTTTCCCGCGCAAACCGGTAATATTTCTTCTGCCGTAGTTCATGTACAAAAATATGTCAACGATCATTATGATGAAAAAATCACACTTCATGAAATTGCAAATAAGCTTTTTATTAACAAACATGCCCTATCTCTCGCATTTAAAGAAATTGTAGGTATTTCATTCAAGGAATATCTTGTTTTATTTCGACTTACCGAAGCCAAAAAGCTGTTACTCTCCTCCGACTTATCAATTTCCGACATTGCAGAAAAAGTAGGTTACGTCAACGTGAACAACTTTATCCGTATTTTTAAAGAAAAAGAAAATATTACCCCCCTTCAATTCCGCAAACAATCTGGTTATTTGATTTGATTATAGCAAACCACGGATTTTCTTCCAGTTCCGATGAGAGTTAAAAATATACCTTTTGTTACTATCCTGTACATTTTTCACATAATAAAAGCACCTGCCATTTCTGATAGGTGCTTCATGATAAAATTTATATTATATTAGTCCTGCAACATTTTCAAATACATATCTAATCGGGAATTAATGCTTGTTTTACCGTCATAAACATGTAGTATCCCTCCCAACTGGCATTTAGTATACCACTTTATCGGAACAATAACAACGATAGTGGAACAACGTGAATACTTTTAACGGAACAATATACAAAGTGTCATAACGAAATAATACTTTTTGTCGGAATAACGCAAACAATTATTTTTTTAATCCCTTGATTTCAAACCTTTTCAGCATATCTGCTTCTCGACTTTAGACATCAATACCACGCATTCAACGGTATTGCCAGATTCCAACAAAATTTATAGTTTCAACCTTTTTAATCTTTCTGCATATTTTCTATACCCAGCTACTGTATCTCGAAAATCTTTTTGAGCTTCTTGAGGTAAATCTTTAACAATCTAATATGTTTTATGGTTAATTCATCAAAATACCCCTGACTAAACAAATCCAAAAACGGATCTAACTCTACATTTACCATTTCCATAGAATCATGTATATTGTTTAAAAAGGAAAGTTCATATTTCATAACTATTTACCTATCACTTTTCCTGCATCTTATTAATCCCATCTTCCAATTTCGGCAAAGTATTTAAACTTATCATCTCTAAGGTTTGCAATTGCTGCACTGCCAACTGTCGAAGCAATTCCATCCGCTCTTTCTGGTTCT
>ERZ773103.1183-NODE-1183-length-28482-cov-3.376332_pt1 | contig 28482 bp, 27 predicted proteins | sample MGYA00511118_ERZ773103 | MGnify/ENA primary metagenome ERZ773103 (study PRJEB29015, sample SAMEA2737821) | human gut metagenome | biome: human gut; feature: human-associated habitat; material: faeces | place: China | collected 2012 ... | reverse complement strand
TTAGGCAATGAAGCAGTAAGAAGTATTCGTGAGAACTTCAATTTCTCGATGTGTTTGGATATATTTAAACACATTTTGAGTGGCAGCTGGATCTATGGAAAAGTTAAATATTCCAGTAGGAGTTTCGGATTTTGCAGAACTTCGCAGCAATGGATATTACTATGTAGATAAATCGGGTCTGATCCGTGAAATGTTGACTTCATCGGCAGCTAAAGTGACGCTTATCACGCGACCAAGACGGTTTGGAAAAACCCTTGGTATGAGTATGCTGGAAAATTTTTTTAATATTCGGAAAAACAGTGAAAAACTATTTGAGAATCTGGAAATTTCAGGAAACAGAGAATTGTGTGATCAATGGATGAATCAGTGGCCAGTTATATTTTTTTCTTTAAAGGATATAGATGGTCTGGATTTTCAAAGCGCATATGATCGTCTGGTGGTCCAGCTTTCTAATCTTTGTAAGATGCATGTATATCTTTTACAGAGTGAGGCAATCGATCCGGATGATAAGAAAGTATTTCTGGAATTGAAAGCAGGAACGGCCAGTGAAGCACAGGTCGGTTTTTCTTTAAATACATTAATGCGTATGATGGAGTCTTATTATCGGAAGCCAGTTATTCTTTTACTGGATGAATACGATGTTCCACTGGCAAAAGCAAGCAGTAACGGGTATTATAAAGAAATGCTGTCTGTGATCAAAGGAATGATGAGTACAGCGTTGAAGGACAATCCATTTTTAAAATTTGCGATTATTACGGGCTGTCTTAAAATTGCCAAGGAAAGCATTTTTACTGGAACCAATAATCTGGTTTCTGATACGATCACAGATACCCGGTTAAATGAATATTTTGGATTTATTCAAAAAGATGTAGAGCAGATCCTGAGGGATGCCGGGAGCATAGATCATCTGGAACGTGTAAAAAGCTGGTATGATGGTTATCATTTTGGGCGGATGGATGTATATTGTCCATGGGATGTAATGAATTATATCAGGGATATACAGAGAGATTCAGATACGAGGCCAAAAAGTTATTGGATGAACACAAGTGATAATGGAATTATTCGTTCCTTTATCGATATTGCAGGCAGTAAGGGACAGGCTATTGTCGCGACCGCCGATGGGCGCGTCGTCTATGCCGGTAACGCACTGCGCGGCTACGGTAATCTTATTATCATCAAACACAACGATGATTACCTGAGTGCCTACGCTCATAACGATACCATGCTGGTTCGGGAGCAACAGGAAGTCAAAGCGGGGCAGAAAATCGCTACTATGGGTAGCACCGGAACCAGCTCAACAAGATTACATTTTGAAATTCGTTACAAGGGGAAATCCGTCAACCCGCTGCAGTACTTACCGCAGCGATAATTTGGCAAAGTACGGATAAGCGAAGCATCAGCTAACAGGCGCCAGGGCGGTGTCTACGTTCCTCTCGCAGAGAGGGCAGGGGAAATCGTCCAGGCGTCGTTTGTTGATGTGCCGTGGAAGGTGCTTTGCTCAGGGATCACGGGTAGGAGCCACCTTTATGAGTCAGAATACGCTGAAAGTTCATGATTTAAATGAAGACGCGGAATTTGATGAGAACGGAATTGAGGTTTTCGACGAGAAAGCCTTAGTAGAAGAGGAACCCAGTGATAGCGATCTGGCTGAGGAAGAGCTGCTGTCGCAAGGCGCAACCCAGCGCGTACTTGACGCCACTCAGCTTTATCTTGGAGAGATTGGTTATTCCCCACTGCTGACCGCGGAAGAGGAAGTCTATTTCGCGCGTCGCGCACTGCGTGGTGATGTCGCTTCACGCCGTCGCATGATTGAAAGTAACTTGCGTCTGGTGGTGAAGATTGCCCGTCGTTACAGCAATCGTGGTCTGGCGCTGCTGGATCTGATTGAAGAAGGTAACCTCGGCCTGATCCGCGCCGTTGAGAAGTTTGACCCGGAACGTGGGTTCCGTTTTTCGACCTACGCGACCTGGTGGATCCGCCAGACTATTGAACGGGCGATCATGAACCAAACCCGTACGATCCGTTTGCCGATCCATATTGTTAAAGAGCTGAACGTCTATCTGCGTACCGCGCGCGAGTTGTCCCATAAGCTGGACCACGAGCCTAGCGCGGAAGAGATCGCCGAACAGCTGGACAAACCGGTCGATGACGTCAGCCGTATGCTGCGTCTGAACGAGCGCATCACCTCCGTGGATACTCCGCTGGGTGGCGATTCAGAAAAAGCGCTGCTGGATATTCTGGCCGATGAGAAAGAAAACGGCCCGGAAGACACCACGCAGGACGATGATATGAAGCAAAGTATCGTCAAATGGCTGTTCGAACTGAACGCCAAGCAGCGTGAAGTTCTGGCACGTCGTTTTGGTCTGCTGGGTTATGAAGCTGCCACGCTGGAGGATGTGGGCCGTGAAATTGGCCTGACCCGCGAACGCGTGCGGCAGATCCAGGTGGAAGGTCTGCGTCGCCTGCGGGAAATTCTGCAGGGACAGGGGCTGAATATCGAAGCGCTCTTCCGCGAATAAGACGTTTTCTGTCAAAAAGGCCCCCTCGAAAGTCGGGGCCTTTTTCTTTGGGCTAGCCGAGGCGGGTTTCCTGCAGATGGCGCCAGACAATTTTCCCTTCCGCTTGTTGAAAAATCGCCGTCGACCAGCGAACGTTCTGACTGCTATCCGCCAGCGTTTGGCTTTCACGATATAGCACTGCGGCGCCGTCGTGCGCGGCCATGCTGGCGCGCCTGGGCCACGAGGTGGACGTGTTTGAAAAGGACGCGGCTGCCGCCGGCGTGGTGGAAAAAACGGCTCACCGTTGGGTAGTCCATCTTCTCACCGCTCAAGGGGATCATGGTAAAATCGGCGGCAAAACGCTTCATCAGCGCCTCAGCGCTTCCTTCGCCATGGCTTAACCAGCGTTCGATAAGGACATGGGCATCGAGGACTTCCTGCAGATAAGGATTCATGACTTCTCCAGAGTGGTGTGCAGGCGATGGATAATCGCCCGATTATTCAGCCGCAGGCAAAACAGCAGCGGCAACAGGGTAATGACGGCGGCGCTGATAAATATCCCCTGACAGGCGTAGGCCGGCGGGAATACCCTCAGCAGCAGGGCGAGCAGGGCGCTGCCGGCAAAGAAGCTGAGCTGGCGGTTAAGATTCCATAGCGCGCTGGCGTCAGGCATCTCTTCGGCAGGCGTATGCAGGAAAGCGCTGCTTTGCGCGGTGCTGCTGCATAAGCTGCCTCCGCCGCCCATCAGCGTAAAGGCCAGAATCAACAGCGCCAGCGGGCTGTCCGCATCGATCTTCAGCAGCAGCATGATCCCCATCGCCTGAAGCAGGCAGCCGATGACAACCAGCGGCCGGGGCCCGAAGCGGTTGAAATATCTGCCGGTAAAGGTGATGGCGGCAAACGAGGCCAGCGACCAGGGCACCATCAGGGCACCGATTGCCCCCGGCGCCATCCCGGTGACGCGTTGCAGGTAGAACATCCCCACCACGTTGACGCCAATAAACATCCCCGGCACGCAGAGGTAGATCAGCATCGCGAAGCGCAGCAGGGGATCGGCCAGCAGCGACAGTGGAAGAAAGCGAGTCGGGCGAACCGGACCGGGGGTGTCGTTCAGCCATCGCACCGCCAGCACAAAGGTTAGCAGAGCGACAGGCAGGCTGGCGAAAAAGACCCAGCGCCAGCTGAACGCCTCGACTAACAGGCCGCCGATCGCCGGCGAGCAGGCGGGGGCCAGCAGGCCGACCAGCATCACCGCCGCCGACAGCTTCGCCCGCTCATGCGGCTGAAACAGCGGCCACGTAAGCGCCTGGCCGAGGGGGATTAACAGCCCGCCGCCCATCCCCTGCAGCGTCCGCCATAAAATCAGTTCGCTCAGGCTGTTGGCAAGCCCTGCCGCCAGCGCGCCGAGGCTGAACAGCCCCAGCGAGAGTAAAAACAGCCGTTTCGCCCCCCAGCGCTCGCTGAGCCAGGCGCTGAACGGCACAACGACCGTCAGACCGAGAATATAGGCATTACTGACCCACGCCAGCTGCGAGACGGAAACCGCCAGCGCGCGGCTGATTGCCGGAAAGGCGATGCTGGCGATAAACATATTGATCAAATCGAGAAAAAAACCGAACAGAAAAACGGTGGCAACGCGGTGGCGGTAGGTCATGGTTCACTCCCTCAGACAGGCGGCTACTGTAAACCTGCCGCAGCGAGGGATAAACGGGACTAATCGGGATATACTGTCTGAATATTTTTGACAATCATCCGGACGACGATGCTTAATCTTCAGCGCGTGACCATGTTTATCGCCGTGGTAGATGCCGGCAGTTTCACCCAGGCCGCAGCGGCGCTGGGGCAGACCAAGGCGGTGGTCAGCTTTAACGTACGGCAGCTGGAAAATGAGCTGGGGGTGACGCTGCTGCTGCGTTCGACGCGGCGTTTGCGGCTCACTGACGCCGGGGTGCTGTTCTATCAGCGCGGGGTGGCGCTCCTGAACGCGGCGGAAAATCTCCAGGATGAGGTGCGGGCCAGCCATAGCGGCTTAAGCGGGGAGCTACGGATCACCACCACGCCGGAGTATGGCGCGCAGGTTATCATTCCAGCGCTGGCCGCGTTCGCCCGTCGTCATCCGGCGCTGCGGGTGCGCCACGTCTCCTCCTCCCATCATGCCGACCTCATTTCAGAACGATTTGATGTGGCGATACGCCTCGGTACGCTGGCCGATTCCCGCTATCGGGCGACGCGGATAGCCAGTTTCGCGATCCTGCCCGTCGCCTCTCCGGCCTGGCTGGCAAGCCATCCGGTGCAGACGCTGTCCGATCTGGCGCAAGCTGAGTGGATTATTCACGAGCGCCTGCCGACGCCGCTGCGCTGGCAGCTGCGCACGGATCACCAGACAGAGGTGGATTTCGCGATAGCCAGCGCGCCGCGGTTTTCTGCTGATAGCGCTACGGCGCTGATGAGCTTTGCTCTGGCGGGATGCGGCGTCGCCTTGCTGCCCGCATGGCTGGTAGCCAAAAAGGTGGCGCAGCGGGAGCTGGTGCCGCTCCTGCCGGAATACCATTTCCCACAGCAGGGCGTGTATGCCCTTTATCCCGACTCGCAGCATTTGCCGACCCGGGTGCGGGCATTTATTGACTTCCTGCGCGAGAAGGTCGGTTAAGCGCCCGTTCAGGGCGCCATCATTTTGTGCACCAGCCGGGAGAACTGCTCGCGCTCGTCATCGCTCAGGCGGCCGAGAAACTCGTCATCGACCTCATTGCCCTGCGGAATGGAACGGTTAAGCAACGCCTCGCCTTCGTCGGTCAGATAGACAAAACGGCGGCGTTTATCGGCCGGATCGTGCTCCCGGCGCACCAGGCCGCGCGCTTCCATTCGGCTGAGCATCTCCGCCAGCGTAGCCTTGGTGCTGACCGCCGCTTCAATCAGCGCCACCTGTTCGATCCCGGGGTGCTCCGCTACCGAGCGCATCACCGCATACTGAGGTTTAGTCAGGTCCGGCAACGCCTGCTGCCAGCGGGCGGTATGCTGTTGAAAAAGCTGGCGCAGCAGGTGGAATGCTTCGTTTCGTAACTCCATGAATACTCCGTAACAAAACTGTCACCTCTATGATAGCCGTTCGTACGCCTTTTTATACCCTTTCTGCGTTTTGATTAAAAATGCGCACGTATACGAACGATCTTGCCAATAAGGGCTGGAGGGGGTAGTTTAAATATAAAGTTCGTACACGAACAAAAGTAATGAGGTCTGGAATGAAACTGATTATTGGGATGACGGGGGCCACCGGGGCACCGCTTGGGGTGGCATTGCTGCAGGCGCTGCGCGATATGCCGGAGGTGGAAACCCATCTGGTGATGTCGAAATGGGCCAAAACCACCATCGAGCTGGAAACGCCCTGGACGGCGCGCGAAGTGGCCGCGCTGGCGGACTTTTCCCACAGCCCGGCAGACCAGGCCGCCACCATCTCATCCGGTTCATTTCGTACCGACGGCATGATCGTTATTCCCTGCAGTATGAAAACGCTTGCAGGCATTCGCGCGGGTTATGCCGAAGGGCTGGTGGGCCGCGCGGCGGACGTGGTGCTCAAAGAGGGGCGCAAGCTGGTGTTGGTCCCGCGGGAAATGCCGCTCAGCACGATCCATCTGGAGAACATGCTGGCGCTGTCCCGCATGGGCGTGGCGATGGTCCCGCCGATGCCAGCTTACTACAACCACCCGGAGACGGTTGACGATATCACCAATCATATCGTCACCCGGGTGCTGGATCAGTTTGGCCTCGACTATCACAAAGCGCGCCGCTGGAACGGCTTGCGCACGGCAGAACAATTTGCACAGGAGATCGAATAATGGCTTTTGATGATTTGCGCAGCTTTTTGCAGGCGCTGGATGACCAGGGACAACTGCTGAAAATCAGTGAAGAGGTGAACGCTGAGCCCGATCTGGCGGCGGCCGCCAATGCGACCGGACGCATCGGCGACGGTGCCCCGGCGCTGTGGTTCGATAATATTCGCGGCTTTAACGACGCTCGCGTGACGATGAACACCATCGGCTCGTGGCAGAACCATGCCATCTCGCTGGGCCTGCCGCCTAACACGCCGGTGAAAAAGCAGATTGATGAGTTCATTCGCCGCTGGGATAACTTCCCGGTGACGCCAGAGCGCCGCGCCAACCCGGCGTGGGCAGAAAATACTGTTGATGGCGATGATATCAACCTGTTCGATATTCTGCCGCTGTTCCGCCTCAACGATGGTGACGGCGGTTTCTACCTCGATAAAGCCTGTGTCGTTTCGCGCGATCCGCTGGATAAAGATAACTTCGGTAAGCAAAACGTCGGTATCTACCGCATGGAAGTGAAAGGCAAGCGCAAGCTCGGCCTGCAGCCGGTACCGATGCACGATATCGCGCTGCATCTGCACAAAGCGGAAGAGCGTGGGGAAGATCTGCCGATCGCCATTACCCTCGGTAACGACCCGATTATTACCCTGATGGGCGCCACGCCGCTGAAATACGATCAGTCTGAATATGAGATGGCTGGCGCGCTGCGCGAGAGCCCGTATCCCATCGCTACCGCGCCGCTGACCGGCTTTGACGTGCCCTGGGGTTCGGAAGTGATCCTCGAAGGGGTCATTGAAGGGCGTAAGCGTGAGATCGAGGGGCCGTTCGGTGAATTTACCGGTCACTACTCCGGCGGTCGTAACATGACGGTAGTGCGTATCGACAAAGTCTCTTATCGCAGCAAACCGATTTTTGAATCGCTCTACCTCGGTATGCCGTGGACCGAGATTGACTATCTGATGGGCCCGGCGACCTGCGTACCGCTGTATCAGCAGCTGAAGGCCGAATTTCCGGAGGTGCAGGCGGTCAACGCCATGTACACCCATGGTCTGCTGGCGATCATCTCCACCAAAAAACGCTACGGCGGTTTTGCCCGCGCGGTGGGCCTGCGGGCGATGACCACTCCCCACGGCCTCGGCTATGTGAAGATGGTGATCATGGTTGATGAAGACGTCGACCCGTTCAACCTGCCGCAGGTGATGTGGGCGCTCTCCTCGAAGGTTAACCCGGCGGGAGACCTGGTGCAGTTGCCGAACATGTCGGTCCTTGAACTTGACCCAGGCTCCAGCCCGGCAGGCATTACCGACAAACTGATTATCGACGCCACCACCCCGGTTGCGCCGGACCTTCGCGGCCACTACAGCCAGCCGGTGCAGGATCTGCCGGAAACCAAAGCCTGGGCTGAAAAACTGACCGCTATGCTGGCCAACCGTAAATAAGGAGAAGAAGATGATTTGTCCACGTTGCGCCGATGAAAAGATTGAAGTCATGGCTACCTCGCCGGTGAAAGGGGTCTGGACCGTGTATCAGTGCCAGCACTGTCTTTACACCTGGCGAGATACCGAGCCGCTGCGCCGTACCAGCCGCGAACACTATCCGGAAGCGTTCCGCATGACGCAGAAAGATATCGATGAGGCGCCGCAGGTGCCGCACGTACCGCCGCTATTGCCGGAAGATAAGCGTTAATGAAAGGGGCCCGCTAAGTCGGGCCTTTTTTATATTTAGTACAATTATGGAAATTATTTTTTCATTAAATTAAAAAATTACGTGAAGGGTTAATATACCGGGATGACTTTGCGAGCCTGCATCCAGATTATTATAAAATTCGTCTGATTAATTCCTTGCAGATAAATTTCACGCCCTGACGAGTGTAGAATTGCGGCGGGTGCTTGAGGCTGTCTGGCCTTGAGCATTACCAGGCCCCCAGACAGACGAAAGCCCCAGGAGATATTTCTATCAACTGAGGCTAGCGAGTGAACATAGACAATTCAGATGTTAGTCTCTTCTTTGCAGGGAGGCAAGATATGCTGACAAAATATGCCCTTGTGGCAATCATCGTACTCTGTATTACGGTACTGGGATTTACGCTGTTGGTGCACAGCTCACTATGCGAGCTGAGTATTAAAGAGCGTAATATTGAGTTTAAAGCTGTTCTCGCTTACGAATCGAAGAAGTAGCATCCGCGCGAGGGCAACCCCGCGTATGGGTTGTCAGGACGCATCCTCTAGCACCCATTTTTTTGTTTACTAAAACGGCAGCGCTTCACAGCGCTGCCGTTTTTCACCTTAATGGGTGGCTAGACCAGGCTTTTCAGACGGTAGATCCACTCCAGCGCCTGACGCGGGGTCAGGGAGTCCGGATCAAGATTCTCCAGCGCCTCAACCGCAGGCGAGGTCTCTTCCGGGGCGGCGAGTAGCGACATCTGCGTGCCGTCGACCTGGGTCGCCGCCGCGTTGGGCGAGATACTCTCCAGCTCGCGCAGTTTCTGCCGCGCGCGCTTGATCACCTCTTTCGGCACCCCCGCCAGCGCGGCGACCGCCAGGCCATAGCTCTTGCTGGCCGCGCCGTCCTGCACGCTGTGCATAAAGGCGATGGTATCGCCGTGCTCCAGCGCGTCGAGGTGGACGTTGGCGACGCCTTCCATTTTCTCCGGCAGCTGGGTGAGCTCGAAGTAGTGGGTGGCGAACAGCGTCAGCGCCTTGATTTTGTTGGCCAGATTTTCCGCACAGGCCCACGCCAGCGATAGCCCGTCGTAGGTGGACGTGCCGCGGCCAATCTCATCCATCAGCACCAGGCTATGCTCGGTGGCATTGTGCAGGATATTGGCGGTTTCAGTCATCTCCACCATAAAGGTCGAGCGGCCGCTGGCCAGGTCATCCGCCGCGCCGACGCGGGTGAAGATGCGATCGATGGGCCCGATCTCCACCTTCTGCGCCGGGACGTAGCTGCCGATATAGGCCAGTAGCGCAATCAGCGCGGTCTGGCGCATATAGGTACTTTTACCGCCCATGTTCGGCCCGGTAATGATCAGCATCCGCCGCTGCGGCGCCAGCTGCAGCGGGTTAGCGATAAACGGCTCTTTCAGCACCTGCTCGACCACCGGGTGACGGCCTTCGCTAATGCGGATGCCTGGCTTATCGCTAAAGGTCGGGCAGCAATAGTTCAGGGTTTCCGCACGTTCCGCCAGGTTGACCAGCACGTCCAGCTCGGCCAGCGCGCTGGCGCTGGTTTGCAGATCGGCGAGATGCGGCAGCAGCAGGTCGAACAGTTCGTCATAAAGCTGTTTTTCCAGCGCCAGCGCTTTGCCCTTGGAGGTCAGCACCTTATCTTCGTATTCCTTCAGCTCAGGAATAATGTAGCGTTCGGCGTTCTTCAGCGTCTGGCGGCGCACGTAGTGGATCGGCGCGAGGTGGCTCTGGCCGCGGCTGATCTGGATGTAGTAGCCGTGGACGGCGTTGTAGCCGACTTTCAGGGTATCGAGGCCCAGCCGCTCGCGCTCGCGGATCTCCAGTTTATCGAGATAATCGGTGGCGCCATCGGCCAGCGCCCGCCACTCGTCCAGCTCTTCGCTATAGCCTGGAGCGATGACCCCGCCGTCGCGGACCAGCACCGGCGGGGCGTCGATCACCGCGCGCTCCAGCAGTTCGCGCAGTTCGGTGAACTCGCCCATTTTCTCGCGCAATTTTTGCACCGGCTGACTGTCAACGTCGGCCAGCAGCTCACGCAGCAGAGGCAGTTGCTGCAGGGCATGACGCATGCGGGCAAGATCGCGCGGCCGGGCGGTACGCAGCGCCAGACGCGCCAGAATACGCTCCAGATCGCCGACCTGGCGCAGCACCGGCTGCAGCTCGGTATAGCGCTCCTGCAGCGCGCCGATGGTCTGCTGGCGCTCCACCAGCACGGCGGTATCGCGGACCGGCATATGCAGCCAGCGCTTGAGCATCCGGCTACCCATCGGCGTCACCGTACAGTCGAGTACCGAGGCCAGGGTGTTGTCGGTGCCGCCGGCCAGATTCTGGGTGATCTCGAGGTTACGGCGGGTGGCGGCATCCATAATGATGCTGTCCTGCTGGCGTTCCATGGTGATGGAGCGGATGTGCGGCAGCGAGGTACGCTGGGTGTCTTTGACATACTGCAGCAGGCAGCCGGCGGCGCACAGGCCGCGCGGGGCGTTTTCGACGCCGAAGCCGACCAGATCGCGGGTGCCGAACTGCAGGTTTAGCTGCTGGCGCGCGGTGTCGATTTCAAACTCCCACAGCGGGCGACGGCGCAGACCGCGGCGGCCCTCGATCAGCGACGATTCGGCAAAATCTTCCGCATACAGCAGTTCCGCCGGGTTGGTGCGCTGCAGCTCTGCCGCCATGGTTTCGCGGTCGGCCGGTTCGCTCAGACGAAAGCGCCCGGAGCTGATATCCAGCGTCGCGTAGCCGAAGCCTTTGCTGTCCTGCCAGATGGCGGCCAGCAGGTTGTCCTGGCGCTCCTGCAGCAGCGCTTCATCGCTAATGGTGCCCGGGGTGACGATACGCACCACTTTACGCTCGACCGGCCCCTTGGTGGTGGCTGGGTCGCCAATCTGCTCGCAAATGGCCACCGACTCGCCCTGATTGACCAGTTTGGCGAGGTAGTTCTCTACGGCGTGGTGGGGGATGCCGGCCATGGGTATCGGTTCGCCCGCGGAGGCGCCGCGCTTGGTCAGCGAGATATCGAGCAGCTGCGAGGCGCGTTTCGCATCGTCATAAAATAGCTCGTAAAAATCCCCCATCCGGTAAAACAGCAGAATGTCAGGATGTTGCGCCTTTAGCTTGAGATACTGCTGCATCATGGGGGTATGAGCGTCTAAATTGTCCATATCATTCATAGATTAAGTCACTGTGTAACTTCATGAAAAATGAATTAAATCCGATTTTTTAGCAAAAGTTACATTCATAAATGTTCATAAAAAATCACTCAAATGCACTCATTAATGTAGGTTGAAGTGTAGGTTGTTGTCGATTTTTTGTTCTTTGCCTATGCTTTATAAGCACTGGAAGCGCAGATACCAACAAAACCTACATTACTTACAGACTGCTTGATTGTAATTCTATGATGCATTTGAGTAATCATCCCTCAGGAGGCGCTATGCTAACACCTCACAATGATAAACCGTTAACGACTAAGGCCATAGAAAGCATGAAGCCTGGTTGTAAAGACAAAGCGGATGTCGGTGAAAACCGGGGGCTACGCATTACCTGTGGGGCTACCGGCACCCGGACGTTTTTTTACCGCTATGTTAGCCCAGTCACGCATAAACTGACACAGTTGAAAATTGGCGCTTTCCCGCAAATTTCACTTGCAATGGCAAGAGTTAAATTACAAAAACTTAAAGAAATCAGAGCGGAGGGGCGTTGCCCGGCACAAGAGCATAAAGCTGTGCTGGCTCAGCAGCATGAAGAACAAGCTGCGTTGCAGAAAGTGGAGTCTGTATCGGTATGGACCGTGGAAGCGCTTATTGAGCTTTACCTGACACAGCGTATAGAAGATCGCATTACACCGGATGGAAAGCGTATTCCCGGCGTGCGTAAGCTAAAAGGACAAAAAGAAACTCGCCGCCTGTTGGTCAAAAATGTTGTTCCGGTCTTAGGTCATCGCACTGCATCGGAAGTGACACGTAAGGAGATTGTCGAACTGGCAAATAGTGTTGTTGCCAGAGGTGCGAATGTTCTGGCCGGAAGTATGGTGCGCGAACTGAGTCTTGCCTATGAATACGCGATTGGTTTAGGGCGTTTTGATGATGATTTTGCTAATCCTGCATTATTAGCTAAAAACAGTCTTCGTCAGGCAAGAATTAAATTGACCAGTAAGCGTGGTACGCGCGTACTGAATGAAGATGAACTGGCAAAATTTCTGCACTGGTTACCAGGTGCAGCCTTCACTCCCACAATAAAAAACGTGTTGCGTTTAACATTATGGACAGGTTGCCGTACAGGGGAAGTATGCGCAATTGCCTGGAAGGATGTTGATCTCAACAAAGGAACGATTCATTTAAACGAGGACATGACTAAAACAGGTGTTGGGCGCTATGTCCAACTTCCGGTTCAGGCAATTGAGTTTCTCAAAGTGTTGAAAATGACGTCGGATAAATATCTTTTCCCCTCACAGGCGACGAAGCTACCCATTCAGCAAAAATATTTAACTGAAAACGCATGGCGTCTTCGAAAAGAGGGTTTGATGTTAGATATTCCACATTGGACTCCGCACGATCTCCGACGTACTGTGAGGACCGGATTGTCCCGGCTGGGATGTCCAGGGGAAGTGGCTGAAGCGATTATTGGGCATACTCGTGGTGGTGTTGAGGGAATTTATAATTTGTATACCTATGATGCGGAGAGCAAGAAATGGCTTCAGGCCTGGGCTGATTATATGGACAGCTTGTTTGCATAAAAAAATACTGAAAATCTCTGTTTTAACTGTGCCACCTGTATCATTCCGGCTTAATTCTTTGTATTTAAAAGCGTTATTGGTGGCATAGGTCACTACAGACCTGTGTCATGACGGTCCTGGCTGTACCACCACGCAGGATATGTCAGCCAGTCTGCCCGTAAATCTGCTCGATATACCGCCCGCGCCCGTCACCGTGCCCCAGATCCGTTGAGGTTACCGCCAGCGCCTCTTTGTGACTCAGCCCCTGCTCCTCGTAATACCGGATCGCATCCTGTGCCCAGGCATAGCGCAGGGAGTGGGGCGAGTATTCGCCCGTCAGTCCAGCATCGCGGAGGTGGTTGTGCCAGTAATCCATCGCGGATTTCAGATCCGGCTTGTCAATCAGATGTCCGTTACGCTCCCCGGCAATATTCAGTGCCTCTTTCACCGCCTGACGAACCGCTTCCCGGTCCGTCACCTGCGTCATGCGTGGTCGTCCGCCCTTGGTGCCGAAAATCACGGGCAGACGTTCAGCCCCTTTTTCCAGCTGTTTATCCCAGGTTTTCAGTGACTGGCAGCACTGTACCGCCTCCTGACCACGCAGGCCCATCACCCTTGCCAGTTGCAGGCTGGCCGCGAGACCAGCGTCGGTTTGCTGTATCCGCTCCAGCACCTGCTGGTAAAACGCATCCGGAATTGCTCGATGTGTTCCATCGCGGCAGGCACCGTTGATACCGAGCGATTGGTTGCTGATTAATTCTGACTGGCTGAGTTGTGTACGCCCGGCTTCAGTCAGAATAGAGCGCACCATCGCCATCTCATTCTGTAAGGTACGCGGGGAAATGCCCTGCGCCAGTCTTTCATTGATATAGCCTGTGATGTGCCTGGCCTTAATATGGTCGGTTCGGGTTATCTGGATATTCTGCGCCAGCAAATGATGTGTGAAACGCTGCGCCATCTGTTCGCGATCATGGACCGTTTTATGGCTACCACCCGCACGGTGCGCCAGTTTTTTCATATCCTGCGCCAGACGTGACATGCAGACCTCCCCCCGCAGTGACAGGCTTACTCCATTTTTCCGGCGCGTGGTGAATGTATGGCGCAGAAAACTGCGCCATGCTGAACAATACCGGTGCGCCGGAAGGCGAAAGTTGAGGTATGGCGGGGTACGGTGCTGCACGATGTGCAGGCCGCCTGCGTCAGCAGGGATGCCCCCGGATCGTCGTGATCCGCCTCCGGTACTGTTAATTCCTCCTTTTTGTAACGATTGACGCACGTACTGGCCGTCTTCAGCAGGTAAAAATAGAGCGGCGTGCCTGAAATTTCGGGGCTGGCGCAGCGGAGTGAGCCGGCGTCACTTTGTGCATCAGGCGCATCCAAAGTGACGCCCCGGCCAGATACACTGGTGTTTGTCGGGCGAATTCCAGCGTTTTGGGCGCAGGACTAGCAGATTATTGTTGCTGGGATCTGTCACCGTTTTGGCGCAGACATACTTGAAAAACTTCAGGTGCGTGCGATCGTTGCTTTCGGCAACTGCCCTTTTTGCATGTATCGCCTGAGGGCTCTTTTTGCAGTTCCAGGACTGCGTCAGTTGCTGTAAACATAGCATTCTGGGTGCAATGATCAAGCAATAATTTTATTTAATTAATTGATAATTAATGGTTTTATCTTTCATGCGATAACATGATGCATTATGCCCTTTGGGGACTGATACTGTTTTCGCCAGAAGTTCTTGCTAACTATCACCAGGCTGCTGGCGCAGGCGGCCTTTTGGCCTTTTCGGGCAGGGCCGTTCCCCCTTAATGCCATTCCCTTTGCCTTCAATACAGCTAAGGTGAACTTACCGCTTTGCTCACCTTAACTGGCAGTACTTACTCTTTCTGTCATTATTCCGGCAGCTTTTCACGCCGCATTTCCAGTTCCTCGGCTTCTTTAAACGCTTCGTAGAGCAAATGAAGCTGATCGGCGAGGATCAGGAGCAGGACATAGTTGGGGCCATGCTCATCGATCTCAAGCATGGAATGCGTCAGGATACGGCAGCGGTCCAGGAGATCTCTGGCTGTAGGTTTATCCGGTGTGAGATTCATGATGTTCTCCTTATTGCTGCCAGCAGCCACCACGGATTCTGGCGATATCCAGCAGCAGCGATTTCATGGCATTACTGACGGCACAGAGTTCGTTTATCACCGACTCATCCCGCAGAAGTTTATCCGGCTGCCGCAGCCATTCATCCAGGCGGATCTGTATTACGGTGAGTGACATCGCCACACTGTCCAGCCGACAGCGTTCCAAGGGGCGGAGATGTCGATGGTCGGCAAGGATGCTGTCCGCAAGCTGGCGCAACGATTCAGTCAGCATAAAAAGACTACCTCCCGTTTCCTGGTACGCGCTGGCGATACGAATTTCGGCTAGCCGGAAAGCAAATCCGTACACCACAGAGGCCAAGAGTTGACGGATATGACGTAACCCGCCGGGAGAATAAAAATCCCCTTCGGTCAATGTGCTGAGGACTTCTGACTGATTGAGGGTATGACTGCTAAGGATTTCGAGGGCAAGACGGAGAGAGGCGTTATCGTGGGGAGAAAGTGGCTTTTCGGGGAAGCGTTCTCGCCATCTTTCGGCATGGTTTAACCAACGTTCGAGACATTCCTGATGCAGAGTACCGCAGTGGTGGCGGTTGATATTGAATATCTGAATCAACTCGTCATTATCGTCGGAGAGGGCGAGAGTATAACAGTAATGCGCAAGGCGTGATTTCAATGAAGCGAGTGAAGAAAACATAATCATGTTCTCCTGGTAGGGAAAATTAACCACCACCAGAGTTTCCACGCTCATTGGTGGCAGCCCAGACAAGGGTGGAAATACCGGCCTACCAGATCCGGCCAGCCCGAAGGCTGCCTCACCTGAGCTGCCATTGAATCACATGCACCAAAAGACCCATGCATGAGGTACGGCAGATCAGGGCGATAACAAGAGTTATCACCAGGTAGGTGTTTTCGGGTTTCCACGCCCGGCAATCCCTTCGGGATTGCGGGCTAACTGTAACGAATTGCTCTAAGTGATGCAAGAAGCCACCGCTGATACAACTGCGTCTAAATTTTCTGTTGATAACTATGAAATTATCTACTGGAAATATCAAAGAAGCTTCTTCCAGCTATCAGGGGGTTCTGGTGTGTATGGTAAAACCAGTATTAAAAGTTGTTTCTTCCATGCTCCAACACCCTCAACATCAAGCTCAAATTCAATAGGCATCCATTTACCATCATAACCTTCTTCAATTAACTTTATGTTATTAATTCGGTTGATACACTTTAGTGGAGTGTTTATTTTACCGGGGGAATTAGGATCCTCATAAGGTATTGATGCCAACCGAATCATATCTAATTTAAATAATCTATTTAACCATGCAGTCCCTCTATACTCTTCATAGAACTGGCATAATCTAGAACCATAAGTTGGGTGAAAAGGACTTTCGCCTCTTATAAGAGATAGATTGCTTTTAATTTTCTGAGGTAATGCATTTATACCTGAAACTCTTGCTAGGTTACCGTTTTGTAAAAATAGATCATTATCGTCATTTACTGCAAACGTAGAACCTAGTTGATCTGCCCGGATTCGAGGGAAACTTTTCTCAACATAACAGGTAACAATAATTTTATTGTCTACTTTCTCCCATTCAGGAGGATTTGACAATAAACGACCATCGTTTAATTCATTAGAAACAACATAACGATCGTAACTATTTATTTTTTCAAATCTATCAATGTAATCAGTGATTGTCCGAATATCTCCGGTAATGAAATGCTGAATTTTAAATTTCCAAACCAATCTATTTATATTTATAATTTCGCCGGTAGCGATCGTATCGGGCCCTATCTCAAAAAGATCATAGGTTCCATACTGAGATATGTTCGTGCTTAAGTTTTGACTGGCAATATTTTCACGTTCGGCTTTCATTTCTCTTAGTAGTTGTGCGGTATAGTGATTCTCATCCCGATCAATTTCTATGCTATGGTTAGCACATAACCAAATTCCATTAGAAATATGCTTTCTTTCTTCCGGTGACATTGATGCAAGATATCGTCTTCCTCCAGGAGCAGCTGCATGGATATGTGCAGCAATGCCGATAGATATCGTTGCTTCATCAGATTCTTCACTAGGGCCTGAGGTAGGACATGTACATCCTCTGAATGAACATTGATGCCCTGCTCTATTTGCTAACGCCTTTTTAGTTCTTTCTGTGAAATCATCACGTTTGTTCATATGTATCCTTAATATTTAATGTATTAAAATTATAAACGAATTATTTCACTATAGTCATTATCAAGCTCTTTTATTTCTAGTGGATATGTTTCCTCGACAACTATGTCATCAAACATTTTTATATTTGCCCATGAGTACCACGAGTCAAAAATTCTTCTACCGCTATTTCGTTGGGTGTCAGTGACAAAAAGAATACTAGATTCATTATTTACTCTGGGCGTTATATCTTTTAACACCCCATTTTCTTTTATAACTGCATGGAATTCAGCTTCAGTGAATCCATTTTTTCTGTCTTCCCAGAACATCCAACCGTATACAATCGAAGCATTATTATTACATTTTGAATAATCTTCACAATTATTAAAGCAATATCCAGCGCGAGAACCTGTTACTTTTGTTAATGGCAAGTAAACTGGAAGATCTTTTAAGCCTAATTCCTTCAATAATTTTTTTATCGCAGAGTTGATCTTCTTGGGCGTTTTAGGTTTGAGTTTCATTTTGGGAGTCATGATGGTCCTTTGCAGATACTGAAGTTTGCTAGAGTGGGTTATAGTACTAAATTATTTTTCCTTGACTTTATGTAAATCAAGTTTATGTAGCCAATTTTTCGTTATCTTTTTCTTAAGATACTAATTCAATAAGAATATAAGTTACTCTTTAACAACAAATGTTTCTAGGTTAGTTAAGAAAATATTGTATCCGCAGTTTCCCCCAACATTGCTGCAAACCGCTGACGCAACACATCCTCCTCCGGCAGTTCATAATATTTCCCGATCCCCCTGCCTGATCGCCCCTGTACCGGGATGCCTAATCGCTGCATCAGCTTACCGCTCATGGCTCTGGCAGCGGCGGGAGATAAGGGAAGATGATGAGTTGTGCTCCAGAGCAAGAACCTTTCCACCAGTTCGTTGGACGTCAGGCGCGCCATGCCGCTGAATGGCCGCGAGGTTTCAAGCTCAGCCAGCATAAACTGATGCACTAGTGACAGGCTGGCGATTTTCTCTTCTCTCAGGGCCTGGGTCACAGGAGCGCGGCGGGGATCGAAGCCTGTCAGCTCCAGATGCTGTAACCAGTGAAGCAAGTGGGCTGCCCCGTCTTCGTTTAGCCAGTGATACAGCCGATCAAAATAATCTTTGTCCCTGATGCGGCGAGCGTCGGGTTCCAACACCAGAAAACGGCGTTCATACAGCCCTGCCCGGATGACCCGCTCGTGATTACTGGCGAAGATCATTCGTGCGCAGTTGGGGACAGGCTCCGGCTCCATCCCTTTACGTTCCAGGTGAAAGACCGGTTCACTGATGATGGCTTTCAGCCTGTCCGCGCATCCGGCTTCCGTCATTTCGGCTTCGTCGACAAATACCAGCAGTTTGTTTGCCAGCGTACTGTTAAAACGCCCGGTCAGGTGCCGGATGCCGTTAATCTGCGCGGCATACGGGCCGAGTATTTGCAGCAGAGGACGCACCAGGGTGTTTTTTCCGGTGCCTTCCACCGATTTCATCACGACAGCGACGGAGGGTTTTTCCTCCGGGCGCTGGATAAGGTGCGCCATCCATTGCAGAAGATAATCAGACACTACCTTATCTCCGGCGCAGATCACCTGTTCTACATGATAAAGGAAGGGCGATATATCACCCGGCAACGGCTCTGTAATGAACCCAGTAAACAGGTTACAGATATCCGGTGGACAAAGCACAGGCTGCGGGTAAAAGCCAATGCCACCTGTTTTACTGTTATGTCCCGGCCATTGCAGCCACGCATTGCCTGTTGGTTTTCCGGCAATTGGTCTGTCGGCCAGAAAGTTATTGCGAAATGCGCGTAGCGTCTGGAAAGTGTGCGTTCGCCCGGTGACGGCATGAGGCTTCACGCTGACCACGTAATGCTCGCCGGAAAGCAGTACATGGGTATATTCGTTATTAAGCTCTTCAAGGCGCTGAAGATCGGCTTCCGCTAACGGCGTACCATCGCTTAACGCTTGCTGAGAGGCCAACAGCTCGGCGGCGTCGCTTTTCTGGCGGGCAAGTTGAGATGTCCAGTCTTCCAGTAGATTGCCCTCCAGATCATACAGCACGGCGTATTGCACATTTGCCAGCGCCAGCTTATGGGCAATCTGTGTCAGGGCCAGTTGTGCGATGCGCCCGGCCTGGTGAATCCGTACCCGGTGGCGGTTTTCGTCAATGATGTCCAGTTCATTGAGATGTTCTAACTGGTCCAGGTCGAGCACAATTGGCGGGACAGGATCGTCAACTACCGGGTCCTGTATGTAACACTTTGCGGCATTCCAGGCTTCATCTCCGGCGAAGATGATGGCCTCCGTATATTTATCTTCCGGTAGCTTTTTTACATTCGGTGCGCGTTTCATGATGCTTTTCTACTCACGATAGCGCTCATCCCTGAGCAGTAGTTAACCCGTTTTTGACCGTTCCTGCCAGCGGCGAACCTCGCCGGCATCAAATACCACCAGGCGTGATGAAAGGCGGACAGGTTGCGGGAAGCCGGGATCTTTCACCCGGCGGTGAACGGTGGATTCGCTCATTGCCAGGAACAGCGCTACCTGACGGATACGCACGTTGCCGGAGAGCGGAAAATCCAGGGAAGTGGGTGGTTGTGATGTGATCATGATCGCTCCTGTAGTGGGGTGAGGTGGCAGGGTTGATACTATTCAGCAGGTTACAGGGCGTCTACAGGTCAGAAAAAATACAGTGAAAGGTGTGGCCGTCCAGTGAAAGAATCCCCTGTCCGGTGAGTAGTGATCTTCTTGCTCGCGAGAATTGAGAGCACCAAAATTCGCTTTATCTGACTGTTTTAGAATAAGAACCTAGCAGGTTCACTTAATTGAATGGCTGAGTAAAGAACGAGGCCGTACACGTCCTGAGACGTTCCCGGACTACTATGGAGGGCCAGACGGAGAGGAATTAATCGTGAGAGCGCCGGGGGATAGTCAGAGCTGACTTTAACTTACTATAAATAGTCGATCGTGATAGTCCTTCAGCCGGAAGTCCCTCGTGCTCCGCCAGCGTCTGGATGTCCCGCCAGATGTCAGCCAGATGGGGTGATTCTGGAGTTCCATACGCCCCCTGCGAGTTTTTGACCAACAGCATGATCAACAGAAAGAGCAGCCTGTCAGTATTTTCTCTTTCCGTCGTCTTACGGTATTGCCCGCGCTGATTGCGGCGTAGCGTCAGGCCCAGTTCCAGCAGCGGTGGACCGCCCAGGCGCATTAACCAGCTCCTGGCCAGGTTCTGGTTGGCAATGGTGGTGACAGCCTGGAGGCAACGCGTCCGGATCGGCTCCGGGGTGATAGTTTCATCAGTCATCAGGTGCGCCAGTGCAAACATTTCGTCCGCCGTATAAAGCTGTTTGCTTTTGTCCTGAGACTGTAGTCCCGCAGCTTTGATTTGCCGGGATACCATGTAAAGCCAGACGTCATAATATTCGCGTTGGTCATCTGGTATCGCGGCTGTTTTCAGGCGTGGGTCGAGGCCACACAGCAGCAGAGCCAGTTCACGCGCGCTTAGCGCGGGGGTACTGACCGCCCGTTCAAACACATTCTGACGTACAGGACTGATCATCATTTTTATCCGGTCATGCAGGTGTAGGGATGCTCGCTTTAAAAATGTACAACCATGACGCTATCATATTGTTCACGGGTGTTTATCCTGGAAGGTGAAAAGTGTGCGGCGAATAACACTGAGGTGGTACAGGTGGGTAGGGTGGAGGCACAGATGCAAAACTGACCTGTACCACATATTTTTTCTTACTTATTAATACATTATTTACTTATGGTAAAGGTGGTATAGCTAATTAAGGAAGAATGCTAAAAAACTGGCTGCGAAATTTAATCGGAGAAAATCCCACTGATAAATAAATTTTGAAACAACAATGCTTCATGATTCCGCAGTAACAGGCGTAGATTTTTTGACTAACAGACAAATATCGGATGGGGCTACTAAATAGCTTAGTGTGGAATAGTGCTATACTTTATGCTAGCCATTGCAGGACAAGGGATTGGTACTGTTCTCTCCGCTAAACGCTACTACGCTAAGTATGCAATGCGTCGTTCTTGCGTAACAGAGCGCTTAGGACAAGGGCATGCTTTAGTGTCTGGTTTCATGTCAGTTTTCTCCAGCTCTTGATATTACTACTGACCAGTTCAGAACCTGGTTTATCAGTTGAGTGATAGCGGGTAAATAATACCCGCTAATATAGAGCTATGATTTACTTTTGACTGTACGAAGCTGCATCATTAGTTCCATTCCCTTAGGCGATAATTTCCAGTTTACATTATTATGCTCAAGGAGACCTAATGCTTTAAATTGCAAATAGATGGTTTTTAACTCTTGAAAGTCTATTGTTGTGTGATTGTATGAATGTGGTGCGACTTTTTCTATGTGGTTTTTCAAAATATCATATATTTCATTATCTATGGCTTCAGTTGTTAAATAAGGGCTAAGTAAAGAAAATAATTCTGCCCACTTTATATTTAATGACTTATGTTCTTCTCTATCCTCATCATACCAGCCAACTGTACTTATTTCATAGGGAAGTTCATATATGTCATTCAGGGATGCAAGGTTTTCCGGTTGTGCATAATCAGGACGATTTTCTAGCTGCCTTACCTTTTCTGATAGTTCTTCATTTCTTTTTCTTAGCTCATTTAATTCGAATAAAGTAGCCTCACTGCTAACTTTATCTGCTCTAACCCATCCTATTGCAGGGTATGCTTTAATAGTTTTATTCAGGCTTAAAGCTACAAGCCCGGGAAGATCTTTTGCTGATGACCATGTTTTTCGAAGCCTTCCTGTTGATGCTTTTTCTATAAATTTTTGAAGTTTTTCGCGGAGTAATGGATCTGCTTCTGATTTATCGAAAGGTAAAGCGCCAGGATTCTCATGCACTAATACTACGACTTTTAGTCCTTTAGATACCGCGTAGTCGAACTCCTTCTCGGTAAAACTTAGCCCATCATCAGCGACTGTCCCATATCTCCCGCCTATTATAAGAAGGTAATAATCACTGTCATCTATGATTTTCTTGATAAACTCCCATTGTTCTTCATCAATTGAAGGAAAAAGCTCCATCCCCGCAGGGATACAGTCCATTTCCATTAGAGATTGTATAACGTTACTACGTTCTTCTTGTAAGTCAGTGAAAGTAGAACTTACAAATACTTGATATCGCTTATCCACTGTATCACAATCCTTAATAAAAATGATATTAATGCGAACCAACTTCTCAGTTATGTGGAGTAGGTTCGCATATTGTTGTCGAGGTGGGTTATTTAAGGAGCTATTTCATCAGCCTGACTAAAATTTTCTACAGGTTGAAAATTAAATTTCAATATCGATCTGATTTCCAATATTTATTATGTTTTCAACTTCACTGTAAATATCAATGTTTTCATCAGGAACATCAATACTGACTAATAAACTATATCTAACCCGATTTTCATAGCGATCCTGTGCTGTACGATACTTCCACCAGCCACCAACAGGGTAAACTGCTATAGTATTCATCTCCGCTAAATCCGCAGCACTTCCTTTCCAAGTATCTGAATGTAAGGAACCTCGAACTCTCAACTGAGGTCCCAAGGACCATCCTGATGCATCTCCTTCTGGGCCATTGTACTCTTCATTATTAGCATTACGGTTTATTGATGCTCTAAAGTTATCAAATGTCTGGTTAGGTCTAATAACTGCAAATCTTAAACCATGAGATTGATAACTATATTGCCGTCTAAACCCCTTTTGACTTGGATTAGGTTCAATAAAATAGGACAACGTTATTCTTAAAGTAACGTTGGTCTCAGGGGATAGCATGCGTAATGCTTCGACAGGCCAAGGAAGTGAAAAAAGATGCATTTCATTAAGAGTCGGATCCCCCGAACCATTTCGATTAAATGGAGTCATTTCTGATTGGGAGACTAATGTCAGGGCATTTTCGGCACTGTGCATTGCTCGTTGCAAATTAGGCACACCATAACCAACCATCCTGAGTAAAGTTTCTTTGGCTAATTTCGCTGTGCTTCTACCTCGCTCTATTCTATATCGTTCACGCATGCGATTAGTCCACTTAGCTGTATGGACTAATAAGCCTCTTATAGTTTCGGGCCAGTACTCTGGATACTGAGCCATTAGCAATGCGGCTTGTCTTGAGACAAGAGCACAGGCAGCGCTAGTGTCAGAATTAACTTCAAATAACTGATTTGTTGCTCTACCTGACGTAGTAAGTAATGATAACTCGGTTGTGTTTGTTATTTCATCGCGATTAGGAGACAAAAGTTTGTTTCCACCTTCCTCAACTAAGTCTGGCTTATAAGGCGCATGTTTTCTCCATCCCCACGAGATTGATGACCTTGTCGATGGTGCAATATCTTCTGAAACGGCAAAAGGCGACCATCCATTGTATTGAGGATCAGTATGAGTAGTTTTATCCGTATAAGCTCCTACCGTTAAGGCATTCCATGACTGAGCAGGATCTTCAATTTCAGCGAGAGTTGCAGAATCCCAATAATCTAAATTTAGGTTTGTTGGCTGGGAATTTCCTGCTGATATGACGAATAACCTTTGGATATCGTCCTCCAGGCCAAAACAAAATTTATCAATTTCAGCAGACCACGATGATGGTTGCCCACCGATAGCATTAGGCTCAGCTGTTACAGCAAGAGAATAAATCCTACGCCATTGTGGATTTCCCAATTCTAATCTACTTGATGTTCCTGTAGTAATGGAACCATATAATGCCGGATCATTAGTTGACCTAGGAGGAAGAATTCTCCCTGATTCTATATAATATGGTACTGAAATTGTTTGATTGCTTAGTGTCGATGACAGGAAGTCTCCATAAACGCATAGCCCTGCTTGCCTTGAGCCATGATCGTTGTATGGTCTTAGACTATAATCATCAAATGTAGGCCATGAAGAGTCCCAGGAGACCGTCAATGATGCATCAGAAAAATTAGATAAAAGAGGATTATTATAATTTACTCCCGTATCTAAGATACAGACAGACACATTAGCATCAATGCTACGGTTAATTCGAGAGGTAACATCATTAGCCCATTGATGTTGTTCTGTAGGTAATGAGTTTACTATAACAGAAATATCTTCTCTGGCTGCCCTTATCTCTTTTAGGTTTGATATTATCTCCGGACAAATACTCAATCTTGCCAAACTTGCCTTAATAAGTAGTACTGTAGTGTCAAAAAAATTAATAGAAGAATTCCCTAGTCTTCCATTAATTCTTTCACATATTGATTGAGCAATACTTATCGCATAATCGTTATCACCTTTCAACCAAAGCTCAAACCACTGTTCTGCATTGTGATCTACAGGAATAAGTTCAGTTTTGTCAGTCCAAAAGGAAGTTATATCAGCTAACTCTATAGATTCTATGCTGTCAATTAACGGGTGGTTTCTGGGGAAGTCTCGACTATCTCTTAAAGGATTTAAATATTCATTTATTTTATTAATAAATTTCGATCTATTTGTCTCGCTTATGTATAGGATTGCAATCTCTCTGTTAGATCTCCTAACCAAAGAACAAAGTTTGAAATATGAGTTATCAATCTTATCGATAGGAAGATCACAAGATTCGAAACTGACTAACTTTACGTAAATTCCACATTCATCAGTAATTGGTGGGAGCCTTGGTCTTCTGTCATAATAAGCTATTATTTGATTGTACTGATTTAATAACGATGAACCATGAGTTTCTCTGTCCCTAGATGCGACTTGAGGACTTCGACCAGTACTTTTAGAGCGATAATCTTCGGGGAATACATAGCCGTTTAATAAAATATGCTGTTTGTTGGAAGTCATTGCATTCCTTATTGTCTGCTTTCTTGCCTACGCTGTATGGCCTTTACTAATAACTCAGTGGTTAGATTATTCCCATTATATAGTACTGACTCTTTTGCTGCATCTTCACTGGCTCGGGTAATCTCGGCCGAACTCAACCCTGAAGAACTTTCAATGATCGTATTCCATGATAGGTTCTTCAAATCAAAAACGGCTAATCTTTGCTCGATAAGAGCTTTGATTAAGTCACCTTCTGGTTTTGTGAAAGGTATAATATCGTCAAATCGTCTATATAAGGCGCGATCTAATAGTTCTGGATGGTTTGTTGCGGCTAAAACGATGCTCTCAGAATCATCCTGTTCAACGAAAATTAAAAAGGAGTTTAAAACCCTACGTATCTCGCCTACATCATTCTGGGCTCCTCGCTGGGTCCCGATTGCATCAAACTCGTCAAAGAAATATACTGCTCTTGTTTGTTTTATATGATCAAAAATTAGACGCAGTTTAGCAGCAGTCTCACCCATATAACGAGTTATCAGGTTATCCAGGACAACCGTATACAGCGGCAGCTTTAACTCTGTGGCAATGACCGATGCGGACATAGTCTTACCTGTGCCGGGAGGGCCAGTAAAGAGTAGTTTTCTCCTTGGAATAAGTCCGAACTCAGAAAGCTTATCCTTCTGCTTCTGCTCGAGTAGGACTTGGTTTAGTCTCTCCCTTACGCTTGAAGAAATCACTAGCTCCTGAAGATGTACAGGCCTATTTACTTGCTCAAGTAATCCCTTGAGATCACCGTCAGGTTGCTTAACAAATGGGGTTAATCGTTTTTCGACTAACCCTACTGAATGTGTAGATTTCTGGCTTTTGTCGACTAAATTTTTTATGTCGTTTGCGAGCTTGTGGTGGCCCTGCCTAGCTTCTTTGGCCGCTACTTGCAAAGCAATAGAAAAGAACCGCTGATCATCACGATCAACGTGGCTTCTCAATAATGCTTTAATTTGCTCAGCGGTAGCCATATATCCTCATAAACCCCATATACTCTTGCTGTAAAGTCTACTATAGATTGATGACCTTCGACATTGTTACCTTCACTATAAGGCCGATTTGTTTGCTGGTTTGATCACTCACTATTGCCCCAGAATGTGATTTTAAAACCCCCAAACCAGACAGGCAATGCAGCATCAACTCCTTCCTGAAGGCTTTTGGTTGGTATGTAGCCGGAATTTTGGACGCAACAACCTTCACGCTATGGCCTTGGCGGAGAGCATACCGATGAGGGCACGATAACACCCTAGTGGCGTCGGGCTACAGATGATGTGAAGTCGTGCCGAAACCTTGATATAATGAGTAAGGTTACACATTCGATAGCTGAGGAATCGTGATGAGCAATGACAAGAAAACGCAGGTGTATTATGTTAAACCGTCTCGCGCCGACATTGTTCGCTCGGTAGCAACGTCAACAGCCGTTGAAACAGGGCAGTCCTCTGAGAAGATCGAAGCTTCGCTTGAAGCGACGCGCAAAAAGTTCGCCCATCTTCGGCTTGCTGTTTAATCTCGTCTCAACGCAGCGCCAACCCAATAACACATCGGGCCATAGTCCATTGACATGCCTGCGTGGATAGCCGAAATGTATTCGGCTTTATTTCGCTCCCAGCTTTGATAATCCAGCGGCCTGTATCCCCCCTGAACCGCCATCACATCAGCTAAAAGTCGTGATAAACGCCCATTGCCTTCCCGGAATGGATGGATGAGTATCAGCTCTACATGGGTTATAGCAATAGCCTCTATGAGCTGTTCTTCGCTCATGTTGGTACATGGCGTATATCGGGCGAGATATTTAGCGTCGAATTCTTGTAGTAGTTTTGGCAACTGTGCAGAGGGCGCGAACATAAAGCCCCCTTTGCTGATATTGACAGTCCTTTCTTGCCCGGCCCACTCATAGATGTTTCCCAGCCAGCGGCGATGCCAGCTTTTCAACAAAGCAACGGTGATCTGTCCTGTTGGAAACTGCTCTTCAAAAATGCAGTGATAGAGCTTCTCTAACAGCACAAGCTCCGCTTCGTCCATCTCATCAGAATCGGCAATCCCCAGCTTATTTGCCAGGACTTGCTCACCGGAGTTTTTCTCATACTGTCCTTCACTGCCAGAGACACGGTATCGGCTCATGGGAACATCCTGCGCTAATGGAGAGTCGGAAAGCTAAGAAATTATAACGCTGGGTGAAGAGAGTAACAATGCGCGCATAATCAGGCAGTTACGAAAGTGTAGGTTAAAATGTAGTTTTTATAATCTGATGGGAAATTATCGTTAATAATCAACATTAACAGACCAATGCATCATCGGCGTGTGGGCGTCGAGATTGTCAATTGTGCTCATGGGGTGTTATCCAGATCCCTGATTTGAAATGGCTGCGATTTTGTAGTTGTCGTCGTTATCACATGGATGAGACATAATAACGGAGATGGGCAGGTGAGGGAAACCGACGAAAGCGCGCGGCGCGATCCGGATTCCAGTTGCGCCGCGCGGGGGTTACGGCGCCAGATAAACCTGGGGGACCGCGTTGTCCGGGTGCTGGACGAGGCGGACATCCGCCCCGTACCAGCGATGGATAACCGGCTGCTGGATCACCTCCTGCGGCGTGCCCTGGGCGACCAGATGTCCCTGGTGAAACAACAGAATGCGGTCGGCCCACAGGGCGGCGAGGTTAAGGTCATGCAGCACCACGCAGACATGCAGTTGCCCGCCGGCGGTGAGCCGTTTGAGCAAGCGCAGCAGGTGCTGCTGATAGTAAAGGTCCAGCGCCGAGGTGGGCTCATCGAGAAACAGCCAGCCCTGCGGCGCGCCGTCGCGCCATAGCTGCGCCAGACAGCGGGCCAGCTGTACCCGCTGCTGCTCGCCGCCGGAGAGGCCGGGATAGCGGCGACCGGCAAGGCCATCGCAGCCGGTGACGGCCATCACCGCCGCCAGCACCGCCGGATCCGCCGTCGCGCCCCACGGTGAGCGTCCCATGGCAATGACCGTTTCCACCGTCCAGTCGGCCTGCAGGGCCGTTCGCTGCAGCATGACCGCCCGCCGGCGCGACAGCGCCTCGGGGGAACAGGCCTCCAGCGGCTTGCCTGCAAGATGGCGGGTGCCGCTGTCCGGAGTCAGATAGCCGGTCAACAGGCGCAGCAGAGTGGATTTCCCGGCGCCGTTCGGCCCGATAAGCGCCGTCATCTCGCCGCCGCGCAGCGCGACGGAGACGTTGTCGATAATCTGTCGTTTACCAAGGTGAAGTGACAGCCCCTGGGCGCAGTATTCATTAACCATGTCTGGAGTTCTCCCGACGAAAGACCAGCCACAGAAACCAGGGGGCGCCCAGCAGGCTGGTGAGCAGACCGACCGGTATCTCCGCCGGCGCCGCCACGGTGCGGGCCAGGGTGTCGGCCAGCAGAAGCAGGATCGCGCCGGCCAGCAGCGAGCCGGGGATCAGTCCGCGATGGTCCGGTCCCAGCCACAGGCGCATCAGGTGCGGCACCACCAGGCCGATAAAGCCGATGACTCCGCTGATGGCCACCGCGACGGCCACCAGCACCGCGCTGCACAGCAGCAGCCAGCGCTGCAGCGCCTGCACGTTGACCCCAAGATAGTGCGCCTCTTCATCGCCAAGCTGCAGCAGATTGAGGCGGGACGCCATCCACCACACCGCCAGCGCCGCAGGGATAA
>ERZ773103.1169-NODE-1169-length-28713-cov-3.467583_pt1 | contig 28713 bp, 27 predicted proteins | sample MGYA00511118_ERZ773103 | MGnify/ENA primary metagenome ERZ773103 (study PRJEB29015, sample SAMEA2737821) | human gut metagenome | biome: human gut; feature: human-associated habitat; material: faeces | place: China | collected 2012 ... | reverse complement strand
GAAGTACAATAAACCAGAGGAGTTGTTTGGGGTAGTAAATGGTGCGTTTCATCAGCCTGTCGCTGAATGAAAAAAGGCCGTTTTTTATGGTCCGCACATCGGATAACTGAGAAGCAGAAAGTCAGAAAAGCCCGGAATATCAAGGAAAAACAGCTCAAAAACTCGCGCAGTACGGCCTCAAGGCTGCACGTCGCGCACCTCAGTTCTCCAAGAGATAATTATACCATTATCGTTCTACAGAGCACCTTCCAACCGGAGGGTGCTCTGTTTTATATTCACATAGGCTCTCCCCCTCCGAAGTAAGCTTCGGAGGCTTTCTTAAGATTTCGATGAAACAATTGTTCGCATTTTACAATGGAGAAGCTTCAAAAATCCCAACATACCGATTCGTATCCCCAACACCGGTCACGCAATAATGGGGATGCATATCACATCAACATGCTCCTAGAAATCGGCGGCTTTGAATTTCAGAGCCGCCGATTATTTTTCTCCAGATGGATTGACAATCCTCGCTGTGTAATGTATAATTCATGTTATATATAACTCCAATTATGTATGGAGGTACGCTATGCCTGCAAAAGCAAAAGTCACAAAAGAAATGATCATCGACGCAGCATTTGCGATTGCCCGTGAAACGGGAGTGGAAAACATCACTGCACGGACAGTATCACAACGGCTGAAATGTTCCACACAGCCCATTCTGTATCACTTTTCAACGATCGACGAACTCAAAAGAACGCTCTATGCAAAAGCAGACAGCTATCATTCAGAATATCTGATGGATCTAAAAAGTCCGCAGAAAGGCGTCATGCTCGGAATCGGGATGAACTATATCCGCTTTGCCATTGAAGAGCCGAATTTGTTTCGTTTTCTGTTTCAGTCAGATTATTTTAGCGGAAAGACCCTGCTTGAATTGATCGATGCTGATGAGCTAACTCCGGTACTTTCGGCTATGCAAAATGCCTTAGGACTTGCTATGGAACAGACGAAAAAGGTTTTCCTTACTATTTTTCTGTTTGCTCACGGATACGCAAGTATCATTGCCAACAATACGATGAAATACAATGAAGAAATCATAAAATCCCACTTGGAACAGGCGTATAAAGGCGTAATATTGGCAGCACGGGAGGAAACAATATGAATAAGCTGTATGTGAAAAATGAGCTTACCTTTTCGATTGTATGAATTGTGGTTTGCTGCGTTCTGCGGTCGTTGGCAAATCCATTAAACAAAGCCATTGGAATCGAGTATTCTGTAAGTGCTGTTTTTTGTATTCTGCAAACCATAGTTCTCTTGGCTTTTATTCTGAAAAACAACTTGCGGAAACGGTATGGCCTTTGCAAATCGTCCGTTCCTGCACGGCGGTTTCTCTACTATGTGCCGCTGATGATTCTGGCATCCGGAAACCTCTGGAACGGCGTTGCAGTCAATTACACGCTGTCGGAAACGTCCTGCCGGATCGTGTGTATGCTCTGCGTTGGATTCTTGGAGGAAGTGATTTTCAGAGGGTTCCTGTTTACATCCATCGCAAAGGATAATACCAAATCTGCAATCATCATTTCCAGCGTTACCTTCGGCATCGGGCATATCATCAACCTCTTTAACGGCAGTGGCATGGATTTGGTCAGCAACCTGTGTCAGATTGTTTTTGCAATTGCGGTGGGCTTCCTGCTGGTCACGATTTTTTACCGTGGCGGCAGTCTGCTCCCCTGCATTCTCGTCCATTCGGCAATCAATAACTGGAATCCCCTATATCTTTGAAATCTCATATTAAAATGAAGGAGAAAAACCATGCTGAAAATTGAGCATCTAACGAAGATCTACGGCGAGAAAAAGGCCGTAGACGATCTGAACCTGCACATTGCCCCCGGTGAGATCTATGGCTTCATCGGCTATAACGGCGCAGGAAAGACCACAACGCTGAAATCTGTTGTGGGCATCCTGCAATTTGACGCCGGAGAGATCTACATTGACGGAAAATCCATCCGGACCCAGCCAATGGAGTGCAAGCGCAGCTTTGCCTACATTCCGGATAACCCCGACCTGTACGATTACATGACGGGCATCCAATACCTGAACTTTATTGCAGATATTTTTGGTGTCAGTGCCGCCGACCGGCAGGGGCGCATCCACAAATATGCCGATCTCTTTGAACTGACGGATGATCTGGCTCAGCCCATCGCCGCCTATTCCCACGGCATGAAGCAGAAGCTGGCGATTATTTCCGCATGGCTGCACCAGCCGAAGCTGATTCTCATGGATGAACCCTTTGTGGGCCTTGACCCCAAAGCGTCCCATTTGCTCAAAGGGATGATGCGGGAAGTTTGTGACGAGGGCGGCGCGATCTTCTTCTCCACGCATGTTCTGGAGGTGGCGGAAAAGCTCTGTGACAAGGTGGCTATTATCAAGGGCGGACGGCTAATCCGTTCCGGCACCATGGAGGAGGTCAAGGGGGACGATTCTCTGGAAGATGTATTCCTGGAACTGGAGGGAGAATCATGCTGAAGCTTTTGCTGAAGAAACAGCTGCTCGAAATCTTCCGGTCCTATTTTTACGATGCCAAAAAGAATAAGGCTCGCTCCAAAATTTCCACAGCGATGTATTTTGTTTTGTTTGCACTGCTGATTGTCGGTCTGCTGGGCGGGATCTTTACCTTTCTTGCCGCAAAGCTCTGCACACCTTTGGTGTCAGCTGGTCTCGACTGGCTCTATTTTGCGCTGATGGGCCTGATTGCCGTGATGCTAGGTGCCTTTGGCAGCGTGTTCAATACATATACAGGGCTGTATTTACCCAAGGACAATGATCTGCTGCTGTCCATGCCGATTCCGGTATCAAGTCTGGTGGCCGCTCGACTGCTGAGCGTCTACCTGATGGGGCTACTGTATTCTGCCGTTGTGATTCTTCCGGCAGTCATCGTCTACTGGGTAACAGCGGGCGTAACTGCATTTTCGCTTTTGGGTGGTCTGGTACTGACGCTTTTGATCTCTGTCTTTGTGCTGACGCTTTCCTGCATCCTTGGTTGGGGCGTTGCAAAGATCAGCCAGAAGCTCAGACACAAGAGCGTAATCACAGTATTGGCCTCGCTGGCCTTCATCGCCCTGTACTACTTCGTATATTTTAAGGCGCAGATTATCATTCAAGATTTGCTTGCCAATGCGGCAGTGTACGGTGCACAGATCAAAAGCAGCGCCTATCCGTTATACCTGTTCGGCAACGTCGGTGTGGGCGATGGAAAAGCCATGCTGATCGTCGCCGCCGCCCTGGCAGCCCTGTTCGGACTGACGTGGGTGCTGCTTTCCCGCAGCTTTTTGCGTCTCGCAACCTCTACCGGGAAAACAGAGCGCAGGAAATATAGGGAAACCACCAGTCGGCAGCGGAGTGTGGATGCCGCACTGCTGGGCCGGGAGCTCAAGCATTTCACCGCCAGCCCCAGCTATATGCTCAACTGCGGCCTCGGCACCTTTTTGATGCCGGTTTGCGCCATTACCCTGCTGTGGAAGGGCAGAATCCTCTTTGCCATGCTGGATGCCATGTTTGTAGAAACTGCGGACAGCGTACCACTGCTTCTATGTGTGATGCTCTGCGGTCTTGCGTCTATGAATATTTTGACAGCCCCCTCCGTATCTCTGGAAGGGAAAAGTCTGTGGCTCATGCAGTCGCTTCCGGTAAATCCATGGAAGGTTTTTCGGGCAAAAATCAGGATGCAACTGATTTTGACAGCCTTGCCGCTTCTGCTGTGCATCGTGTGCACAGCGATCGTCTATCCCCTGCCCCCATTTCAGCTTTTGCTCATCGTCCTCTTTGCGGGATCCTATACGCTGCTGGGCGCACAGTTGGGTCTGACCCTTGGTGTGAAAATGCCAACGCTGACATGGACGAATGAACTCATGCCCATCAAGCAGAGTGCCCCAGTCATGATCACGCTGTTTGGCGGACTTGGCTACACGGTGCTGCTGTTTGCGGGCTTTCTGCTCCTGCCCGGATGGACGCTTGGATTTAGCGGATATATGTCCTGCTTTATCGGGGTAAATGTGATTTTATGTGTATGCAATTATCTGTGGCTCCGAAGAACAGGAGCCACACGATTCGCAGCCCTGTAATGCCAGTCGATTCCTTTGCAATGATCTGCAAGCATAATCGCTTGACAGCCTACCGTTCGGTAGGTATAATAAAAATAAGTACTGGGGGCTAGGAGGAATGTACAATGACAGCAAAAGGAACGACAAAGCAGGAGATATTGGATGCGGCGCTGAAACTGTTTTCCGTGCAGGGCTATGAGGCCACTTCCATTTCCCAGTTAGCGGAAGCGGTCGGTATTCGCAAGGCGTCCCTCTACAGCCATTTTGAAAATAAACAGGCGATTCTGGACGCCCTGATCCAGACCACCATGGAAGAATACGAGAAGCACTCCATCTTTGCAAACGCAGATTGGGATGATCCTACATTCACAAAGGATAAGGAACATATGACGCCGGAAATGGCGGCGCAAATGTTCCTTGGGCAGATCCGCTATATTCTCCACGATCCAAAGATCAGCAGTGCAAGGAAGATGCTGACCATTGAGCAGTTCCAGAACCCGCAGATGGCACAGCTGCAAACCAAGCAGAATTACACGGATGTCATGCACTACTTCACCGGGCTTGTGCGTTTTCTCATTCGTCAGGGGCAGCTTGCAGACTCTGACCCGGAGATCATGGCAGCGCAGCTTTGCCTGCCGATTTCCATGTGGCTGGGTCTCTGCGACCGTGAGCCGGAGCGTGAGGATGATGTGATGAAGCTGATCGAGCGGCACATTCGGCAGTTCTTTGAAGTATATCATGTGAAAGGTGTAAATGGATTATGTTGAAAACCAAGCGGCTGACCCTCAGAAAATGGACAGAAACGGATGCGGGCAGCCTTTATGAATACGCAAAGGATCCGGCGGTCGGGCCAATTGCGGGCTGGCCGCCCCATAAATCAAAGGAAGAAAGTCTTGACGTCATTCGGAATGTATTGAATGGTGCAGAGTGCTATGCCATCTGCGAAAAAGGCAGTGATAAGGCGATCGGCGCAATTGAGCTGATGCTGCACGGACACTCGTCCCATACGGAGCGGGACAATGAGTGTGAGTTGGGTTATTGGCTCGGCAAGCCTTTCTGGGGACAAGGCTACATGCCGGAGGCGGCAAGAGAATTGCTCCGCCACGGTTTTGAGGAGCTCGGAATGCAGAAGGTCTGGTGCGGATATTTTGACGGCAATCAAAAATCAAAACGGGTGCAGGAAAAGCTCGGCTTTCAGCATCACCACACCTGCGAAAATGTGCCGGTGCCGCTGCTGAATGAGATACGCACGGAGCATATCAATGTGATGACAAGAGCGCAGTGGGACAGCGTATGCCAAGACGGCAGTAATTTGTGACGGAACGGGAAATTTCATCTTTCTGGAGTGACAATTGAAATTCGGAGGAGGACACAGGCGATGAACTATATTCGGATCACCGAAGAAACCATCGACAAGGAGCATATCTGCTGTGCCATGTCCGGCAAGCAGAGCCACGCAAAAAAAGAGTGGCTGAAACAGCGGTTTGCCGAAGGTCTTGTCTTTTACCGCAGTGAAGAGCGGGGCAAGTGCTTTATCGAATACATTCCCGCAGAGAACGCATGGGTGCCCATCGAGGCGGCTGGATATCTCTACATCAACTGTCTATGGGTTTCCGGCTCCATGAAGGGGCATGGATATTCCAACGATCTTCTGAATGAATGCATCCGGGACGCCAACGCCCAAGGGAAAAAGGGACTTTGTATTCTGTGCGCCCAAGGCCGCAAGCGGGAGTTTCTTGCAGACCCGAAGTTCCTTGCCCACAAGGGCTTTCTTCTGTCAGACACTTCGGATTGCGGCATTACACTGCTGTACCTGCCACTGATAGCGGGCGCCGATCTGCCAAAATTCAAGGACTGCGCCAAGCATCCCAAGTTGGACGAAACCGGCTTTGTCCTCTATTACACAGACCAATGTCCCTTTACCTTCTACTGGGTACCGAGAGTGGAGGAAACCGCAAAGGAACACCAGATCCCATTGAAAACCATCCATATTACGACGAAGGAAGATGCACAGAATGTGCCCGCCCCGGTCACCACCTATGCCCTCTTCCGGGACGGAGCGTTTGTGACACATGGCATTCAATCGGATAAAAAGTTTCTGGCTCTGGCCGGTGTGAAGGAATAAACAGTGTAAATTAAGCACTTGAACATGAGATCACTTGGAATTCGAAAAACGTGAGGGGTATATATGCTTTCTATGAAATTGATTGGTGATTCACCGGAAGAATTAAAACAGGTCAAGGCGCCATATTACCGTTCATTTCCAAAAATGAATGCAGACCCTTTCCAGAACTAATAGAGAACCGGCTCGGCTGTACGGATGTATTCTATTTCTATGATAATAACGTATTTGTTGGTATGGCTTGCCTATTGAACACCCCGATGATTTCTCACATTATTTATCTTGCGATCGTTGAGTCTCTGCGCAGCCATGGATATGGAGCAAAAGCACTGGAGCTATTGCACAATCGTAAACCGGGAAAAAAATCATGGTTGACATTGAACTGCCAGACGTATCAGCCGCAAATGCAGAACAACGTAGAATGCGCAAAAATTTCTACTTGAGAGCAGGATATGAAGAAACACCGGTTAAATACGAATGGCGGCATGAAAACTATGAGATTCTCTCTTTTGGCGGACCGATTACCGAAGCGGAGTACGATGGCTTCTGGCAATATTTACGAGAGCAAGCATTACACCAAAAGCATCTTGAACCAATGAAGTAGCAATCTAACTCTACAGGATTTACCGCAAATATTAAATTTCAGTTGCAGTAGAACATTGGATCGCACCCAGAAAGGAGTGACAGGCTATGAAAACCAGCGATTCCATTGAAGCAGAAACGCCACAGCAAGCTCCCGCAGATATCTTAGAAAAGCTGTTTGCCTTGCAGGACAAAAACTATCGGGCCTTTCAAAGCAAGCTGATGCCCACTGTTCCGCCGGAAACGGTCATTGGTGTGCGGACGCCGCTTTTGCGAAAGCTGGCAAAAGAGCTCTCCGGCACACCGCAGGCAGAAAGCTTCCTGCGCTGTTTGCCCCATACATACTATGAAGAGAACAATCTTCATGCATTCCTGGTGGAAAAGATTCGGGATTATCCCACCGCACTGGCAGAAACGGAACGATTTCTCCCGTACATTGATAATTGGGCCACCTGTGACTGTTTTTGCCCAAAGGTTTTTGCAAAGCATAAGGCTGAGCTGATCCCATCCATTCGCCGATGGCTGGACTCCGACAAGGTCTATACCGTGCGCTATGCCATGGGAATGCTGATGCGGTATTATCTCGATGAAGAATTTCAACCGGAATATCTTGCTTGGGTGGCAGACGTACACAGCGAAGAATATTATCTCAATATGATGCGGGCGTGGTATTTTGCTACGGCTCTGGCCAAGCAGCCGGATACGGCGCTTCCATGGCTCACGGAGCGGCAGCTGGACGTATGGACCCACAACAAAACCATTCAGAAGGCAGTAGAAAGCTTCCGCATTCCGCCGGAAATGAAGCAGCAGCTCCGTATGCTGCGCATCCGTTCCTGAACCCATCTAATTGCAGCAGAACAATTACAAAACCCATGCAATTCTCATTAGGCGGCGGTGTCCAGCAGACACGCCGCATGATTTTCATCAAACACCCTACCGACCGATAGGTTACTTCTGATGTATAAATACCATGCGGAGCATTGTCTGCTGCCGGACGGCTCCGGTATCAGGATGAGGAAGCGATGGAACAGGCTGAAGGGCTGGGCAGAAAGATGAAGCAAACGAAGATTGCTTTTGCCGCTTCCATACTACTGCTGCTGATTGGACTTGCTGCTTTTCTTATCCTTTCCGATCAGCCTGAATTCACTGAAGAACGGATCAAAAATCCGGCTTCCTACATCTTAGACATTCAGCAGATGAACGGAGCTGACAGCCACACACTGAATCTGACAGCCGGAAATGTGCTGCAAGTTGCATTTGAAACAGAAAAAGGCTCTCTGCACATGGAGATCACAGCACCGGACGGCACGATCCTTTACACCGGAAACGGTGAGGATGTCACAGAGTTTGAAATCATCCTTTCGCAAACCGGCTTGTGCGCAATTACCGTGGAGGCCCGGCACGCCAATGGAAAAATCAGCATTCAACGCAAGTAGTTATGGGCAGCGGAAATGCCTACACGCCGGGCAATATGCAAGCCCCCGACTACGAGTGCGGCATCTGGGTGCCGGTGCGGCGGAAATGACCATTTCGAACGTGGCTGAGTCTAGGAGGACTTTATGAAGCAAAAATCAAGATATCGAATCGCAAGGCGGTTTTTGATTTTCTGGACGCTGTTTATCGGCATTGGCGCTGTAGCAGGCGCACTGGCAATGCTCCTTGACCCTTCCGGAAGGTTCATGGGCATGGACGCCATGCTGCCCTACTTTCAGGTGCTTCCCTTTGCGGACCGTGTTTTTCAGAATTTCACCTTTTCCGGCTGGGCACTGCTGATCGTCAACGGCCTGACCAATCTGGCAGCGGCGGGATTGCTGCTTCTGAAAAGGAAAGCAGGGACTGTGCTGAGTGGCGTGTTCGGCCTCACGCTGATGCTGGTGATTTGCATTCAGTTCTACATCTTCCCGCCTAACTTCATGTCTACGAACTTCTTCCTCTTCGGTGCAGCGCAGGCCGCAACCGGCTATGCCGCATGGGTATTCGACAAGCAGGAAGCATTCTGCGTCTCTCTGACGGATTACCCGAACATCGGCATGAATGAAAGTCGGCTGGTGGTATTCTTCTCCCGCATGGGGTATGTCCGGAAGATTGCATATGAAGAAGCAAATCGCAGCGGTGCCACGGTGTACGAGGTAAAGTCCACGGAGCAGACGGATGGAACCCTTGGCTTCTGGTGGTGCGGAAGGTACGGAATGCACAAATGGAAAATGCCGATTGAGCCCATCTCCGTGAATCTTTCTGGCTATGACCATGTGACGATCTGCACGCCAATCTGGGTATTTTCACTGGCAGCCCCTATGCGTAGCTTCTGTACGAAGGCAGTAGGCAAGATCAAAGAAGTCGATTACATTCTTGTCCATCATCAAGGCAGCAGCTATGAAAACGCCGCCGATGAGATGGATCGCCTTCTCGGGCTGAAATGCACAGGCTTACGCAGCGTGCGGTGCAGAAAAGGGCAATACAAAGCTGTTTATAACGATACATCCAAGGAGAAATGAAACATGCATTCAATACTTGAAGAAAAACTATGCTACCCAGCTTTGGCCCTGATCGTGCTGGCAGTGTTTTATGGCATTTACTTCGGGAAGATGCTGGTGCAAAAGCGGCAGGGCATCCAGACCCACCAAATCGGACGCAGGAAGGAAAAAGGATTACATACCGTAGAAACGCTCATGAGTGTTGCAACACTGGGTGCGCCCATTGCCCAGCTCATGTCCATTGCCCTTGGGTGGAACCATCTGCCTGCGGGTGCTCGCTTTACCGGCTTTCTCATTGGAATGTTGGGCGACGGCATATTCCTGCTTTCCATCCTCTGCATGAAGGACAGCTGGCGGGCGGGCATCCCGGACAAAGATAAGACAGAGCTTGTCACCGCCGGCATTTATAAATTCAGCCGCAATCCGGCGTTTCTGGGCTTTGACCTTATGTATGTCGGGGTGCTTTTGATGTATGGAAATCTGCTGACCCTCGGCTTTTCCTTGTTTGCCATGGTCATGCTGCATCTGCAAATTTTGCAGGAGGAGCGGTTTCTGGAACATGCCTTTGGAAGTGCTTATATAGAGTATAAAAAACAGGTCTTTCGTTATCTTGGCAGGAAATCATTCTGAAGCGGTGTTCCCGTGGATTTCGGCATCATCCGCCGCACGGCACACATGACCGTGCCCCGCCGATCATTTCATTGCTCCAAAATGCATTGAGCCACCTTGACAAGTAACCGAACGGTTGCTATAATAGCAGTAACCGTTCGGTTACAAAGAAGAAGAGGTGCAGCCATGGCCGGAGATACAAAAGAACGCATCTTAGAAACCGCGCTTGCCCTATTCGCCCAGAATGGATATCTTGGTACGTCTATGAACGATATTGCGGGGCAGTTGGGGATCACCAAAGGCGCTCTATATAAACACTATGCCAGCAAGCAGGAGATACTTAACAGCATTGTGGAACGCATGAACAAAATGGACTATGAACGTGCCGAGGAATACGAAATGCCGGAAACGGAGCCCGATGGCTTTGCGGAGGCCTATCAAAATACACCGGCCACGAAAATCCGTGCATACAGCATGGCACAGTTTCATCATTGGACTGCGGAACCCTTTTCATCCAACTTCCGAAAAATGCTTACGTTAGAGCAATATCGTGATCCAAAGCTTGCGCAGCTTTATCACGACTATCTTGCCACCGGCCCCACCGAGTATATGGCAGCGATCTTCCGAAAGATGACGGACTCAGACGCCTCTGCCATGCAGCTTGCGCTGGAGTTCTATGGCCCGATGTTTCTGCTCTACAGCGTTTATGACGGCGCAGAGGATAAGTCCGCAGTTCCTGCACTGCTGGAGAAGCACATCAATCGCTTTATTCATCGTCTTGAAGGAGAGAGGACAGATCAGGTATGAGCGAATCTACTGGACATCCAAGGCGCTGGGTGCTATGTCCGATGTGTGGAGCAAAAACACGACTACAGCTGCTCAAGGAAACAGAGCTGAAGGCATTTCCGCTGTTCTGCCCCAAATGTAAATCCGAAAGCATCATTGATGCGAAAAACTTTATAATAGAAATGAAAAAAGCCAGACGCTAAGACGCAGTGCCGATCACGTTTTCCGTGGTTCGGTACTGCGCTTTTTTAGGAGAGAGCAATATGAATGCAGTTGTATACACCACAAATACCGGCAGCACGGAGCGCTATGCCAAGCTGCTGGCACACGAAACAGCCCTTCCCGCCTACTCGTTAGCGGAAGCCAAAAAGAAGCTATTCCCCGGTGCAGAGGTGATCTATCTGGGTTGGATCATGGCAGGCTCTGTCAGGAGCTATGCCGCAGCCGCCAAGCGTTACAGGGTGCGTACCGTCTGCGGAGTCGGCATGGGACAAGCCGGCACACAAACGGACAGCGTAAGAAAAAAGGCCTCCGTTCCAGCCACCATTCCGCTGTTTACGCTGCAAGGCAGCCTGCATGTCAAACAGCTGCACGGGATCTATCGTCCCATGATGGCACTTATGGTCAGAGCGGCAGACAAAAATCTTGCCAGAAAGTAGGATCGTACCCCGGAAGAAGAGGATATGCTGGATATGATGCAGTCCGGCAGTGACCGGGTTCCGTTCAAGAATTTAGACGCTGTGCTCCATTGGTACAGAACTTAAAGCTATGACAGAAGATGTTTTTTTGAAGTGTCCCAAATACAGGAACGGGAAAGGATCTTTGGAAATGAAAGATATACTCATTTACGTTCACGGAAAAGGCGGCTCTGCGGAGGAAGCCAATCATTACAAGCCGCTCTTTCCGGGCCATACGGTCATCGGCTTCGACTACCGTTCCCAGACGCCATGGGCGGCCAAGGAGGAATTTCCGGTCTTTTTTGCGCAGCAACGTAAGCGCTGTAACCGCCTGACACTCGTCGCAAACAGCATCGGCGCTTTCTTTTCCATGTCTGCGCTGGATGAGAAGCTGGTGGACAGGGCCTACCTTATCTCTCCGGTGGTGGATATGGAAAATCTGATCGTGAATATGATGCAGTGGTCGAATGCGAACGAACAAGATCTTGCGGAAAAGAAGGAGATTATCACGGATTTCGGTGAAACGCTATCCTGGAACTATCTCTGTTATGTGCGGGAACACCCAATCTCGTGGAATGTTCCAACCTGCATTCTCTGCGGCGAGCATGATAACCTGACCTCCATAGAAACCGTATCTGCATTTGCCCGGTGTCATCAGGCGAACCTCACCGTTATGCCCGGCGGTGCGCACTGGTTCCATACGGAAGCGCAGCTAAGATTTCTGGATAATTGGATCCGAGCAGCTCAGCGTGCTTGTGGGGACGGGCTTCAATGCGGCGCCGAGCATCCAACTGTTTTGTGTGAAACCGACGAAATAATAAAACCAATATAAAATCAAGCTAAGGAGGCTAAATCATGTTAAACAAGAAAATTACCATCCGTCTTGAGACCAAAGACGATTATCGGAATGTGGAAAATCTGACTCGAGAGTCATTCTGGAACGTCTACCGTCCCGGCTGTATGGAGCACTATGTGCTGCACTGCTATCGGGATGACCCGGCGTTTGTGCCGGAGCTGGATTTCGTGATGGAGCTGGACGGAGCGCTGATTGGCCAGATCATTTATGTGCGTTCGGAAATCAAATGTGACGATGGAAGAAGCGTGCCGATCATGACCTTCGGCCCCATTGGCATTGCCCCCAACTACAAGCGTCAGGGCTACGGAAAAATTCTGCTGGACTTCTCCATGGAGAAAGCAAAAAAGATGGGTGCCAATGCGCTGGCCATCACCGGGAATATCGCCTTCTATGGAAAGTCCGGCTTTGTCCCTGCCAAAACAACGGGCGTTCGCTATGCCGATGACCCGGAGGCAGATTATTTCCTCATCAAGGAGCTTACGCCCGGTTTTCTAAGCGACATCTCCGGCACCTACAAAGATCCCGAGGGGTATTTTATCTGTGAGAAAGACCCGGACGGCTTTGAACAGTTTGAAGCCACCTTCCCGGAGAAGGAAAAGCTGAAGCTGCCGGGACAGCTGTTCTGATTGCGTCTCCAGCATGAACCACAAAACGCTCTAACACTTCCACACACATTTTACGCAGCGTGTCAAAGCCCCCTTTGGCACGCTGTTCTTTTTTCATACTGCATGTGAATAAGTTGCAGGTGATTGGAACCTGTGGTAAAATGAGTATGATACAAAGATTTTTGTCGAAAAGGAGAACACCATATGTTGCGCTTCAAATCTGGCATTGCGGCACTGTGTGCCGCAGCCCTGCTGCTAACATCCGGCTGCGGCACTGCCGCTCCTGCCAGTGTGGCCTCCGCCGCCCCCGTAGATGCTGGCAGCCCCGTTTCCATTACCGTTTGGAACTACTATAACGGAGATCAGCTGGATGCCTTTAACAGCATGGTGGATGAATTCAATGAAACCGTCGGCAAGGAAAAGGGCATTGAGGTGTCCAGTTACAGTCAGGGCGGTGTTTCTGAATTGGAAACCAATGTGCTGGCCGCTGCGGAGGGAAAGGTTGGTGCAGACCCCATGCCCAACATTTTCTCCGGCTATGCCGACACCACCTATGCGCTGGATCAGATGGGCATGGTCGTGGATCTCAGCGACTATCTGACCGAGGAAGAGCGCAGTGCCTACATTGATGACTATCTGGAGGAAGGTGACTTCTCCGGCACCGGCAGCATCAAGATCTTCCCCACCGCCAAATCCACAGAGCTTCTGTTCCTGAACAAAACGGATTGGGAGCCATTTGCCGAAGCCACAGGCGCCACCTATGATGATCTTCAAACCATCGAGGGTGTTGTGGAAACTGCGGAAAAATACTACCAATGGGCCGACAGCCTCACCCCCGAAGAGGGCGACGGCAAGGCATTCTTTGGCCGTGATGCCATGGCAAACTACATGCTCATTGGCGCACGTCAGCTGGGCTGTACCATTTTTGATGTGCAGGATGGAAAAATGACGCTGCACTTTGATAAAGAGGTCATCAAAACCCTCTGGGACAACTACTATGTTCCCTTTATCAAGGGTTACTTCTCCGCATCCGGTAAGTTCCGCAGCGACGAAGTCAAAACCGGCAATATCATTGCCTACGTGGGCTCCTCTTCCAGCTCTTCCTTCTTCCCCTCCGAGGTCATCACCAGTGACACCGAAAGCCACCCCATTGAGCGTGAAGTGCTGCCTGCCCCCCGGTTCCGTGACGGCGAAAACTATGCCGTTCAGCAGGGTGCCGGAATGGTAGTCACCAAGGCCGACGAAAAAGAGGTGCAAGCCAGCGTAGATTTTCTAAAGTGGTTTACAGCCCCGGAGCACAACATCGCCTTTTCGATTGGCTCCGGTTATCTACCTGTCACCAAAGCAGGCAGCAAGCTGGAAACCATCAAGGAGAACACACCTGATCTTTCTTCCAGTATCGAGCAGGCTCTGGACACCGTAAACAATTGTACGCTCTATACGCCCACCGCATTCTCCAACGGCACCGATGCCCGTGCAGTATTGGAATACGCACTCAGTGACGCCGCCACCGCAGACCGCGGCACTGTGGAAGAGCGCATGGCGCAGGGGCAGGACTTTGAGACCGCCGCTGAAGAATTTCTCTCTGCGGACCGTTTTGAGCGCTGGTATCAGGATATCCAGACCGAACTCCAGCAATACGCCGGATAAACATTCCACCGAAAGGAGATGGTATCATGGAAAAGAAACATCCTTCTCATCAGAAGCACAGCAGACCTGCCTTCCATGGTATTTTATCTTCTATGATGCTGGTTCTCCTGATTGAGATTATCCTGATGATGACTGTTCTCTACTTCAGCAGCATCACAGAGCAGCTCAATCAGAACGCCTTGGCCATTTTACAAAAGCAGGTAGAAAACCGTCAGAACTACCTGCAAACGATGCTGGTAGACAATCAGGAGCTATCCGCTCTGTCTGACAGCATCAATAACACCACCTTATCCCTGCTGCATTCCGGTGATATTGATCTTGAAACATTGGATCAGGCTAGTGAAAACTGTCTTCCCCTGCTCAATGCGGTCAGCACCAATCTGGTTTCAACCCTGCGCAATCGTTCTGTCACCGGTATCTTTCTGGCGCTGCGCACCCACAGCTTTGATACGCTTTCCGATGATGACGTCATTCCATGTGTTTATATTCGGGATTTGGATCCGGATACCGCTCCCTCCAGCCGCAATTCCGATCTAATGCTGGAGGTCTCCCCTACCCAGCTGGTGGAATCCATGCGAATCTCCACTGACAGCGCATGGGCTCCGGCCCTGCGCAGCGGCCAAAGTGTGGTATCCCAGCTGCTTGCGCCTGCCTTCGAGGCCGCTTATCAGGATGACACAAAGCTTGACGCCGAGGACTACGGCCACTGGACCACCGGCACTTATACGCTCAACGGAGACAGCCACGCCGCAATTGGCTATACCATCCCACTGATTCTCCCTGACGGCACGGTATACGGTGTCCTTGGCATCGAAATGCTGGAAAGCTATGTGCAGTCCAAGCTCCCCTATCAGGAGCTGAGCAGCGAGGGCTATGGAACCTATCTGCTTGCCTCTACCACCAGCGCCACCTCAAATTTCCGTTTTCAGATCACATCATCCCTCTGCTCCACTGCCAAGGATGCGCCGCTCCCCGCCGGCAGCAACGATATCACCTTGTCCAATTCTACGCAGGGAGGCTGTTACTATAGCTGCAACAATGTACGTTACCGTGCAGCCTATGATTCTCTGACGCTGTATAGCCGCAACGCTCCGTTTTCCGGAGAGCAATGGCTATTGGTCGGCGTAGTGCCCGAGAGCACACTCTTTGGATTTTCCAAGCATGTTATGCGGCTTTTATGGATTGCAATGCTTCTGGTTTTGGTTACAGGCGTCCTTTCCAGCCTTTTTGCGGCTCATTGGTTCTGCCGGCCTATCTCTCAGCTCTCCGATGAGGTAGCCGCTGCACAGGAGAGCCGCAGCAGTATTCCCACCCTTTCCCCCACCGGCATCGTGGAGCTGGATCAGTTTGCCTCTGCCATTACACAGCTCAGTCAGGACGTGATCAGTAGCTCTACCAGGTTCCTGCAAATCATGGATATGGCCAGCGTATCGCTGGGCGGCTATGAGCTTCGCAGTGATCCCCCAAGCATCTATGTGACTGACAATTTCTTTCCCCTGCTGGGCATTCCCGACATCGACCCAAAAACGCTGACTGTGCAGCATTTTGGTGCATTGATGCGCCATCTGTCACAGAGCTGTATGCACAAGACCACCGCCGATGGCGCTGAGCTTTACCAAATCTCCCAGGGGGATGGCTCCCTGCGGTATATCCGTCTGGAAACCCAGCAAAACGGTTCGACCCGTATGGGACTGGTAGAAGATGTGACCTTTACCACGGAAGAGCGCCTTCGTGTGGAGCACGAACGGGATTATGACATTCTCACCGGACTATACAGCCGCCGGGCATTCCGCGCCAAATGCAGTGCCCTTTTCGAGCAGCCACAGCAGCTGCACCACGCCGCACTTTTGATGCTGGATCTTGACAACCTGAAATCCACCAACGACTCTCTTGGCCATGACTGGGGAGACCGGTATATCCAGCGTGCAGGCCAGTGTATTGCCCAGCATGCGCCCAGCAGCGCTCTGTGCTCCCGGATCTCCGGCGATGAATTTAATATCTTTCTCTACGGCTACAGCAGCCGGAAAGAGCTTCTGAAGGTGATCCATCGTCTGTGGCACGCACTGGAGCAAACAGCGATTCACCTTCCTGACGGCCGTGAATTTAACATCAGCCTTTCCGGCGGCGTGGCATGGTATCCCGATGACACCCTCGACCTTGACCTGCTGAAAAAATACGCCGACTTTGCCATGTACGAGGTGAAGCGTTCCCATAAGGGACAGCTTGGGGAATTCAACATTGCGCTCTACAACTCCGCACTCCATGAACGGCAGCTTCGCAGTGAGTTTCATCAGATGCTTCGGAATGAGGCCATCTCCTATCACTTCCAGCCGATCTTCTCGGCAAAGGATGGTACGCCGCTGGCCTACGAAGCACTGATGCGGCTAAGCCTCCCAACTCTGAAAAGTCCCTTGGACGTGCTTCGATTGGCACGTGCCGAAAATAAGCTTCATGATATCGAGCGTATTACGCTTTTCAAGGCCTCAGAAGCCTATGATGCGCTCCAGCGCAGCGGAAAGGTTCCCGCAGGTAAGCTTCTGTTCATCAACACCATTGCCAGCCAGCATCTAAACGAAGCAGAAGAAAATGAGTTTGTACGGCGTTTTTCCCATTTGCTCCCGCAATACGTCAGCGAGATCACCGAAGAGGATGAGCTGGATATGGAAGCACTGGAAAAAAAGCGTCGTTTCCCCGGCGGCTCTCAGGTCTTTGCACTGGATGATTACGGAAGCGGCTTCAACAGCGAAAAGAATCTGCTGGCACTGGCCCCACATTATATCAAGGTGGATATTTGTATCGTCAGCGGCATTGACACCGACGAGAACAAGCAGCAGATCGTGGCGAACATTGTCCACTATGCGCACCAGCGTGATATGAAGATCATTGCAGAAGGACTGGAAACCCCGGCAGAACTGAAGACCCTGCTTCGTCTGGGCGTTGACATGCTGCAAGGCTATCTGCTGGCAAAGCCTGCACAGGTTCCCCCTGCCATTTCTCCCGAAGCGCTGGATGTGATTCACAGCTTTCATTGCAGCTCCGGCATAAACGGAAGCGATCCCGTATAAATCATCAAAGGAGTCTTCTATGAACCCTACTGCGTACCTGTCGGTTCTCTCCGTTGCGGAGCGTCTCAAATGTAATACACGCCATTCCTGGACGTCCTCTGGGCGTCATGAAAGCGTAGCCGAGCACAGCTGGCGGCTTGCACTGATGGCCATGCTGGCTGCCGATGAATTTCCGGACTTGGATATGGATCGTGTGATCCGCATGTGCATCATCCACGATTTGGGCGAAGCCTTCACGGGAGATATTCCGGCCTTTGACAAAACGGAAGCGGACGAGCAGCGTGAGGATGCACTGCTCCGGCAGTTGATTGGCACCTTTCCCACCCCGGCACGGCAGGAATTCTCTGACTTGCTTCAGGAAATGGACGCTCTCCAAACCCGTGAGGCAAAGCTTTATAAGGCTTTGGACAAGCTGGAAGCCCTGATTTCCCATAACGAGGCAGACCTCTCCACCTGGCTCCCACTGGAATACTCGCTCCAGCTTACCTACGGACAGGAGCTCATGGATCTGACCCCTTGGCTCCGAAGCCTCAGGGATGAAGTAACTGCCGTCACTCGGAATAAAATCGCCGACCAATCCTGATTTATGAACATTTACCGCTCTGCTGCAAAAAGCGGGACAGCCGTCGCTGCCCCGCTTTTTTCGCATCCTGGCTGACCAGTCTTCGCCGGATACCCTTGATCGTTCTATGAAAAGTTCCCTTAGAGATCACACAGGTTATCCTGTCCTCAAGATCTCGCACTGCGCTTCGATGTATTGCTGCATCGTCCTTCAGATGTTCCATGGCCTTTGAAACATTGGTTCTTTCCCTCCCGATCCGAAGACAGTATATGCATCATAATCAGAACTATTCACCGATCGTTCAGGAAACTTGTCCCATTTGTTGCTTTTCCGCAAGTTATATGGTATGATAAAGTGTATATGTCCAGTTCAGTGCCTGGAAACGGCACACTTTACCAGAAACCACAGCCGGACATTCCGGCCAGCAAATAAAAAGTGAGGAAATTCAATGTCAAACCACGAACTGCACGATGAAAATAAGCATTTGGTCGGCAACTCCAACAGTGCTGACCATCAAGCGGATTACACGTCTGATTCGTTATCTGAGATATTTGATTCCATTGACGCCAGCGAATATGAATTCGAGGATGACGAAGACGCCTATTATCATAAACGTACCCGCCTTGCAGCAGTCGATCATTCTTTGCATGAGCCCGAGGATGCGTCATCCCAGGATACTCAGGCCCCTTCCGATGATCCTTCGGTTGATTCGGATACCACCGATGATACCCCTATGGATCTCGGCGCCTATACCGATTATGACACCTATAATGACTCCGGCACTTACCGCTCCTATGATGGCTCCAGCGAATATCGGAGCTTTGATGCGGCAATGCCGGAGGCTCCCGAAAACGGCTGGTACCACTATTCTCAGGAAGACAGCGATCTGGAGGAGCATGATGACTATGACACCGAGGAAGAAGATCCCCCAGAGCCGGCACCGCACAGCCACCGGCTGTTGCATATATTGTCCAATCTGCTTCTTGTAATGGTCACGCTTCTCAGTGCGTTTTATCTGATGGTGCTCTATGCTCCCATTCCTGCGCTGACAAATCTGCGGGATATGTATGTACGTACCGCCATGACCACCATCAACCACAAGTGGCTTGCCACGGCCATTGTTCCCGGTGATATCATCGATAAGATCGTGCTGGAGGACTATCAGGCCGACTTGGCAATGACCGGCGTAAAGTCTGACTGGGGGAATGTCTCCGTACAGGAACTTCCAACCTTTGCAGAGGACAGCACTGTGAAGGAGCCCACAGATCAGCAGAGCCAATCTGCCATGGAACAGGGATCACAGATCGATTCCGTACATACGGAGGATGATTCCCCCTATTCCAGCACCGAAGAAGAAACTTTCTTCCAGCTGTTTTATGAAATCGACTATAATTCCATGCAGGATTACCTGAATGATCACCCGGACGCCCTTTCCGATGGGTGGGGTGCCATCAACATCAACGAGGCCGGACTGGATGAGTCCGGCACCTCGATCCAAACGATTCACGGGGATCAGGTTCTTGCGCTGGATGCCAGCAACGGCGTACTGCTTGTTCGGATAAATCTCGGCTCCTCCCGGGGCATCATGGCCATCTGCAAGGACACCTCCCGTCTGAGTCTTCGTGCCGCATCTACGTTGCCTGCCACCGGCCAGACCGCCGGCAATATCTGTGACGCCAACAATGGCATTCTTTCCATCACCGGCAGTGCCTTCCTTGACGATGGCACCAGCAACGGCGGTCAGATCTCCGGTCTTGCCGTTTGCAACGGCGTTGAAATGGGCTCCCGTCTGGGCGGCTATGGCGACAAGCGGCTGGAACTCCGCAACGATAATCGGATGTACATCGTAGACTCTGCATCCGCTGTGGACAGTGATACCCGGGATGCCTGCGAGTTCCGTCCCGCACTAATCGTGGACGGCGAAAATGTGGCCGGAAACAGCACATGGAACAGCCCGAATCCCCGTGCTGTTCTGGGCCAGAGCGCCAAGCTGGAGACCATGATGGTGGTGGTCGAGGGCCGTCTTCTGGACAGCCCCGGCTGCGGCGTGGAGGATATTGCCGATAAGCTGGAGGAATACGGATGCGTACAGGCCCTGAATCTGGACGGCGGCACCAGCGCCATTATGTACTATAAGGGTGAATATGTCACCCGCTGCTCCAACACAGCGCTGCCGGGTGGCCGGACACTTCCCTCCGCTTGGGTATACGAGCGTGCCTCTTAACGAAATATTCCCCAGATGCAGCAGCAGCGGCAGTTCCCTTCGAACTGCCGCTGCTTTTTATGATTTTGTTTCGTCCACACCGGTCAGCTGTTAGGCCCCTGCTTTCCCTCCAAGAAATAGGTAGCCTCCATATCCGCCACTGACAGTGCAAAGGCCAGCGGGAATTTTTCAAAAGCCTTTCCTACACTTCCCTTGTCCTCATTTCCCGAGAAGCCCATGTGAAACCGGATGGCGAAGGCCTCCTCCCGGGTCAGCCGCATAAAGCCCGAAAGAATATAGACAGACTTTTCTCCATGCCCATAGGGCAGCGGGTCATCAAAATTGTAGGTTGGAACCTTCTGCCACACGCCGTTGTCATCCTTTACGTTGCGGGTGCCTGCCTTATAGCAGCCGATTTTGCAGACATCGTGGAGCAGTGAAACCAGCGCAATGGTCTCATCGGAATACTCCATACCGTAGTCCTCTTTCACCCGCTGGCGCTCCAGATAGGCCCTCAGGCAGTGATATACGTTGATGCTGTGCTGTGCAAGTCCCCCGGCATAAGAGCCGTGGAACCGTGTGCTGGCCGGTGCGGTAAAGAAATCCGATTTATTCTGAAGATAGTCCAGGAATTTATCGGCTCCTTCCCGGTGAATGTATTGCTGATAGATCTCCGTAAATTCTTCCTGTATTGTCATATTACGTTTCCTTCCTGCTGATCTGCGATCCGCTGGTGATATTGCTCTTTTTCCACATACATGAGTTGATCCGCCGCTTTCAGCATTTCCTCCAGATCATCCGAGAACTTGCGCCAAACCGCTCCCACGGAAATGCTCACATGGCGTTCTCTCATGCTGTTCCGTGCATCCTCGATCTTTTTCAAAAAAGTCTCCTCGCCGATATTGGGGTAGACAATAATAAACTCATCCCCGCCGACCCTGAATGCATGATCCGAAAAATACTTCAGCAGCACAGCCGCTGCCCTGCTGATCATCCGGTCTCCTGCCTCATGTCCATAACGGTCATTGATTTCTTTTAGGCCATTGAGATCCATGTAAGCAGCGCCGATGTTCTCCATGGGTTTGCGTCCAATCGACTCCAGCAGCATGATGTACTCGTTACGATTGTACAGCTTCGTCAGCATATCACGACTGCTGAGATAGCGAAGCCACTGCTGCTGCTTCTGCATGTCAAGGCTGTTGGAAATAAAGAATTGGATGGAGGACAGCAGTGTTGGATCATCGTAATGGGCAGTTGGATTGTCTACGCCAAGAAATCCAACCACAGCACGTTCCTTCATCAGCGGGACCGCCAAAAGGCGCTCAACGCCTTGTGCTGCAAGCACCTCATAGGTGTCACTTCCCCGTTCCTGCTCCAACGTCGGCATATAATAAACCTGTTCCTGCCGGAATTTCGCCATCCATGCAGAAATAAGCTCCAGGGGGACCGCTTGAAGATTATCCTTTTGAATACTGACATTTTTCTCCGTAAACTCAAAGGTGTTCGATAGCGTATCACCCTGTTCGTCAATTTGAAAGATATACGTTCGGTCCGCAGAGAAATAGTGGCAGATTACCTCCAGCAGCTTTTGAATGGCATCGGAAATCTCTTTCCCGGAAGAAAGCTCCGCCACGCATTGGTTCAGTGTCGTTGCAATCTCAAGTCTGGCCTGAGTTTCCGCATTGGTACGAGCCAGTGCTCCCAATTCACGGTTTTGCTCCAATGTCATCCCCAGCACCAGAAGGATCATAGAAATCCCGACTGCGCAGCTGATCAGCGGATATCCATAATCAATGGTCTGCACCATGGTTGCTGCCAGCGGCAGGGCAATATAGCAAAGAATCGACAAGTATAGTCCCCTGGTAATGGAATTACGCCGCTGGATCAGCATGGATAGATCCAGCAATAGTCCAATGACAGGGATCATCACCGAAATGAAATAGCCGGAACATCTGTAATAATAGTTGGAGCTGTCAAAGTTGTAGTATAGATGCACTCTCTGAGATACCGCAACCAGAATCATGCCCACAAATCCAAGGAGCGTTACCAATTTGGAGCGAAGCAAAGCGTGCTCTTGCCCCTTTTCAAAGATACAGCTGCATACGTATCCATTAAACAGAATCAGTAACGCATCCACCGATGTAAAAACGGTATAATTCGCCAGACGGATCGCCCAGTATGCCAGTTCTCCGGAACGTCCGTGAAAATACCACGCTGCCGCATCCCCCACAAGCATTGTAGCTGCAAAGATCTGCATCCAGAACATCCACCGCCGCTTAATTGCGTCGGTGTTTTTTAGCAGCAATGTACAGGCTGCCGTAATCAGGTTAAACACTGCTACGAGAATGAGTATGGAACAATAAAGCACTCGCTGGTCAATCATTGCGCCCCTCTCCTTCCACATATTCCCTATCATTATACCATTTAATTTCCAAAAAAGCAATTAAATCAGACAGCGAAACAAATAAAGGATCCAAAGGTGAGCGGGATAAAAAACATAGAACAGCCATCGGCATTTCCGTCCACGCATGCCCTGATAGCACGCCAGCAGCGGTACTGCAAACATGCCGCCGATCCACTGCAGGATCAGACCGTAGCCGTTTTTCGACATCCAGATCAGGGTCCGTCCGTTCCAGCCATGCCAGATCAGCATGAATACCGTCATCCAGCACCCCATCAGGAGCAGCTTCTGCTTCTTCTCCGGCAGCAGATACAGCATAATAATCAGGGCAACGCCCCATGCATTGTAGTCTGTTTTCAGCAGCCAGCCCAATGAAACCGCAGCAGCAGATGGCACCAGCCATGCGATCCACTTTGCAGTGCCGCCACGCTCCATCCACTGCCCGGCGCAGATGGCAGCGGCCCCAAAAAGCAGAGTAAACAGCACATTGTGGCAGCCAAGCTGCACGCCATTATGCCCCGCCCCCCAGAAGCAGAGCTGAAAGGGCGCTTCCGACAGCACCGCAAAAATCGCAAGACGACAAAGATACTGCCTTTGATTCCGTGATTTTCGGCACCCCTCTGCCACAAACCACGCAAAGATCGGCATTGCAATGCGTCCAATTACCGTCAGCATTGTCTGGAGCCACAGGCTTCCCTCCGTCCCAAGATAAGGGCTCAGCACACCGGTAGCCAATATGACCTTTGCAAAATGGTCACACAGCATGGCTGCCATTGCAATGATTTTCAACGTAAACTGTGTCATAGGCGCTCCTTCACGAAAAAGTGGAGGCGGGAATCCGCCTCCACTATGATACAACAATTCAGAGCATTAGTCTACATTTCCGCTCTTTTTCGCTGCCTCGATGATGGCCTGCTGGGTAGCGGCAGGCGCCTCCTCGTAGCGGACAAACTGGAAGGTGAAGCTGCCGCGTCCCTGCGTCATGGAGCGCAGATCAATGGCATAGCTCATCATCTCGCTCATGGGCACCTCGGCCTCAACCACCTGATTGCCCTCGTCATCGGGCGTCATGCCCATCACACGGCCCCGGCGCTTATTGAGGTCACCCATGATATCACCCATCATGGAATCCGGAATGGTGACCGCCAGAGAGCCGATGGGCTCCAGAATCACAGGGCTTGCCTGCGGAATCCCCTCTTTGTAGGCCAGAGATGCAGCGGTCTTAAAGGCCATTTCAGAGGAATCTACCGGATGATAGGAACCATCCAGCAGGGTGGCCTTCAGGAATACCATGGGATATCCGGCCAAAACGCCCTTCTCGCAGGACTCTCTCAGTCCCTTTTCTACCGCGGGGAAGAAATTCTTGGGAACTGCGCCGCCTACAACCTTTTCCTCAAAGGTAAGCTCCTGGGTCTCGCCGGGAGAGAATTCAATGACAACATCGCCGAACTGGCCATGACCGCCGGACTGCTTTTTATGACGTCCGCGGACAGTAGCCGACTTCCGAATGGTCTCACGATATGCAACCTTGGGCTCCCGGAGCTCGCAGTCTACACCGAACTTGCTCTTCAGCTTGGAGCACAGCACATCCAGATGAATGTCGCCGGCGCCGTTGAGCACCATTTCCTTGGTCTCGGCATTATTCGTGAGCTTAAAGGAGAGATCCTCTTCCGCCAGCTTGGTAAGACCGGCGGCGATCTTCTCTTCCTGTCCCTTGACTTTTGCATAAATGGCTCTGGGATGGCTGGGGATCGGGTACTCCGCAGGCTTCAGGGTCAGCGGACGGGCGGTCACGCAGAGGGTATCGCCGGTCTTCACCGAAGCCAGCTTGGAAACTGCGCCGATATCGCCGCAATTGAGCACCCTTACCTCCGTGGTCTTCTTGCCCTTCACGGTATAGATATGGCCCAGCTTTTCCATCTCGCCGGTACGGGAATTTTCCAGAGACAGATCCGGCGTCACATTACCGGAGATCACCTTAAAGAAGGACTGCTTGCCATACTGGTCGGAAACCGTCTTGAAGATGTACATGACCGGCGTTTCGTCCGGTGCGCAGTTGATGGTCACTTCCTCGCCGTTCTCGTTGACAGCCTCCTGCGGATAGCCCTCCAGTGGATTGGGCGCAAAGTCCACCAGACCGTGGATCAGTGCCTCCGTTCCAAGGCCGCTCATGGCGCTGCCGCAGAAAACCGGTACAAGGCTCAGATCCTTTACGCCCTGATTGATACCGGCAATGATCTCGCCCAGCGTAAAGGGCTCTCCGGCAAAGTATTTCTCCATGTTCTCCTCAGAGGTCTCGGCAACTGCCTCAAGGAGAAAATCATAGTATTCTTCTACCTTATCCTTCAGGTTCTCCGGGATATCGGTATGCTCCACCTTGCCCTCACCGGACAGGAATGCATTTTTATGGATAATGTCCACGATGCCGATGGTCTTATCCCCTTCTGTAATGGGGATCACCACAGGCGCCAGCGTTTTTCCGAACTTCTCCCGCAGGGCCTCAAAGGTCTTGAAGAAATCTGCGTGCTCTTCATCCAGCTTGGAGATATATACAAATCGAGGGAGCTTCCGCTCGTACAGGTATTTCCAAGACTTTTCCGTGCCAACACCGATGCCGTTCTTTGCGGAAACCACAATAACGCCGGAATCCACTACACGAATAGACTGCATCACTTCGCCGGCAAAGTCAAAATAACCGGGGTTATCAAAGAGATTGATCTTTGTACGACCAAACTCAATGGGGATAATGGAGGTAGAGATCGAATACTTCCGCTTAATCTCCTCCGGGTCAAAATCGCTGACCGTCGTGCCATCGGCAGACTTTCCGAGGCGGTCGGTTCCCTTGGTGTGGAACAGCATGCTTTCCGCCAGAGCGGTCTTTCCGTCGCCACCGTGTCCGATCAGGCAGACGTTGCGAATGTCGAGCGCAGTATAGCTCATATTGATTTACCCCTTTCCGATCCTGAATACCGGCTTGACCGGCCTTGGATCCTGCAATTTAGCATAGGCTGATTATATACGATAGGTCATATATTTTCAATTTCTGTGCAATATTTTTGTGCATAATGACGATATATTTTTTATGGATTCCACATATTCTTTTCATTTTTGCTTCACATCTCCCTTTTATGGCAGCAAAAAGCCCCTGCGGCAGTTTTAAGCTGCTGCCGCAGAGGCAAATTGGTTCCGATATTATTTTCTCAGTGCGACCCGCGCCCAGACCTCTACCACCAGCCAGAGGATCAGGTTCAGAATCACAAGCCGCTGTGCGGGAATAACTGTCGCACCGGCAGAAATTGCCGTAATGGCCTGAACTGCCAGGACAAAGCTCAGGATGGCAGCGCAGACGGTCAGCCAGAAGCCCATACGGTATACCCTTCTCGCTCCGATAACCGTTCGGCTGTAGGCATTGACGCCCTCCCGGAGCACAAAGCCGCAGGTGCTCCCCTTAGACAGCAGGGATGGCTCGGAAAGCGCCCGCCGCTTCTCCGACTTCGGGCAGTCCATCTGTGCCACCGGAGCGCCAAACCAATGCTCTACAAACCCGGGATTGACACAAAAATTCCGTGTCACCAGCAGGGGACGGAGCCTCGGCTCCCGCACCAGCCGCCGGAATCCGCTTTTTGCCCCGGTGGTCACCTGATACTTTACCCCAAACAATCCCGCCAGCTGGCGATTGACGGCGATATATACCCCATATTTCGGTGCAGGTTTGGGGAGTGTAACGCCCATGAGCTGCATATACTGATAAGAGCCCAGATGGACAAGATCTCTTTGAATATAGCCCTCCAGACCGGTCTCCTGCACCTGGAAATTTGCCACATCGTAGATCTCACCGTTCATATCCCGCAGAAGCTTTGTAAAGACGGGCTGGAATCCCACATTGGCCCGCAGCGCCATGCTGGCGCCGTAGGACACCAGCTGTCTGGGGTCCATGCTGCCGTAAGCTCTGACCCCGGTCTGCTGCATGGTTCCCTCCGGGAACAGGTCGGAATCGTAGACCATCATTGCCTTCTTGCCGTACAGGCCCTTCATGCCAAACCAGCCCGCCACAGCGCCTTTCCCCTTCAGGGCCCGAGTCAGCAGGCTATAGGGCCGTGCGCAGCAAAGGCACAGGGAAACAGGTGCCGCCACATCCAGAATCGTCACAAGCACCGTGAGATACTTCTGCTGTGTCTTTGCACTGAGATAGGCGCTTGCCACAATGCTCACCAGCAGCAGGAACGGAAGATACAGCCCCATGCCGTTGTGCCACACATCCGGCTGGGCCTGATGGCGAACAAAACCGGCTGTGGTGACCGGCGCCTTACCGATCACATCCGTATGTTCCCATTGCTCCCGAGCCGTCCGAATCCCCTTTCTCCCTCTTCCGGTGATCACAGCCCGAAGAGAGCGAAGGGTCGCCTGATTGTGCATGAGTCCCGCCGTACCAGTGAGACACCATGCAATGGTCAATATGGGCAGATATGTATTTTCATTCTTGGTCACCAGCAGCTCAATGATGCTCAGCAGTGTTGTCAGCAGCAGGAAGGTCTCATAGGAGGCCCGCAGATACCACACATCCTGCACAGCCCGCAGAATACTCTGCCAGTCCAGCAGCATGACGATGATCGTAGCCGCCAGCGCAATGTATCCGGCACGCATACCGGTCATAAAGCCCAGCGTCATCCAGCTCACGCTGCGTCCGCCAATGCAGAGAACCATCAGCAGCAGAATGAGATAGCGCAGCGGCGAAAGCATCCGGTCAATGCCGGTAATGGCCGCCAGGCGTTTTTCCGTCCCACGGAGAGACGTTCCCGTCTTAGGCAGGGCCTGCGCCTGACGCTCATGAATCTCCTTTCTGAGCTGACCGATATATTCCGCCGCAGAAACGGTAACATGGCTGCGTGGGATTTTTTGATATTCTGTGCCTGGATTCGCCGCCTGGGGCTTTGGCGCTCTCTTTCTCTGCTTCTTCGGCGTGGCATTCCTCTGCTGCTCCGGCTTTGCCTGTGCCGAGGCCTCTGTATGCATTGGAACTGCGCTGCTCTGGGGCGGTTCCGCCTGCGCTGCCTGCTGGGGCTCCTCGGATACTGGTACATCCGGTTCGCCTGTGGGTTCAGTCTTCTCGGCCGCCTGCGGCGGTGTAGCCGCCGCCTCGGTCTCCTGCACCGTTACCACAGGCCGTTCCTCAATAGAATGGGCCACCGCCTGGGCAATGGCGTCCGCCATCTCCTGCTCGCTGAGATTTTCGTATGCCGGAGGCTCCGGTTCAGGTTCCGGTTCCAATTTTGTTTCCGCCGTCTCCGGCGCCTCTTCCTTCTCCGCAGCTGTGGCACCCGCAGGGCTCTGTTGTTCTGCCTCGACTTTCTCTGCCGGAGCAGCTTCCTCCTGCGCAACTTCCTCCCGAGCGGGCTCCGGCTCCTCTGATTTTATCACGGGCGCTTCTTCCTTCTGCCGGGACGAAGCTGAAGCCTCCGTCCTCTTTGGCTCGTCCGTGGAAAACTCCCGTACAATATCCTCCAGAGAATACAAGTCAGATGCCTCAGCCCCGGAAATCAGGCGCATGGTATCAAATTTGGATTCGTCTTGAGACATGCTTTCATCAGCCTTTCTATCAGTTGATGCGCTGGCGCACTGCTTCATAGAGCAGGATCGCACAGGCATTGGATGCATTGAGGGAATTGATATGTCCCTTCATGGGAATACTGACCATGAAATCACAGGATTCCTTCACCAGTCGGCCCATTCCCTCGCCCTCGGAGCCAATAACAATGGCTGCCGGGCCGGTCAAATCCGTCTGATACAGGGGCGCTGCACCATCTGCGGCAGTGCCATAGACCCATACACCATGATCCTTCAGGGTTTGAATGGCTGCTGCAAGATTGCTGACTCTGGCAATTTTCATATACTCCATGGCTCCGGCAGATGCCTTGCCGACCACCGCAGTCAGCCCGGAGCTGCGCCGCTTGGGAATGATGACCCCATGGGCCCCGGCGCACTCCGCAGTACGGATGATCGCACCAAGATTGTGCGGATCTTCGATATTATCCAAAATGATCA
>ERZ773103.1168-NODE-1168-length-28714-cov-4.772602_pt1 | contig 28714 bp, 23 predicted proteins | sample MGYA00511118_ERZ773103 | MGnify/ENA primary metagenome ERZ773103 (study PRJEB29015, sample SAMEA2737821) | human gut metagenome | biome: human gut; feature: human-associated habitat; material: faeces | place: China | collected 2012 ... | reverse complement strand
TAATGATATTTTGAAAGATGATAATATAAAAGCTCAACATTTATATACATTTTTACAGTTGGTGGATATAGCTGAAGATGATATAGCAATATTTACTCTTAATGAGTTAATGAATTTAGTTAAGTGTAAGGATAAAGAAACTGTACTTAAATATTTAGGTGTATTGGTTGATAATGGATACATATCGAAATTAGAACCAACTAATAGAAAATCAACATATAAACTAAATAAACAATACTTTTATAAGTAGGGATTTTAAAAAAATCTCTATTTTTTTCACAATAAAGGTTGTGTTTTCCTAACCTATACATTATAATAGGTTGTGCAATCACAACATATATAATATAAGCTTATTTACGCAAATCAAAGTTGATTCAAACTTATCAACTTATTCTTATTGTAAAAACATAAATTCATAACTAAGGAGAGGTTAATGGTGGCAACATTTAATATATTAGGATTTGACCAGCTTAAAATAATGTCAGTACAACAAGAAAAACAAATAAATTTAAATGGAAATGACTTAATAGTTTTAAGAAATATAGTAGACATGATAGAAGGAAGGCGATTAGAAACTAAAGATATAGATAACAAAAGTTATACATGGATAAAGTATAGTTTGTTAGTAGAAAACTTAATATTTGTTAGTGATAAGGAAGATACTTTTAAAAAGATTGTATCAAAATTAGTAAAATGTACTTTGTTAGAAAGACAAGTTGTTAAATCAGTTGGAAATGGTGCCTATACTTATTTTAGAAAAACGGAATTATTAGAAAGTATTATGTATAAAGAAGGATCATCAGAAGCAAAAAAAGTTAAGAGAAAGACTTATAAGAAAAAAGAACAAGCCGAAAAAATTGAAGTTTTAGATGGGCAGGTAACAGTTGAAGAAGTATTACAACAAGAAAAAACTGATGTAGAAGCGGTTGTAGAAGCTACTGGATGTACAGTACAAAAGGCTGAAGAAGTTTTAGAGTATGCAGTTACTTGTAATAAAAATAATCCAGTTGGATTCTCTATAAAGGCTATAAATGAGGGATGGAAGCTTAAGAATAAAGAAACTAATGGAATCAATCCAAGAAGCTTCAATAATTTTGAAGGTAGAAGTTATCAATACGATAAATTAGAAGCTATGTTGTTAGGGCATGAAGACTATAGTGAAGAAGATATACATGAAGTTTTAAGTAACTCAAGAACTGGAAATTATACATCAAATAATAGTAAAAGATTAAATGGAGTTGAAATTGGAACTAATGTTGCAGTTTAGCAGTAAATCAAAAATAAAAAAGGCAGCAACCGAAGCTACCACCATATCTCGTAAATATAGTATAGCTTAGTTACTCCTAAATATCAAGGAGGGAAAGTATGTCAATATATTGTTTAATAACATACGTTGAAGAAGTTGGAAAGGAAAATGCAACTTTTCAGGGGTTGAAACTATGGAAAGAATCAAACTGGAGAGAATAATAGATTTTTAAATAATTTAAATGTACAAAATTACATGATTAATAAGGAGTTAAAATTTTATGAAAAATATGATTAGAGGTTTAGTTGAAAAAGTAAGAGGAATTAGAAGTAATATTAAATGTAATAGGGTAATAAAAAACACTAATGCAGATGGTGTACAACTATTTGTTGATATTGGAAGTTCAAGTATAAAAGTATTAATAGGAAATGAGTATATTAATTTTAGAGATTCAATAAGAGAAGTTACAAATAGAAATGAATTAACTATAACAAGTCAGTATGGGAATACTGGCTTTTTGTAGTTAGATAGAAGATGAATTTTACTTTGCATTAGAATTGATTTATAAAATGTGTTAATATTACATTATTAAACCAAGAGATAAATTAAAATTTGTTGTAAAGATTATTGTTATATTCTTATGTCTTTTCTTGTCTTTAAAAGTACAGTTTTTTTATATGTAACCGAAAAGCAACTGATAATATCGTGATAGTTGGTGGTGTCAACCACTAAATATTGCTATCATAAAGCTACGAAAAGAGGTGATTAAATGAAATATGATTTTTTAGGAGTCGTTGTTTTTGGATTTGTATTTCTAATGGGTCTTGCGGTGATAATAACTTTTGTAATCGTTGGTATCTTCGTTGTAAAAGCTCTGATTAGATATATTAAATCTAAAGATGTTAGAAAAGAAAAGTCTGGTGTCAAGAAATCTCTTGGCGAAGTTTTGAAGCAACATCGTGAAGAGTGCAAGATGACACAAGAATTTGTTGCAGAGTCAATTGGTGTAAGTAGACAAGCAGTCTCAAAATGGGAGAATGGAATATCTGACCCAAGCACCTCCAATTTAATTGCCCTTGCAAAATTATTCAAGATTTCTGCTGAAGATTTATTGCACGAAGTACATTAAACCTTAGAAAGCGTATGTTTGCAAATGTATATTAATTATAGGAGGTATTATCAGTTATGAAGAAAAGAACAAGACACTTTAAAGCAAGATATATTATATTTGCTTTTTTTGGAGTAGCATTATTAGCATTACTTGTATTTATGCGTTTTGGTGGATTTGGTACAGGAAAAACTGTAAATGTAGAAGAATTTGTAGAATATGCACAACCAGTAGAAAATCTCTCTATACCGGAGGGTAAAAAAATAATTGCTTTGGGAGAGGCAACCCACGGAAACGTAGAATTTCAGCAATTAAAACTGGAAGTGTTCAAACAAATGGTGGAACATTACGATGTTAGAGCGTTTGCACTTGAGGGTGACTACGGTGGTTGTGAAAAGGTAAATCAGTATATACACGGAGGGGAAGGAACTGCTCAGGAAGCCGTCGCAGCGATTGGATTTGAAATTTATCGAACAGATGATATGGTAGAGTTAATTTCATATATGCGTGAGTATAATGAAAGTGCATTGGAAGGTGAAGATATTCGCTTTTACGGTTTTGATATGCAGAGAATTTCATACACGTTTCAATATTTAATGGAAGCCTGCACGGAGTTTAAAATCGATACGACCAGCCTGCAAAAGTTTGTAGAAGGGGAAAATTTGAATAGCGTATATGATTTCTCTACTCAAATTGAAATTCTCACACAAGTGAAAAATGAACTTGAAAACAATGGAGCTTCAAATAAGATAATTCACTATGTAGATATGTTATTGCAATATTGTGAATTAGAAAGTATAACGGAGTCAGATGGTGGTGCATTAAGAGATAAGTTTATGGCTGAAAATGTACAATGGATATTACAACAGGAACAGCAGAACAATTACGACCGTATCTTTGTAACAGGTCATAATAGTCATGTTGCAAAATGGGGGAGTTATGATTCTATGGGTAAGATTTTATCTAATGAAGTAGAGAACGGTTACTACGTAATTGGTACAGACTTTTACAGAACTCGTTGTAATATGCCGACTCGTTCGTCTGCAAAGCGTACAAATCAGGTATTTTATTCGCACGACCCTTTGGCAAAAGCGGCAAAACTTTCGGGATATGATATTTGTTGGCTTAATTTTGAGAAAGTCCCAGGAAACTCCGAACTGGGAAGACAAATTTCTGAATATACTTATATGGGAACATTGGGAGAGAGCTATTTGATGATTATGAGACTTCTCCCTCCAAGTTATCGAATGTTTCAACCACCTGCCGTACTTTATGATAGTATGATTTTTGTATCGGATGCAAATCCTATAAAAATAATCTCAGAAGAATAGAAAGTTGATAAAAAAATATTAAGTGTTCATCAAATTTCAATTTAGAGATTAGATGAAGTTGAATAAAATTGAATTTTTATGTTGGAATGATAGCAGATAAAATACAAAATTTATTAAAAAGATAAATTGATTTTATCTTTTTAATTTATCAAGGTATATTTGAAGGAACTATAATGAAAATAAGAAAAGTAGTGTGCTATAGGTTTGGTATAGTACACTACTTAAAAAGTGAATAAATTTATTACGATTTAGTTTATAGTATTAGTATATCTTTTCGATATCTCCATTATCTAAATAAATCCAATAATCACCTAAAACCATTCCGCTAAATAATTTATTAGCATCGTGTTCTTCTTTATCAACATATTCGTGAATAGTAACACTTATAATATTGTCAAATAGAGTTGATACACAGGTTGTAGTGTTTAGTGTAAAATTAACAATAGCATGAATTTCATCATCACTAGTAAAGTTATTATCATAGTAGCTTTTTGCATATTCAAGAATATCATCAGTTGTAGCAATCTTTGATAGCTTCCAATTTCCAGTAGTATCATTTCTTACTTTGGTAGGTTTTGAAGTAGATATTTTTTTAAAATCTTTATTGCTTGTACCTATTATGTTCTCTCTGTTTATTGTAGGAATATGAGTGTTTTCAGTATCTCCATTAGGTTTATTATTATCGCTACTACCTTGATCAGGATTAGTTTCAGTATCATTTTTATTATCATCTGGATTATTAGGTGTATCTGTATTATCATTATCATCAGGCTTTTGCTCTGGTTTATTTGTTATATCATCTTTACCACTTGAATCTTCTTCAGGTTTAGAAGAACCACTATCAGAATCAGTGTTAGGTGGTATAGATGGATCATTTATTATATTAATAAAGATATATCCTGATGCATAAGAGCCATCTGTAAAATTTATTGATGTATTATAAAGTCTATTAGGAGTAAATTTTAATGCTAATATTTCTTCTTTAGGGATAGTAATAGAATTTTGAGTTATTCTTAATTTACTTGGATCTATTCTTTTAGCATAAACCATTAACTCAGATACTGTTAAACCTGATAAATCTATATTATCGATAACTAAGTCAGTAGGATGAGCCATATTAAATGTAATAGTTTTTTTAGTCAATCCAGGGATTTTTTTTGCATTTATTGAATTTTTATAATTTTCATAAGAGAAAGTATCAATTGATTGAGCAGATACAACTTGTGCACCTATAGTGCAGCTAACTAATCCCCCAGATAAAAAAACAGCTAATAATTTGTTTTTATTTTTTTTACTCAGTGTATTACGAGCATTTTGTTTTTGCAATATTTCTTTTGTATTCATAAGTAGCTCCTTTATTTAATTTATTGATTAAAGTGATTTTTTCTTTAGTTAAAGCCAATAAGCATTATGAAATAAATATCGAATAAAGTTTAATATAACTTAAATAGGCATGGTAATATTCTATAAATATATAAGAATTTAATCTGTACTGTTAATTGTATTGACCAATAATATTTAATTTTTGCAATAACAGAGTAGTTCACATAAAAGAATGAAATGATATTATAATTTCACAATTGATAAAAAGACCTCATATAATGAAATATAGCATTACATGGAGTTGAAGTGTGTGATATACGCGCTAATTTTAGCAGGGGGAAAAGGCACTAGGTTATATCCTTTATCAAGAATGAATAAACCGAAGCAATTTTTAAAAGTTATAAATAACAAAAGTTTTTTAGAAAATACAGTTGAAAGAATTACTCCCTTAATTAATAAGGATAATATCTATGTGGTAACTAATACTGATTATTTAGATAAAATAAAAAAAGAGTTATCATATATTAATTCTGACAATATATTCACAGAACCTTCAAATAAGGAAACTGCTACATGCATTGGGTTATCAGCAGTGAAATTATTGAAAAAGGATAATAATGCAGTAATGGTGGTGTTACCTTCTGATCATCATATAAAGGGTGAAAAGGAGTATACAGACACTTTATTAGAGGCTATTGAATTGGCCAATAGACGTAGGGGAATAGTAACTATAGGAATTACACCTACAAGACCTGAAACAGGATATGGTTATATAGAAATGGGGGACAGGCTCCAGTCATCAGCTGGTGCTTATAAAATATCTAGATTTACAGAAAAACCTAATATTGAAGTAGCTAAGGATTTCTTGCTTAAGGAAACTTATCTTTGGAATTCAGGCATATTTGTTTTTAGAGCTGATGTTATCTTAAGGGAAATGGAAAAATATCTACCTAAGATATATAAATCATTAATGGAAATATATACACACATAGGAGAAGATGACGAAGAAGAGGTCATTAAGGAACAATATAATTTAATTGATGGAATATCTATTGATTTTGGAATTATGCAAAAGACAAGAAAAGCATATGTCATTAAAGGCAATTTTTATTGGGATGATATCGGTACTTTTAATGCCTTAAGTAGATATTTAAATAAGTGTAGTGGAAATGAAATAAGTAAAAATGTATATGTACAGGAATGTGAAAATTGCTCTATCTTTGGTGATAAAAATTTAATCATAGGTTTTGGCGTCAAGGATTTAGTGATAGTTGATGCTGGTGATGTTATTTTGGTAATGGATAAAAACAAGGATCAAGAAATTAAACATCTATTAAATGATTTAAATGAAAATGTTGATTACGGAAGCTATATTTAGCTTCCGTTTTTTATGGTAATACAAAAGTTAAATTAACATAACATAAATTATAATATTATATTTTTACTTTTATTTTATGATAGAATTAATACTATAAAAAATGTAGTAGATAGGAGACAATTATAATGTCAAAGCTTACATTACAAGAGCTAGAATCAACACTTTGGCAATGTGCTGATATTCTTAGAGGAGAATTAACTGGTGCAGAGTACAAAGATTATATATTTGGAATGTTATTTTTAAAGAGATTAAATGATGAATTTGATGAAGAAAGAGAAGCTAGAAAAAAAGAGTTCCTAGAAGATGGTCTTGAAGAAGATGAAATAGAAGAACTTTTAGAAGATGCTAGTATTTATGAAACTTTCTTTGTTCCAGAACAAGCAAGATGGTCAAAGCTTAAAGATTTAACTTTAAATATAGGACCTGAATTAGATAAGGCATTTAAAGCAATTGAAGATGAACCTAAAAATTCAGAGCTTGTTAGTGTTTTAAGTACAACTAACTACAATGATAAAGAAAAAGTTCCAGATAAGAAATTATCTCAACTTTTAATATTATTTAATAGCATTAATTTAGCTAATTCAAATTTGGAATCAGAAGATATGCTTGGAGATGCTTATCAATATTTAATTAAACAATTTGCAGACCAAGGTGGTAAGAAGGGTGGAGAATTCTATACCCCTACGGAAGTAGTTAAGATTATTACTAATATCTTAAAACCTCAAGAAGGAGATAGAATTTATGACCCAACTTGTGGTTCTGGTGGTATGCTTATTCAAAGTATAGAATATGTTAAAAAGCATGGTGGAAATCCTAAAAATTTAAGTCTTTTTGGTCAAGAAATAAATCTTTCTACATGGGCAATATGTAAGATGAATATGTTATTCCATGGAGCTAAAGGAGCAGATATTCAAAAGGGTGATACTATAAGAGAACCTAAGCATACAGAAGGTGGAGCATTAAAGGTATTCGATAAGGTACTTGCTAATCCACCATTTTCTTTAAAGAACTGGGGAGTAGAAGAAGCAGAACATGATGCTTTCCATAGATTTAGTTATGGAATTCCACCAAAGTCTTATGGAGATTTAGCTTTTGTTGAGCATATGTTATCTAGTTTAAATATGAAAGGTAAGATGGCATCAGTTGTTCCACATGGAGTTTTATTTAGAGGTTCTGCTGAATGTAAGATAAGAAAAGGATTTATTAATGATGATTTAATAGAAGCTGTAATTGGAGTGCCTCAAAATATTTTCTATGGAACAGGTATACCTGCTGCTATATTAGTTCTTAACAAGGCTAAGTCAGAAGAAAGAAAAGGTAAGATTTTATTTATTGATGGTAGCAATGATTTTGTTAAAGATGGAAATAAGAATAAGCTTAGAGATGAAGATATAGAAAAAATAGTATCCACATTTGATGCTTTTGAAGATGTGGAAAAGTATGCAACTGTTGTGGATGTTGAAACTATTAAAGAAAATGATTGTAATTTAAATATTAGTAGATATGTTGATACTACTGAAGAAGAAGAACAAGTTGATATCCAAAAGGTTTTAGGAGAAATTGCTGAACTTGAAAAGAAAGAAGCTGAAACTAAGGAAAAGCTTAATGGATATTTAAAAGAGCTTGGCTTTGATGTATTGTAGGGTGGTGATTTAGTGAAGAAAGTTAGAGATGGATATAAAATGACTGAGCTTGGAGAAATACCTAATGAATGGAAAGAATTCACTTTACAAGAATTATTGGATAACGGGTATATTATAGGACACTTGGATGGAAATCATGGTGGATTATATCCGAAGAATAATGAATTTGTTGCTGAGGGAGTACCATATATAGGTGCAAACGCTATCAAAAATTCAAGAATATGTTTTAGTGAGGTAAAATATTTAACAAAAGAAAGGGCTTTAAAGTTTAAAAAAGGTGTAGCAAAAAATAATGATGTACTATTTGCACATAATGCAAGTGTAGGACCAGTGGCATTGCTTAACACAGACTTAGATTTTGTTATTTTAAGTACCACATTAACGTATTATAGATGTAATGAAGGTAAAGTTAAACCAAAGTATTTATTATATTATATGCAAACAGGCATTTTTGCAAATCAATATAGAAGAATAATGGGTCAAACTACAAGAAATCAAGTACCAATAACTATGCAACGTGAATTTAAACATATTATTCCACCTATTAAAGAACAAGAAAAAATAGCTTCAATTCTTTCAACTATAGATGAACAAATTGATAATGTTGATGCTCTTATTGAAAAAAATAAAGAGTTGAAAAAAGGATTAATGCAAACTTTATTTACTAAAGGAATTGGACATACAAAGTTTAAGAACACTGAGATTGGAGAAATTCCTGAGGAGTGGGATGTTAAAAAGATTGGAGATATATGTGAAGTTAAAGGTGGAAAAAGACTTCCTAAGGGATATCAATTAGAAGATGAAGATAATGCTTTCCCGTATATAAGAGTGGCTGATATGTATATGGGGGGGATAAGACAAGATGACATTAAATATGTACCTAAGGATATTGTTGATAAGATTAAAAATTATAAAATTTCAAAAGATGATTTATTTATATCAGTTGCAGGTACATTAGGTATAGTGGGGCAAGTTCCATATGAATTGGATGGAGCAAACTTAACGGAAAATGCAGATAAACTATGTAATATACAAATAAACAAGTTGTATTTGATGAAGGTATTACAATCTAATATTGTACAAAGTATAATTGAAGCAGAGCAAACTAAGAGTGCACAACCGAAGTTAGCTTTAACAAGAATAAAAGAGTTTTTAATTCCAGTTCCAAGTGATATAGAACAAGTAAAGATAGCATCAATATTAATGGAAGTCGATGAAAAGATAGGACAATATAAAAATAAGAAACAAAAGTTAGAAGAACTTAAAAAAGGTTTAATGCAACAATTATTAACAGGAATGATAAGAGTTACAGTATAAAAGAAATTTATAAATATATAAGACAACATAAAGAGAGGATATTTAATGAGAGAGTTTAATGTAATAACTGAATTTAAGAATAGTATTAATGCAAATAATATTGAAATTTATATTTATAAAATGAGAGTAAGGGATTTTGAAAATAAACATAATGAAAATTATGATATAGTTAAGGAATTAATTAAGCTAAATAACAATCCTACTATAATTTTCTATGAACAATATATTGCTTCATTTATTGAAATACAAAATTGGGGTAGTGAGAAATATATTGATGTAGAGAAGAGAATTATAACTTTAGATAGTAATGAAAAAAAGATATTGGAAAGATTACTATTAAAAGAAATAAAAGATAGTATAGATAAAGAAAAATATAAGGTTATTAAAAATTCAATTTATATTAACAAACCAGTATATTATGAAAAAGGAATAAAGATAGATAGATATTTTAATTTTGACATTAATATAAATTGTAATAATGAGATTATTATAGGCTTTGATACAAAACATATTTTTGAATATATAAATACACTAGAGTGTGAGATAAAGAATGATAATGTAAAAATAGGAGATAAGGTTAAAGATTATTTTTATAATTTAACTTATGAATATGTTGGCATAGCTCCATTTACTATAAGTGAAGCTAATGAATATATGGGATGTTCTATAATAGATTATTATGAAAACAAAAATCAAGGTTATATAGTAAATAAGCTACCAAAAGATATGAAAGCTGTATTAGTAAAAAACAATAAAAATAGTATATTTCCTTACATACCAAGTAGATTAAAGAAAGTATGTAGATTTGAGAATTTACCACAAAATGTACTTAAAGATTTTAATAATAGAGTTAAGCAAAAAACAAATGAAAAGATGCAGTTTATGGTTAGTGAAGTTATAAATATAGTTAAAAATAGTGAGCATATAAATGTAGAAAAGATAAATATGTTGTGTGGTAATATTGGATACAAGCTTAAGGATTTACAACATCCAGATTTATTATTTGGAAACTCTAGAGCTCAAAAGTATCCTTTATATGGTCTTAAAAATTTTGGAGTTTATGAAAATAAAACAATTGAAATAAAATATTTTATAGATCCGATATTAGCTAAAAATAACATAAATTTAAAAAAGGTGATAAAGTTTTGTGATGAGCTTGAATGTTTTTCTAATATGTTAGGAGTAAAATTAGATAGGGTAAAGCTTAAGGATAAGGTTAATTTTAAAGAAATAAAAATTGATAATGAAGATATATTCAGTTATGAATTAAAGAAAATAGCGTCTAATTACAATGAAACCACTATAGTTATTTTAAGTGAAGAAAATCTAAGTAAATATTACAATATAATAAAGAAAACATTTAGTGGTGGAAATGAGATTCCAACACAGTGTATTGGATTTGATACTCTTAGTTATAATGAAAAGAATAAAGATAGTATTTTTTTAAATATATTATTAGGTATTTATGCTAAAAGTGGTATACAACCTTGGATTTTAAAAGAAAAGCTAAATTCAGATTGTTTTATAGGTTTAGATGTAAGTAGAGAAAATAAAGTTAATAAAGCAGGAGTTATTCAGGTTGTAGGCAAGGATGGTAAAGTATTAAAAACAAAAGTTATTTCAGCATCACAAAGTGGTGAAAAGATAAAGTTGGAAACATTAAAAGAGATAGTTTTTGAAGCTGTAGGTTCATACGAAAATGCATATGGATGTAGACCTAAGCATATTACTTTTCATAGAGATGGAATAAGTAGAGAAGAACTTGAAAACTTAAAAAATACTATGAATAATTTAGGAATAGAATTTGATTATATTGAAATAACTAAAGGTATTAATAGAAGAATAGCAACAATATCGGATGATAAGCAGTGGAAAACAGTTATGGGAAGATGCTATTATAAAGATGATTCAGCATTTATTTGTACAACTAAACCATACGAAGGAATGGGCATGGCTCAACCAATAAGAATAAGAAGGGTATTTGGTTCTTTAGATATAGAAAAAATTGTTGAAGATGCATATAAATTAACTTTTATGCATGTTGGTGCAATAAACAAGGTAAGATTACCTATAACAACATATTATGCAGATTTAAGTTCGACTTATGGAAATAGAGATTTAATACCAAGTAACATAGATACAAATTGTTTATATTTTATTTAATATGAAAGAGTCACAGACAAATCTGTGGCTTTTTAATATTAAATAGAAGATTAATAGTTTTTAAAATAGTATATAATTGAGATAATAACTTTATTTATAGGAGAAATTTTTATGAAAAATAAAATAAAAGATATTTGAAATGTACAATAGTATGGCTGAGTCGTCTACAATTCAAGTTGGATTATATCAAAAAATTGCTGAGTTAATAGGAAATGATTTTTCAAAGAAATGGTTTATTGATGATAAATTCAAAGAAGTAAGAGAAGAATATAGAGATGATATTAAAAATAAAGTATCACCTATTAAGATAGAAATAGCAAAATATATAAAGGATAATAGTTTAAATTTTGTAGAAGATCAAAAAAGTGAACTTGAGTTATTAAAAAAAGTTGGTAAAAAGAGTATTGCAGGGGTTATAACTACTAATTATGATTTGTTATTAGAAAATATTTTACTAGGATATAAAACATATATAGGACAAGAAGAATTAATTTTTTCACAACTACAAGGTGTTGGTGAAATATATAAAATACATGGATGTTGTACAAATCCATCTTCAATAGTAATAAATGAAGAGGACTATAAAGAGTTTGATGATAAAAATGCATACTTAGCATCTAAGATACTTACTCTATTTTTAGAACATCCAATAGTATTTATGGGGTACTCTATAGAAGATGAAAATATTAGAAATATATTAAAATCTATAGTGAGATGCTTATCTAAAGAAAATTTAAAAAAGTTAAAGAAAAGATTAATATTCATTGAATGGAGTTCTAATGATGAAAGTGAAATATCATCTCATACATTGAGCTTTGATGATGGAAAAGTAATTGAAATGACTAAAATTAAATTAAATAGATTTGAAGCATTATATGAGGCTATGTTAGAAAATAAAGCGAAATATTCTGCTCCTATACTAAGAAAGCTTAAGCAAGATATATATGAATTAGTTTTAACTAATGAACCAACAGAGAAAATGAAAGTTGTAGGATTAACAGAAGATGATAAATTAGAAGATATTGAAGTTGTATTAGGTGTTGGTATACTTTCAGAATTAGGTAAAAAGGGATATGAAACATTTAGTGCAGAAGAAATTTATAATGATATAGTATTTAATCATAAGGATATAAATCCACAAATGATAGTTGAAACAAGTCTACCTAATTTGCTTAAACAGCATAGTAAAAGCATTCCAATATACAAATATATTAAAGAATTTAATGGAGTTTTACCTAGTATAGTAAGCCAGTCAATAAAAACAGAATTTGATGATTTTTTAAATAAAACATTAAAGGAAAGAAGAGAGAGTTTAAATTTAGGAGAGTTTACTATAAAAGATTTAAGAAAAGATTATGGTGATATGAGGTGTTTAGAATATATACCTCTACTTAATAAAGATAAAATATTTATAGAAGAATTGAGTGAATTTTTACAGTATATATTAACAGAATATCCAAAGTTATTAAGTACAGAAGGGAAACAGAGTGATAGAACAAATTTAAAGCGATTAATAAGAATTTATGACTGGATAAAGTATTACAAATAAATTAAAGAGCCCTAATTTAAGCAAGGAACATTCACTTACCTAAATTAGGACCCTTTATAACGATCAGTAAAAAGTACTATATTTTATTAGCGAAATCACCAATAAAATATGCACTATTTATTACATATGCAATTATAATTAAATTATACATTAAATTTGAAAAAAAGCAATAGAAATTAGGGGGATTGGCATGTCGTACTTAGGAAATGAAGAAACCTTAGTAGAGCTACCAGCAATTGAATATTTAGAGAATAAATTAGGCTATAACTTTATTCATGGAAAAGAATTAACTTCTATAAGTGGAGAAAGAGACTCTTTAGCTGATGTTGTATTATCTAAAAGATTAAAAGCTTCATTAAGAAAGCTTAATCCTTGGATGAATGAAGATAATTTAGATAGAGCAATAAGATATATTAGTAGAGCTGATAGTTTAGGAACAGGTTTATTAGAGATAAACGAAAAGATTTATGATGCTCTTGTAGATTTAACTTTTACTGTAGAGCAGGATTTACATGGGGATGGTCAAAAGAAGCATCATACAGTTCATTTTATAGATTGGGATAATGTTGATAACAATGACTTTTTAGTTGTTCGTCAATTTGAAGTTCAAACTTTAAGTGGAAAATCTATTTTCCTTGATATAGTTATTTTCATAAATGGTATTCCTGTAGTTGTTTTAGAAGCTAAATCTCCTTTCTTAGAAAAAGGAAATAATGAGAGCATTGGAAAAAAACAAGCTTTTGAACAATTAAGAAGATATATGAATGTTAGAGATGAAGCTTTAGGTGAAGGAGCTCCAAGATTATTTTATACTAACTTCTTTACTGGAATTTTAAATAGATATAATGCTTATGTTGGAACAATAAGCTCAAAATATAATCACTATTCACAATGGAAGGACCCACATCCATTTAAGAAAGAAGAGATAGAAAACTATAAAGATTGTGGACAAAACATATTTATTCAAGGATTTTTAGAAAAGACAAATTTACTTGATTTAATGAGAAATTTTATTGTCTTTGAAGCTGATAATGGAACTGTTATTAAAAAGGTTTGTAGATATCAACAGTTTAGAGCTGTTAATAAAGCTATAGATAGAATTGTTAATGGAAAAGATAAGCTTACTAGAGGTGGAGTTGTTTGGCATACTCAAGGTTCTGGTAAGTCTTTAACTATGGTTTTCTTAGCTAGAAAAATTAAGAGAACTACAGGATTAACTGATTCTACGATAGTTGTAGTTACAGATAGAATAGATTTAGATAAGCAAATTTATGCAACATTTGATAGAACTTTATCTAAAATAACTACTCCAGTTAGAGCAGATAAAATTGATATTATGAAGAAGCTATTATCTAATCCACAACCACAAATAATAATGACAACAATACAGAAGTTCCAAAATGAAACTGAAGAAAGAGAAGTATTATTTGAAGGTAAAAAGAGTAAACAAAAATATGTTGTAGATTATCCTCTTTTAAGTACAAAACAAAATATTATTGTTTTATCTGATGAGGCTCATAGAAGCCAATATAAAGACACGGCAGCTAATATGAGAACTGCATTGCCTAATGCTGTTTTTATTGGATTTACAGGTACGCCAATAGATAAAGAAGATAAATCAACCCCAAGAACCTTTGGTGGGTATATAGATAAATATTCTATTAAAAGTGCAGTTGAAGATGGTGCTACAGTTAAAATTGTTTATGAAGGCAGAAGACCTGATTTACAAGTAGTAGGTGATTCTTTAGAAGAATTATTTGACCAAGCTTTTAGCGATAGAACTGAAGAAGAAAAAGAAGCTATAAAAGCAAAGTATGGAACTAAGAAAACTATTGTTGAAAGTGAAGAAAGAATTAACGATATAGTAGTTGATTTACTTAATCATTATAAGGAGCAAATACTTCCTAATGGATTTAAGGCTCAAATAGTATGTGTATCAAGAGATGCTTGTGTTAAGTATTATGAGGCCTTAAACAAACATATGCCTGAAATATTAGGTCAAGATTTTGAAGCTAAAATAATATTCTCAGGAGATAATAATGATTTACCACACTTAAAGAAGCATTTTACTACTAAAACAGAGCAAGAAAATCTAATTAATAGATTTAAGCAACCTATAAATAAAGATAAACTTTGTTTCTTAATAGTAAAGGATATGCTTTTAACTGGTTTTGATGCTCCAATTGAGCAAGTTATGTATATAGATAGACCACTTAAGGAGCACACATTACTTCAAGCTATAGCTAGAGTTAATAGAACTTGTACTAGAGAAGTAGAGGTAACTTTAGAAAGTGGAAAGACCACAAAAGAAAACATTATAAAACAATGTGGATATGTTGTTGATTATTATGGTATTTCCAACTTCTTAGAAGAAGCATTAGCTATTTTTGATAAAGAAGATTTAGGTAAGCCTATGGAATCATTAGATGATTTATATAATGAAATGCTTTCTTATAGAGAGGCTATAATGTCTATGTTCAGAGGTATAAATAAAAACAATTTAGATGAGTTAGTTAATAAAATTGAACCAGATGATAAAAGGGCGGAATTTGAGCTTATGTATAAAAAGTTTTCTGGAGCAGTAGAAAGTTTATTACCTGCTCATGTAGATACAGATATTTTAAATGATTTAAGATGGCTTTCTTATATTAGAGCTGCTGCAAAAGCTAAGTTCAATCCAAGTGATTCTATAGATATTTCAGATTGTGGTGAAAAGGTAAGAGAAATAATTGAAAATCACTTAAAATCTCTTGGAGTTAGGGGATGGATTGAACCTATAACTTTATTTGAAGATAATTTTAAAGCCAAAGTAAATACTCTAAAATCAGATGAAGCACAAGCATCAGCTATGGAACATGCTATAAAGCATATTATTAATGTAAAAATAAAAGAGAATCCAGTTTACTATGAATCCTTATTTGAAAGACTTCAAAGAATTTTGGATGAAACTAAAAATGACTGGATTGCAAGAAAGAAGCAACTAGAAGAGTTTATTAAAAATGATGTTGAAACAGGAGCTTCTAATAAAGCTAATGATTTAGGACTTGATGAAAAGGAGTTTGCTTTCTTTGAAGTTATTAGAAAGTATTTAGAAGATGATGCAAATGAATTTAAACTTAAAGAAGAAGAGGCAACATATATTAGCGATGAAACAATGGAAATATCTAAAGAAATAGCCAAAGATGTCAAAGCTGTAGTTAAAGATAATTATGTTATTGATTGGGTAACTAATCAAAGTAAAACTAATGATATTCAAAGAGCTATTAAGCTTATGATAATTAAGAAATATGCTAAGAGAATTCCTAGAGATGTTAGGGAAAAGATAATGGAACCATTATTAAATTTAGCTAAGATACATTTTGATGTATTAAATTAAAGAGGCGATAAAAATATGAAGTACAGTGTTAAGTACGGAACTAAAAATATAGAATTCAATGTTGAATTTAAGAATAGAAAAACAATGAGTATTTCTGTTGAGCCACCTAAGAGTATTAATGTGGTGGCTCCAGTAGGTACTAGTGAGCAAGAGATCAAAGGAGCTGTTAAATCAAAAGGAGCTTGGATAATTCAAAAACTTTTTGAATTTAGAAATATTGAAAGTAAAAGAGTTAATAGAGAATTTGTTAATGGTGAATCGTTTATGTATTTAGGAAGAAATTATTCTCTACAAATTCATGTAGATGAAAATTTACAGAATGGATCAAGTGTTAAATTATTTAGAGGAAAATTTCATGTTTATGTTAAAGAAAAGAATGATGAATTAATAAAAAAAGCCATGGAAGCTTGGTATAGGGAAAAAACTGATGAACAGGTAAAGAAAAGAATTAAATATTATCAGAAGTTTTTCAATAAAAAGCCAAGTGCCATAAAGGTTAAAGAACAAAAGAAAAGATGGGCTAGTTGCACTTCTAATAATGAACTTTTATTTAATTGGAGATGTGTAATGGCTAAATCTACAGCTCTTGATTATATAATTGTTCATGAGATGTGTCATATGTATTATATGAATCATTCACAAGAGTTTTGGGATTTAGTTTCTTCTGTAATGGCTGATTATGAAGTAAGAAAAGAATGGCTTAGGGATTATGGGATAAAAATGGATTTATAATTAAATATAAATCTAAAGATTACAGAAGGGGATTAGGATTTTATGATAAAAACAATTAAGAATTTTGTTTGCGAAGGAATTATAGTAGCCATAATAGTTGGTGTAATTTTAGATTATAAGAATATACCATCTTCTTTATTATTTTATTGATAATAGCAATGATTTTGTTAATTAAAGAATTAAAAATAGCATTAATATTAAATTATTAACTATAATTATTAGAAAATATAGCAACAATAATTCTAAGAAAAATTAGTTTTATGAAAAGAACTTACATTAACTGATATTGCATGGTTAGAATTTACTCCATTAATGGATAGTAAAATTAGTAAAGATAAAGTAATAGAGTCTGCACTAGAGTTAAGTACAGATATTAGTGATAAAGATGTGAAAAACCAATGTCAAACTATTTTATTATCATTGGCATTAAAATTTAATATTGAAATTAGTGATGAATTAGGAATGAAGATACGTATGTCACCATTAGGGCAAAAGATATTTAATGAAGGAATTGAAGAAGGAAAAATTGAAAAACAAAGAGAAATAGCAAGAAATTTACTAGATGTATTAAATGACCAAATGATTGCAAAAAAATGTGATTTATCATTAGAAGAAGTAAAGCAGCTTAGAAAAGAATATGAGAATAAGAAATAGGATATGGACATAGATTTTTCTATGACCATATCTTATTTTATTTATTAAGCTGATAATTCTCCAGAATAACCTTGAGATAAAAATCTAGGTGAAGTAAGTTTTATTCCAATGGCGCCTATAGGAGCTGTAATTAATACGCTTAATATGGCTAAAGCTTGCATTATTTCTCCACCAGCTATACCCATTTGTAGTGGAATACCAGCTTTGGCAGATTGAACAGTTGCTTTAGGAAGATAAGCTACTACACAAAAGATTCTTTCTTTTATACTTAAATTTGTACCTATCAATGAAATAAGGACACCTATGGAGCGAATACTTAAGGAAATCATAAGCATAATAACTCCAATCCAGATATATTCACCTACTAAAGTAGGGTTTATGGCCATTCCTACAAAAGCAAAGAGATATAGTTTGCCGTACTTCCATACAACATTAATTTTATCTTGTATATTCTTAGCAGTATCACCTAAATATGTTCTTAAAAAGAAACCATAAATCATAATTGTTAATAATGAATTAAAACCTCTTAAATGAAAATAGTTTTCCACAAATCTTATTAAAAGACAAAGAGAAAATGTGGATAATACTCTTATGTTTTGTGAATTAATATTTTTTAATAAGGCTTTAGTGGCTAATGATAAAATCCAGCCAATAAAAATACTGATAATAATAGTTAAAGGAATAGAAATAAGTTCATTAATAATAGAAACAGATTCACCATTTATACCTGCAAAATAAATGCTGATAAAAGTAGTAAACAGTGTTATGGCTACAGTGTCATCAGCAGATGCTCCAACTAAAAGCATTTGAGGAATAGCTTTATCCTGTCCTATTTTTCTATTTATCAAATCTACCATGGAAGGAACTAAAACAGCTGGACTTACAGCTGCAATAATAAATCCAAGTATGGCACCTTGTACAAAGGTGAATTTTAAAAATATGGTTGCTAAAAAAGCAATGGTCAATCCTTCTAATGTGGCAGGAACAACACTTAATAATATTGCAGGGCGTCCAATTTGCTTCATTTGCTTTAAGCTTATGCCAAGTCCGCCAATGAAAAGTACAGTAACTAAGGCAATATCCTTTAATGTAGGAGCTATATTTAAAGTTGCTTTTGGCACAAGATTAAGAAAAGAAGGACCTATAATCATTCCAATAAGAATCATGCCTATAAGAGAAGGTAATTTTAATTTTTCAGCTAGCTTTCCGCTAAAATGTGCTAAGAATCCTATTAAAATTAAGCTTAAAATAATTAGTATAATTTTAGTTAACATAAGAAACCTCCAGTTTAAAATAATAAAAAAAGCTAATGAATTCCACAACAAAAAAAGTTGTAGAAGTCATCAGCTATTACGCAGTTTTGATATTAATCAAGGGAGAACTTCATTCCCTACGTTAATGAATTATATCAAAATCTATCTTAGTATTCAATATATAAATAAGAAGTAAAAATAGAGGAAATATATGTAAAAAATATAGAGATATGGTATTATATACATATAAGTAAGAGGTAAATGGAGGAGAAATAATGAAAAAGGTTATATTAGCAGCAGTTATAGGAATATCAGCAATGTCTTTTGTTTCCTGTGGAAATACTGAAGTAAATGAAGATAATATTAAAAATAAATATAATGTTGATGAATATGTTGAAAAGGGAGCCACTGTAGAAAAATATTTGCCATCAGGTTCAGTAGTTATGAAGGATTCTAAAGGAACGAAGTTTTATTTAGGTAAAGATAGTTCCTATAAAGTAGCATTAAATGATGAGGGCATAATACTACCATATGTGGATGTAAATGATAATGTTTATTATTTTGATAGTTCGGTAAAAGCTTTACCAGAAGGCTTTGAAAGGTCAGGAAGAATAAGTAGTTATGGTGGGAGTGAAAATTTAGTGAAAAGTGATATTAAGGATAGTTATTCTTTTATTCAGAGTTTAACAGTATATAGTAATCCAAAAGAAAAAGATCTTATATATACACAATATAGAGGTGAAGATACCTATGATGTATGGAAAGTTTATGAAGAGCTATAATTAATCTAAGATTAAAAATAATATTATGGAAAATAAAGTCATAAAAAGTGTAGAATAGAGGGAAGTAAATTAATGAGTAAGATTTTTTTAGTGGATTGTGAAAATGAATTTAATGATGATTTTATAGAGCTGTATAATGCTAGAAAAGGAGATGAAGTACATTTTTTTATATCTCCAAATGCCCATAAGATAGATGGATATTTAATGAATAAACTAAAGGAAAAGCAAATAAAGTATTGGTTTGAAGAATGTGTAGTTGATGAAGATAATGATATGGGGAAATGCCTTATAGCCTTTTTAGGAGTTATGATATCTAGGTATCCCTTAAGTGGATGTGAATTTTATATTGTTTCTAATGATAAAGGATATGAAAATCCTGTTACCTTTATAAAAAATACCATTAGAGGAAATTATGAAGTCAATTATATTAATACATTTAAGGTAAGAAATAAGGATATAGAAACAGCTATAACTGAAATTCCTGAAATAGTTTTAGAATAATATAGTAATGATACACATATAATTTTAAAAATAACATAAGCACAAAATATTTATGATTTTAAAAGGGAGTAGTTTAAATTATAGCATCAACAATCCCGGCATTGCCTGGTGCTATAAGCCACCTAATGGTAACGAGACTTTTAATATAATTCTTAAAAAATAAGAATTATATTAAAGGTCTTTTTTATTTATCTAAAAATATTATTTAATAAATGAATGGAGGGATTATATGGAAAAGTTATATGCTAAAGATAGTGAAACTATATTAAAAGAATTTCAAACTACGGAAAAGGGGCTATCAGATAAGGAAGTAGAAAAAAGAATGGAAAGCTTCGGTAATAATGCTTTAAAAGAAAAAAAGAGAAAAGGCATTTTAAAAGTATTCCTTAATCAATTTAAGGATTTATTGGTAGGCATATTAATAGTTGCTGGAATTATATCTATAATTACCGATAATGTTGAAAGTACTTTAGTTATTTTTGTAGTAATACTTCTAAATGCAATTCTAGGAACTGTGCAATATTTTAAAGCAGAACAGTCATTAGAAGCATTAAAATCACTTACAGCAGCAAAATGCAGGGTTATAAGAAATGGAGTGAAGCAGGAGATATTATCTAAAGATATTGTGCCAGGAGATATTTTGTTTTTAGAGGCAGGGGATCTTATTGCAGCAGATGGTAGAATAATAGAAAATCATTCATTGCAAGTAAATGAAAGCTCTCTTACAGGAGAATCTTTAGCTGTTGAAAAAAGTGTAGAGGTACTTAGTGATGGGGAAATACCATTAAGTGAACGAAAAAATATGGTCTTTGGAGGAACATTAGTAACTTATGGACGAGCAATAGCTGTAGTAACTGCCACTGGTATGGATTCAGAGTTAGGAAAGATAGCAAATTTAATGGAAAATACTAAAGCTAAAGAAACACCATTGCAAAAGTCATTAGATAAGTTTAGTGGAAAGTTAGCTATAATAATAATTACCATATGTATTATAGTATTTGTTTTAGAAATATACAGAAATGAAAGTATATTAAATGCATTGATGTTTGCTGTAGCATTGGCTGTGGCGGCAATTCCAGAAGCGCTAAGCTCAATAGTAACGATTGTATTAGCTTTAGGAACAGAAAAAATGGCAAAAGAAAATGCCATAATTAAAGATTTAAAAGCAGTTGAAGGATTAGGAGCAGTTTCAGTAATATGTTCCGATAAGACAGGAACACTTACACAAAATAAGATGACTGTACAAAAGGTTTATGTAGATAATAATCTTATTGAAGGACGAGAGCTTAAAAAAGATAATTTAGCACATACATTCTTAATTAATAATGCCCTTCTTTGCAATGATTCAGTAACAGTAGAGGGTAAAGAAATTGGTGACCCTACAGAAGTTGCTTTAGTAAATTTAGGTGAAGAACTTCATTTAGATGAACTGGTTATACGTGAAAAGTATCAGCGAATTTCTGAAATACCTTTTGATTCAGATAGGAAACTAATGAGTACGGTAAATATAGTAAATAATAAGAGCGTATTATTTACTAAAGGTGCGTTAGATGCATTAATTAATAAAGTTAATTATTTGACTACTTCTGATGGTGTAAGAAGGTTAAGTGATGAAGAAAGAAAGAAAATAATACTTGTAAATAAGCAATTATCAGAACAGGGGCTTAGGATTTTAGCCTTTGCTTATAAAGAATTGCAAGATAGAGAAGAAATAACAAAGGAAGATGAAAATGATTATGTATTTACAGGGCTTATTTCTATGATAGATCCACCAAGATTAGAAAGTAAAGATGCTGTTTATAAATGTATAATGGCAGGAATTAAACCAGTTATGATCACAGGTGATAATAAAGTTACAGCAGTGGCTATTGCTAAGGAAATTGGTATAATGTCAAAAGGTGATATAGCTATTGAAGGACTTGAAATTGATAAATTAAATGATGAACAGTTAAAAGATAAAGTGAAAAATATAGCTGTTTATGCCAGAGTTTCTCCGGAACATAAAATTAGAATTGTTAGAGCTTGGCAGGCACTAGGAGAAATTGTATCAATGACAGGTGATGGAGTTAATGATGCTCCTGCACTAAAGCAAGCAGATATAGGAGTGGCAATGGGCATAACAGGAACAGAAGTATCCAAGGATGCAGCCTCTGTAATACTAACAGATGATAATTTTTCAACCATAGTTAAGGCAGTTGAAAATGGTAGAAATATATATAACAATATCAAAAATTCTATAAAGTTTTTATTATCAGGAAATCTTTCAGCCATAATAGCTGTTCTATATTCAGCTATAATTAATTTGCCTATGCCTTTTGCAGCAGTACACCTATTATTTATAAATTTATTAACTGATAGTATGCCAGCTATAGCTATTGGAATGGAAAAAAGTAATGGTAATTTATTAAGGGAGAAACCAAGAGGTAGAAGTGAAAGTATTTTAAATAAAGAACTATTAAAAATAGTAGCATTTGAAGGTATTATAATATCTATTTTTACTATAATATCTTTTTATGGTGGAAACCCTCATTTAAATCCTAAAGCGGCATCTACCATGGCATTTTCAACATTATGTCTTGCAAGATTATTTCATGGATTCAATTGCAGAGGAAATAAATCTATTTTTAAATTAGGAATTACTACAAATATATATACTATATTTGCATTTTGCATAGGAGTGCTTTTATTAAGTATAGTTTTGTTTATGCCACCTTTAAAGCAAGTTTTTAATGTTGTGTCATTAAGGGGTAATCAGTATTTGTTATTAATATTTTGTGCAATTATGCCTACAGTAATTATACAATTGTTAAAAATAATAGTTTTGTATAAAAAAGTTCAAAATAAGTAATAAGGAAGCCCAGAAGTTTATGGGCTTCCTTATTAATATATAATAATTTTTTAATCATTATTTTAAAAGGGAATACTAGTAGTAACAATTTTTTTAAAAAATATATAAAATTGTTGACAATAGAAGGTAACAAGCATAATATATAAATATAAACATATGAACAATTATTCATATGAAAAAAGAGGTGCAATTATGGAAAATAATGAAAGAAAAATTGAAAATTGTAATGTAAATATAATTCATGAAGATATTGTAGTAAGAGTTAAGGATAAATTACCAGCAGAAGAAACACTATATGATTTAGCAGAACTTTTTAAAGTATTTGGAGATACTACAAGGATAAAGATAATATGTGCACTATTTGAATCAGAAATGTGTGTATGTGATTTATCTTGTCTTTTAAATATGACACAATCAGCTATTTCACATCAACTTAGAGTATTAAAGTCGGCTAGATTAGTTAAGTTTAGGAGAAAGGGAAAAGTAGTTTATTATTCATTAGATGATGAGCATATAAAACACATATATGATGCTGGATTAAATCATATAAGCGAGTAAAAGGGAGTATGGTTATGGGAAATAAAGAAGAATTGCAATTGACTTTGGAAGGATTAAATTGTGCTAATTGTGCAAGAAAGATTGAAGAAAAAGTTGGCAAGATGGAAGGAGTAAAAGAAAGTAATTTAAATTTTACAACTACAACATTAAATGTAAAGCTAGAAAGAAAAGTTAAGGAAGAGCATGCCATAAATGAAATTAAAAAGATAGTTGAAGCATTAGAACCTCATGTTAAAGTAGAAAAAAAGGTCTCTGGAAAAACAAATGTACAAAGGGCAAAATTTGAAGTAAAACCAACCCTTATAATTGGTACAATATTATATTTAATTGCTGTAATTGGTGATTTCCAAGGAACCTTAGGATTAATATTATTTGGAGCTAGTTATTTATTAATAGGTGGAGAAGTTGTTCTTACAGCAATTAAGAATATAGCCAAAGGACAGGTATTTGATGAAAACTTTTTAATGACTGTGGCAACTATAGGAGCATTTACTATCAATCAATATCCAGAAGCTGTAGCAGTAATGTTATTTTATGAAATAGGAGAAACTATTCAAGGGTATGCTGTTAATAAATCTAGAAGTTCTATATCATCACTTATGGATATAAGAGCTGAATATGCAAATCTTATTATGAATGGAAAAGAAGAAAAAGTATCACCTGAAACAGTGAAAGTTGAAGATGTGATTTTAGTTAAACCAGGAGAAAAAGTTCCTTTAGATGGTGTTGTTATTGAAGGGGAAAGTTTTATTGATACTTCTGCACTTACAGGAGAATCAGTTCCAAGAAAAATAGTGCCTAATGATGAAATATTATCAGGCGGAATAAATACCAGTGGTTTATTAAAGGTAAAAGTAACTAAAAAGTTTGGTGAATCTACAGTTTCAAGAATATTAGATATGGTAGAGAATGCAGCAAGTAAAAAAGCTGATACAGAAAAGTTTATCACTAAATTTGCCAAAGTTTATACACCTATAGTAGTAGTTTTAGCAATATTAATTGCTGTGATTCCTTCAATATTTATAAAAGATGCTTTATTTTCAACTTGGCTTTATAGATCATTGGTATTTCTTGTTGTTTCTTGTCCATGTGCTTTAGTTGTTTCAGTACCTTTAGGCTTCTTTGCAGGTATAGGTGGAGCTTCAAAAAAAGGTGTACTAGTTAAAGGTAGTAACTATTTAGAACTATTAAAAGATTTAGAAACTGTTGTATTTGATAAAACTGGTACTTTAACAGAAGGAGTATTTAGTGTTACAGAAATAAATACTAATGGCATTGATAAAGAAAAACTTATTGAAGTAGCAGCTATGGCTGAAAGTTTTTCTAATCATCCAATAGCTATTTCTATCATAAAAGAATATGGTAAAGAAATAGATAAGGAAGTTATAAAAGAGTATAAAGAAATATCAGGACGTGGAATAAAAGCTGTAATAAATAATGAAGAAGTGCTTGTAGGGAATTCAAAGTTAATGAATGAATTTAACATTTTATATAATGAAGTAGATTCAATAGGAACAGTAGTATATTGTGCTATAAATGGAGAATTTAAAGGTAGTATAGTGATTTCAGATAAGATTAAGGAGAATGCAGTTGAAGCTTTAATAAATCTAAAGAAAGCTGGAGTTAAAAAGACAGTAATGCTTACAGGTGATAATAAAAAGACGGCATACAAGGTTGGAGAAAAGATTAATATTGATGAAGTTCATTCAGAGTTACTACCATTAGATAAAGTAAAAGAAGTAGAAGAAATTATGAAAAGATCTAATAAGAATGGTAAACTTGCTTTTGTAGGTGATGGAGTAAATGATGCACCTGTACTTGCAAGAGCAGATATAGGTATTGCCATGGGAGGGATTGGATCAGATGCAGCTATTGAAGCAGCAGATATAGTATTAATGAAAGATGATATAAATGCTTTAGTAGATGCAATAAATGTGTCAAAGAAAACTAATAAAATATTATGGCAAAATATAGTTTTTGCACTGGGAATAAAGATATTAGTTATGGTACTTGGAACATTTGGCATAGCTAATATGTGGACAGCAGTATTTGCAGATGTAGGAGTAACCATAATTGCCATAATTAACTCTACTAGATGCTTTCGATAAATATTGACAAAAATCATCAACTTAACTATAATAAAGAAAGTCGAGAACATTTTAGGCATAGGGATGCATACAAAATTATTTTGTATCTTTATATAGAGCCGTTTGTTTAGGCATTTGGCTTTATATTTAGCTAGGGAGACTTATGTATAACGGATCTGCTACGTTATACATAAGTCTTTATTTTTATAATATATATTTAAAAAATGCTTAAAATAAGCTTATAGAAATAGTTGAGTTAATTGTTGGTTAAATTTTGAAAATGTATGAGGGAATATAGATTTAGAAAAAAAAGTATGTTATTATATTATCAAAGTATTTAAAGTTATGGGAGATACAGGGTAATAGAAAATATATTTTTAGGATAATTAAATTATCATGATGTTAGGTAAAATATAGGAAAGTGAGAGAATATACTATGGAAAAGAAGAAAAATGTTTCTATGGCAGTAATAAAAAGAATGCCAAAATACTATAGATATTTAGGAGAACTTGTCAAAAATGATGTTGATAGGATATCTTCAAAAGAATTAGGTGAAAAAATAGGTTTTACTGCTTCTCAAATAAGACAGGATTTAAATAACTTCGGAGATTTTGGTCAACAAGGTTATGGATATAATGTAAAAGAGTTGCATAATCAAATAGGAACTATTCTTGGTGTAGGAAAAGAATACAATGCAGTACTTATTGGAGCAGGAAATATAGGGCAGGCAATAGCAAATTATAGTAGATTTACAGATATAGGTCTTGGAATAACAGCAATTTTTGATGCAAATCCAAAACTAGTAGGTATGAGAATAAGAGATGTTGAAATAAAAGATATAGATGAACTTAAAGAATATTTAGAAGAAAATAATATAGATATGGGAATTCTTTGTGTTCCTAGAATAAATGCACAAAAAGTATGTGATGTTTTGGTAAATGGTGGAGTTAAAGGCATATGGAACTTTGCACCAATAGATCTTCATGTACCAGAAACTGTTAAGGTAGAAAATGTTCATTTATCTGAAAGTTTATTAACTTTAGTTTATCAGATGAATAAATAAGAAATCATAAAAAAGATCAATAGTAATATTGTTCTTTTTTTATGTTAGTGAATGGAAAATAAAGTTGCAAATGTAAAAAAAAGTTATTATAATTAGAGTGTAATTAAGAATTAAATTAAGATTCACTTTATAAAAGGTATAAATTTTTTTGTTGATATTTGTTATATAATTAACAAATAGTATGTGGGATTGATGTATAGGGAGGCAACTATGGAATTTAATAATGTTCTTTTAGAAAAAGAGGGTAATATTGCTATTGTAACAATAAACAGACCTAAAGCTTTAAATGCTTTAAACTCTGAAACTTTAAAAGAGTTAAATGCAGTGATAGAAGATTTAGAAAATGATAAAGAGATTTACTGTGTAATTTTAACTGGTTCAGGAGAAAAATCCTTTGTTGCTGGTGCTGACATTTCAGAAATGAAAGATCTTGATTCAAAAGGTGGAAAGGAGTTTGGGTTACTAGGTAATAAAGTATTTAGAAGACTTGAAAATTTAGATAAACCTGTCATAGCAGCAATTTCAGGATTTGCTTTAGGAGGAGGATGTGAACTTGCAATGGCATGTGATATAAGAATTGCATCTGAAAAAGCTAAGTTTGCGCAACCTGAGGCAGGACTTGGTATAACTCCTGGGTTTGGTGGAACTCAAAGACTTCCAAGACTTGTTGGTGAAGGAAAGGCAAAGGAATTAATCTATACGTGTGTAATGGTAAAAGCTGATGAAGCATTAGCAATAGGATTAGTAAATAAAGTTGTGCCTTTAGATAAATTAATGGATGAAGCAAGAACTATGGCTAAAGCTATATGTTCCAATGCACCAATAGCTGTTAAAACATGTAAAGATGCTATAAACAGAGGTATGCAAGTAGATATAGATAAGGCTATAGAAATAGAGGCAGGGGATTTCGGAAGCTGCTTTGATTCTTTAGATCAAAAAGAAGGAATGAGTGCATTTCTAGAAAGAAGAGAAAAGAATTTCCAAAATAAATAATAATTTGTTTTAAATAAATGTGTTTAAGTATGTATAAGGGCAATTTATGGGAGGTAAAAGTATGAATTTTACATTGACTAAGGAGCAAGAATTAGTTAGGCAAATGGTTAGAGATTTTGCAGTTAATGAAGTTAAACCAATAGCTGCTGAAATAGATGTAACAGAAAGATTTCCAATGGAAAACGTTAAGAAAATGGGAGAGTTAGGAATGATGGGAATTCCTTTCCCTACTGAATTTGGTGGAGCTGGTGGTGATGTATTATCTTATATCCTAGCAGTGGAAGAGCTATCAAAAGTTTGTGCTACTACAGGAGTTATTCTTTCAGCACATACATCACTTTGTGCTTCATTAATAAATGAAAATGGTACACCTGCACAAAAAGAAAAATATTTAAGAGATTTATGTACTGGTAATAAGATTGGTGCGTTTGGACTTACTGAACCAGGAGCAGGTACAGATGCAGCAGGACAACAAACTACAGCAGTATTAGATGGAGATAACTATATCTTAAATGGTTCTAAGATATTTATTACTAATGGTGGTGTAGCCGATACATTTATAATATTTGCCATGACTGATAAATCAAAGGGAACTAAGGGAATCTCAGCATTTATTGTCGAAAAAGGATTCCAAGGATTTTCAATAGGAAAAAAAGAGGACAAGCTTGGTATAAGAGCATCTTCTACTACAGAGCTTATTTTTGAAAATTGTATAGTCCCTAAAGAAAACTTGATTGGTAGAGAAGGAAAAGGTTTTGGTATAGCAATGAAAACTCTTGATGGAGGAAGAATTGGTATAGCTGCTCAAG
>ERZ773103.1144-NODE-1144-length-29013-cov-4.685959_pt1 | contig 29013 bp, 23 predicted proteins | sample MGYA00511118_ERZ773103 | MGnify/ENA primary metagenome ERZ773103 (study PRJEB29015, sample SAMEA2737821) | human gut metagenome | biome: human gut; feature: human-associated habitat; material: faeces | place: China | collected 2012 ... | reverse complement strand
ATAAAAATTATAAATATTTAGCTGTAATAGATTTCTGGCACCTTAGCATGCCTGATGGAGTTCCCGCATAAAGAATTGTCCCTCCTTCATTTCCGCCTCCCGGTCCCAGTTCGATCACATAATCTGCTTGCTTTAAAACCTCCAGATTATGTTCAATCAGGTATATGGTATTTCCATTCTCAGTCATTTGTTCAAACAAATCTAAGATATTCTGAATATCTTTCATATGCAGTCCATCGGTTGGTTCATCCAGGATAAACACCTCTCCTTCACTGTTCAGATAAGAGGCCAGCTTCATTCTCTGGAGTTCCCCTCCTGACAATGTTGATAATGCCTGATTTAGATGCAGATAGGAAAGCCCTACCAACATCAGCGGATGTAGTAATCTGGCTATCTCCGTCCCTGCAAACCATTTTTCAGCCTTTTCCACACTCAGATCCATTACCTGCGCGATATTCATTCCGTCTACTTCATATGCCAGTGCCTCTTTTGAATACCTGAGACCACCACAGGCTTCACAGGTCGTCTCGATCGCATCCATAAATGCCATATCAGAGACAATCACACCCTTTCCACCGCACACCGGACATTTCCCTTTTCCGTTGAACGAGAACAAGCTGGCTTTTGCCTCGCTTCTTTTCGCATAGATTTTGCGGATTTCATCTGCAATGCCAAGATATGTTGCAGGTGTAGACCTTAAACTAATTCCTATGTTTTTCTGACTGATATAGATTGCCTCTGGATGTCGGACATAAAAACTCTCCATCAATGAGCTTTTTCCAGAACCCGCAACACCTGCGATCACGGTCATAATACCCTTTGGTAATTTTACATTCACTTGTTTCAGATTATGATAGGTCAGATTCTTAAGTTCATAAAAGCCCGTCGGAGTCTTCACGTCATCCTTTATCTTTGTGCGGGAACGTTTCCGCAGATATTCTCCGGTCTGCGTGTCACTCTCAAGCAATTCTTCGTACGTTCCTTCAAACAAAATATGACCGCCTTCTGCCCCTGCTTTAGGCCCCATATCTACGATATGGTCAGCTTCCCGAATCATCTCTGCATGATGTTCAACCATAAGAACGGTATTTCCCGCATCCCGAAGTTTCTTCACTGCGGCGAGCATACGGTGAATATCGTGACTGTGAAGTCCCACGCTCGGTTCATCTAAAATATACAAAAGATCTGTCAGCGACGAGTTTAAATACTTCGCGATCTTACATCGCTGTGCTTCTCCACCCGATAAGGTACTGAGTCCTCGGTCCAATGTCAGATAATCCAAACCAATATCGATCAATGCCTGTATCCTGACAGTCAATGTTCGTTTGATATCTTCTGCCAAAGGCGAATCAATCCCTGCAAGCCATGCGATCAGCTCTCTCAGCGGCAGCGCTGCAGCCTCCGCAATATTGATTCCCTGTATCTTACAAGATCTGATCTTCTCATTTAACCTGGTACCTCCACAATCTGGGCATACGCCATGATGTGTCATCGGTTCCAGGATATCTTTGTGAATCTTACCTTCGTCAGATTTGAGCACGCTTCGGTACATACGGTGCACAAGTCCTTCATATTTTGCAGTCTTCGGCCATCCTTCCGGAGGATTCTTTAACCGGATCTGCGGCGAATACAAGAACAGTTCCAGTTCCTCTTCCGTATAGTCTTTAATCTTTTTATTCAGATCAAATAATCCACTGTTCGCGTAGCGGATCCATCTCCACTGCCCCGGTTCAAATGCGACATAATGAATCACGCCCGGATCATTCAGACATTTATCGAAGTCTACCAGCTTGTGCACATCCAGCTCCGTAATCTCTCCAAGACCATCGCACCGTGGACAACTTCCCTGTGGATGATTAAAAGAAAATGAATCCGAATATCCCACAAATGGCTGCCCTACACGTGAAAAAAGTAATCTGAGCAATGTATAGGTATCTGTATAAGTTCCCACCGTAGAACGCTGATTCATCGTCGGTTTCTTCTGATCTATCACGATTGCAACCGGCAGATTCTCTACTTTTCCCACATGGGGTCTTCCATACTTCGGAAGATAATTCTGCACAAACCCCGGGAACGTATCATTCAGCTCACGCCTCGACTGTGCCGCAATCGTATCAAGCACCATAGAAGATTTCCCGGATCCGGAGACTCCTGTGAATACCGTCAGCTTATACTTCGGAATATCCACCGATACATGCTTTAAATTATTCTCATACGCATCCATTACCCGGATACTGCTTCGTCTGTCCTCTGCCATCTCGTTCCAACCGTCCTTTAACTCAGTATCAGATATCTGTGCCGACTACTCTCTGTCAGTCGTTCTCTACTGTCTGATCTTGATCACGATCTCTCCATGTTCTTTATATCCATCCAATTCCTTGATCACGGATGTCGTAACATTCTTCACCAGACGTTTTACAAATGGCACCAACGGAATCTCTTCTCCTCCAATCAGCACCTGCACATCTCCGCCTCGTAAAATGCAATCATCTCTGCCGGCCTCTCCTGCCAGAATCCGTCTGGTCAGTCCTCTGCAATCGCTTCCACATGCAGTACAGCAATCCGGCGGATAATTTGGCATACGCTCCGGTACATTTTCCTCCAAAAAATCCACCAGTTCTTCGATCAATGTAAATGCATTGATAATCGGAAGTCCATCATATTCTGCCGGAAGGATGAACTGTTCCGCAAATGACCCACTGATGAGCATTGTCAGATCATCTTTTCCATTATCGATATCATCCGTACTTGCCGCCGTCAAAATATTCGGGCAATTCACCAGACATCTTCCCTTAATGATCAGATAATCTTTTTTATAAAAGTCCAGCATCTTCTCAATCTCTGCCGGACCACTTCCTGTTCTCGCTACAAAGTCTTTATAATCCGCTTCCGATACAACCCCTACGCTATACTCTCGCCGTTCTAATTCTTCTGTAATTCGCGTAGCAACTGCATCGTATTCCGAGGAATTTCTTCCTAAAATGTTAAATATTTTCATACTGCTACTCCATTCTTTATTATTATTTTTTTACTTTTGGGACCAATACGGATAAGTATATCATATTTTCCCCTCCTCCGTTATATATTTATACAAAAATATACCGAGGTCTTCTATGTCCAGGAAACGTGCTTTCTTTGCCTCTTTTCTTCTTCTGACAACGCTTTCTGCCTCTTTATGTCTTTATTCCCACTTTTACAAAAATGAAAACCGACGCTTTGAAATCTTTACAGACAATCTATTCGTACAAGAAGTTACCGGAAGTACGATCACGCTTCACTATACATTAAAAAATCCTTCAAATTATAATATCAGTGAAATTCCTGTCAGCTACGGTTCCTTTTCTACTGACTCAGCTGCCACAAGTACGTCTCTGGAAAATACCATAGCAAAACTTGACTCATTCGATATCGCACAGCTAAACCAGACCAACCGACTCACCTGCGAAGTCCTGGATGATTATCTCACACAGGCCCTGGAACTTTCCCCGTTTACTCTATATAGCGACCCTCTATCACCTATGACCGGGATTCAGGCACAACTTCCAATATTACTTTCAGAGTACCAGTTCTACACTGCCGAAGATATCGATACATATTTAAAACTTCTCCAGAAAACTCCCGCATATTTTCAGTCGCTCCTTTTCTTCGAACAGCAAAAATCAAAAGCCGGCCTCTTCATGCCCGCTTATTCTGCGGAAGATATCATTACAGAATGTCGCGACTTTATCGCACTCGGTGATAAACACTATCTGATCACCACTTTTCCAGACCGCCTAAACGCAATGTCTCTGTCAAAGAAACAAAAAAATGCATATATTAACGCAAACAAATCCTATGTCCAAAAATATATCATGACTTCTTATCTTTCTCTGGCAGACGGACTGGAAGATCTGAAAAATTCCGGTCGCAACCAAAAGGGATTATGTTATCTCCCCAACGGAAAATCTTATTACGAAACGCTCGTACATTCCGAAACCGGCTCTTCCAGAAGTATTACCGAATTACAGAAACTCACAGTCACCCAGATGCAGGCAGATCTGTCTTCTATTCAACGGATACTGAAAGGGAAATCCGAGACGGTTACATTTGCAGAAGCTCAAAAACTAAAACTCTCAGACAGAAATCCTTCTGCGATTTTATCCACACTTGCATCCAAAATCTCCGGAGATTTCCCCCGTCTGTCCGGAATCCATACACAGGTCAAATATGTTTCTGATTCCATGGAGGATTACCTGAGCCCGGCTTTTTACATGATTCCACCTATCGATAATAGTCACGAAAATATAATCTATGTCAACAAAAAACATATGAATGATGATCTCACGCTTTTCACTACACTTGCACACGAAGGGTATCCGGGGCATCTCTACCAGACCGTATATTATGCAAAGACAGACCCTCCTGCAATCCGCACACTCTTAAATTTCGGAGGTTACACCGAAGGGTGGGCCACTTACTGCGAGATGTTAAGTTACTATTACGCGCCGCTCTCCAAAGATGAGGCTGTTCTTATGCAGAAGAACGCCTCCTTACTCTTAGGCTTGTATGCACTGGCTGACATGGGTATTCATTATAATGGGTGGTCCGTCTCTGATACGATCACATTTTTTGGAAGCTACGGACTCACGGATGCCGACTCTGTAAAATCTATCTATCAACTGATCATCGCAGATCCGGCAAATTATTTAAAATACTATATCGGCTATCTGGAATTTCTGGAATTAAAAAAAGAAGCCATCGCCAACTGGGGTTCTGACTTCTCTCAGAAAAAATTTCACCAGACGATACTGGAACTTGGCCCTGCCACATTTTCACGGATTGAAAAATATATCTTACATCCCACCAGCAAGTAACACACTTGCCGCAAGTCCTGCTGCCGTTGCAATCAGTGCTCCTGCCAGCGTATACCTGGTCTTTGTGACCTTTGCAGTCATGTAGTAGACACTCATCGTATAGAATATCGTCTCAGTGCAGGCCATACTGATCGATGCGATCAATCCCTGTCTGGAGTCTGTTCCGTATTCTTTAAATACATCGAGTAGAAGTCCGGTAGCAGCCGAAGAAGAAAACAGCTTCACTACCGTAAGGGGCACTAATTCTCCGGGAAATCCAATATATTTGGTATATCTCCCCAGAATTTCTGCCAGAAAATTTAAGAAACCGGACGCTCTTAAAACACCCACCGCCACCATAAGTCCCACCAGAGTTGGCATAATTTCCACGACAGTCTGAAATCCTTTTTTCGCTCCTTTTACAAAAGAATCATAGACCGCTACTTTCTGCAGGATTCCATATACCACGATTCCAAACAGAACCATCGGCACAATAAAATCCGTCAGATACAATAATAATTTCATCTGAGTTCTTCTTTCTACATTAAGTTGTAACCAATTATATGAGCATATATATTTCCTTATTCGAAAGCAGGTGTTTTCTATGTTAAATTATTTATGGGCCGGTATGATCCTTATCGGCATTTTGTTCGCCGCCTTTACTGGGCAGATGCCGGATATCACAAGCGCCGCATTAGATTCCGCCAAAGAAGCCATTATGCTCTGCATTACCATGATGGGAGTCATGGCTCTCTGGACCGGACTTATGGAAATCGCCAGGGAGGCCGGAATCCTTACTGACGTTTCAAGAAAAATCCGACCATTTATCCACTATCTCTTCCCGGAACTTCCGGGAAATCACCCAGCCGAAGAACATATCACCACTAACATCATCGCCAATATCTTAGGGCTCGGGTGGGCTGCAACTCCCGCAGGACTTCTGGCCATGAAAGAACTGGCTAACCTTGAAGATGACCGCAGAAAACATACGGCTCCGGGACCCGCACGGGCACCCGGAACCGCAAGTAATGAAATGTGCAATTTTTTAATCCTAAATATTTCTTCTCTGCAACTGATCCCAGTAAATGTCATCGCCTTTCGCAGCCAGTACGGGAGCGTAAACCCCGCCGCAATCGTCGGTGCCGGTATCATCGCAACAACGATCAGCACTCTCGCAGGCATCCTTTACTGCAAAGTTGCCTCCAGAACTTATCCTTAGGTATTTATTATAATATCAGATCACCGATTTTCTGATAGTCTTTCAAGCTGTAAGCTTCTATCACATTTCCCTGAACCACATAGAGTGCGTCATCTATATAGACGCCTCTGGTTCCCATCATCTGATTTCCATTGATCTCTTCTTTAAGAACCAGATCAAATCCATTCTTTTCATCATACCGGAATAAGAAATACTTCTGAACCCCTTCTGTATTTCCCGAGAATCCGATGAGATTTTGGTCTGCACTTACAAGTGCTGCTTTATAATCGTAAGATACCTCCGTACTATATACATTTTCCAAGGTATAAGTATCCATCTCCTTTACATTTGCCGAATCAGAGACATCAAACATCGTGACCTTCACGCCATTCGTCACACCAGTCTCTTCATCCGCATCCATGCCAATTCCCAGAAGTTTTCCATCTCCATAAGGATGCAGATAATCTGAAAATCCCGGAATCTTTAACTTTCCTATAATCTCCGGATTCTTCGGATCTGACAGATCTACAGAAAATAGAGGATCCGTCTGTGCAAACGTCACAAAATATCCAGTATCTCCCATGAGTCTTGCGGAATAAACGCTCTCATCTTTCGCCAGGTTCTCTATCGCACCCACTTCTTTCAAATCCATGTCTAGAATACGAACGTCATTCTTATTATCATCCGTCAGCACAAGTCGCAGATAACCCTTATACTCATCAATAGAATAGGAATCATTCAGATAGCCATCTACTTTTCCCTGCGCCCCGGCAGATAATTTTCCATCTTTATATCCAATTCTGCGAAGTGTCGTCTTCTGGCCATTTACATAATCCCATACTGTATCATAATAATAAATGTTCTTCTCGCTGACATACACTTCTCCGCCATCCGACATGATTGCTTTGCTGTCGTAAGTTTTACCCGGATTCTTAATATCCACAGATGTTATGACAGAGTATTCATATCCCTCCGAAACCGCCGGAAGGAAAATATCACTTGCCGCTACTTTTTCACCGTTAACGAGCGGAACATACGTCTCCGGTTCAGACTTTTTCATTCCATCCAGATAAATGCTGTAATCACTGAACAGATAGACATAATCTCCAACCTTTCTGGATGATTCATAATTTCCATTCTGCGTGATCCGTCCCAGTTCCTTCGGATTCTCTATATCCGAAATATCATATGTAATCATCACCGTATTCATAGGGTTCCAATAATTGTAAGCATCAATTTCTTTCCCCGAACTTGTCTGTTTCTCGCAGACTGCGATCACATAATGCTGCTCCTTATCCAGATAAAACTCACGAATCGTATCAATATCTTCCGGTTGGATCGTCTGCAGAGATTTCATTGCAGACGCATTCGCATCCACGATAGAAATCTCTTTAGAATTATCTTTTAATACATACAGATAATTTCCGTCCGTCTTAACCGTATCACCTTCATCGACACCATCCTGTCTCACGTTCGTCTCAGAATATCCACTTCCAGAAGTATCTACAGCTTTTGCGGCCTCCGAATTCGCAGCAGATAAAGTACTGTCTGCTGCCGCGTCACTCTCCAGGGTTGCGATTTCATTTTGATTTTCTGACGAAGCTGTGCCTCCATCTCTGGCATACATTTCGGTCCCATACGACTCGCTCTGCATCCGTTTGGAATAGGTTTCTAAGTACGCATAAGCATCTTCATAATTATCGGCTGCCTTTATATTTTTCTCTTTTGAAATCGTAATCTCACTCTCAGAGCCATCTGTACTCGCGGTAGTTCCTCCACCGGATATACCGTCCGACTTCGTCAGATTCTTCAGATATACATTAAATCCGACGACTGCCACCAGACACGCGGCTGCCACTGTCGCGCCCCGGAAAATCCATGTTCTTTTCTTCTGTCTGCTCGATTTTCTTCGCCCTTCTCCCTGATCTTCCAGAGTTTTCAGAATCTTTTCCGGCTGTAAACGTTCCGGCACCTGCACATCTTCCGTCTCTTTTTTTATCAGCTCCATGATATCCTTATTCTTCTCATCCATCGCTTCCACCTCCTATCGTAAAATGCACTCCATCTTATCAAGTGCCCGACTTAATTTCGACCGCACCGTTCCTGCTTTTAACTTCAATGTCTGCGCAATCTCATCACTCTTATAGCCTCCGAATACCGACAATGCCACGATCATTTGCTCCTCTTCACTCAGTACAAAGAATGCTTTTTTTACATCCATCCGGAGTCCATGATCGATTTCTACCGCCGCTTCCTCTTCTTTTCGTTCTTCTGGTGCCTCGTTCTGTGCTTGCTGTTCTCTATTCTTCTGCTTCAGCTTTTTCCTGCACACATTTGCCAGAATCTGAAATATCCAGGACCTGAAAGCCTCTTCTTTGCGCAACTTATGTACATTCTCATAGGCAGCTAGAACAGCCTCCATCACCGCATCCTCTGCATCATATGAATTGCGCATCATACACAGCGCAAATCGATATAAGTCTTTATATATTTCTTCGTATTTCTCTGTAAACCTCTTTGCATCCATATCAAATTCCTCTTTTTATACCAACCTCTGGTGCCAACATCTTATATATAGGAGTATATCATGCCGGAGATTGTTGCATCCAAAATATTTTTTCTGTGAAAATGCTATACAAAATAAGGCAGCTCGTCGATTCGAACTGCCTCCATAAATATATGATTTTATTTCTTAGCCTTTATAATAATTGATCAGGCATCCCTTTAAGATAATCTCGCGCTCTGCATTCGTCATATCTCCAAGTTTCAATGTAATCTCTTTTAAATCATCACCCACTACATATGCCTTGATCTCAGCGTCTTTGTTCTCCACTGCCTTTCGGATCTCCGGCACGAAGATATAGTCTCCATTCTTAAAACTTAGATGCTCATGGTCTTCTGCTGTAATAAACGGAAGCATACCCCAGTTGATCAGGTTCGAACGATAACGTTTCGTTGCATATTCATTTGCAATGTTCGCCCAGCCACCAAGTACTTTCTGGCAGGATGCAGCCTGCTCTCTGGCTGATCCATCTCCCGGTTTCACTGCGAATATTGTACTTCCTACACCAAGATTTCCTTCTCCGACATTCGGATAAACCTTATGTACCTTCGCCATCACTGGTTTCAATTCTTCCAGTGCATCTAACGGACAATTTCCGGCTTCAATCGCTTTCTGTGCTTTCTGCACTTCCTTCGCTCTTCCTACATATGCCGGATCTTTTCTGGACAATGCAAACTCTGCAAGTCCCAGTGGATTCGAACGGTAAGAAGAAGTCTCGCCGGATGGAATCAGCTCATCCGTTGTCGTAACCGGATCGTGAATCTCTGACACAACTTTTAACATCAGATTCTCCGGAAGTGCTGACATCTTCGGCCAGTCCTTGATGTTTGGTCCAAACTGAATCTCAACAGAAGGATCAGCCACTCCTTTGCTGTCAAATACACGATTTGCATAGATATTCTTATCAAAATGATACTTGCGGCTTCTGTATTCTACATCCATGTCTGTTGCCGGGGTAAGGAATCCCTTATTCGCTGCTGTCGCCGCAATTGAACGTGCATCCATAAGTGCAACAGACGCAATCTGTCCATTCTGTAACTTAGAACCCTCACGGTTCGGGAAGTTTCTTGTAGAATGACGGATAGAAAATGCATTATTCGCCGGCGTATCCCCTGCTCCAAAGCAAGGTCCACAGAATGCCGTCTTAAGGATTGCACCTGTCTCCAGAAGTTCTGCTGCCACACCGTTCTTGATCAGTTCCATATAAATTGGTGTACTTGCCGGGTAAACACTGAATGAAAATTCATCCGCACCGATATAATGGCCTTTGATAATATCCGCCGCCTCACAGATATTTTCAAATCCACCGCCTGCACATCCCGCGATCAGTCCCTGATCTACATAAAGTTTTCCATCAACGATCTTATTCTGAAGAGAATAATCCACAGCCCCGTCAAGACTTATCAACGCTTTCTGTTCTACATCATGGAGAATATCTTTTAAGTTCGCATTCACCTCTTCGATCGTGTATACATTCGATGGGTGGAACGGCATCGCGATCATCGGTTTGATCTCACTTAAATTCACATAAACCATGCCGTCATAATATGCCACATCTCCAGGGTTCAGTTCCTTATAATCTTCGCTTCTTCCATGAATATCGTAAAATTCTTTGATCTTCTCATCAGTCTTCCAGATAGAAGAAAGACAGGTAGTCTCCGTCGTCATAACATCAATACCAATTCTGAAATCAGCACTGAGTCTCTCTACGCCAGGTCCTACAAATTCCATCACTTTATTATTTACATAGCCATTGCCAAATGTCGCTCCGATAATCGCCAGTGCCACATCCTGCGGTCCTACTCCTTTCATCGGCTCGCCGTCCAGATAAATAGCAACGACATCTGGACATTTGATATCATAGGTCTTATTCAGTAACTGCTTTACCAGCTCCGGACCGCCCTCGCCCATTGCCATCGTGCCGAGTGCTCCATAACGTGTATGACTATCAGATCCCAGGATCATCTTGCCTCCGCCGGCTAACATCTCACGTGCAAACTGATGAATAACAGCCTGATGCGGCGGTACATAGACACCGCCGTACTTCTTCGCACAAGTCAGGCCAAACATGTGGTCATCCTCATTGATCGTACCACCTACCGCACACAGCGAGTTGTGGCAGTTTGTCAGCACATATGGAATCGGGAAACGCTCAAGCCCGGATGCCCTTGCAGTCTGAATGATTCCTACGAATGTGATATCGTGTGACGTTAATTTATCAAATTTAATCTGAAGATGTTCCATATCCTCAGATGTATTATGTTCTTTTAAAATATTGTAAGCCATTGTATTCTGTCTGGCTTCTTCCGGCGACAGCCCCTTCCCTGTCTTAGCCTTTACTTCCTCTGGAGATTCTACAATCTCTGAGCCATTGATCAGATAGACTCCATTATCATATAATTTCAACATGGTTTTACCTCCTGTTAATCCCCATTTTTATTGTATACACGTATACTCTATCACAGGATATATATGCTGTCAAATAAAAATAAGAAAGAAAATCCAACTCTTTCTTCTCGGATTTTCTTTCTTTATTTTCACTAAAATTATGCTTCTAACAACGCCTGATAGACGTCTCGTTTACTGATTCCACGATCTTTCGCCACCTGCTTCATCGCAGATTTCTTGTCCATTCCCTGCGAAAGATAATGTTCCATATGTTCCTCGATACTAAGGTTCTCCCACTGTGCCTGTGCTTCTTCTTCCAACTCCTTACGGCTCTTTCCTTCGATGACGATCACGCACTCACCACGTGGTGCCTCCTCTTCGTAATGTGCCAGTGCCTCCGAGAGCGTTGTCTTGTAGACGGTCTCGTGTCTCTTCGTAAGTTCCCTGCAAATGCTGACGCTGCGGTCACCCAATGTACTTAACAAAAGTTCCAGCGTCCGCACCAGACGATGTGGGGCCTCATACATCACGATCGTTCTGGTCTCGTTCTCAAGCTCTTTAAGAACTGCCTGACGCTCTTTTTTATCTGTCGGCAAAAACGCCTCGAATGCAAATCTTCTGGTTCCCTGACCGGAGATTGTCAGTGCCGTAATGCATGCCGCCGCTCCCGGGACTGCTGTCACTGTAACACCTGCCTCATGGCACATCTTCACCAGTTCTTCTCCCGGATCAGAGATTCCCGGAGTACCTGCATCAGTGATCAGTGCAATATCCGTTCCATCTAATAACTTCTCTACCAGCTTATGCCCTTTTTCTATTTTATTATATTCGTGATAGCTGGTCATCGGTGTCTTAATCTCAAAATGATTCAGAAGTTTGATACTATTTCTGGTATCTTCCGCTGCTATCAGATCCACTTCCTGCAACACTCTGACCGCACGGTATGTCATATCCTCCAGATTACCGATCGGAGTCGCACACAGATATAATGTTCCTGCCATATTATCGTTTCCTTTTCATCATTCTTACTAGCATAATGTCGCATAGATGACTGCTTTGATCGTATGCATACGGTTCTCAGCCTCATCAAATACAACAGACTGCGGAGACTCGAAGACTTCATCCGTCACTTCCATCTCATCAATGCCAAATTTCTCTGCGATCTGTGCTCCGATCGTTGTCTTTGTATCATGGAAGGATGGCAGACAGTGCATAAAGATCGCATGCTCATCCGCATTTTCCATTACTTTTTTATTTACCTGATAAGGAGTCAGAAGTTTGATACGTGTCTCCCATACTTCATCCGGCTCACCCATAGATACCCAGATATCTGTATAAACAACGTTCGCACCCTTTGTACCTTCTTCTACATCTTCTGTCAGACGAAGCGTACAGTCATGTTCTGCTGCGATAGCTTTGCATGTCTCTACCAGTTCGTCTGCCGGGAATAATTCTTTCGGTGCACATGCAGTAAAGTTGATTCCCATCTTCGCACACGCTACCATCAGAGAATTACCCATATTGTTGCGGGCATCTCCCATGTATGTAAAGTTCAGTCCTTTTAAATATCCAAATTTTTCTTCCATTGTAAGAAGATCTGCGAGCATCTGTGTCGGATGAAATTCATCTGTCAGTCCATTCCATACCGGTACTCCGGCATAATCTGCTAATGTCTGTACCAGTTCCTGGCTGAAACCACGATACTCAATACCATCATACATTCTTCCAAGGACACGTGCGGTATCTGCGATACTCTCTTTCTTACCCATCTGAGAACTTCCCGGATCCAGATAAGTAACTCCGAGTCCAAGGTCATGTCCTGCTACTTCAAACGAACAACGGGTACGAGTAGATGTCTTCTCGAATAATAATACGATATTCTTACCCTCTAAATATTTATGAGGAGTTCCGTTTCTCTTCATTCTCTTAAATTCTTTTGCAACGTCTAATAAATAGCGAATCTCCTCTGGTGTATAATCTAATAATTTTAAAAAGTTTCTTCCTCTTACATTTACTGGCATAATCTGTCTCCTTTTCCTTCTCTGATCTGTTTCTATCTATTATAGCACGCTCCATTTAGGTTGCAAGACTACTCGTCCTTCCGATGATCCTCCAGATAAGATAGCACAAATGCAATCATCGTCTGATAATCGTTGCATCCTTCCTGCATCACGGATTCTGCTTTTTTAATCTTATTTAACACTGTATTTCTGTGCAGATATATGGCTGTCGATGTCTGGTTGATATTGCGTCCGTTCTCCAGATAGCTCATAAACACCTCACACAAATTGCTGTTATGCTCTGCATCATATTGCTTTAACGCCATATAGTATGGGCTCTCTATCATTTTCATAGGAAGATTTCTTTTCACTTCCTTCAAAAGATAAGAAACATAGACGTCTTTAAATTCACAAAATTCTTTCTTTTCTTCCTTATATAAGTTGTTCAACCGAATTGCCTCTTTACACTGTCTGGCTGCTATCTGAAGATCCATCAGTGAAAAGAACGTATGACTGATCCCACATTGAAACGGCACATCACGGAAACTCTTCCGGAATAGTTCTTCTTCCTCTGCATTTAAAAATTGCATATAATCTCCGTCTTTCCCGATCAGCCTTAGTACATACAACGTATTCTGATAGACAAATGGTTTCAGATCCGAGATGACATTGCGAAGGTTCCAACAGACAAAAGAATATGGAAGATCCGTCTGATTCTCATATTCCACTCTCGCCAGCAAATATCTTCCCTCCATCGAAAGCCCCGGCACATAGTCCACTCTGGATTCATACTGCTTCGGATCTGCCTCCTGATTTTCTAAAATCTCCGCCAGAAGTGACTCATAGAATTCTGAGGAAGTACGGTTTTTAAATCGCTCCTGCTGAAAATACAGGCTCAGATTCTCCGAAATCGTATTCATCATATATAAATAATTTGTCTTCGGATGTACCGTACATTTAAATACAATCGCATACCCCACCGTATGGTTATTTGCCTGAAACCGATACATCATACTGTAATAACAATCATGCGTAGTCAGACAATAGTAATTGATGAGTGGATTTTCTGCTTTCTCCGATGTCGAGATTAAGCCATCCTGTCTTAAGCGCACCATCGTACTCTGTGTCACGAACCCCGCATCCAGGATAGATTCCATGATCGGATCCGTAACTCCCGGTACCTTAATATAACCCAACAACGAGAAACTTCGATCAAGCACCACCATCGGATGTACCAGATATTCACTGGTAAGTTCTAACAGCTCCTGAAGCGGCTTTTGCTGTAACAGCGCCAGATGAAATCTAGTGTCCCAGACTTCAAAATCATGAAAGACATTCAAAAGCTTGTTGAAAATAATGGAAAATGATTCTTCCGCATACAAAAGAACCACCGGCAAATCTGCATTTACCTCACGAAGTGTTGTCTTCTTGTCCATTTCGCAGACACACAGAAACGTGCAGGGCGATAAGATCTGCTGTCCGATCAGCAGACTTTCATGACTTTTTAGCATACTCTCTGATATTAAATATAAGTAATCTCTCTCATCTTCCTGCACGTAATCAACATCAAACAACTTGATTCCGTCATATGTCTTCGACATATCAATGTTCTGTGTCTCAAAATTACTATTTACCGATAATTTATATAGCAACACGTTCAATGGTAACTGCATCTTTTCACCCCTAAAATTTATATGCCTTATTATACCCGATGCTAAAATATGTTTCAATTGCATAATTTCACTTCTTCTTTTTGTATTTTTTCACATACAAAACCGGTTTTTAACATTTTATCATTATTAATAATTACATTACGGTATAATGAATGTAATAGAGAGACGAGGAGGTATCACTATGAACTTATTTTCACCTGCTGAGGTGGCAAAAAACTATATCGCCACCGGAAAAGCAAAGGTCAACACCCCTGTTGCCAAGATGCTCTTGCTCGGCATCATGGCCGGTGCCTTTATTGGTTTCGGCGGGGTCGCTTCCACCGCAGTTGCAGTATCTGTTCCATTAGCTTCTGTCGGTAAATTTTTAGGTGCCTGTATCTTCCCCGGCGGACTTACGATGGTCTTACTTGCCGGAAGTGAACTATTCACAGGTAACAGCCTGCTTATCATCCCTCTTTTAGAAAAAGAGATTTCTATCGGAGGTATGTTAAAGAACTGGGTCGTCGTATACATAGGAAACTTTATCGGCGGAATGTTAGTCGCTGCCGGGATTGTTTACTCCCACGAGGTGAGCATGTTTGATAACGGTATGGCAGTATCTGTTATGTCTACTGCCGCATCAAAATGTGCATTACCTTTCGGAGATGCATTTATCAAAGGTATCCTCTGTAACTTCTTAGTATGCATCGCTGTATGGATTTCATTTGCAGCCAAAGATGTTGCTAATAAGATCATCGGATTATTCTTCCCGATCATGATCTTCGTGCTCTGTGGATTTGAGCATAGTGTTGCTAACATGTATTACATCTGTGCCGGCCTGTTCGCCAAAGGAAATGCTGTCTATACAGAGGCTGCAAAAGCTGCCGGCGTAAACTTAGATGCACTCACGGTCGGTAACTTCCTTACGAAAAATCTTCTGCCGGTCACACTCGGCAATATCATCGGTGGTGCGCTGTTAGTCGGCTGTGTATATTGGTTCGTTTATTTAAGAAAAACAGACAAATAATGGGATTGTTATATTATAGACAAGTCCTATAAATTGACGTTTTCTATAGATGTTTCAAATGCACAATTTGAGCACTATTTTTTGTCTCATTTCACACACATTAAAAAGACTTAAAATTTTAAAATATAAGATGATTAAAATTTAGGATTTTAATCATCTTATTTTTGTATATGAACATTTTTAAGGAGGAACAAGGGGATGAGTAAAATATATCTCGCGGATACTGGAAGCAGTGACATTAAAGTCAAAGGTCTGCTGCACCAGCTTCAGGCCAAAGCCAAAGCCTGTCCGCCTGGTACCTGCCCGCTGACCGTTCAGTTGTCACTTCTGACGACTGCCAGAAATCAGACTTGTGGAAAATGTGTTCCATGTAGAGACGGTCTTCCGCAGTTGGAATCTCTGATTCAGAAAGTACTGGATGGAGAAGGGGATACAGGAACTTTAGATGAAATTCGTTATCTTGCAACCATGATCAGTGAAACGGCTGACTGTGCGATCGGATACAAAGCCGCTATGGAGGTTCTTGACGGTCTGGAGACATTCAAAGATGAATACGAAAGTCACGTTACAGAGCACAGATGTCTTTCTGACAGAGGACAGAAAGTACCATGCATCAACCTCTGTCCGGCACACGTAGATATTCCGGCGTACATCGCACTGATCGCAGAAGAAGATTATGCAGGATGTATCAATATGATTCGTAAGGACAACCCTCTGCCAACCGCATGTGCCATGATCTGTGAGCATCCATGCGAGGAGCGTTGCCGTAGAAACCTGATCGATGATTCGATCAATATCCGTGGTCTTAAGAAATTTGCTGTAGACCAGGTTGCCGCAGATCAGGTATCCGTACCAAAAGCTGGTCCGTCGACCGGCAAAAAAGTCGGCATCATCGGTGGTGGCCCTGCCGGTCTGACTGCCGCATATTTTCTTGCACAGATGGGACACAAAGTTGTAATCTATGAGCGCCAGAAAAAATTAGGCGGAATGTTAAGATACGGTATCCCAAATTACCGTTTCCCAAAAGACCGACTGGACGAAGATATCAATGCTATCCTCTCCGCCGGAGATATAGAAGTAAAATATGAGACAATGGTCGGAACTGATATTCCGATTGAAACTGTAAAGGGTGAATACGATGCGATGTTCGTAGCGATTGGTGCTCAAGCCGGAAAACTGTTGCGACTCGACGGCATTGATGCAGAAAATGTAGAATCCGCAGTAGACATGTTAGACCACATCGGCAATGGGCATATCCCGGACTACACCGGCAAAACCGTTGTTGTTATCGGAGGTGGTAACGTAGCTATGGATGCTGCCAGAAGTTCCCTTCGCTGCAATGCCAAAGATGTCCGCATCGTTTACAGAAGACGCCAGGACGATATGACTGCTCTTGATTCCGAGATTGAATCAGCAGTAACTGAAGGCATCGACCTTATGACCCTGATGGCACCAAAATCTATCGAAAGGGATGCCGATGGAAAAGTTGTCGCTCTGATCGCGCAACCTCAGATGATCGGTCCTTACGATAAAGCCGGACGTCCAAGACCGATGGATGCTAACAAAGATCCTGAACGTATCGTCTGTGACATCATCCTGATCGCTGTCGGACAAGATATTGTCAGCAAACCATTCGAAGACTTTGGAATGGAAGCAAACCGAGGCGTGTTCAAAGCCGGTTTAGATACTTGTATCGAAGATATGCCGGGCGTATTTGTCGGAGGGGACTGCGCAACCGGACCCGCAACTGCTATCCGTGCGATCGCTGCCGGAAAAGTTGCCGCTCACAATATCGATGAATATCTCGGATATCATCACAAATTAAGTCTGGAAGTCGAAGTTCCGGAACCAAGAGAAAATAACCGCCAGCCTTGCGGTCGTGTCAACATTACCGAGAGAGCTGCTTATATCCGCAAATGTGACTGGGATCATGTAGAGAACCTGGTAACCTACGAAGAAGCTATGCAGGAAGCCGGACGCTGTCTGCGATGCGACCACTTCGGATGCGGTGTACTGGAAGGGGGTAGAGATTAATGGTTCATTTGACAATCAACGACATTCCGGTTGAAGCCTCTGAGGATTCTACGATCTTAAGCGTTGCAAAAACTGCCGGCATCGAGATTCCTACTCTGTGTTTCCTGGAAGGCGTGAACAACATCGGTTCCTGCCGATTATGTGTCGTAGAAGTAGAAGGCATGGACAAACTGCCGACCGCCTGCAACACACGGGTAAAGGAAGGCATGGTTATTCAGACAGAAAGTGACCGCGTAATTGCCGCTCGTAAAACTGTCTTAAAACTTTTACTCGCCAATCATCATCTGGAGTGTTTCTCCTGTCCGAAAAACGGCGTATGCGAGTTACAGATTGCCTGCCGCAAATACGGAATCGAAGATACTACATATAAGAATACCAGAAGCAAAGTAGATAACTACAGAAAGCAGTCACATCCTTTCTTAAGTTACCGCCCGGATCTGTGTATTCACTGTCAGCGCTGTGTAAGCACTTGTGCAAAATCCACAGGCCGCCACGCGATCGAAGTGAAAAAAGATGGCGTTCACACTGTCATTGACCTTCCTTTCGGCGATGGATGGAAAGAATCCTTATGTGAATCCTGCGGAAACTGTGCTCAGGCTTGTCCTACCGGAGCATTGACCGAAAAAAGAAGAAAAGAATATACCAAATGGGATGTAAAACGTGTCCGCACCACATGCCCACACTGTGCGACCGGATGTCAGATGGATCTGATCGTTAAGGGCAACAAAATCGTCGATGTAGAAGGTGCCGACGGTCCTTCCAACCAGGGACTCCTCTGTGTCAAAGGCCGCAGTGCTTCTTTCGACTTTGTTGATTCCCCTGAGAGAATCAGACATCCTTTGATTAAGAACAAAGAGACCGGCGAATTTGAGCAGGCTACCTGGGACGAAGCCCTGGATCTGGTTGCTTCTAAATTTACCGAGATCAGAAATAATTACGGAGGTGACGCGCTGGCTGGTTTTGCCTGCTCTCGTTCAACCAACGAAGACATTTACATGCTTCAGAAAATGGTTCGAACAGCGTTCAAGAGCAACAATACCGATAACTGCGCGCGCGTTTGACATGCTCCTACTGTTGCCGGGTTGGCAACCACGTTAGGCTCAGGAGCCATGACAAATACAATCTACGACATCACGCACGATTCCGATTGTATTTTACTTGTAGGATCAAACCCTGAAGTCGCACATCCAGTACTGGGTATGCAGGTTCGTCAGGCTGTTCAGAACGGAACTCGCCTGATCGTCGTTGATCCTCGTGATATCGACCTTACAAAGTATGCCGATATCCATCTGAAATTAAAACCAGGTACCAACGTTGCATTTGCAAATGGTATGATCCATATCTTCATCGAAGAAGGGTTGGTTGACGAGAAATTCATCGCTGAACGCACCGAGAATTTCGAAGAATTAAAGAAAACTGTTGAAAAATATACTCCGGAATATGTCGCTGACATCTGCCAGATTGATGCTGACGATTTAAGAGAAGCTGCAAGAATGTACGCCAAAGCAGACCGTGCGCCGATTATGTACTGCCTGGGTGTTACCGAACACCACACCGGTACAGAAGGTGTTATGTCTATGTCCAACATGGCTATGGCAGTTGGAAAACTTGGTCGTCCGGGTTGCGGTGTAAACCCGATCCGTGGACAGAACAATGTACAGGGTGCCTGCGATATGGGTGCATCTCCGAACCAGTTCTCTGGTTATCAGAACATTGACAAGCCTGGCGTTCTGGAAAAATTTGAAAAAGCATGGGGTACAGACCTCAATCCAAACATCGGTACAAAAGCAACCGATTGTTTCCCGAAGATGATCTCCGGCGAAGTAAAAGGTCTGTTCATCTTCGGCGAGGATCCTGTAAGAACAGATCCGAATACCAACCATGTAATACATGCATTAGAATCTCTGGACTTCTTTGTTGTAGACGAACTCTTCATGACAGAGACAGCCAAACTTGCAGACGTTATCTTACCTGGACGTTCTTACACAGAAAAAGAAGGTACTTTCTCAAATACCGAGCGTCGTGTCCAGCGTGTCCGCAAGGCAGTTGAGATTGCCGGAGAGACCAAACCAGATACCTGGATCTTTACAGAGATCATGAACCGCATGGGCTATCCACAGCCACATCTGACACCTGCAGAGATCATGGACGAGATCGCATCTGTAACTCCATCATTCGGCGGCATCAGCCATGCAAGACTAGATAGTGAAGAAGTTGGCGGCCGCGGATTACAATGGCCTTGCCCATCCGCAGATCATCCGGGTACTCCGATCATGCATGTCGGCAAATTTGCAAGAGGACTTGGTTATTTCCGTCCTGCAGAATACACTCCATCTATGGAACTTCCAGACGATGATTATCCATTGACGCTGATCACCGGACGTATTCTGTATCATTACAATGCATGTGCTATGACAGATAAGACCGAAGGTATCAATGAGATTGCCGGGGAGTCTATCATCGAGATCAATACAGAAGATGCAAATGCACTGGGTATTGAAAATGGAGAACTGGTATCTGTATCTTCCCGCCGTGGCGAAGTAAAAGCCAGAGCTGATGTCTCTGCAAAGACCAGACCGGGAGATGTATGGATGTCCTTCCATTTCTTAGAGGGTGGTGCAAACTGGTTGACAAGCGATGCGCTTGACAGCATCTCCAGCACCCCTGAATATAAAGTATGTGCCGTTAAAGTTTCAAAACTTGACTGTGCCTGCTGTAATTAACACTCCTTAAAATCATACAAATTATAAACACAAGCCTGTATTCATATGGATTTTATCCACATCCGGATACAGGCTTTGTGTTACAATAAATAAGAATCCGGCATCTTAAATCTTACAGCCAGACAGAAACGAGGTTCAAAATGTATATCAATGAACAATACAAGGATTTAGAATTATTATCAAAAGAAACGCATATATATATCGGGCGAGATGGGACGACACGCACCGAGGAAGAACCCGTGTTGGAAGAGCATTTGCTAAATGTCTATATCAACGAACAGATCACGATGAAATTAATCTGTATTCCAGAACATCTCACCGAGCTGGTTCTGGGGCGTCTTCTTACAGAAGGAATCATCGAAAGTACCGAAGATGTAGAATCTATCTATATCTGTGAATATGGGAAACGCGCCAAAGTCGTGTTAAAAAGTGATGCCAGTGACACTACTGCGGATATTACAGAAACGTCAGATCCGTATATCGAGGAAACGCCCACCTGCTGCACCGGCAACCACATTTTAAATGATTATTTCGTACGGCAACCAAATGTGCTTCCGGTAACACCGATCACCTGGGAAGCTGACTGGATATTCGCACTCGCTGATCATTTCAGCGACGGTATGCCGCTCCACGGGCAGACCTGGGCTACTCACAGTTGTTTTCTGTCTCAAAATGGGAAAATACTATTTGAATGTGAAGATATCGGAAGGCACAACGCAATGGACAAGGCCATCGGCTATGCACTAAGACATCAGATAGATCTTAAGAAATGTATTCTATACTCCAGCGGAAGGATCCCTACGGATATGATACTCAAAGCAATACGAGCCAAAGTTCCGGTCCTTGCAAGCAAGGCATCTGTCACCCGCGAAGCGATTGAGCTCGCAAAAGAATATAAGCTTACACTGATCGGTGCCGCAAGACGTGACCGCATGAAGGTATATACCAAGTAAAAAGCAGGAGGTAATCACCTCCTGCTAATTTTTGGCTAACAAATCCGCTAAGATTCTGTTAAGTCCTATTATCTAACAATATCTTACAAAAATGATGAGCATAGATAATGTTATGACGATAATTGTCGCTGGGGCAGATGCTTTACAGTATTTTCCCCAACCAATCTTATATCCGTTCTTACCTGCAACAGAAAGACCTACAACGTTCGCGGAAGCTCCGATCGGAGTTGCACTTCCTCCAACATCTGTTCCCATAGACAATGCCCATGCCATTGCATGTAAGTTTCCACCGGATGCACTTGCAAGACTCTTGATAACCGGAATCATCGTAGCTGCAAATGGAATGTTATCTACAAATGCACTTGCGATTGCTGAAAGCCACAGAATAATCGCAATCATCATTTTCAAGCTTCCTCCACTGATCTTCTCAATGAATCCGGCAATAACCTCAAGGATTCCTGTCTGCTCCAGACCACCTACGACTACAAATAAACCAACAAAGAATAATAACGTCTTATAATCCACCTTAGAAAGCAATTCTTTTGCATCCTTAGCATAGCAGATTAATGTAAGAATTGCGATAAATGTTCCGATAAATGCAACTGTCAATCCTGTCATTGCGTGTGTCACCAGAAGAACAATCGCACAACCAAAGATCACACAGGCAACGATAAAATCTCGTTTGCTTGAAATCGCCTCTTTCGGATCCGGCATTGATGAGACATCAATGCTCTCGTGGCTCTCTGCCTGTAACTCTTTACGATATACAAGATAATAATATGTAACAACGAAGATCAGACCGACCAATGCGATCAATCCTGTATTCACTACAAAGTCAGCAAATGAATATCCTAAAGAAGTTCCGATGATAATGTTCGGTGGATCTCCACACATGGTTGCCGAACCTCCTAAGTTCGCGCAGAAAATCTCTGTCAAGATCATCGGTACCGGATCTATCTTCAGAAGTTTTGCCAGTTCTACCGATACTGCCGCCAGGAATAAAATAACGGTAATACTATCGATAAACATCGCAAGAACCGCTGACATGATCATAAATGTAACAAACAACGGAATCGGTCTGTAATTTACCATCTTGGCCAGTTTCAGACATAACCAACGGAAGAATCCCGCTTTGGCCATTCCTTCTACCATAACCATCATTCCAAGTAAGAAAATAATCGTTGACCAGTTAATTCCTGTTGAAGCACTCTCAGCGTTGCCCGCCGCATACCAGAAACTTTTTGTAAAAATACTGCGGAAATTCAATGTATCGATGATCGCTTTGCCACTGTGCATAGCCAGTCCAAATACTACCACCAAAGTAAGAGCTCCACAGGTTAATGTTACATATTGCTTTTCAATCTTATCCAAAACAATCATAACAAACATGCCGACAAATATGATAATTGCCGAAATCTGTGCTATAGACATACTCTCTTCCCCCTGTTCTTTTGTTAAAGGTCTTCTTTTTCGTTCAGTATAATACTCCTTTTTTGTGAAAATTGCACTGGTCGTCTTTCACAAATTTTATAACTATTTTTGTATTATCTTATACAATTAGTCTTATTTTCCGTCTATTCCATACACGTCTAATACTTCTTTTGTATACTCACCATTTTCTTTATATATAACAAGCGGCGGTTCTATTTTCATCCGGGGTCTTCCACCCCTGAGTCCCTCGATCAATACCATATTAGGTTCTCTGTCCACATAAGGATGTACAAGCTGCATTCGTTTTGGCTCGATATGGTACTCAATCATTTTATTCATGATCTCCGGAAGTCTGAACGGCCGATGCACCATATAAAATCTTCCTTTAGGTTTTAACAATCTGGCACTTTCTCTTAAAATATCATCTAATGTACACAGAGCTTCATGTCTTGCTATGTATAACGCTTCATTCGCATTTTTTAGTCCATGCTCCCCGATCATATACGGCGGATTTGTCGTAATCACCTCAAAAGAAGCGGCGCCAAAAATTTTTGACGCCTCTTTAATATCTCCATTTATAATATCTATCTTCTCTTCCAGGTGGTTATGAAGTACGCTTCGTCTCGCCATATCAGCGCTTTCATCCTGAATCTCCAGCCCGCAAAAATGCTTTCCTTCGTATTTTGCAGCCATCAAGATCGGTAAGATTCCGGTTCCGGTACCCAGATCAAGCACTGACTCTTTCGGTTTTACATTTGCAAATCCCGACAACAGCACGGCATCTATCCCAAAGCAGAACCTGCCTGGGCTCTGAATAATCTCATATCCTTTGATCTGAAGATCATCCAATCTCTCCTCTGACTTCAATTCCACATTCATACTCTTAATCCTCATCCAGTTTTGACTGTGTCACCTTTTTTTCTTCCAAACCTTTCAGTTCTGCCATCTCTTCTTTTGAAAGTTTGACATCTTTCTTTTTACGCTTTGGCTTAAACTTAAGCTCTGATGAATGATACTCACGAATCTCTTTCTCATCATTATCCAGAACGACCACAACTTTTACCATCTGACGCAGTACATTTACAGACTGTATATCACCTTTCAAACCTTCCGGTGTTGTCACATGATCTCCTACCGATGGCAGATGGCGGTTCAGATCTTCATAGGTCTCTTCCTCATTCGTCAGACAGCACATCAGTCTTCCGCATACGCCGGAAATCTTTGATGGGTTCAAAGAAAGATTCTGCTCTTTCGCCATCTTGATAGAAACCGGTGCAAACTCTGTCAGATAAGTATGGCAGCACAGTGGACGTCCACAGATACCGATTCCGCCTCGAATCTTCGTCTCGTCACGGACTCCGATCTGTCTTAACTCAATTCTGGTACGGAATACACTTGCCAGATCCTTTACCAACTCACGGAAATCAATTCGTCCATCCGCAGTAAAATAAAACAGCACCTTATTATTATCAAAGGTATACTCTGCATCAATCAATTTCATCTCAAGTCCATGCTTGTGGATCTTCTCCAGACAGATCTTAAAAGCCTCTTTTTCTTTCTCTCGGTTCTTCTCTTCCTTGCGGATATCTTCTTTTGTCGCAAGACGGATCACCGATTTCAGTGGCTGCGTAATCTTATCATCCTCTACTTCGCGGACTCCGGTCACAACAGAACCAAACTCCACACCCCTTGCAGTCTCGACGATAACCTTATCGCCCGTCTTAATATCATATTTCCCCGGAGCAAAGAAATAAATCTTTCCCGCCGGTCGGAATCTTACTCCAATTACTTTTGTCATACTGTTAGTTCTCCTTTATTGTCAGGAACAAAAGTTCCATTACCAGATCAAAGTTTACATTCGCTTTCAGACGAACTTTTGCTTTCTCAATGCTTGATAAGATCAGTTCGATACCTTCATATGAACTGTTCTTTGCCTGCTCTTTGATCGCAGAAATCTGATCTTTGAATACAACTTTGTCCACTTCTTTTGTTGCTTTATATAACAGGACATCTCGATACCAGATCATGATGATATCCAGATAATCTGTAATCTCTAATTTGTATGCGGTAATTCTGGTAACCGCTTTTACAATCTCACTGACATCCATCTCATGAATATATTTTAACAACTGAACCGCCTCGTCGCGGATCTCATTAAAATGTTCGGAATTTGCGAGCATGATCGCTCTTCCCAGATTGCCCTGTGCAAATGCTGTACACATATCAGCCTTATAATCCGGTACTTCCAGCTTCTCCATCAGATATTTCTTGATCAGAGTATCTTTAATGTTGCGAAGTTTCAACATAACACATCTGGATGTGATCGTCGGAAGTAATGTATCTGCATTCTCTGTCAGAAGCATAATGATCGCATACGCCGGCGGCTCTTCGATCGTCTTCAAAATGGCATTCTGTGCCTGTACTGTCATCAGATCTGCCTGATCAATAATGTAAATCTTATATGGTCCCTGATAAGGCTTAATATCTATCGTATTATTCACTTGTTCGCGGATATCGTCAACACTGATCGTATTCGGCTTCTCATGCGTCACACGGATAATATCCGGATGATTGCCACTCTCTGCCTGTATACACGAATGGCATTTATTGCATGGCTCCGCACCCTTCTCCTCACATAATAAAGTTGTCGCAAAAAGCAAAGACAAAAGCTTCTTACCCGAACCTTTTGGTCCATTCATAATATAAGCATGTGACACCTGATCAGCAGTCACTGCACTTTGAATATATTTGATAATATCTTTGTGTCCTACTACATCTTTAAAACTCGTCATTGCGTATCTCCCTTATCAGTTCTTCTAAACATCTGGTTTTGTCATCATTGATATATCTTCTGGTAATCCCCAGTGCCTGTAATTTTTCCTCGGAAAAATCTTCGGTATCTGCCAGGAATCTCCGGCAAAGCTCCGCATACTTTGGCGTCTCCTGCTGCTGCTCCCGCATCAGTGCCCGCATCAGCCGCTCGCCATCTTCCACTTCTATATAAAGTGGCACCAGATTCTCTCTGCCATAATATGCCAGCATTTTCTCATAAGACTCTAACGTGCCGATTGCAAGATAACTGCCCTTGGACAGATCTACCTGACCATCATCCACAGTCGCATATTTCCAAATGCCATGCACCGTATCATAGGCTCTGAGTTCGATCACCTTTCCAGCCTGCTCATATGTATCTAATGTATCCTCCGATACAAAATAATATTCCACTCCATCCCGTTCTCCTTCACGGATCGGACGCGTTGTATAAAGAGTGATTCCACGAAGCATCGGAAGTGCCTGCTTTACTTCTTTGAATAATGTATCTTTTCCGGAAGAACTCTTCCCCATCATATAATAGATCTTACCCATCGATCCACACCTCGATCTCTCGTTTTCTCTTCAGGCCTTCGATATCAAAACCCTGTTCATAATACCATTGTAACATATCTGCCACCTCTTGTGACACTCTTTCTCCCGGAACTGTCAAAGGACATCCCGGTGGATATAAATACGCGTACTCCAACGCCACATGACCGACTGCCTGTTGCCAGGAAAGGAATGTTCCCGAAAGTTCTCTCGCCGCTTCCACATTGCAAACGATCTGAGCTCTCGGGAGTTTCCGGATTGTATCTGCGTCAGCATCTGTATCTGTGCTAGCTCCTGTGTTTGCGTCTGCTCCTATGTTTGCGTCAGTGTCTGAGTCTGCTCCTGTTATAGCAGCATCTGTCTCGTTCGCCATCTCGGCTATCAGCGTTCCATCGATTTCTAACAGAGCCATTGCCAAACGGTCTAATCCTTCCTTGGTATCGCCCACGGAAGTCATCGCCAGGATATATTTTCCCGCTGTCATCTCCATCTCCAACTGATACTCTTCCCTTAGTCTCCGGCTAAGCTCGTGACTGGTAAGCTCCGTATCCGCCACAGAGATCAAAATCTTGGAACGATCATAATGCTCTGTTTCAATTAATTTCAGACATTTTAAACTCTTAAGTTTTTCTCTCGTCTCTTCTAACCATACTACATAGCGAGCAAATAATTCTCTGCCATCATTTTTCATTAGAAAGATGCAGGCATCGATGCTCGCCATCAAGACATACGATGGGCTGCTGGACTGTAGCATATGCAGATATCGTCTGACTTTCTCCCTGTCCACAATCTCACCATTCATATGGATGATTGCCGTCTGTGTCAGTGATGGCAACGTCTTGTGTAAACTGTTAATTACAAGATCCGCTCCCAGGCTCAACGCCCGATTCGGAAAATACGGATGAAAACCAAAATGCGCTCCATGGGCTTCATCTACAATCAGAGGAATGCCTTTTGCATGGACCGCTGCCGCTATCGCTTCTATATCAGATACCACTCCATCGTACGTCGGAGATACTATGACAACTGCCCGAATCTCCTTCTGTTCCATCAGCGCAGCCTCTACATCTTCTACAGAAACTTCTGTATTCATCTGCTCACTGGACGCATACCCCGGATATAAATATACCGGATGTAATCCATTTAACTCTATCGCATGATACACAGACTTGTGGCAATTTCTTGCCACAAGAATGGTATCGCCTCTGCGGGTCGTCCCAAGAATCGCAATTAAAATTCCCGCCGTACTTCCATTTATCAGGAAATGACTCTCCTCGGACTGATACAGCCTCGCAGCCTCTTCTTCTGCTTCTTTTATAATTCCTTCTGCATGGTGCAGATCATCAAATCCAGTAATCTCTGTAATATCAATCTCATATGGAAGATTCACACCCGTTCGCCGCGCGATCTCCGGGTTTCTCTTATGTCCCGGCATATGAAATCCATACGCATCCGATCTGCCGTATGCTTCCAGTCTCTCATACAATGTCTTCATCTATATAACCATGTCTCTTTCCAGATTGTTCTCATAGGTATTTTATCAAATCACACTTTTATAATCAAGCATCGGATTACGCCATATACTCCTCCAGAATCTGGCGGATCAGCACATCTTTTGCCGCTTCTTTTACGGCTTCGTTTTCTGGTTCTTTCCTCTGTTCTTTCACCTGTCCATTCGTTGGCATCGCATTTTCCATTTCGATTTTAGAAACATTTTCGAACTGCCTGTTTACTACACCATTTTCAAAATCATTTTCCATATTATTTCCAAGGCTATTTTCCATGCTATTTTCTGCCTGAATCCGTTCCTGCTCTGCCCGCTCACTGGCTGCCGCCAGGGCTTTTCCTGCCTTTTTAAGTTTTCGGCTCTGCCGCTTACTTTTACTCTGAAATGTATCCGCTCCAGGCTCTTCAACCACCGGTTTCATTGCCACGGGTTCCATTGCTGATGGTTCCATTGCTGATGGTTCTATTGCGCCAGTTTTCATCTTCGCGAGTTCCATTGACATGGATTTTTCTTCCTCAGATTCCATTTCCGGCGTTTCCGCTACTGACGCACCCTTCACTGCCACCGCCATCTCTAACGATTCCACTTTTCGTTTCTGTTCTTTTTGATTCGCTTTTTCATAACGATGAAGGCATACATTTTCCAGATAATCCACCATATAATTTCTGGCAGCCTCCAGACGATACTTCTCATCCGTGCTCAATTGAATCAAGAAGATTACGATTGCCAATGCCGCACCAATACCGCCAAATCGCAGTACTTCTTCATCCATTCCATATAAAATATACTCTGCTAACGCCCCTGTCACTCCACTCAAAAGACACAAAACCGCTGCCAGCCGTTCCACTCGCTGAAGACTGTGGATGCGCATCCCCAACACCCGATATTCATAGAGATACTTGTCCACAAATACACTTACATTTTCCACCTTATCACTCACCATACACGCATGTTCAAATTTTGCCCGCACCAGACGCATCAGCGGATGACTGCTCTTGCTCATATTCCCGGCCGCCTGCACCAGTTTCTTCAATGTAGTGGACACAATGATCTTACTGAGTAAACCCACTACGGTAAAAATACCCATCAGCACATACAAAATGTGCCTTTCCAGTATAATATCCAGCATATGTATTGCCCTCCTTTTTTCTTGCATTATACTGGATATTTGAAAAAAGGGATAAAAAAGCGTTCGACAGATCCTGCCGGTCACTCTGGCAAAATCTGTCGATTTCTGATTCATTATAAAACTATAATTATACTTTCCACGCTTAGATCATTGGCACTAATTCTTTCATAAGCCTTACACTGTGGGCGATTGCTTTCTTTTCGAATGTCGGAT
>ERZ773103.1134-NODE-1134-length-29173-cov-7.470259_pt1 | contig 29173 bp, 22 predicted proteins | sample MGYA00511118_ERZ773103 | MGnify/ENA primary metagenome ERZ773103 (study PRJEB29015, sample SAMEA2737821) | human gut metagenome | biome: human gut; feature: human-associated habitat; material: faeces | place: China | collected 2012 ... | reverse complement strand
GCTGCACCATGCGCTCCAACGGCTGGGGCATCCTGTCTGTGGACGGCTCCAACTACGCGAAGATGTTTGTCAAGGACAGCATTTTGACTCTCACCGGCCCCCGGAGCCACGGCTACGGCGTCTTCTGCATCGGTCCCACACCGATTTCCTTGGATCACTCCGTCATTGACGTCAACGGCTTCCCAGTGATGATGATGAGCATGGAGCGCAAGGGCTCCGTGACCCTGAAAAACGGCAGCCTGTTGACTGGCCGCCGCTATGGCGTGCACCTGACCAGCGATGGCGGCGGCACGCTGCTGGTGCAGGATTCGGCCATCCGTACGGACAAGTCCGCCATCGTGGCCAAGAACGCCAACACCAATATTATCCTGAAAAACTCCCAGGTGGAGGCCGGAAACGGGGTCCTGGTGCAGATGATGGACACCGACGATCCCGGCCTGGCCGGAGACTTCATCGACGTCAGCATGTATGCGAAACTGGAGGATGAATACATCCCCGGCCGGGACCTTACCAGCGCGGATCCCATGATGGATCTGTTTGTCACCGTGCAGGATTCTGACCTGGTGGGTGATATCTTCAACTCCTCAACCAACCTTCCTCGGCTGGCTAGCAAGGAAAAGCCCGCCGGGATTCCCAAACGGCCCGGGATCGTGCCGCCGGGCCGGCTGGCCGGTTCGATCCCCGGCGGCGATGGCCCTGCGGCGCCTCCTCCGCCTCCCAATGTGGACAGTATGAAGGACGGAGACGGCCCCATGATGATGCCGAATATGGGACCTCCGGGCCCCAAGAACCTGCAGGTGGTGCTGGATGCATCCACTCTGATCGGCGCCATCAGCGCAGCCAAACAGCGCTACCGGGAGGGCATCACCTATATCGACGAGACCACCCGGGAGGAGCTCTGCAATGTGACCCAGTTCCCAGCCCCTGCCATTAACAACGGTGTGATTGTTGAACTGAAGCATGGCGCGCGTTGGACGGTCACAGAAACCTCATTCCTCACCAGCCTGACCATCGGCGAAGGTTGCTGCGTGGAAGGCGTGCTTACGGTGGATGGGAAGGAGACCGCTGCGGTTCCGGGAACTTATACAGGAGTCATTCAGGTAAAAAAAGCGTAACCCCGTTTCTGGCAATGAACCAATCCAGACACATCGCTGCAAAATTTAGTTCATGCATCAGCTCGAAAAAAGTCCAATTGCTGTATAAGTGATAAGAAAACGTAAATTCCATTAGTCATAACCTCCGGCTAAGCCGGAAACTCAGTGAGTTCTGGATGTCATATTGCTTGCAGCCCCCGAAGGAGCCAAAAATGGTTTGCTGACCGCATTCATTCTCGTGCTTCTCCTGAAGGGGCTGCTTTTATGCCCTGTGTTTACTATCCGCAAACGGATGCGACTTGTGGTTGTTCCTGTTTAAATAAGCTCTCTTGCAAAGGAAATATGGCGCTGCTTCAACCAAGATGGCTGGGTCAGGAACCGGGTTGGGCAGCACGGCAAACGTCCGAACATAAGCCAAATCAGCCGCGAAAGGAATGAAAACTTGAAAAAACACACAGAGTATTTGAACTCTGAGCGGCCCCCAACGGTCTGCCCGGAGCCTGAAGAACTCCTCCCAGAGTTGTCTGCGGAGGAGTTCTCTGCATTGGAGGCGGACATCCTGGCCAACGGATGCTAAAATACCGCTCCAAACGGGAGCTCGGAGCGGCGCGAAAAATATCGGAGCTGTTAAAATAGTCCCGAAGGCATATTATCAAGGTGTGAAACAATCAAAAACGCAGGTAGATTACCTGGTTTTTGTCATAACTATAGCATAAGAGGTGTTTTCCGCTCCCACGAGCTTATTTCAGTCTCCTGCAACGATAGGCATAAGCCTTGCCCCAGCCGGCGTAGTCGTTTCGCTTGAGCATATCGATATACCCCTGAATCTGGGGTGCATATTTGCAGCCGGTTGTCATCATTTCATCCTTCCCAATTAGCTTCCGCAGCTCATAATACACTGCTTTTGCAGACAATGAATGCCCCATGATCGCAGCAGGAACGCGTTCCCGCAGGAGAGCAGCGAGTTCTTCCGATGTGCGGGGAGAAGGAATCTCATAGCGACCAGTGCTGTGACCTGCGGCACCAAAATCATCATTGTCCAGGTCAATTATTGGGTGTTTCGACATTTACGGCATCCTCCGTTCCCAGCTCCCCGTGGAAGGCGAGGATCTCATCCAGTGTTTGGGGCGTATATCCCATATACGGCAGCATGCATCCCACATTGTAGATATTCCCGCAGCTGTCCCCATCGTTTTTTCTTGTGTCCCGCAATTCCTGCCGCCACTTCTCAAGAAAGTCATTCTCTCTTGTGGTGTGCACATGGCCGCACAGGTGATAGACATTCGGGTTGTGGGAGGCACGGTAGAACAGGATCGGGTAGTGGCTCAGGATCACCCGCCGCCCATTGTCCTTTATCTCCTTGTAGTCCCGCACATCCTGAAACAGATTCCGAAGGGAACTGCTCATTTCCTTCAAATCGTGATTCCCACGAATGAGCACCTTGTGCCCGGGCAGTTTCTTTAGAAACTCCTTCCAATCAGGTTCCTTTCCCCAACAGAAATCTCCGAGGATATATACCCAATCTGCACTGGCGACTACCCGATTCCAGTTATCAATCAGTACATCGTGCATTTCTTCGAGATCCTTGAAGGGGCGTTGGTCGAAGCGGAGGATATTTGCGTGCCCGAAATGTGTATCTGCGATATAGAAAATCTTTGACAACTTTTATTCCTCCTATCCTTGTGAAGGAGTGCGTTCCGCCCTCCGGACTTAGGTTGCCATCGTGGGAGCTTTTTCATCTGCGCATTGTCCCACAAAAAGCCTCATAATTCCGAAGATCCCGTTCCGAGCAGTACACTGCGTATTCTACGGTATCAAAAGCAAGCCTGTATTCCTCCATTACCTTTCGGAACACCCCGGCAACGACCTCCGGAGGATTCTGAAAGGCACCGCGCAGGTAAGTACATTCACATTCCACCAGTGTTCTTCCTGCAGAAGCTCCGGAATCGCTGTGTCCTCCCGGAATACGCACACATCAGGCGTATAGACGCAATCGTCGTTGTACAAAGGATTGCCGGCCTTTCTGTGTGGACCGTAAAAGCGGTTCCACAAAGCTTCGGTATTCAGGCAGGGGTAAAGGGTGCTGCTTCTGCAGATACATTCCTCCTGAGCGGAGGAACCGCGGGTCACGCCGCCGCCGGGATTGGTTGCAGAGGCGAAGTTCAGTATGCAGGTTTTCTTTCCCTCCCGCACATAGGGCTCTGCTGCTTCCGATGTTCGTTTTCTGCTGACGACAACTTTGGCGGGGGCGCCATTTGAAGGAGGGGAGAAGGGCTTTCCCACAGTTAAAGACACCACCACAGCCCATGCTTACAAACCGAACAGAAGCCCACCCCGCGGACAAATCCTGTCCACAGGGTGGGCATATTTTGATTCCCTTTCCATTTGTTCTCCGGGTCCCGCCTCTCTACGGGACCTGCCAATAGGTTTCCGCAAAGGCTATTGGGACCGAAATCGCTGATTCGGAGTTTTCAGCCAGGAACTATGGAGCCATAGAATCTCAGATTGGGCAGAATCGTTCAATCAGCGTTCTCCAGCTTGGTATTGATCATATGCATTCTGGTAAACAGCGACAATTTCGGGCAGTCCCATGCTCTCACAGGTGGAAACATATTCGTTCCAGTTTGTGTCATTGAGTTCCATTGCCCCATCCAAAAACTTCAGAATGGTTTCATCCGCATAGGTCAGGAAGTCCCCCTCGTATTCCGCAATTTTCTGATTCTCATCAAAAGTGAGGGTGTCTTTAATCGCAGCAGGATAGTTCCGGTCATCGGTAGAATCCGCAATGGTCCACAAGTCAATGGCCTCCAGCGCACTGTCAGGGAACGTGCTCACCAAACAATCGTCAGCAGAATAGAAGCTGACAAAGCGTCTCATGGTGAACAGGTCCCGAGACATCTCAGCATTGGGAGCACTCATGCCGGTCACTGTTACAGGTCTGTCCCATGTGAAGTTCACCTTATCCCCATCAATATCATAGCTCTCGCCTTCAATGCCATAGTTGGCCATCATATAGCCGTCAGTGGTCCAAAAGTAGTTCTCCCACTGGCAGACCAGTTCAGGATTATTGCAGGAAGAAGATATACTAAAGCCGCTATTTGTGTCCACCAAGGCCACCTCATTATTCCAGACATACGGAACGGAAGCATCTGCTACAACTTGGGGGACCACAGCAATTTCAAAATTGGGATCCTCTGTGTAATCAATGATCTCATCCACCTTATCCACAACCGCCTCCCAGATAGCAGTTCGCCCATCGCCACAAGCCATGTTAAGCTCCCACTGATCACTGTCCAGAGACAGAAAATCCTGATAAAGGACACCCTCGTCAAACATTTGAAGCAGCCACTCCAGATACGCACGATAGCCGTCGGTGGTCCAGCCGGACATCACCTCGTCCCCCTTGCGGAAAATCGAGGATGTAATAAATCTCGACACATTGTCGCTGACCAGTATGGGGATCTCGCTATCAAAAGCGGCATTCATCGCACCAGTGCCAAGGGTACCATCTCTTAAATAATACGTATAAGGGGTGTCATAAGCGGTATGCAGGGCACGAAGCAGCTCCGTAAATTCATCCAGTGTGATAAGATCACCGGAAAATGCAATGCCCTGTTCCTTCATCCAGTCTCCACGAGTAACAAAGCCACCTTTTGAGGCAAAGGAGCCATCGCCGATCCGGCTGAAGGCCAGCGTCAAACCGTCTGTCAGGGTATCATCAACCGTCTTGGGATCCAGTGTCTTAAGGACAGCCGCGTAGTTTGGCATATATTCATCAATATACTGTCCAATATCAATAATGATATCTTCCTCATAAGCCTTGGACAGACCGCCGGTATAATACTCACGGATGGGGATCAGATCTGGCATATCGCCGGCGGCAACCATCATGCCAAACTGCTCACTGGCAGAGGACTGTCCGACTTCCACAAAATCCAGATGTACGCCGGTGGCTTCCTCTGCATAAGGAATCATATTAAACTTGGCGTTAGAGTCTACAAACTGGACATAGGGAGGGGTATAATACCACATGGAAATGGTATTGTTCTCGCCCTCCAGCGGATAGGCAATATACGCCTCAGCCATTGCAGCCATGGGATCGCCGGAATCTTCGGCAGCGGGAGTTTCCATCACGGAGCTTTCTGCGGTGGAGACCGCAGGTTCTCCATCAACAGGAGTTGCAGCAGGTGCAGGGACCTCAGCAGATGCAGAGACTGCGTTTTCGGCAGCGGAATTTGCATTGCCGCAGGCACAGAAAAGTCCCGCAATCATTGCCAGTACCAGAAGTAACGCAAGAAAGTTCGTCTTTTTCATTTTTATTTCCCTTCACAATTCTTGGTTTATATTTCCAACCACACAGGACACCAATGAGAATTAAGCCTTGCGGCTGGACAGCTTCACGGTAGCGCCGCCTTCCTCGTAGATCTCGTCATCGTTGATGGTGGTGATCCAGAAGCCCAGCTCTACATAGTGCTTACCGTCCTTCTCGTACTTGTCGTAGACCTGGGAATGGATCTTCATGACGTCGTACTGGAGGCCGTGGGTCACGCTCTTTTTGCCCTTCAGGGCGGGCACGGGGGCGATGAAATCCGTGGCGTAGGTGTTCTTTGGGAAGTCAAAGCCCTGCTCCACCGGGTGGGTCATGATGCCCCAGCGGATGTTCTGAATCCAGCCATGGGTGCCCATCCAGTTGTTGATGTGGTGGATGGCAAAATCACGGCCCAGGAAGTTGATGAAGATGGAACGCTTCTCTTCCTTGGGCATATCCGGCGGGGGGCCCATTTTGGCGCGGGGATCGTCATAGGGAGGAACCTCGGGATCCCACTCCTTCATATCCTCGGGTACGTAGACACCGTACTTGGGATCCCGGGTCATCTTGGCCCGAACCTCGGGATCGGCCAACTCCTTCATGGTGCGGCTGCCGCCCACGGCCATGCCGTAGGGAGGGGTGGGAGAGCAGGAGGCGTGAATGGGGCCGTCAATGGTGACATTGGGCATGTCACCGACGTTGACATCCTCCCAGTAAAGGGGCTTGTCACCGCGGTAGTCTTCCTTGGCCCATGTATCAAAGATCTGCTGCCAATCCGCATCGGTGTAGTAATGGACAGGACGGGTCCACCAGTCGGGGCTTTCCCAACCTCGCTGGTTGCCCATGTCGGCGGGGTCTTCATAGCTCTTGAGATTCTCGCGGGCGGAGAACATCACGCCCAGAACTTTTTCACCCTTCTGGTTGTAGACAGAGCCGGTGCATTTGAGCACCAGATTCCGGTAGATGCTGCCCTCCTTGGGGGTCAGGTCAATGAGCTCCAGCTTGTCCTTTACCAGATACAGTGTATCGCCGGCATAGACGGGGAGCAGCTGCTCTATCTCGTGGTGCAGGCCGGTAACGGCGAGGAAATCTCTGGCCTTGCCGTTGAAGGCGGTCAGGAAGCTGTCGTCATGGGCGGCAAAGGCCGGCATGGCGATCTTTCCGTCAAAGCCCAGAGACTTGGCATATTCATCATCGGTATAGAGCTTGTTGTCGGGGTCATACTTCTTTGCGTTGTAGACCATCATATCTTCTTTGACTTCCAGTACATTGGAGAAGCCCTGGGTGCCCTTTTCGATCTTACCGGAGATCAGGGCCTGCACATCGATGGGGCCGCGGTCCTCCAGCTCCTTGATCTTGGCGTAATACTCCTCGGCGTAGGGCTTTTCCCGCTCAGTCCACACGCCGGGATAGACCGTTACAAATTTACCAGTTCCCATAGTAATGCATCCTTTCAAAGTATTTTTGATTCCAGAAGCAGGAACAGTCTGAACTGTCCCTGCTTCTTTTGGAAAGGAGTTATGACATCGAGATGTACTCGCTGTTCACAAAACCACGCTGGCCGTCAAAGGTCAGGAAGTAGTCCTCAACCAGGTCGGCAACAAGATACTTGGCTTTGTTAATGTCACGCTCGTTGGGATGGCCCCACATCTGATTGTGGAAGAAGTAGGAGCCCTGAATTTTCTTTCCATCCTTGCACTCGTAGTACTCGGGGTCCTGAATTCCGCCCATACCCATGACGTTGGGCTTCTTGCCCTCTTCAACGCCGGCTGGGCCAAATTCCTTGCCGCAGCAGGCAAAGGTCCCCACCACAGAGACGTTGTTGGTCTCCAGGAACAGCTTCAGAGCAGACAGAGTCGCCTTGCTCTCGCCGGAGCCATAGAAGCCGCCGCCGTAGGTGGTAAAGACGATGCCCAGCGGCTGATAGTTATCACGGACAGGGCCACCGGGATAGCTGCAATTTCTGCGCCGGAATACGGGGCCGCCATTGGCGCCGGGCGCACCGGGATCGCCGCCGGGACCACCAGGACCACCGGGACCACCAGGACCGCCGGGACCACCAGGACCACCGGGACCGCCAGGGCCTTCCGTTCCGCCGACACCGCCGGGGCCGCCGCCCATGGTTTCGGAGGTCATCTTAAAGCCGCCGCCAGCGTCTACCATCTTCTGAACGTTGTTCTCCAGTTCACCACCGGCGCCCAGAGAGAAGAGCTTGTTGATAATGGTCAGGGGATAGCCGGCTACGATGGGAGAGCCGAGGCAAACCACGTCGTAATCCTCAAAATAGAGGTTATCCTGAATGTCAGCCCACTTGTTGGACTTCTTCAGCCGATAGCAGTTGCACTCCCAGCCGCAAGCCTCGAAGCCGTCCTTCATCGAGAGGGCAATCCGCTCGGTGTTCTTGGTCATGGTGGCGTAGAGGATCAGCGCGCGGCGCTTATGGGGGGCATAAGACAGCCCTTCCAGCTGCGTGGTGATATTCTCGCCGCTGTTCTGATGGATCAGAACAGTGCCGGAGGGCTGATCGCCCAAGGTAATCTCCAGATGCTGACGGGCCGGTCCGACCTGCGCTTCAAAAGAGATGGTATCTCCGTGTACGCAGACATTTTCCAGCAGCTCGCAGCCGCCGTGGGAGGCGAATAGCTCGCCCTCGTAGGCACGGGAGCCCTTGCGGATGACAACTTTGGTCTCACGCTTTCCACTGGGGGTGTCCATGAGATAGGTATAAGTACCTTCAAATTTCATAGGGGATTCCTCCTTTTTTCTGAGGCAATGCCGCTTTATGCGGCAACGCCTTTATATTACAAATAGCGAATGCTGTGGACTGACAGCTTAGTTTACCCGGTCGTAAGCACCCTGAATGATCTGAGTCAGACCGTCAATGTTCATGTCTTCGATGCTCTTTACATAGGCATTCCAGACAGCATCATCGTCCACATCCTGCGCACCGTTGATAAACTGCAGAGCAGAGGTAGCAACGTGGGTGATGATATCGGAGTAGATGGCAGAGGCCTCTGTGGATTCCTCAGAAGTCAAAACTACATCGGAACCGAGGTTGTTGCTGCTGTTCTTGTTGGTGCTCCATGCATCAAAGCAGGATAGCTCTCTCTCGCCGAATTCGAAGGACAGGCGGGTATCGTAGACAACACCGGCCAGATCCTTGGTGGCGACTACGCCGGAGGCAAGGTTGGTGGCATCTGCCACGGACAGAAGCGCATCACCGTCAAACATGGGGTCGCCATTGTCGTCATAGTACCAGGTCTCCACATCGTGGCCGGAGCCTTCCTCAAAGCCGTAGTTGTAGAGCAGGCCGCCCTCATAGCTGTAGCCGTAGTCAAGGAACTGGAGCGCCGTTTCCACATTTTCACACTGTGTGGAGATGGAGATCTTTGCGGCGCCGGTGGTATCGACCATGGAGGTTTCCTCATAGAAGGGGATGGTCTGGCCGGAAACCTCGGCTACATCCTGAACGGGCCACCAGTTGCAGTTGGGATCTCCGTTATCTGCGGCCATGGTGGAATAGTTGCCGCCGAAGGGCTGGTTGGAGAAAATGTAGCCCGTCTCGCCGCGGGAAGCTTCCCCGGCGTTGAGGTCACCAAAGGGGTTCACGTCACGGTTCTGCATATTCTCAAAATTGATCAGACCCTGATCGTAGAGGGTGTGGAGCCAGGAGAGGAACTTGCGGGTGCCGTCCTGTGTGGCACCATAGATGACCTTTCCATCTTCCTGATAGAAGGAGGCCGCAAAATCGGTGCCCATGGCGTTGGCGCTGAGCTCGGCCATGGAGCCAAAGCCGCCCATCAGGAGGCCGTTCTGCATGGAAATGGTATTGAAGAGGCTCATTGGCTCAACGGCACCCTTCTCGTTCTTGAAAGCGGTGAGCACATCAGTGAGCTCATCATAGGTGGTGGGGACATCCAGCTTCAAATCGTCCAGCCAGTCCTTCCGAACAAAGGTGCCGAGACCGACGGGATTCGCATTCTGATCCTTGATGGGATAGATGCACAGGAACATATCGGCATCCTGTACCTTGCTGTAGACGTTCTGGTCAGCATGGATGATGGTGGAGTAGTTGGGCATATTCTCCTCGATGTAATCGGTGAGGTCAAGAATGATGTCCTCATCATGGGCGGCCTCAGGGCCTGCGGCATAGTCGGAGATGTTCATGAGATCCGTATATTCGCCGGAAGCGATCATCAGGTTGAATTTGTCGGTCTCATTGGCCTTGTCCACTACGGTCAGATCTATCTGAACGCCGGTGTTTTCAGACAGCCATTTCCATACCTGCTGATTCTGGAGATCACCGCCCTCGATATAGGAGAGACCGGAGGTTTCATAGCCAAGAAAATAGCTGAGGGTCACAGGCTCTTCCGTGATGGGAAGCTCGGTGTGCAGGGTGGTCAGCATTTCACGCCAGCCGTCATAATCGTTGTTGGCATTGGCTTCCGTGTAGTCCGCAGGCGCTGCTTCGGCGGTGGATTCATCCAGCGAGGCCGCTGTTTCCCCAACAGAGGCGGGAGCTTCATTGGTATCCGGCGCTGCTGTGGCTTCCGGAGCGGAGGCCTGTGTCTGAGCAGAATCTGCCGGAGCAGAGGATGCCGCAGAACTTGCACTGCCGCCGCAGCCGGTCAAGGTGCCCAAGAGCAGGGAAGCGGTCAGAAGCAGTGCGGAGATGGATTTCTTCTTCATGTGATCTTCTCCTTGTGCAGTATTGAGATTCCGGCAGGTTCAAGCCGGTTGCCCTCAGTTTAGCACAGGATATGTAGAATTGAAAAGACGCAAAAATCGTAACAGGGGTGTGATTTTAGAAAAATGGATGTGTGAGAATCTGCACTGGAAGAAATAATGTGCAGAAAACGTCACACATCCTGAGTTCATCCCGGAATTCCACCGGAAATACTCTGATGCTGCTCCCGATAGGCGCCTGGGGTGGTCTCTTCATAGCGCTTAAAGGAACGGGTCAGCGTCCAGCGGCTGGAAAAGCCCACCTGTACGGCGATATCATCCACGGACAGATCCGTGGTAGCCAGCAGCTCTTTTGCTTTTTTCAGCCGGGCGGCATGGATATAGTCCACCACGCCCATGCCGGTATTCTGCCGCAGCAGACGGCTCACATAGGAGGCGGATAAACCAAGGGCGTCGCCAATGCGGTCGGCGCAAATGCCGGGGTCTGCGTAGTTCTCCTCAATATACCGGAGGGCTCGATCCACCTTATCAGAGTGCTCCCGGCTGCCGGATTCTGCATAGGTCTGGAGGGCGGAAATCAGGGAGAGACAGTGCTCCCGAAGCTGCTGGGCAGAGGTCTGTTCCAGCAGAAAGCGGTACTGCTCCACTACCGGCGCTTCGGCCTCGTCGTACTCTACCGTAGAGATGGAGAAGGCGGAGAGCATCTGCTCCATATGGGAGACCAGATGCTTTTTCACCAGGTCCGGATAGCGGGGCGCAATGCGTAGCTCCAGATCCACAAAGCTGTCCATGGTTTTTTCCAGCTGCTGAAAGTTGCGGTTGGTGATGCCCTGCATAAAGCGCTGCTCCAGCTCGGTTCGCAGCAGCTTGTCACTGAGCTCTGTGGGAGCTTCGGCGTGGTCATAGCCGTTCTTTACGGGGCTGCTGTCGCCCATCAGATCGGCATAGGCGGTTAGCTCCTGTGCCTCCTTGTAGGCTTTGACGATGTTTTCACGGCCCTGAAAGACGGTGCTGACTACTGCGCCGCAGATGAGACCATGAGACTTCAATGCCTCAATGGCATGCTCCAGCCCCTGACAGATGGCGCGAACGTTTTCACGGGAGCTTTCATCCAGAGAATCGATGTGGAGACCTGTAATATTGATGAGAACGATCATTCCATCGGTCATAGGGACGAAGTAGGGTGTGCAGATCGGCTCAAGGTATTCAGCGATGTGATGACGCATCCAGTCATCTACCTTCTGAAATTCAGTGTGGGGAATGTGCTCCTGCCCACACTGTGGCAGATAGCCGGAAAAGTCGATGCATTGGAGCATGGCAACGGCAAAGTACTCGTTTTTCAGGCCGGGGAGGGCTTCCGTAAGATCCCCCTCCGGGGGAACATCACCGCTCAGGTATTTTTCCAGCAGCCGGGTACGGCAGGCCCGATCCAGCTCCAGATTGTTTTTCATCAGTCGGGCATAGCAGACTGAGATGCCGGCGGTAAGCCCGGCGGTGCCCAATAGCCAGACGATCACGCCAAGAGCCAGCGAAACACGGGACAGCACCATTACAACCAGCGACCAGATCAGTAAACTGCCGCCGCAGATTACGATGGTGCGCCCGAGATAGGGAATGGAGCCGGTTATTTTTCGAGATGAATCCTTCATAATGTGCCTCCCGGGAAATAGATATCTCTATTTTATCATAATGTATTACGGGATTGCAACATTTCCTTTTCCGTTTAGATAGAGATGCGCTGCCTCGCTGGCCATAACGAGCCAACGGGGCAGCGCAAGTAATGGATGTACTTATTTTAGATAGCTGCTTGCACGATACAGGAAGGTTACGCCCTGACTGCGGGTGCATGCGGAATCGGGACCAAAGCGGCCACCGCCAATGCCGTTGGTGATGCCCTGCTCAGCGGCCCACTGGACGGCTTCATAGTAATATGCCTTCGGGTTCAGATCTGCAAATGCAGTGCTGCCGGATGCCTGAGGCTTCCCGGCGGCCCGCCACAGGAAGGTCACGGTCTGACCACGGGTACAAGGCGCATTGGGAGAAAACGTGGTGGAACTGGTGCCGTTGGTGATCCCCTGCGCTACAGCCCACAGAACAGCCTTTTCGTAGTAGCTGCCTGCCTTTACATCAGCGTAGGGATGACCTGCCTCAGCGGGCTCCGGGCTGCCGGCGGCCCGCCACAGGAACGTGACCATTTGGCCGCGCGTCAAAAGGTGCTTTGTTCCAAAGGTGGTGCTGTCCAGTCCGGTAGTGATATTGTTTGCAACGGCCCACTGAATTGCTTCGGTATACCAGCTGTCCATTTCGACATCGGTGAAGGAAACAGTCGGCTTCTCGGAGGGGTTCGTGGGTGTCTCAGAGGGCTTTGCGGGTGTCTCGGAAGGCTTCGTAGGTGTCTCGGAGGGTGCTGCGGGTGTCTCAGAGGGCTTCGCGGGTGTCTCGGAAGGCTTCGTAGGTGTCTCGGAGGGTGTTGTGGGCGTTTCAGAAGGTTTTGCGGGTGTCTCAGAGGGTGCTGCGGGAGTCTCGGAAGGCTTCGTAGGCGTCTCGGAGGGCTTTGAAGGTTCTTCAGGGGTATACGCCGCAGTGGGATACTGGCTTAGATCCGGGGTGGGATCAATGCCGGATTTCCAGTAAAGGCTTTCCAGCGGATCGTCTGCGGTGGGTTCCTTCTGAGTGCCACCGGCTACATGGCGCTTGCCGCTGGTAATGGTGATCTCGCCCTTGGTGGCTGTGCCTGGCTTGCCGTTCTGCGCTTTGGAGGAGGTGGCACCCTGCAGATATACGTCATCGGTGGAAATGGTGCCGGTGCCGGATACGGCGCAGCCGCCGTCCTTCCAAAGTACACGGCCACCAATGGCAATGAGCTTTCCGCTGCCGGTGATAGTGCCCTGCTCCAGTTCAATAGCGGTGCCGCCCTTGGTATCGACGACAGTGCCTTCGCCGCCGTAAACGGCCAGCACGGCGCCGTCTGCCAGTGTCAGAGTCCCGTTTTTCACGGAGAGACCGGCCTGACCGATTTTGGAGCCGCCTGCGTCACCCTGAATAAAGACCTGTCCCTTTACGGTGACATTGCCGGTCACGGCCACAACCGGCTCGGCAGTGGTGCGGTCAACGAGATCGCCGTTGGCCAGATAGTTGGCGTGGGAGTAGATTGCGGCATTTTCCAGCACGGCGCCCTCCGCCATCCGCAGCTGTCCGCAAATGGAGGAGCCGGTGAGAAATTCGCCGCTGCCGTAGTCGTTGTAGTTCATGGAGAAGGTACCGCCGGACTGGACGTCAATGATGCCCTGCACCACGGAATCCCGGAGGGTCAGCTTGCCGCCATTTTCTACAACGATGCGAACACTGCTGAGGATCTCCATATTGACCATTGTGAGATTGCAGCCGGAGGGGATATAGAGGGTCTGCGGAATGTTGCCTGCCTCGACTTCCTCCCATGCAAGGTCATAGCCCAGATAGCCGTAGGTGCCGCTCTGATGGGAGCCGTACCATGCCTTGAGATCCTTGGGAATACGGACGGAATCTTCCTCCCCATCCACGTTGCTGCCAAATTCGGAGATGGCCCAAGGCTCCATGATGTCCCACATATACTTGCCGTCTTGGGTCCGGGTCAGGTTGTCGGGAGAAATACGGTCGGCCAGCGCTTCCTTGCCGGTATAGATGCGGAAGGGCAGGGCGTTGCTCACTGCGGTGCGTCCCTGATCGTCGGTGACTGCCACAGAGATCAGATAGCTGCCTGCATCCTTGGGGGTGCCGCTGAGGGTCAGGCTGCTGCTGATGGCAGGCCAGAAGGAGCCGGTCATGCCGCTGCTGGCGTTTTCGTCGGTACCCTGTTCTGTATCGGGCACAATGGAAACGGTGCATTTTGTAATATAGCCGGAGCTGGAATCCGCAGAGGCGTCCAGCTCTTTCCAATCAGAGTCAGCAGGAACGCTGCCCTTTTCTGTCCGAGCGCCATAGACTGTGACGTTGCTGTTCTTGTTGGAAGAGGCAGAGCCGGTGGCACCGGAAACACCGTCATAGTTCTCCTGTCCTATAATGGCGGCCTCGAAGTCGCCCACGATTTTTACATGAAGCTCATAGGGATCGCCTTGGCCGTCATCTTCTACCAGAGAGGCATTGCCATCCGGGTCGATGAGCAGCTTCACCCGAAGCGTTTCGTAGCCGGCAGCGGTGATGGAGATCACATCGCCGCTCTTCAATACGTCGATTGCGGAAGAAGAATTATAGTTCTTTGCGGCAAAGATCAGACGGCTGTTTTCAGGGTCCTTCTGGTAGCTGCCGCCGCTGGAGGGGGAATAACGCTTGGCTTCCCATACAGCATCGTTGACGGAAATCTCAGTGATGGCATCCACATAGCCGTCAGCGTCCTTTATGGTGACGTACCAGTCATTGCCGAAGGTGTCCTGACTCAGGGAAAGCTGGCTTGCGGAAATGATTTGTGCCGGGAGCTGCTCAAATGCTGCGGTGACGGTTACATCCTCAGCAGGCATCTGGAAGGTGCAGCCGGTGTCGGTATCCACAATATCCACAGCGGTGCCGTCTGTCTGGGAAACGGAAATACCGGAAAGCACATAGCCCTCATTCGGTGTCGCAGTGACGGTAACGGTCTGGCCCGCCTCAGCGGTCCCCGGGGAGACGGTGGCGCTGCCGTTTTCACAGTTGGCTACGGTGACGGAATAGGTCACGGGGGTGGTATCGACTACGGTGGCGGTATGGGTAGTCTTATCCAGCGTCAGCGTCAGATCCTGATAGCCATCGGCGGTGATGACACAGGTGGCGGGATTGACATCGTATCCTTCGCCGATCACAAGGCGAAGATTGGCGGGATCGGCGTAGAATTGGCTGTTGTTCCATACGCTGTAGGAGTTGCTGCCCTTACTCCATGCGGTCCCGTTGACGGTAACGCTGGTAATTGAAGAGAGGAAGTCTCCGCTGCCGCCGGCAAAGGTCAGCACAAAGTCATATCCGAAGCTGGAGGCAGTGGTAAAGCCGGTAGGGGGAGCCTTCTTTTCACCGGCATCGGGTGTTTCAGAGGGCTTTGGATCCGGTTCCGGTTCAGGCTCCGATGTGTCAGCAAGGGAAACGGTATAGCCGTCGCCTGACTCTGTGAGTGTCAGGGCAACATCTGGATAACCGGTGGCCGTGACCAGCACGGTGACAGGACTGCCGGTGAAGCTCTTTGTCAGCAGCAGAACACGATCCTCGCCGGTGGCACTGCCTGTATCCTTACCGGCAAAGAAGGTTGGGTCACTGGCAAAGGAAAGAGATGAGCTGTAGGACGCTTTTGTGTACGTTGTTCCGTTTACCGTTACGGTGTCAACGGCGTCCAGCCAGCTTGCGTCATCACTGGTGAATTTCAGCTTTACCAGTGACGAAAAGATGCTGTCGGTTACCTCACAGCTTGGTGCTGTACTGGGTGCGGTGTTTGCAGCGAAGACTGGTGCCGCCGCCATGGATAGAACCATAGCAGCAGAGAGCACCAGAGATGCTGCCTTTTTCAGCAGTTTTTTCATTGGTTCACTCCCTTTTGTATCCCGACTGTCGAAAGACGTTTCGGGCTGTGAAATGGTTAGTGAAAGCTAACGTGTACGGAAGAAAAAAGCGGACAAACCGCTCCAAATGGACTTAGCTATAACTAACCCTCGATAAATTACCACAGGACACTGCGGCTGTCAAGATGAATTTCCCTTTTTTCTGAAAAATGTGTGCTGCATTTACAGCAAACTGCAAATTCTCCCTGATTTATACAGGAGACGTGGAAACAGCGCACGTTTGAAACAATAGAGCACAAGCCGATTCTTGCGGCGGAGAGCAGATGGTGTTATACTCGTTATATCGAATTCAAATTATTAGGAAGGAGCGTTCCCTATGCCCTACGAAGCCCTGACCGCCCCGCTGACCCTGCGGGGGAAAACGTTAAAGACCCGGCTGCTCTACCCGGTGGCCCAGCCGCATTTTTTGCAGGCCAACCAGCTGTTCCCGGATGATCCGGTGGTGAGCTACTATGCGTCCCGGGCCAAGAATGGTGCAGCCATTTTACTGATGCAGGATCTGACCAATCTGGATCAGAGAAAGATGCCAGCGGACTGCGGCCATTTTGCCATGTATGACATGGACGATATCGGATGTCAGAATGGATTTACCTTTATGGCGGAGATGGTTCACTACTATGGAAGCTATATCACTCCGGAGCTGAACCTCGATAACCGGATGCCCCTGCAGGTCAATGATCCCAAGGTACCCTCCCCCTATGGGGAGCCCATGAATCCCTTCGCCATGGTCAGCAAGGACGATGAGGATGAGGTCACTGCGGCCCCGGGCGTTAAGCCCATGGAAGAGGGGGTATCCGGTGCACCGGGACGCCCCATGGCCGGTGCCAGAATGATGACTCGGGAGGACATGGATGAGTATATCCGGGTGCATATTCAGCATGCACAGGCCTATAAGAACTTTGGCTTTGACGGCGGTATGTTTGACTTCTGCCACAACTTTAATATCGGAAAGTTCCTGAATCCCACCACCAACTGGCGCACTGATGAATACGGCGGCAGTCTGGAAAACCGAATGCGTTTCCCGGTGGAGGTCATCCGGGCATTGCGGAAGGCCATGGGCGAGAAATATCTGCTGGTGGTCAACGCACCGAACATCGGCGGCCCCATGGGCATGGATATGGACGAGGCGGCGGCATTCCTACGGGCCATCGATCCCTATATCGATCTGCTTCAGGTTCGGGGACAGCATCCGGATCATGAGCGGGTCACGGTCTGCGAGTCTGCGGAGCTGTCCAAGGGACTCAAGGCACGGGGGGTAAAAACACCCATTGCCATTTCCACCTATTATAAGGATCTGGATTCCCTCAATGGCGTCATTGCCTCCGGGGCAGCGGATCTTGTAGCGCCGGGCCATCTGTTTATCTGCAACGAGCATTTGGGAGAGATCCTGCGGGACGGCAACGGCGAAGATCTGAACCCCTGCATCGAGTGCCATGCCTGCCGGGGCACCTCCTCCACGGGAGACTGGATGAGTCACTGCACCATCAACCCGGAGATCGGCATGGAGCACCGGGCAAGGCGGCTGGTGGAGCCGGTGACACGGCAGAAGAAGGTTGCGCTGATCGGCGGCGGCCCCGGTGCCATCAAGTGCGCCATGTGGCTCAAGGAGCGGGGCCATACCCCTGTGATCTTTGAAAAGTCCGATGCGCTGGGCGGCCAGATCAAGACCGCTGAATACCCGGAATTCAAGTGGGAGCTCCGGCGGTATCTTGACTTCCTGCGGGCGCAGGTTCAGAAAAAGGGCATTGCCGTCCAGCTGAACACGGAGGCAACACCAGAGATGATCAAAGCCATGGGCTTTGACGTAGTGATTGCCGCAACCGGTTCCACGCCCCAAAAGCCGGATATCCAGGGCGCAGAGCACACCGATTGGAACGGTGTCAACATCTATGGCAGCCAAGAAAAGCTGGGACACCGTGTGGTGGTCATCGGCGGCAGCTCTGTGGCGGCGGAGGCAGCCTGCTATCTGGCCGAGTGCGGCCATGCGGTGACAGAGATCAGCCGTCAGGGACGGCTGGCCTATGACCTCAATCCCATCCGGGCCATTGGCTATATGAATGAAAAGGCCCAGAAACTTGGGGTACAGGTGATCCGGAAAGCCAAAACCACAAAGATCGCCCCGGGCAGCGTCACTTATGTGGATCGAAAGGGTGCAGAGAAGACCGTGGAATGCGACGATGTGGTGGCCTGCGGCGGCATGCGGCCCAACAGCGAGGCGGCCATTGCCTTCCGGTTTGCAGCGCCGGAGTTCTATATGATCGGCGACTGCCGTCAACCCGGCAATATGCGCAACGCCATCCGGGATGCCTATGCGCTGGCCATGCGGATCTGAGCACAGCGTGCAAAATATAAAATGTCCCCCGTAAGGAGCGTTCCTGATATGTACCCCCAATACTGGGTACATATCATCCTTACGGGGGACATTGTGAATCGGGGTCACTGCTGATCGTATTGCTTTACTATGACAGTTTCCTTTTCAAAATCCAGAAAGAGCTGGTAGGCATAGTTGTCCTCACTGGTGTCCCAGATCTCTACAAACTTTGGAGAGACCTCTATGATGATCTCCGTGTCCTCATGGGAATACTTGTTGTAGCTGCCCCAGAGGTATTTTTGATAGAGCGTTTCAAACTTCCGGCCCGGCTCGTCTACCACCAGTCCTTTATTTTCTGCAATGCCCTCTACCTGTACGCCGCTCCAGCACAGTGCAACATGGGGGTTCTGGTAGAGCTGCTGGGTCTTGCGGAAGTTTTTATCGGTTTTGAACCAGATCTTTCCGTCATAGAACAGACAGCTTACATTGCGCACCATTACATAGTCGTTAACGGAGCTGGCCAGAGCCATGATTTTGGAATCCCCCAGCTTCTCAAACATCAGGTCAACGGCCTGTGCGAAGGTGAGATTTTTGTCGATGCTGAATTTCATTGTGTTGTCCTCCTGTCAGTTGGCAAATTTCTTCATGGGAATGCTGAGTTTTTTGTAAACCAGCAGGGTGATCAGGGATGTGACCACCCGGGAGATCAGATTAAAGGGGACGATGGAAAAGGCCACCATGGTGGGTATGCTGGTGATCCACGGATTAACGGCGGAGCACATTTCCAGAATGCCTTCCCAGTTCATGCCGTAGAGCTTGATGTAAATGGGGAAGATCACATAGATGTTGGTGAAGATGGATACGATTACACTGATGACGGTGCCCAGGGCCAGCCCAATGACAGCTCCCTTTTTGGTGCGGTGCTTCCGGTAGTAAAACAGCGCAGGCAGCACATATGCGAGACTCAGAATCAGATTCATGGCCTCGCCGGTGAGCAGGGAGCTGCTGCCCTTAAACAACAGCTTCAGACCGATCTTTACCACAATGATCTCGATGGCGCCGATGGGGCCGAGAATAAACCCACCAATCAGCTCCGGCAGAGCGGAGAAATCAAATTCCGCAAAGGGAGAGAGCACCGGCACGGAGAAGCTGAAAAACATCAGCACAAATGCTACCGCACCACAGAGTGCCGCCATGGTCAGACGGCGAAGGGATCCTTTTTTCATAAAAATAACCTCCAATCAAAAAATACGCCTCATTTGGCCCGAACGCAGCTGGACGCTTTGACTTCATCCAGGCAAGCAGGCAACAAAGAGACGCATCTATCGATACGGAGGTTTGCCGCACTTATCTTCTTCCATCCAGACTGTACTGTTGGTCCCGGAGTTGCACCGAGTCAGCGGCTGAAAATCAGCCGGTCGCGGACTATACCGCCAGTAGGGGAATTGCGCCCCACCCTGAAGACAAAGTATTCAGTTGTTTTCTTAGGTGTATTGTAGCGCAGCATCCTGTGGATTGCAAGTATTTTGTGAAAAAAGAAAAAGGGGCTGTCTCAAAATACGAATTGTAAGAGAATAGCCCCCCGTCAAAAGTTAGATAAAGTCGTGAAAATCCAATTTCTATCGGATCTTCACGACTTTTTTGTTGGGCTAATTTTTAGAAAACTCTATTTTGAGACAACCCCTGCTGCTTTATTTCGGCTGCGTCCATTTCCAGTCCCGGACCTCCGGCAGATCCACGCCGAATTCCCGGATATACTGCTTGTGTTCAATGAGCTTATCCCGCATCAGCTGGATCAGGAAGGCCCCACGATTGCCCAGCTGGGGCAGACGGTTGATGACATCCATCACCAGATGGAAGCGGTCAATGTCGTTCTGTACCCGCATGTCAAAGGGCGTTGTAATGGTGCCCTCCTCCTTGTAGCCCCGCACATGGAGCTGGCGGTTGGTGCGCCGGTAGGTGAGTTCATGGATCAATGTGGGATAGCCGTGGAAGGCGAAGATGATGGGCTTATCCTTAGTGAACAGTGCGTCATAGTCTGTGTCGCTGAGCCCGTGGGGATGCTCATTGGCGGGCTGGAGCTTCATCAGGTCCACCACGTTGACTACCCGCACCTTGATCTCCGGCATATACTGCCGCAGAATCGTCACGGCGGCCAGGGTTTCCAGTGTGGGGGTGTCGCCGCAGCAGGCCATGACCACATCGGGCTCCTGTCCGGCGTCATTGCTGGCCCATTGCCAGATGCCGATGCCCTGAGTGCAATGCCGGATGGCCTGCTCCATGGTCAGCCACTGAGGGCGGGGATGCTTGCTGGTGACCAGTACGTTGACATAATTCCGGCTGCGGATGCAGTGGTCAAAGCAGCTCAGCAGGCAGTTGGCATCCGGGGGCAGATACAAGCGCACCACATCTGCCTTCTTATTGGCTACATGGTCCAGAAAGCCCGGATCCTGATGGGTAAAGCCGTTGTGATCCTGCTGCCAGACGTTGCTGGAGAGCACATAGTTCAGGGAGGCAATGTCCTGCCGCCAGGGCAGCTGTGCGCAGACCTTCAGCCATTTTGCGTGCTGGGCAAACATGGAGTCCACAATGCGGATAAACGCCTCATAGCTGTTGAAGAAGCCGTGGCGTCCGGTCAGCAGATAGCCTTCCAGCCAGCCCTGGCACATATGCTCAGAGAGCATACCGTCCATGACCCGGCCATCGGCGGAGAGAAACTCGTCTGCGGGTGTCATATCTGCCTGCCACTGACGGTTTTCTACTTCAAATACATGGCCCAGCCGGTTGGACATGGTCTCGTCAGGGCCAAAGATCCGGAAGTTCTTCTCGTCCCTGTTCAGACGGAAGATGTCTCGTACATAGCCGCCCAGCTCGATCATATCCTGAGCCTCTACCGCACCCGGAGCGGGAACGTCTACGGCGTAATCCCGGAAATCCGGCAGACGCAGGCTCCGCAGCAGAAGGCCGCCGTTGGCATGGGGATTGGCGCCCATCCGGCGAGTCCCCTCAGGGGCAAGGGACTGAAGCTCCGGGATCAGGCGGCCCTTTTCATCAAACAGTTCTTCGGGGTGGTAGCTCTTCAGCCACTGCTCCAGAATGCCGAGATGTTCCGGCTTATCCATGGAGACCGGTACCTGATGGGCGCGGAAGCTGCCCTCAATCGGAACGCCGTCTACCTCCTTGGGGCCGGTCCAGCCCTTGGGAGAACGGAATACAATCATGGGCCAGCGAGGCCGCTGGGTGCTGCCGCCCTGGCGGGCGGCCTTCTGAATGGCGCGGATCTCTTCGATCACCGTGTCCAGCACAGCGGCCATTTTCTCGTGCATTTCCATGGGGTCGGAGCCCTCTACAAAGTAGGGCTTCCAGCCGCAGCCCTCAAAGAAGCGCTGGACTTCCTCATGGGAGATCCGGGAAAATACCGTAGGATTGCTGATCTTAAAGCCGTTGAGATGCAGGATCGGCAGAACAGCGCCATCCCCCGCGGGATTGAGGAACTTATTGCTGTGCCATGCGGTGGCCAGGGGGCCGGTTTCCGCTTCGCCATCGCCCACAACGCAGGCTGCGATTAGGTCAGGATTGTCAAATACCGCGCCGAAGGCATGGGCCAGAGAATAGCCCAGCTCGCCGCCCTCATGAATGGAGCCCGGTGTCTCCGGTGCCACATGGCTGGGAATGCCGCCGGGGAAGGAGAACTGCTTGAACAGCCGGCGCATGCCCTCGATATCCCGGCTGACATCGGGATAGATCTCACTGTAGGTGCCCTCCAGATAGGTCTGGGCTACCATGGCATTTCCGCCGTGTCCGGGGCCAGAGAGGTAGATCATGTCGAGATCATACTTTTTAATTACCCGGTTCAGGTGGGTATAGATAAAGTTCTGCCCCGGAACAGTTCCCCAGTGGCCTACGATCTTCCGCTTGATATGCTCCGGCTTCAGAGGCTCCCGCAGAAGGGGGTTGTCCAGCAGATAGAGCTGACCGACCGCCAGATAGTTGGATGCCCGCCACCATGCGTCAAGATCGAGCAATTCTTTTTCATTTAATACATGCTGCTGTGTGCTCATAGTTACCCTCCTTATCGCTAACGATGTATGAAACGTATGGAACAAGTTGATGTACTTCTATTATACACATATCAGTGAAAAAAGCAAGTAGCAGAAATGAAAGAAGCGATATATTTGTGCAGAAACACAGAATCCCCCACAGGGGCAGGAATGGTCCTTACACCTGATGGGGGATCTTTCGTTAAAACAGATCCAGCATATTGCTGAGATAGATGTGCTCCCGGACGTGAAGCTGATACTCCGGCTTTGTCATGTAGTAGAGCAGAAATTCCAGCACCATTGCGCTGCCGAGGCCCCGGCCCTCCAGCTTGAAATTGGAAAATCCCATGGGCAGATAGGTATTCTGAATGTCCCCAATGCCGATAAAGCCCGGATTGGTCATGGCTTTGGAAAAGCGGTAGCCCTCCGCAGCGTCAGGGGCGGAACAGATGTGTTCGGGACAGGCTTCACCGAGGTTTTTTCGGCTGACGGTTTCATAGCAGTGTTTCCGATCCCGGCAGCCAAACCAGCAGCATTCGTTGCACAGAAATTCCACCTTGTCTTTCTGTGGAGCGGACAGCCTGTTTAGCTGGGAGAAGGCTTTGTTCAGGCGGAAATCCGGCACAACATATCGAAAATCCGCCCGGGAGACCTCCTCCTGAAACTGTGAAAAGTCCGTCAGGACCTTTGTGGTAGAGGAGACGAAATAGAATGCGGGGTATTCCTGCAGCAAATAGTCCAGCAGCAGCTCGGAGTGCACAATGACGCCGTTTTTGGGGTCGCCGTCTGAGGAAAAAAGGCGGCAAAGCCGGTTGCATTTGGGATCGGAAAGATGCACCGGCTGAAGCAGGGAATTGCTGAAGGTCAGCCGTGCGGAGATCCTGTACTCCTGCATCAGGGCAAGAACCGCCCGGGGATCGGCATCCCCGCTGCCGGTGCGGCCTCCACCCCAGATACAATCCGCAGGAGCGCCATAGATAGAGCCAATTTCACACCAATCGTAGAAGTATTCCCGATGACTGCGAAATAATGGGAGAAAGAGACGGTACAGTTCGTAAAACTCAAATAGGCCGGGGAGATGGTAATAGGCGATGGAACGCTTTTCATTGTTCCGATTCATAGGGCTCCTGTGCTCCTTTCACGGTCAGGGCAGCTTCATATAGAAATGCGGTCAGGATTTTTCCGGTTTTATGGCTGGTCAGCCGGGGGCTCCTTGCCCTGAAGCTGGCGCAGGTGGTGATAGGCCGTGGGGTTCTGTGCCTCAAAGTGCTTCCGGTGCTTTTCCGTCCGGAGACGGACCCGGGCCAGCAGCTCGGGATTGCTTTCGGCCAGATGGGCTTCGATCTTCTGTCTGTGGATTTCTGCCCGGTGCACCATCCGGGCGATTTCCTCCTCGGAAAAGCGCCCGGTTTTCAGCTGTTCTTCAAGGCGCATTTCCAAGTGATCCAGAAACCGTTCTTCGTCTTCGGGGGCCAGCAGGTGCCAGCTGCCGTGACTGCTCTTGTCGGACAGCACCTGCTCCTCTGCGGACAGGGCATTGTCGCTTTCCAGAATCCGGTGCATGCCCTCACTGGCCATTTGCTCCATGACGGCCTCTGCCTCGGAGCCAAAAAGCCATTCAAATTCCAGCAGCTGCTCCATGTGGGCATCCGCATGGGCTGATTCTGCGGCTGCAAGGTCAACGGGCTGGCATGGGGGATGGATTTCTGCATCCTCCAGAGCCAGTGTGATGGTGCGCCGAACGGCCCCTTCCCGCAGGAGGCTCTCTGCGTCCAGCCCCTTGAGCTGATCGTTCAGGGAGCCGTCATGCTCGGTCACATAGAAGGCAATCCCACGCTGGCGCAGATTCCGATCCAGAAGTACCAGACGTTCCGCAGCGGTGAGGTCGATGCTGCCGATGCCCCGGGCGTCCACCACAACGGCACGGGTCTCCGGTGTGATGGCGGCTTCGATATCGCCTTGCAGGCGGTCGATGTTGGCGAAAAACAGATTGCCGCTGAAGCGGTAGAGTACTGCGTCTCGAAGGGGCTGGGCATCTCGGTTCCGCTCCAGAGGGTAGTAGCCCTCCTGTCCCGGGATCACGCCCAGATAGGAGACCGGGGGTGTTACTGCGGAGATGGCTACCTCGAAGAAGGAAAGAAGCACGCCGATCATGACACCGTATACGGTGCCGAAGATCAGGACGCCCAGCAGGGCGATAAGGAAGATAAACAGCTCCTTTCGGCTGGTTTTCCACAGCTTCTTTGCCAACTGAAAATCAAGAATCCCCCAGAGGGCAGTCATAACAATGCCGGTCAAAATGGGGACCGGCAGGTATTTTAGCAGGGGGGTGCCTGCCAGCAGCACCAGCAGCATGGTGCCGAAGGCGGAAAGACTCATAAGCTGGGAGCGGCAGCCGAAGGAGTCGGCAATGCCGCTGCGGGAGACGCTTCCGTTGATGGGACAGCAGCCGGTAAAGGCACTGGCCAGATTCATGGCCCCGTAGGCCAGAAGCTCCCGGTTGTTGTCCAGTTTGTCACCGTATTTCATGGCATAGCTGCCGGAGGCCAGCAGCGTCTGGGCCATGACCACGGCGGCGATGCTCAGAGACTCAACGATCAGATCCTTCCCATAGACGCCCAGATAGGAAAAGCCGGGGAGCATCAGATGCGGAAGTCCCGGGGCGACCTCCAAGAGCATTTTTACGCCGTAGGCGTCCAAGTGGAAGACTGCCTGAAGTGCGGCGCCCACCAGCATCATGATCACCGTCATGGGGACCTTGGGGATCAGACGCTTGCACACGAGGATGACGGCAAAGGTGCCGAAGCCCAGAACTGCGGAGAGCGGGTGAAAGGCCGGAAGCTGCCGGACAATGTGCCCCAGCAGCGCAAAGAGCTCGCCGGTCCCGGCGCTGCCGCCAAAGAGCTTGGGAATCTGCATAAGAATGATCGTAAGCCCCACACCGGAAATAAAGCCGCCCATGACGGGAGTGGAGATATATTTGACGATCCGCCCGGCTTTCAGCAGAAAGAAGACCAGAAACCACAGCGCCGTCAGCAGGGAGATTAGCGGTACCAGCTGCATGGCTGCATCCGATTCTGCGGTGATTCCGAAGCCTGCCAGCAGACTGCCCACCATGACGGCGGGCATGGCATCCACGCCTACCACAAATTGCGGCGAGGTGGTGAGCAGGGAGAAGGCCAGAATGGGCAGCAGAGAGCCATAGAGACCGTAGACTGGGGGAAGCCCCGCAATTTGTGCGTAGCCCATGGAGATGGGGATGGATACCAGCGCAACGATAATGCCGGACAGGATGTCCCGCCCGGGATGCCTGCTATTATATTGCTTCATAGGAGCCTCCCATATCAAAAGGTCATAGAGAACCCCGGGGCGCAGTAATCAAACTGCTGCGCATGGGCCCGGAGCGTGATGTTCCATAGGCACCATTATACGCAATGTTGGGGGGCACGTCAATTGGCTTGTGCGTGTGCATTCTGCCTGACTGTGTAGGCTTACAGGCTGTACAATGATGTGCTGCGGCGTGCAGAAAATAGAAATATCCGCAGGAACCGGCATGTATACCGGCTCCTGCGGATGATTTTACGGCTGCTTTCGTTTAGGCTTTGGCCATGTCCCATGCCTCGGCTTGCCTACGGATCTCGGCAAAGCGCTTATACAGACCGTCATGCTGAATCAGCGTCCGGTGGGTGCCGGACGCTACAATGGTGCCGTTGTCTACCACAAGGATCTGGTCGGCGTTTTGAATGGTAGCCAGCCGGTGAGCGATGGTGATGACGGTCTTGCCGCGGGTCAGCTCGGAAATGGCCTGCTGGATCAGATGCTCGTTTTCCGGATCAATGCTGGCTGTGGCCTCATCCAGAATAATAATGGGGGCGTCCTTCAGAATAGCCCGGGCGATGGAAATGCGCTGTTTTTCGCCGCCGGACAGGGTAACCACTATGTAGACCGGAGCCAGTGGCACATCACAGAAAATGTGCATGAGCCGATTATCAGCCGCAGCGATTTTGAAACCGTACAGCGGATTTTGGAAAACGCACCCGTCAGACGCCCCAACGGGGACGGGGAAATCCACCCTTTATCCGGCTTGCTTTTCTGTAAGGACTGCGGCGCAAAAATGCACATTCGTATAGATTACCGGAACGGCGGCAAGCGGCACGTTGCTTTTTGCAGCGAGTACCACAAGGGAAAAGCCAAGAACCCCAAATGCCATTCCCCGCACATCATGGACGCGGACTTGCTCATGCAGACCATCGCGGAAGTGCTGAAGAAAATCGAGGACTATTCTATCAGCAACCGGGCGGAGTTTGAAGCATTAGTGAAAAAGAACCTTGCCATGCAGCAGACCGACCAGACCAAAAAGCAGCAGAAGCGTATTCCGCAAATCACGACGCGCCTTGAACAGATTGACAAGGTGCTGAATAAGCTCTATGAGGACAACGCCCTCGGCACGATCCCGCAAGACCGTTATGAGCAGATGTCGCAGAAGTATTCGGAAGAATACTATGCGCTGAAAGCGGAGCTTGCCACGCTCCAAGAGCAGCTATCCGCTTATGAGAACGCGGGAGGACGGGCGCAGAAGTTTTTGAAGCTGACGGAACGCCATGCCGCCTTTACCGAGCTTACCCCCGCCATTCTCAACGAGTTTATCAGCCGGATTGAAGTGCATGAGCGCGACCAGAAAAGGGCGAGATACGCAATCCAGCACATCAGCATATATTTCAATTATATCGGCAAGTTTGAGAACGAAGTGACACAGCTTGCAGAGCCGACCGAGCAGGAAATCCGGCAAATGCGGGAGGAAATCGAAGAAGCCAAAAAGGAAAAGAGCCGCGCCTACCACCGGCAGTATTCAAGGGAGTACCGGGCGCGAAACCTTGAAAAGCAGCGGGAGTATGACCGCATGAAAGCGCGGGAATACCGGGCAAGAAGAAAGGCGCAGGCAGCCGCCGCACAGCCCACACAGTAAAACAGAATAACCGTCAACCAAGAGGGATTTTCCGAACTACGGGAAATCCCTCTTTTGCGCCCAAAGAAAGGAGCCGCCTATGGCAAAACAGACCCCCGACAGTATCATCACGACCCAGAGGAACGGGCAGACCATTGTTGCGGAGTTATTTTTCAATCACAGCAGCACAGAAACATTCCGCGACAAGCTGCTCAAACTGGTGCTTGCCGACAGTTCGCGTTTATCCGCGTCTGACGGTCAAGAGCCGGAAAAAACAGAAATCTTGCGATAACAGCCGCCCCGACGATACATTCCCCGTTTGGGCGGTTTTTATCGTCAAAAACGCAGTTTTCCCCAAGTCAAGAGCCGAGGAAAACACCCGAAAAACACCCCTATTGCGTAACAGGGACGCAGAAAGGAGCTTGCATGAGAACAGGGCTTACCAAACAGGAAAAGACCACCGATATATGGTTTGACGAGAAAGACCCCCTTATCCATATCCGCACCCACAACACCAACCTCAAAAAGCGGCTTGCCGCTTATGCCGAGCAGTACCCCGACGAGTGCTACCAGACCGACACAGACCACGAAACAGGCTGCATGGAGTTTGATATTGCAAAGGGGCGTTTCTCTTTCCGTCTGACCGCCCCATACAATGAGCAACGCCGGAGAGCCGCCAGCGAAGCGGCGAAAGCTAACGCAAGCAATCTCACGCGAAGTGTGGTATAATTTTTTGAAAAAGTTTGAGATTTGATGTAGTATTCGTCGTTAAAACCGTAGTATATAGGTGAAGCCGGAGAGGAGGCGGTGCAATGATAGAGGATGAAAAAATCATAGAAATGTTTTTTGAACGTTCAGAACAAGGCATACGGGAGTTGGATATAAAATACGGAACAGTCTGCCACAATCTTTCCTATCATATCGTAGGAATTGGGATTACGATACATATAATTTATCTTGCGAATTTACGATAAAGTAAAAATTCTCTACTTCATAAGCATGAAATAAAAAAAACCGCTTATGAAGTAGAAAGTTCTCATGCCATTTTAACGGCGGTTTTGAAATAACAATCAAAACCGTCGTTTTCTTTTGAAAATCTAAAACAGAGGACATATTAAAATCCTGCTATTTGGGGACACGACGGTATCAAGGAGGTATCGCCATGTCCTTTTTTCTATACCCTAATGGGTTACTATCAAAAAAAGCCATTATCCACCGACGGGGTATTCCGGCTATGTAGATGAACTATCAAATCAATCAAATACTGCTGTTATTTCCTATGCGTCTGTCTGCATTTTGCAGGCAGGCGCATTTCGCATTTTACAGAAGATTTTTCAAAAACTTTGCCCTCTTTTTGGCAAAGCAAAAAGTCGCCTGTATTATCCCGCGAAAAGGGGAGGTACTACCGCCTTTCGGCAGAAAGGAGGTGAACACCATGACACCTAATCGCAGGGAATTTGAAAAGCAATGTACGTTTCAAAAGTTCTGTAAATCAGTGCTGCACAATGAAGCGTGCAACGCCCATGAAGAAATTCGTCGGCGCAGAGTTCGGGAAGTTACTTTTTCCGACCTTGCCTTGTATGAGGAACGGCAGCTTTATACCGTCGATAAGTATTTTCAAGATGAAGAAGCAGAGCCGTCTTATCAAATGGCAGGAAAAGAAATAACCCCAAAACTGCTACTTGAAGCTATCCGGGCTTTACCCGAAGAACGGCGCAAAATTGTACTGCTGTATTACTTTGAGGGATTGACTGATATAGAAATCGCAAAGCAGCTCAATATCTCAAGAAGTACGGTACAGTATCGCCGGACAAGCTCCTTTGAGCAGTTAAAAAAATATTTGGAGGAAAACGCTGATGAATGGATTGAATGGTAATCAAAACGACTACCCGGAAAATGCCCTTGTTCCCTATCCCGTTATTTTGGCGGCGAGCAAAGGCGACCCGGATGCAATGAAGATTGTATTGCAGCATTTCAGCGGCTACATAGCAAGTCTTTCCATGCGGAAGCTCTATGATGAGCGAGGAAATGTTTATTTTGGAGTAGACGAAGAAATACGTGAAAGGCTGCAAGCAAAACTAATGAGGGCAATCCTCACATTTAGGGCTGAATAAAGCAACGCGGTATTGGAACGCTTCCCCCTTTTCCGTTCCATATCGCAGAACAGCCCCCTGCTCTTTGACAAAGAAAGCGGCGCAATAGAACGGCGACGCAGCATAAGGCAAATCAGATA